>Ga0181559_10002536_pt1 | contig 18058 bp, 12 predicted proteins | sample 011ome_21_FD_133752 | JGI IMG/M metagenome (GOLD analysis project Ga0181559, IMG submission 133752) | Coastal salt marsh microbial communities from the Groves Creek Marsh, Skidaway Island, Georgia - 011508AT metaG (megahit assembly) | ecosystem: Environmental > Aquatic > Marine > Intertidal...
GGGCGCAGGTCGACCCGAGGGAACTGGTCGACCCGAGGGAGCGGGACGACCAACGGGTGGGGGTCGGCCTGATGCTGAAGGTAGGCCAGATAACACCTAACCCAGTGCCCGATTGATAACCGCTGGCCCTTAACGATTTTCGATCTACGGATGCCATCGGCCTCACTGTACCTCTCTCGCTCGTCTCTTCTGGCGAGCGATGCTGCCGGATGCAACTTGAATTGCAACCCAATCACTGCAATCTTTTGAATTGCAGTTTGAACCCGAAAGATCGCTTACCTGCCAACAGGTGGACAACACCCAAGCGACACGAACTGATCCGAAAAAAACAAAGCGTTGGAAACGATTGCGAGTCTCCAACGCTTTTTATTCAAACATCCGTGCGATGCGATGAACACGCCCAGCGAACGGATTCGCTTTCCGGGGGCCGACTGAACTGCCCAGCGGCCAGCAGCCTGATTTACGCTAAGTCACGATCCTCGAACAACAACATCGAGAGCATCCACACGGCAACGGTGAAACAGATCAGGTAATTAAACGACGCAGCAAGGTAGATCAGTGGGATTGGGTTTCCAGAATCAACTGCCGCCTGCACGTTGAAAATATTTAGGTTCGGCACAACCACCGCGATCAAATTCCCAACGAATCCAACCAGTTCGTTGTTCCCCTTGCTGGCAGCAACCAAGGGCGAGGTGAGATTCCCGATCACGTAGATCACAAAACAGGTAATGAAATTCGCGAGCAATGGAAGGCGTGTCGCAAGCGCAACCGCGACGGCTCCGATCGCCATCGTTTCCATGAAATACAAGCCTAGCACGGGGACGGTTGTCATCACTTCATCGAGGCTCTCTTGCCATGTCGTATCGCCGCGAGTGTTTTCGCGGGCATCATAAATTGGCTTGTAGCTGACAACCACTAACAACACCGCCGAGATGATCACAAACAACACAAGTACCGACAGCATAATGCCCGTGTACTTGCCAAGGATAAATGATCGACGGCTGACAGGTTTACTGAGAACGGTCAACGCCGTTCGCCCTTCGATCTCGTCACTCACACTTGTCCCAGCACTCCAGACAGCGAGTAACATCCCGAACACCATGATCAGTGTCACACCACTGTCTTTGAGCAAACGAATATCATCACCCAAAGTGTTGAACGGATAGATTCCAAACAACAGTACCCCAAAGATTCCGACAGCCAGCAGCAGCAGATAGAGTGGCTGGGCCATTTCATTCTTCGCGGTAGATAGAGAAAGGGCCCATACTCTCGGAGCTGCCTGGCGCAGAGCCATCAATCCTGTGATCAATAGAAAGAAGATGACACCAATCCCGACAATGATTCCCGCTTCAGGAACCGAAGGGACGTAACGAAACGTGAAAACCACCGTCGCATCATCCACCTCTTGGTTTTGGATATGCAGACGAGTGGGGTCACCCGGAATCGGCGGTGCCGCTTGATCGGCATAACGGAAGGTCAGTTCCTCATTCGCGTTAACTCTTGAAGGTGAGCGAGAAAAAGCACTCGGAGAGGCTGCATCAGCGAGATAGATCGTTTTATCACTGCTGATCGTCACGCTTTCGGCGCTACGAAGGTTGTAGGTCATGCTGGTTGGCTGAAACGGAAGCGGTCCGTCGGTTTGATCAACCGGGGTCGCTTTAACGACCTGCGTGATGGTCTCCACCCCGTCATCCAAAAAGTTGACTTCAAAGATGGCGTTAATGAAGTCCATTGGCCTCGCGACCAAAGGCGTTGCCGCCAAACCAATCAGTGCATAGATACCTGCCACACCCAGCAAATAAGGAACAACTCCTTCTTTGACCAGATCCAGCCACTCACTTCGGGTTCGCCACCAAGCACCATAAACGATGCCAAAACCCAAACCGACGCCGATACAACCTAAAGGAAGATAAAGTGATTCAGCGTAAATCTCTGCTCTTGGAATAAATAACGACCAGAGTGAAGCGGCGATCGCTCCTCCGACAATCAGTGACGCAGTGACTCCACGCTTGGGGGAATCGGCAAGTCGCCCGATTGCCGGAATCAGGGAGAGGGCGGCCAGCATCGCATAAAAAGCAATGACAACGATCGCTCCGAGAGCTAGGCCAACCGCGATGACCCAAAGCGGGGTCAACCATGTCGGCAACCACTTTCCGACTTGAGCGATCACGAATGTCGAATTCGCGAGGCTACTCGCAGCAGAAGCCATAGAGGCACCGAGGAAATCGCCAAAAAGCATCATCACTTGAACGCAATCCAGTGAGAGATAGTGAATAAAGCAAAACTCTTTTTCAGCAGCCGGTCGTCATTTGATCATCGCAAAAGTCGGCCAGCCCTCTGATCTCAAACGCCATTGCTTGATTAAAAATAATCGGCACCCACCGCGAGGCCTAGGCTGAATACCAGATCGCACTTGAACGGGTTCCTTTTACAATCAAATCGTCCAGCCCCCGAATCCTCGAGCGACTGAATCCTCGAGCGACTGAATCATTCGTCTGTCGTCATCTGACGCCAAACACCCCAAGCGGCTATGGCCCTGACGGACCATTACCGTTCTTGTACGCATCGTCGACACGAAAGGTTTGCCATCATTGATACCGCATTAAAAGTTGACGGATTTCATCCGGGATGGGCGTTTTCTCGAGGCGAACCTCATTTTCGCTATCTCCGATGCCCCCGTCGCAACCGCTCTGATCTCTATGACCCAGCACACCATCCCCCTGCCCGCTGCTAGCAGGCGATCCACCTCGGTACAGGCGACAACAAACCGAAGTCATATTGCCCTCAGCAAGCAGCTTCCCGTCTCTGAGAAAACGAAAGGCGTACTGCACACTCGTGTTCCCGATTTTGGCCACTCGAACCTCAATTTCAAGCAGATCCTCGAACCTTACCGCCGAAAGGTACTGGCAACTCGCCGAGACACGGGGCCAAGTGACATTCAAATCCGAATGACTTCTAGCTCCATCATGTTTTCCGTCTTCGAGATTGGCTTGGCCAGCGATACCACTTGAAGACCTTCCCGACAAAGCCCGAGGCATGACGGAAAGACCAAGCGACCTCAGCAATTCATGCTCCGCGGCCTCCATCATCGGAAAGAAAGCAGAGAAGTGAACTATCCCGGCGGCGTCGGTATCCCGGAACTCAACACGGCGTGTGGTTTGAAAGGTCACAATTGCTCCGAATTTGACGATGCGGTGGCGTTACGATCCCTGCTTCGCCGGCCTAATGTGGTCGCTTAGTATACTCGGCGATCGGCGATCGGGTTCCCGATTTGATGGTCGACTAATTAGGCGTGAGCCCCGCCAGGATGATCGTTATCCGATGAACGCATGACCTGCTTCCCATGCAGCGGGGTGCGATGGCCCGGTGTCTCATGGCCTGGCGTCCCACGGCCTGGGGTCTCATGGCCTGGGGTTCTCGTTAAACTTGCGACCCATTCGTCTGGGCACGAAAAAAGCCGTCACCAACCGGGGTAACGGCTTTTTGTTGTTTTGAGCTTTCCGGCGATTTTTTTGGGGTGGGTGATGAACCTTGAGTTCCGCCCACCCACGCCTAAAAACCTGATTTGGACACCCTACTCGCCAACGTATGGCAGAAGAGCCATGAAGCGTGCTCGCTTCACAGCAGCCGTCACAGCGTGCTGACTTGCGGCTGTACAACCACTCTTGCGGCGACCCACGATTCGGCCTTGACGATTGATCATCTTCTTGAGCAGTTCCACGTCCTTGTAATCGACAAACATCGGACGTGGACGCTGACCATCAACGAAAATCGGATCTTTTTTGCGTGTTCGAGAACGAACTCGCGAACGCTTTCGAGCACGACTTCGAGTGCTCATTGGACGAGGAGGCATTGAATTATCTCTTTCAATAGGCGAACGGTCTTTTGGCCGATCTCTACAACAGATCGACTCGCCAGCGAAGTGCTGCACGCATGCGGAGACGCATTGGCAGAATCAACCCCGTTATGGGGGTCTTCGCGAACGCAAGAGTATGGCGTTGAATAAACTTGCTCGCAAGGGCGTATTGTGGGCTTATTTGCCCTTTCGCAATCGAAAAACCTCTGCCATATTTCCCGAAATCCTACACCTGGGGGGATTTTGCAATAAAACCTCCCATCTCGTTGGCGGATTTCCCTTCGCCTCCGAATCCAAAAGTCTTGCATGATTCCGCCCGCAGGAACCTGCAAAGCGGTCTTGACCTGCCGTCTTTTCGGCTCGAGAGCAGAATTGTGTTGACAGGAGGTTGTTAGGTCAGAGAAGCGAGCCGCAAGCGGTGAGCACCATAGAACAAAGCATGAAAGTAGCGACTCAAGCTAGGTCGTGAACCATCAATCAACCACACAAGATTGAGTGAACGAATTCGATAGGAATCACTGAGTTTGTCCTGGGCTGGGTTTCCATTTTGGACTGGGAAAACGACAAGGAGATCGAAGTGTCTTCGACCCTCCCTCGGCCCCAAAGTTGACAAGCACTGTTTAGGTGAAAAAGAAAGATGAAGCTGGAAAAATTACGAAACATCGGCATCAGCGCTCACATTGACTCGGGTAAGACCACCCTCAGTGAGAGAATCCTGTTCTACACCGGGCGTATTCATAAGATTGAAGAAGTCAGGGGCGACGGCGACGGCGCTACGATGGACCACATGGAACTTGAGCGTGAACGTGGGATCACGATCACCAGTGCTGCGACCAGCGTCCAATACCAAGGTTACGATATTAACTTGATCGACACCCCCGGACACGTCGACTTCACCGTCGAAGTGGAACGAAGTCTTCGAGTTCTTGACGGCGCCGTTTTGGTTCTCTGTAGTGTCGGTGGTGTACAAAGCCAATCGATCACGGTTGACCGACAGATGAAGCGTTACCAGACTCCACGTATCGCCTTCATTAACAAAATGGACCGTACCGGTGCCAACCCCTACCGCGTGGTTGAGCAACTTCGCGAAAAACTTGGCGCCGAAGCGTTCATGATGCAAATCCCAATCGGCAAAGAAGATAACTTCAAAGGTGTCGTTGACCTCATCGAAATGGTTTCTTTGACTCACGCGGGTCAGGAAGGTGAAGAAGTTGTCACCGGTCCTATCCCAGAAGAACTGCAAGACGAGGCAGAAACCAAACGCATGGAGATGCTTGAAGCACTCTCGATGTACAACGACGAAATGATGGAAAAACTTCTCAGCGAAGAAGAAATCTCCAAAGAACTGATCTACAAGGTTGCTCGCGATGCCGTTCTCGGTGGCGCTACCCCCGTTTACATAGGGACCGCTTTCAAGAACAAAGGTGTTCAGCCGATGCTCGACGCCGTGCTGCGTTATCTACCAAGTCCACTCGATCGAGAAATTAGTGGTCGTGACCCAGCAGACGAAAACAAACGCATCGAACTCAAACCGGACTCCGAAGCACCGTTCGTGGGAATGGCGTTCAAAATTGTTGACGACCCATTCGGTCAGTTAACGTTCATGCGAGTTTACCAAGGCACGATTGCCAAAGGCGAAACGTACGTGAATCAGCGTACCGGCCGCAAAGAACGCTTTAGCCGCATCGTTCGAATGCATAGCGATAAGCGAGAGGAAATCGATACAGCGAAAGCCGGCGATATCATCGCCGTCATGGGAATCGATTCCGCTAGTGGTGACACGTACTCCATCGAGCGTGATTTCTGCACGCTCGAATCGATGTTCGTACCCGAACCTGTGATCAAGATCGCGATCAGTCCGAAAACAAGAAGCGATGGCGACAAATTAGGAAAAGCGTTACAGCGATTCCGAAAAGAAGACCCGACGTTCCGAGTCTTCACGGATGAAGAAACCAACGAGATTCTTATCAGCGGGATGGGCGAACTTCACCTTGACGTTTACATCGAAAGAATCAAACGTGAATACGGTGTTGAACTGGAAGTCGGTGCTCCAAAGGTGAGCTACCGCGAAAGCCCGACCAAAGAAGTTTCGTTCGATTACAAGCACAAGAAGCAGTCGGGTGGATCCGGTCAATTCGCGCACATCAAAGGTCGCTTGACCCCTATCGAGTCCGACAGCGAAGACAGTTTCGAATTCGAAGAACACATTGTGGGAGGTCGAATTCCAAAGCAGTACATCCCTGCAATCGAGAAAGGTTTCCGTGACAGCCTTGAAAAAGGACCTGTTGCTGAATATCCCGTGGTGGGAACCTTAATTCATCTTGATGACGGTAGCTTCCACGAGGTCGACTCGTCGGAAAAAGCTTTCTACACCGCAGCTCAAGGTTGTTTCCGTGAATACTTCAAGCAAGCATCCCCAAAACTGCTTGAGCCGATCATGAATGTAGAAATTGAGTGCCCCGAAGACTTCCAAGGTACCGTTGTGGGTGACGTGATTCGTCGCCGCGGAATCATGACCAGCAGCGATGTTCTAGAAGGATCCAGTATCATCAAGGCCGAAGTACCGCTTGCGGAGACATTCGGCTACGCAACCGATCTCCGCAGTATGACCCAAGGCCAAGGTACCTTCACCATGGAACTTGCCGTTTACCGCCAAACACCAAGTAACATCCAAGAAGATATCGTCGAAGCCAGACGTCGCGCACAGGGCAACTCCAAGTAGTCCAAGCTCCGTGTGTCAATTAACCTGACTTCAATCTATCCTTCAGCGAAACGGCAACCGCACAAGCGGTTGCCGTTTTTCGTTGAACTTTTAATTCAATCGCATCCATCGCGGATTGAGCCAGCACGTATGCAAATCGCCTGAGCCCTGAACGAACCATCGGTGGACACTGTAGCGGTGGAGAAGAAAAACGGCCAAACTATTAGAGGTACTTCATTCCCTAAACGGTGACGCTCCGATGCTCCAAGTCTCTCGTATTAGCCTCTTGGCTGTGTTGTTTGTTTCATATGCTGCCTCGTACCTCGGCTTGGCAAATGGTGCAGGTCCGACCTCCCGCCCTATTAACTTCATCATCTTTGTTGCAGATGATATGGCGTGGGATGACAGCGGACCGTACGGCAATCCAAGTGTGAGAACGCCGAATCTTGATCGCCTTGCAGCCCAAGGTATGCGATTCGACCGTGCCTATCTCACCTGCTCTTCCTGCAGCCCAAGCCGATGCTCCATGCTTACGGGTCGGTACCCGCACAATACCGGCGCCGGGGAACTACACCTACCGCTCCCCAGCGAACAGCAAATGCTAACCACTCCACTTCGTGATGCCGGCTACTGGACCGCGGTGGTTGGCAAATGGCATCTTGGCGAAGCGGTCGCTGAGCAGGTTGATTATCGAAAAGCATCCAACCCTGTACAAATGGGAGCGACATGGGTTGAAGCGATCAAAGAGCGCCCGAAGGATCAACCCTTTTTCATCTGGGCAGCTCATACCGATCCGCACCGTGGCTACAGCCCGGGCGCCGTTGACCCACCCCACTCACCTGCGTCCGTACAACTCCCGCCTTTTTTTCCTGACACACCGCTGGTGCGTGAAGATCTAGCACTTTACTACGATGAAGTCTGTCGGTTCGATCAGCACATTGGAATGGTACTCGAGGAACTTGAGAAACAATCACTATCAGACTCCACGATGATTTTGGTGATTAGTGACAATGGCCGTCCGTTTCCTCATTGCAAAACCATGGTCACCGTGCCAGGAGTTCGAACACCATTCATCGTGAAGCTTCCTGGACTAATCCCTGCCGGGCAAGTGAATGACCAACTGGTCAGTAGCCTCGATATCGCGCCGACGGTCTTGGACCTTGCCGGCGTACAACGCCCCGCAAGCATGCAGGGTGCAAGCCTACGCAAAACACTAACGGACCCTAACATGTCGATCCGACAGTACGCATTCGCCGAACACAATTGGCATGACTATCGAGCCTTTGAACGCGCGGTCTATGATCAGCAATTTTGCTACCTTCGTAATTGGCTTCCGGGAACCCCAGCAACGCCACCCGCGGATGCAGTCAACAGCGTTACTTTTCGCGAAATGAAACGACTCTACGATGAAGGCAGCCTTACTCCTGAGCAGCGTGCGTGCATGATTGCTCCGCGTGCAGAAGAGTACCTGTTCGATACCATCAAAGATCCCAACTGCTTGAATAATCTTGCGGAAGATCCTTCCATGAAAGCTCATTTGGATCGACTACGTGAAACACTTGCCCAATGGCAAACCCAAACCAACGACTCTTTTTCCGGCGAAGATAATTTGACGCCGGATGGATTTGATCGCGAAACGGGAAAACGGATCATCACTGCAGCGCACCCAAACCTGGTGAAAAGTAAAAAAGAGAAGAGACAAAAAAAACCCTGAGGCAGGTTGATGCAAAGCGAGTAGACAAAAACATGATGTTCAAAACAACACGCTTCATCTCGCATGCACTCTGGGGCGTTACGCAAGTTGAGTCATGACCCCAGCAAACTCGAATCTTGAACCCAACCTTTAAGACTACATGGATTGGATCAGTCTCTCGTTGATCTCAGCATTCTTTCTCGGATGCTACGACATCGCAAAAAAACAATCGCTTTCTGGTAATGCAGTTCCGATTGTTTTACTTTGCAATGTCAGCGTTGCAGCATTCGTTTGGATGTTGCCGATTTTGTTAGCTCAATTCCCCTTAATGGGTCAAACTCTCGCACTGCCGGATCCTTGGCTCGAGTCGACTCGCTTGTTGCTCGAGATTAGCGGCGGAGATCATCTGCTCTTGTTCGCCAAATCGACTCTGGTTGGTTGCTCGTGGATCGCTGCCTTTTATGCCATCAAGCATCTACCGCTCTCGATCGCGACCCCAATTCGATCGACCAGTCCAATTTGGACGATCCTGCTTGCGGTGCTACTGATGCGCGAACAACCAAACCCACTGCAGTGGGTCGGCCTAACCATCACACTCGTCGCGTTTCTCATTTTCTCGCGGGTCGGCGCAAAAGAGGGAATTCGCTTTCACCGCGACCCTTGGATCATCCTAATCCTCATCGCGACTGCCCTTGGTGCACTGAGTTCACTGTATGACAAATACCTTTTGCAGGTTGTCAAGCTGTCACCCGCCGTTGTGCAGGCTTGGTTTTCTGTTTATCTGGTGCCGGTGATGATACCGCTGGCGTTACACTGGTACTTCTTGGAACGCAAAAGTACTCCGTTTGAGTGGCGGTGGTCGATACCCGCAATCGCAATCTTTCTAACCATTGCGGACTACGCATACTTTTGCGCCATCACCGATCAAGAGGCATTAATCTCGGTGATCTCCCCCATACGTCGCTCGTCCATCATCATTCCGTTTTTATTCGGAGTGATTGGATTGAACGAAGCGAACTGGCGAGCAAAATCGGTGTGCGTCGCCGGACTACTGATCGGCATCCTTCTTCTCAGCTATTCCACTCCATAGAACACGCTCAAGGCTACTGTGACGTTGCAGCTTTGAAGATCGAAAGACTGGCTTTCGAAGTACTCCGCTGACCTGAAACCTTTTTCATCAACTACCGATCTCAATCAAGCTCAAGCTTAAAAACCTGCCAGTCGCGTATGCCGTCTAAACGGCATCGCCCCTCAGACAACTGCGATGAATCTGCTAGTCAGTCGAATGACTTAAACAGAACATCAAGCAAACAGTTGGTGCATCGATCGGTCGAATTGTCCGTTGGTCATCACGATTTCAATGCCCGAATCTTTTGCCCGCTGCATCTTATCCGCTTGAACGTGTGGACCAAATGCAATGACACGTGCGTTGGGGCAACGCTCATCACAAATCGCTTTCAACGATGAGGCCAAACCGCCGCGGGTACCGAGATCAAGAATGACGGTGTGAACATCGTCCAGCGGGCCGTCTGGCAAGTTACCACCGAATGTAAATCCGACACCCGACCGCTCAGCAACACTTCGGACTCGAGAAGCAAACATCAGATCGCCAGAGAGCATCACCACTCGCCCCGAGGCGGCTCCGTTTCCAGGGCCGCTGGCGCCGTTTTCGCTAGAAGCCTCGGACATTAGGCTCGCTTTTCTATTTCGGATTTCATGAACTGTAAACCTTCTGCGGCGAGGACTAGCTCATCATCAAACATACGTCGCCAGATTCGAGTCGCCGCCGCAAGTTCAGGCAGTGCAAGGCCGAAAGCTTCGATCACCAACCAGCTATCGAAACCCGACGCTGCGATAGCATCAAAGTTTTCTTTCCAGTTGATCCCACCTTTTCCCGGAGTGCTTCGGTCATTCTCACTGATGTGAATGTGGAAAAGCTTATCACCGCCAGCGTTGATGGCATCGGTAATCGACTTTTCCTCGATGTTCGCGTGGAAGGTATCGTACATCATTCCACATGCTGGATGATCTACTTCACGTACAAAGCGAGCCGCGTCGGCGTGCGCGTTTAGCAGGTAGGTCTCGAAACGATTAAGTGCCTCGACGCCCAGTTTCACTCCTACCGACCCTGCATGCTCGGCCACTTCCCTCATGCAATCGACACCCCATTTCCATTCATCTTGGGTTGGGCCGGCACCGGAAAATGCACCGAGAGCGGAATGATAAGGTCCCACGAGCGTTTCGACACCCGCGGCCGCACAACAATCCAGAGTGCGTTTGGTTAATTCAACCCCTTTTGCTCGGACTGCTGCGTCGGGCGAAATGGGGTTATCTTCTTCTCCCCGCACGGTAACTCCGGTGCGTTCAAGATCAAGAGAATCTAACTGCTGACCAATTGCCGCATAGTCAAGATCGAGATTGAAGATCGGTAACTCTACACCGTCATAGCCGATCTCTTTCAGCTTTCCGCATACTTGCAGAATGTCGTCGTTTACTTCACCCGACCAGAGCAAAAGGTTCATGCCATACTTCATTTGGATTCGCTTCTCTTTGATGGAGGATTTTTGATAATGGAATTGAGGTAAAGGAAATCATTTTCGCTCTTATCCCTGCAAACTCACGCAGTTTTCGTTGCGTCAGTCAAAGCCAAGAGTTCATCTCGGCGAGATTCTACCACTTTCTCGGCCTCAGGTAGCCACCCCAACAGCGAACTTGGCAAAGGCTCTAATCGGACTCGCCGCATGACCTGATTCAACCGAAAGAGGAGCCGATCACTATCCAAATAGTCATAGATAAATTGAGTCTCCAAAAAACGATCCAAGACGGGCGCAAGGCCATCAGTAGGTCGACCTGTGATCCGATTCACACATCGCTGAATATCGCTTGGACCTGCATCAGAAATCGCCTGATAATATCGCTTTGCGAAATCGGGTTGACGTCGAATTGCGATTCCATCGAGAAACATCTCAATCAGAATGTGCCCGACAAACGTGGGACGAAATCCAGCATCTCCCGGCAACAGATCTCTCAACTCCATCGCGAACTGAAAGTTGGTTTGGACAAACGCCTCCGTACCATGGAACCACCGGTCATCCTGGTGATGTCGAATGATTCCCAGAGCAACCTCTCGAAGCATTGGGTCATGGTGGTCGAGAAATGGTTCGGCAAGCCGACTCCGAGCTCGAATCTTACGATCCACCACGCTCAACCAATCCGGCACACCGGTAGCCGCAGCCAAGACGGGTCGGTCGAGATAAGGAATTGCGTGGTTTAGGAAATTCATATCCAAAGGGTAAACCGAAGCGAGACAGCCAACCACCACTACTCGGGCAGCGGTTTACCTTTGGTTTCCGGCGCAAAGGGTAGAATCGCGAGCCCAAGCAGGAAGATTATGCACATGGTAATTCCAGCATATCGGAGCGGTTCTTCCGTCTCGGCAAAGACCTTGCTGCTAAGCAAACCGATGGTCCAAGGACCTGCGGCCGCCAGAAACCGCCCCACGTTGTAGCAGAACGAAGTTCCCGTGCTGCGAAGTGCCGTGGGGAAAAGCTCAGGAAAGTAGATCGCGTAGCCGCCAAAAATCCCGAGCATAAAGAAACCCATGATCGGAACCAGAACCCAGATGTGCCACGCATCATTCAGCAACCAGAACGTCAACGACGTGGAAATTGCAGCACCAACAAAGGAGACGGCAAAGGCGAGACGACGACTGGTGACTTGAGTGAACTTGGTGAAAGAAATCATTCCAAGGAACGCACCAATGTTCAACATCAACGATGCTTTCCCCTTCCACTTGCCAACCGCACCTGACAAGTCCGTACCGGATAAACCTTCGGCAATCAACTTTTTCTCCATGACCGATCCAACCAGATCGAAAACGAAGAACACGATTCCCCACAGAGCGATAACGCCCGCGCACGCCAACGCGAGGCCAATCAACGCGTTCTTGCGCCAAACAGGATGCTTGAGCAATGCCACGTATGAGCCAGCCTGCTGAGCCTTCTCACCTCCAGATGCCTTCATTTGCTGCCACTGCTCTGGCTCCTTCAACTTCCAACGAACCAGTAGCGCGAGAAGAGCCGGAAGCGTACCAATCAAGAACATCAGTCGCCATTTGGAAAGACCACCCGGAATGGATCCGCTCTCCTCGAGAGAGCTTAGCCCAATTTCCAAGAAGGCAGCGCTTATATTGCCGACCGCAGAAAGTGCTTGCAGCAAACCCAATGCGTGCGGTCTTGCTCGCTGTGGCATCACCTCAGCCACCAAGGCAACACCGACCGCAAATTCACCGCCAACTCCTAGGCCTGTGATGAATCGATAAAATGCGAAATCAAAAAATCCAGTCGATAAAGAACTCAGTCCGGTGCAGATGGAATAAAACAGGATTGTGAGCATCATCGTTTTGGCGCGACCGATTCGATCACCCAACGCTCCGAAGATGAGACCGCCCGTCGCCCAACCCAAGACAAAGATTGCAGTGGCATAACCGGCATAAAGATTGGGGTCTTGCCCTTCAACCAGCAAATCCGCCATCGCCGGTCGACGAGCCAAAAGGAACAATTGCTGATCGAGGCAGTCGAACAGCCAGCCCAATGCAGAGACGATCAAGACGAACCAGTGGTAACGAGTCAACTCTCGATACCAACGGTAAGAAGTATCTTCAGTTAAAGCTGTTTCCGATGGTGGCAAGTCGGCGTGCAATTCAAGGTACTCCCAAAAGAGATACAAGAAGAAAGGAAGCGAACGTGGTCAGAATCAATTCAACCGAGAGTCGCATGCTTTGCGGACATGACGATCGAAAACCGCGACCTTCCAAAACTCTTTCATGACGTACACACCTCAAAAGGCCAATCGGAAAAACCACTGACACGATGGGTTAAGTGACGTACTGAAAGGCTGAACGCTCCAGCATGTTCTGCGGGAAATTCATGCCAGAAATCGATTCCTGTGCTGGCTACAGCATACCGCAACTCCTACTCCGAGCAATCCACCCTCGGTCAACCCAAAACCCCTCAACACTCCAGATAATCGTGTGTAGCCTGATGGATCAGAATCGCAGCCTGATGGAGACCTCGGGATAGCAGGGAGCGGAACAGTCAATCGAAAGAGAAAAACTCATCTGATCGCGTTCACAAAATCGGCTTCTGACGACAAAAGGCAGATTCGCCACGGGTCTCAGATAGACTCAAACTAACCTCCCAGATTCGGTTGTTTTTTTACCCGTGATACGAAAAATAAAAAACGGAACGCAGGCGTGTTGTCCCCCTTACCGTAATTGCCGAAGCGACAGGAGCGAAAAATAGAAAAACTGGGACGCCCAGAGGTCTCCAAAGAGTGCGAATCACCTATTTTCGTGCTAACCTTCGCAGTTCCGGGACCGTGTGCATCTTAATCTCAGGTACACCGGCGTCTCGTTCTTTTGTGGCGTGTCAGTCTTTTGTTCAGTCGAGATTCCAACGCGATGCCAATCCAGATTCGTTGCCAATGTGGGAAATCACTCAATGCTCCTGATGGTGCTGCAGGAAAAGCAGTGAAGTGTCCAGCGTGCCAAAAGGTTCTGAAAGTCCCCGCCGCCTCCGGTGCGGGCGTTTCACCCCCAAAACCAATCGCTTCGACGCCATCGGCTCCAGACAATGACTTAGACGATCTCTTCAACGAAGAAGGATTTCAAAGCAAGATTGAATCCGTCTGCCCATCGTGCCGTGAAGCGATGGCGGCAACCGCTGTTTTTTGTACCAACTGTGGATTCCACCGCGAAAGCGGTGTGAAGTTTGAATCGCATCAAGTGGCCGGTGTCGATATCGACCCAGGTACACTCGCTTTACAAAAAGCGGAAAGCGATATGATTCAAGCAGCTGAGATGCAAAAAAAGCTGGCCAGTGGTCCCGGCATGCCGTGGTGGGGACTCGCTCTGGTCCTCTTCATCATGGGCAGCGGACTGCTCATCGCGGTCTTGGCGGTCAACGCGTCACGTAGAGTTGATGCGGCAGCCCCGGCGAATCCGATGGCTCTTTTCTTGGGACTAACCGGTGTTGCCTTCACCTTGGTTGCACAGGGTGCCACGCTGATGATTTTGATTCACGCCTTCAAGCAAAGCATCGGTAAAGGGGTAATGTGCATGCTTGTCCCCTTCTACATCCTCTATCACATCTTCACGAACTTCTCGGATCTGTGGAAGTACTTCCTCGTTTCGATACTTCTTGGTGGGGTAGCGGGTGGCTTTTTTGCAGCGTCCGCCGCGCAGCTCGCCAAGGCTGCTGCGGGGTGATACTTTTTTTACTTGTGAGATCAAGTAATTCAACTCAGTTTGATCTCAACGTCACTAGGGTCGCCTGAGCCACTCAGAAGCTGCAAGGCGATCCGAACTTCCTCGGGCTAGAGGTAGGACAGATCCAGCTCATCGGTAAGTTTGCCACTACCACTTTCTCGATTGCCTCAGCTGGCACCGAAATAGCTGGTTGCCTATCGAGCGTGGAACGCTAGAACTAACGACCACTAGACGGCAGAAACGTTGGCATTGCTCGACTCGATGGTTTCACATCACTGCCCATTAAGGTTGACTTTGCCCCAATGGCGACAACAGGTTTTTCGGTACGCTGGTTTGGAATGGTGATGGCAGGTCGATCTTCTGTTTGCTTGCGTTGAACTTGATTACGACGAATGGTCGTCGTGGTAAGACCACTACTAGGAACGCTATCAGAGCGAGTTGCCGCAAGGTAATTTTGATACTGCGGTGACAACTCAGCAACTTTTTCCGACGAGTTCAAGCTGCTATCCTTGCCTGGCAACGCCATCGTTGCGGGGATCCCCTGAATGGTGCTGCCGCTCGCGGACAGAAACGATGTCACCAGTGAAATACGCCGTTGTTCTCCCCCAACGGCATCCCATGGCAACCAGATACTATAGGACGCGCCCAAATCAGTTTGCCCGTAATGACGAGTCAACTGTTCTGGAGTGAAGACAAATCGCTTCACTGCATCGTTCGGGTCGTCGCTATTCTCGTCGAATCCGTGAATGGTCAGTGTGCCATCAACGGGGACCGGTTGTGACTTTTCGTTGTAGAAGAAGACTCGACCACCGAACCCCCGAGTAGGCGTTCGTCCAACTTGTACCAACGTGTCGGGTGTCCAAGTGGCAGCTAATTTGACCGGATTTGGATAGGGCTCAGGCTGGCTATCCGACTTATCCTTGCTTACCCATGGCATTCGGTCGTAAAAACTGGTCTTTTCCGCTGATGCATTTTTCTTGAGCAGATCACGATCTGGTGTTGTCACACAGCCCGATAGACCTCCAATCAAAAGGGAGGTCGCAGCAACGGTAAACTGACGCCTACTTCCACGCATGGTCTGCCTGATTCGGAATGAATGGTGTTATGTTTATTAGTAAGAATCGCTTTATCAGCCAAACCTTCGGATGCGACATCCCATGAACAAGAACGTTCGTTAAGCCGTCACGGGGTCGAATCGATTATCTTTTTACCGTGCTAGTCGACTCGATTGATCAATGGATTCAGTCGAGCGTGCTGTAGGGGTCGGAACCGAGATCGGAACTCGGAACCGTTCGCGAGGCCTGACGCACAGTTTGTTGATTAGGCAAGTACGAGGTTTGTCGATTCATCTCATCATCGACATCCACTGGCGCGACAGGAACAACCAATGTGGTCTTGTCAGATGAATCCAAAGTCAGCGGAAGAATTTCACGACTGGCATCTTCCAATTCTGAATCGGCGGGCTGAGGAATCACTGAAACCTCACTACCCTGATTCAATAAGCTTGGTGCCTCCATGCGCTCGCCATTGAGGTACTGCTGATACTCTTCCGTCCGAGGATAGGCGGACGGGGTTGGATAGCCCTCACCCGGAAAGACCTGAGCCTCGGGGCTGGGACGCTTTCGCAAATCGTCAACGGTGGGCTGAAGGTCGGGGTAGATCGTGGTGCCATTGACTGAACCCCAAAGTCCATATCCTCCACTCATGCCTACGTCGCCGTGAGCCTCAACCACATCTGCAAGGCACCAACTCATGCGGCTCGACTCTACTTGTTTCACATAATCCAAATCTTCCTCGCCAGTAACCAGCATCGGGGTGAGAAAGACCAACAATTCAGATCGAACCTCCGCTTGGCGATCGTATTTAAAGAAATTACCAATCAGCGGAATATCGGCAACGTAAGGAACTCGACTACTTGCTGCGATGCGTTCCTTTTGAATCAACCCACCGAAAATCACCGTTTGACCGCTGTAAGCTGCGACAACACTCTGAGCGGTGGTTTGGATGATATCGTTAATCAGAACGGTCTCACTACCTGAACCAGTCGGAACCGTTGTACCGTTATTATCATCTCGAGCGGATCGAGTCGCGTCTACATCCATGATGATCAGTCCGTCAGCTCCAACCCTTGGGCGAACGCTCATGATCAGACCAACCTCTGAATCTTCTGTGACTACCTGTGAACCTTGCAGACCATTATTGATCACGCCTGTCACGCGAGCGATTAGGCGGCCCACTTGGACAAACCCTTCGGTGTTATCCATGGTCATAATTTGGGGTCGGCTGAGGATTTGCAATCTCGAAGCGTCCTGCAGAGTCCGCAAAAGCAGACTCACCGAATCGTTAGCAGCACTGAGAACAAATCCGCCATATCCCAAACTCTGGTTAATTTGCCCGACTCCAAAGCTCGAAACGCCACGAGCCGCCACGTTATCACCGGCTGACACCGCTCGAGTCACCGCATCCGCTGCAATCCCGCGATCATAAAGCAACGAGTCTTGGAGGCCAAACTCACCGCCAATCTCAAACGCGTCATCCAGTCGCACCTCGGCGATCATCACCTTGATCAAGACCATCGGTGGACGCCGATCAAGCTGATCGATCATTCGTCGCACGTCTTCATAGAATCTCGGTGAAACGCTCAGCAAGACGCTGTTGCTGACCGGCTCGGCTACCACGATGAGATCGCGGTCAGCCAGATCGAACGGCCCGAGCCCCTGCTGGAACTGCTGGATGGTGTTGACCGTTTGAGTTCTCTGTTGAACATACTGCTGAATGGCCGTCGCGACATCCGACGCAGACTGATGACGCAGCCAAATTACTTCGGTGATGCGTTCTGCAAATCCTTCGCCATCAAGACGCAGCAAAATACTCTCCACAACATCAAGATCGTTCGCGCCACCGCTGACAACGATACTGTTGGTGCGTTGATCAGTCGTGAACCGCAGGGGAACGAGTGAGCTTTCGCGATCAGCGGTTGAGGAAGGCAGATTGCCGGCTCCGACGCTGGTGCCCGCGGTCCCGGAATCATCGCCAAAAAGAGTTTGCAAAGCCGTGGTTAACTGCAACGCGTCACCATTCTCGATCGTAAATACCTTCACCAAGGATTCGATACCGGGTGCTTTGTCTAGCTGGCGAATCAATTCTGCAATCAGCGCCATACTCGAAGAAGGTGCTCTGACAACAATTGAGTTTCCACCCGTATCGGCGGCGACCACCGCACCTGAAAGAATGCCAGAGTCAATCAGTTGCTTATTGGACGAATCAACTGAAACGATCGACAACGTTGTGGAAGGTGCAGTCACGTTCTCGCTCGCACCTTCCCCCTCGCCGTTGATCGCTTCCTGTAAGACAGGTGCTAAATCTTCCGCAACCGCATGACTCAATGGGAAAATTTTGATTTGACTTGTTGCAGCCACATGTTCTACATCAAGCTCGTTGACCAGCTGTGTCACCGCCTCTAGATCACGGGGTGCCGCACTAACGATCAATGAATTGGTTCGGTAATCAGCGAGAATACGGACCCTTGGCCCAAGACCA
>Ga0181559_10002546_pt1 | contig 18017 bp, 13 predicted proteins | sample 011ome_21_FD_133752 | JGI IMG/M metagenome (GOLD analysis project Ga0181559, IMG submission 133752) | Coastal salt marsh microbial communities from the Groves Creek Marsh, Skidaway Island, Georgia - 011508AT metaG (megahit assembly) | ecosystem: Environmental > Aquatic > Marine > Intertidal...
TCGATGTCGTCGACAACGTTCACAAAATGGAAGATGTAGCTGCCATCAGGACGACGAATCACGATATCAGGATTCGCTTCTTCCTCCTCCTTGGTCTCCTGGTTGTAGCGACGGGAGCCTTGTTCCTTGAGGTTTGCTGAGACGTCGCCACAGATCTCGTCGTGAACCGTGATGGTTTTGTCAGGGACGCGAAAGCGAATCGCGTCATTATCTTCGTAGATATAGCCGTTTTCCTCCAATTGACCAAGATAGCGGTCGTAGATATCGCTTCGTTCGCTTTGATTGTAGGGACCGTATTCGCCGCCAACGCGCGGTCCTTCGTCCCAGTCTAGGCCAAGCCATTTCATGCTGTCGAGGATGATGTCCATCGACGATTCGGTGTTCCGTTCGGCATCTGTGTCCTCAACACGCAAAATGAAGGAGCCTCGGTTTTTTTTCGCGTAGAGGTAGTTATAAAGCGCCGTGCGAGCCCCTCCGATATGGAGAAAGCCGGTTGGCGAAGGAGCAAAGCGGGTGCGAACTGTCATCGCGGGAAGGTGCCGCAAATGGCGAGAGGGTCAAGGAGGATAGCTCTGTTGCCGAGGTGTGTGACCTCGGAATGTTTGTGAGTTGGAGGATGCAAGCACATTCCGGCCTGACAGAGGCCAGCTACAGCGGAGCGTAGTGAGATGGAAGACGCATTTCTTATTTGCCCATCGCTTCCCGAATCTGCACCTGCTTTTCAGGCCACTCGAATTTCTTTGCGTGGCTTGTCAGGTAATTCCAGTCCTTTGGCTTGTCGCTGTAGATACGGATGCGGGTGTTTTCACCGACGATTGCGGCAACCTGATGAATGTCGGTGAAGCGCAGCACATTGAGGTAGATGGGGCCTTCGCGGTGGCTGACCGGCATGTTGTGTAGATCGAGAGTGTGAATATCTTTTTCAAAGAGCGAGGCATAGAGCGCATTTCCTGCCATGATCCCGCTGGCCTGCATCCAGAGGTTCGGCTGATCGGCGCCTTCGAGTTCGCGCCAAGCCTGGACACAGCGGCGGATGTCCCAGACTCGCATGGTGTCGATGGTCTGACCGAGCAATGCAAAGCGACGGCGAATGTGAACGCCTTCCCGTTCATCCGAGGTCCACGCAGTTGGTCCGATTCCGCGGGTCGCAAGGTAAATCATGCCCCACTTCATGTTTTTGTGCATCTTCTTCTCTCCCTCATAGGCCTCTTCATCGGCTTCGGGGAGATCCGCGCCGGGAAAAGCTTCGGGAAAGGTTCCTCCGTAGGTGGCGAGCAGGCTGTTCCATCCTTCTTCATCAAGAGCGTTGATCACGACAAGATCAAGATCAGCGGGCAGGGATCCCGCCGGAAGGGCAAGGTAAAAGGGGAGGCGAACGCCATTCTGGCTTGTGAAACTCCAGCGGCTGAATGCGATTCCGTCGGCGGAGCTTCGGTATTCTTCCGTCGAGTCGAGTTCCTCGGAACCGGTTGGCCAACCTCGAAAGCTGCGACTGCGGAGGCGATTGAGAAGCAGGGAACGTTCGGCGGCCCAGTCAGGAGCACTCTCGGCTACCTTCAGAGTGCGGGGGACGCGTTTCGTAAAGTAGTCGTCGATAAATGTATTACGCTCATTGCCGGGGATCTCGTCGAGCACCTTGAGTTCCTGTGGCTCGAAAATCTTTTCGGCGACGGCATCGGCCAGTTCTTCGTCTGCTGACTTTCCCTTGAGGTGACGCTCAAACCAGTGAAAAGCCGGGACACGGAGAGGTTGGGTGTCTTTGTGTCCACCCTGATAGAGAGCAAGTCCGAGGTTTTCCTTGGCATCGAGTGACTCATAAACTTTTCTCGTTTTCTGAAAGACATCTACAACACCATCGAGAGGGAAAATGCGGTCGTCGTCCGTGTTAAGAATCAACTGAGGGCGAGGTGCGACCAGCGAGGCGAGAAGCGGAAAATCCCATCGGTAGGTATTGACCATGAACATGCAATCGCAGTGGCCTTCGATGCAGCCGTCGACAATATGGTTTTTCATCGAAGTAATGCCGGCAACGGGAGCGGAGACTTTGATTCGCTCATCGAGTGCCGAAATCCAGAATGTGTAAGCTCCGCCCCCTGATCGGCCCGTAACGCCGAACTTGTCGACATCGACTTCCTCGCGCGTTTCGAGGTAATCGAGGGCGCGGATGCAGTTCCAAGCTTCGACACCAGCTGGTGTGTAGCTGCGTGCATTCCACCACCAGCGACCGAGACGATGAGTGCCGTGATGGATTCCCTCGATCTCGCCGAGCTGGAGAGTGTCGATCGTGAGGCAGCAGTATCCATTCTGGGCGAACCACGTTCCGTGGTGTTGGTAGTGAGACTTATTACCGTAGCTGACATCGTCGATCTTGACCCGCCCGTGACCGCAAACATAAAGGATGGTTGGCAATGGCCCGTCCTGTTCGGCGGGGCGGTAGAAGTTCCCGGTGACGTAAAGACCGGGACGGGACTGGAAGACGACTTTTTCTACGATGATGCCATCCCGCTCGATGGAGCCGGTGACCTGCGCCTTCAAATCAGTCCGGGCGGGGAGTGGTTGCAGTCCCAACATTTCGTAGAGTTGGCGACGAAGGTCTGCTTTAGTCCGCGACCAATCCTCAATATTGTCGACGATGGAAGCCGTCCGCTGTGTGACGCGACGTGTTTCGATTTCGAAATACTCCTCCAGCATCTTATCGCCGGGCGTCGGTTCGGTCGGGATGTCCCGGAAGTCGTTGGACATTCCGATGTAAGTTAACAGGGAGAAAAAGAGAATGGGCAGGATACTTCTCATGAAGATGAAGAGTAGCGGTAGGCAGGGGAAGCGCTCAAGAGGAAATCCGGCGCAAAGGGGGCAGCGTAGCGCACACCATTCAGTATGAGAAAATCTTGCTCGTTCGCGAGGTCGCAGGCCATTCTTTTCCATTCGCGCTCCTTCCTATTGCCCTTGATGATTGGTGAGCGCGAATGAGACGAGAATACCCGCGAATGAGAATAATCTGGTGGGCTTCGCTGGATTTCCATACAGTCTCCCCGCCACTGCTGAAAAATCTTCCGTATGACGAACGCTCCGCTCGACGATCTCCCTGTTTTTCTGCAATCTTCCCGCAGATCATGAAAGCCCTCGTCAAACACGAATCTGCTCCGGGCCTCCGCATGGAGGATGTCCCAATACCGGAGATTGGAATCAATGATGTTCTCATCAAGGTCGATCGCACCGGTATCTGCGGAACGGATCTGCATATCTACAACTGGGATGCGTGGGCACAGTCTGCAGTGCCGGTTCCTCTGGTGATTGGTCATGAGTTCGTTGGAGAAATTGTTGAGGTCGGATCGAATGTTTCTGATTTCTCTGCTGGCAACATCGTTTCGGGGGAGGGGCACGTTGTCTGTGGACGCTGTCGCAATTGCATGGCAGGGCGTCGTCACCTTTGTGCTGATACGAAAGGGATCGGAGTCAATCGCCCGGGGGCCTTCGCCGAATACATCGCCCTGCCGATGGCGAATGTCTGGCATCATGATGACGAAATCGATCGCGATCTTGCTTCGATTTTTGATCCCTTTGGAAATGCCGTTCATACCGCGCTGACTTTTGACCTGCTTGGAGAGGACGTTCTCATCACCGGAGCCGGGCCAATTGGTTGCATGGCAGCAGCGGTTTGCCAGTATGCCGGCGCACGCTACGTCATCGTGACTGACGTGAATCCCTGGAGGCTCGATCTCGCGAAAAAGATGGGCGCTACCCGTGTCGTCGACGTGCGGAATGAAACCCTCGAAGAGGTCCAAAAAGAGCTGGGAATGCACGAAGGCTTTGACGTCGGGTTGGAGATGTCCGGCAACCCTTCCGCTTTCCGCGACATGCTCGCTAACATGTGTCACGGAGGGAAAATCGCGATGCTCGGCATTCCGTCCGAAGAAATTGTGATCGATTGGAATACTGTCGTCTTCAACATGCTAACGATTTCGGGAATCTACGGCCGCCGCATGTATGAGACCTGGTATAAAATGACAGTGATGCTCCAGGGAGGGCTCGATATTTCACCTGTCATTACCCATCACTTTGCCGCGGAAGATTTTGAAAAAGGATTTGAAGTGATGAATAGCGGGGAAAGCGGGAAAGTGATTCTGCAGTGGTAAAAAAGGAACTGTATATCAAGCCGGAAAACGCTGATTATCTCCTTATGAACAACGCATTTGAAATTCACCTGCAGACGACTCTCGACGAGATTCGGGCTGCGGGGCTCTACAAATCGGAACGAGTCATCACGACACCGCAGTCGCCGCATGTTGCGGTGGCGAGTGGGTATGAGGTTTTGAACTTGTGTGCCAATAACTACCTTGGGCTTTCCGATCATCCGGAAGTAAAGCAGGCCGCGATTAAAGCGATCGATCGCTGGGGATTCGGACTCTCCTCGGTGCGTTTCATCTGCGGCACTCAGGAAATCCACAAGGAATTGGAGGAACGTCTCAGTCAATTTCTCGGCACAGAGGATACCATTCTCTATTCCTCCTGCTTTGATGCAAACGGGGGCCTCTTTGAGACCATTCTCGGACCGGAGGATGCCATTATCTCCGACGAACTGAATCATGCCTCGATCATTGACGGCGTCCGACTATGCAAAGCGCAGCGCTTTCGCTACAAGAATAACGACCTCGCCGATCTCGAGGCGAAGCTCCAGGAAGCGGAGTCAGCGCGCTTTCGACTAATTGCCACGGATGGCGTTTTCTCCATGGACGGTTCCATCGCCGACCTCGCCGGGATCTGTGATCTCGCCGATCGCTACGATGCCCTCGTCATGGTCGATGACTCGCATGGCGTCGGGGTGATCGGAGAAAACGGTCGTGGAACCCACGAGCACTGCGGTGTCATGGGGCGGGTCGATATTTTTACCGGGACACTGGGCAAGGCTCTCGGTGGTGCGAGTGGCGGTTACACCAGCGGGAAAAAGGAAATCATCGAATTGCTGAGGCAGCGCTCGCGACCGTATCTCTTTTCCAATTCCGTTGCTCCGGCAATTGCCGCAGCATCTCTGAAGGCGCTCGATTTGCTGGAGGCAGATTCCTCGCTCGTTGATTCCCTGAGGGGTAACGCGAGGTTCTTTCGAGAGAAGCTCGATGCGGCGGGACTGAGTAGTTTGCCCGGAGAGCATCCCATCATTCCGGTGATGCTGGGCGATGCCATGCTGGCTACGCGGATGTCTGAGGAGCTGCTGAAGCGGGGAGTCTATGTGATCGGATTTTCTTTCCCTGTGGTCGCGAGAGGCAAGGCCAGGATCCGGACCCAGATGTCGGCTGCGCATTCGCATGAGGATCTGGCGTTTGCTTCGGCGCAGTTTGGGGAGGTGTGGAAGGACCTCGATTCGTGAACTTATGGGAGATACTCTGAGGAGTGGCAACAGATGCACAGTGATTTACGGCTCGCCATAAACCCTTTAGTTACCTTACTATCTCTGTCATGAGCGATCCCACCAAGACTTGCCAGTATTGCTTCTCCGAAATCGATGAAAGGGCGAAGAAGTGCCCGCATTGCTTGTCATTCCAAAAGGGCATTTACAATCCGCAGACGTGGGCGGCAATTCTGCCGATTATTTTACTGGTTCCCTTTCTTTTCTTTACCTTCTCTCGCTTAGATGCTTTTTCCGGAGATGAAGTTTACGAAGACTATGTGGATCAGTTTCGGATGGAATTCGTCAGTATTTCAACTGAACCGAAAGGAACGCAAGTAACCTATCGCATTCTAAATGATAGCGATGTGAAGTGGGAGGAGGTTCACTACCAGATTATCGGATATGGCGACGATGATGCAGTTGTCACAAGCGTGACTGACCAGAACCGTGACTGGGTTGTTCTGCCGAAGGGGGATGCTTTGCTCACCGTTCGAGCCAGCGATCATCCCAAAGTAAAAGAGTGGAAGTTGAAGATCCTGAACTGCCGGGAAGCTTCAAAATTTTGACTCTCAATTCTGTTCGATAGCGGGGCGTTCATTAAAAGATTGCCCACTCACCAAGCCGCCCCGATATTCCATTCCTCGACCATCAGATCGGGGATATCTTCGAGAAAACGGGAAGGCCGCTGGATGACCTCTCCATCGAACGCTCGCTGCCAGAGTTGTGGATAGGTGAGATAGAGCTCGTCCATGGCGCGCGTCACGGCAACGTAGAAGAGGCGACGCTCTTCCTCTAGCCCGTCGTTGGATTCGCTCTCTTCGTCTTCGTCGATGACCCGGCTGCTGGGGAACTTGCCTTCGGCGAGCCAGATGACGAAGACGACTTTCCACTCGAGTCCCTTGGCCTGATGTACGGAACTGAGGCAGACGCGTTCCTCGTCGGGTTCGTCCTTTTGCGCGTCAGCGGCATCCTGCCCGGCGAGCAGGCTGAGTTGACTGAGAAATTCTTCGAGGTCGTCGAAGCGGACAGCGTAGTTTTCGAGCTGTTGGAGGTCCTGCCTGCGATTGTCGAAGTTGGTGAACTTGCTACGCATGTAGTCCTCGTAAACGCCTCCTATTATGGAGGGCATCATCGCCGCGGGAGGACGGGGTTTGCCTTCATCGTCGACGAGTTCGTCGAGAGTGTAGCCGAGTTGCTCCCAAGTAGGCTTGGCTTTTGCCGGGACTTTGAATTCCGACATAATCTCGGAGAAGACAACGGGTTTTTCATCCGTCGCAGCTTGGGAGTTGCGCCAGGAGCGCCAGAGAGAGTCAGCGGATTTGTCACCGATCCCGGGGAGCATCTTAACGACGCGCTTGAAGGCGACTTCGTCCCGGCGGTTGTAGATCACCTTCATGAAAGCGGCGACGTCTTTGATATGCGCCTGCTCGAAAAAGCGGAGTCCGCTCGTAATTTCGAAGGGAATGTTGCGATTGGTCAGCTCCAGTTGGAGCTCCATGGCATGAAAGTGGGCACGGTAAAGAACTGCGATTTCGTTGAGCTCGATGCCCTCGTCGCGAAGTTCGAGGATACGCTGAGCAATAAAAGCGGCCTGGGTATTGGGATCCTGGAGCGGCGCCAGGGCAGGGAGGTTCTCAGCGGCGGCGCGCCACGGGGCGAGGTTCTTCGTGAACTGCTCGGTGTTTGGTGCGATGGCAGCGTTGGCAAGGGTGAGAATCTCGGGAACGGAGCGGTAGTTGGTCTCGATGAGAAATTTTTTGGCTTCGTCGTATCGCTCGGGAAAGTCAAGAATATTGCGAAAGTCCGCGCCGCGCCAGGAGTAGATCGACTGGGCATCGTCTCCGACGACCATGAGGTTTTTCTGGGGAGCCGCTAGAAAATCGATGAGTTCGGACTGAACAGCATTGGTATCCTGATACTCATCGACGAGGACCCACTCAAACTGCTTCTGATATTGCTCACGAATGCGTGGCTTCTTGTGAAAGAGTTGAAGTGGCTTGAGCAAGAGGTCGTCGAAGTCCATTGAGTTGGTGGACTTTTTCTTTTCTTCATATGCCTCTTCAATGAGCTCGATGGCTTCAAGGTGATGGGCAAAATAGGAATAGCGGGCGTGGAGAATGTCTGCGACGCCCTGACCCGTATTGTTGGCGAGACTGAAGATGTCGCCGATGACATCGGGTTTGGGGAAACGAGTGCTCTTGGTGTCGATTTCGCATTCTGCGATTACGGAACTAAGCAGAGACTTCTGGTCGTCCCGATCCATGATTGAAAAGTTCCGTTCCCATCCCAGTTCCTGCGCATGGCGACGAAGAATACGATTGCCGACAGAGTGAAAAGTTCCGCCCCAGATATCGCGAGTATCGTAGGGGACGAGCTGCTCAACGCGCTCCAACATTTCCCGGGCTGCCTTGTTCGTAAAAGTGAGCAGGAGAATGTTTCGCGCTGCCACGTCATGGTCGAGCAACCAGGCGACGCGGTAAGTAAGTGTGCGCGTCTTTCCAGAACCGGCTCCTGCAATGACGAGAGATGGGCCCGGAGGAGCAGAAACGGCAGCATATTGCTCGGCGTTCAGCTCTTTCTCGTAATCGATGTTGGAGGCCGGTTTTCGGGGCGCTCGTTTGACGGTGTAGTCGCGGGCCATGGGGGTCGGTGCCTGACGGCTACGAACGTTGAACGTTCAACGCGAAACTTTCAACGCTCAATTGGTGGAGATCGGAAATCTCCAGTAAAGGTTGAGCGTTCGCCCGAAGGTCGCTCCTCACATCTTCCCCGCCGCTGCTTCAGCGAGCACGCTTCTCTCTCCACGCTCCAGTGTCACATGAGAACTGCAGGCTTCGTCGCGAAGGCGGTCACGGGTGTAGACGAGACCGTTGCTGAGTCGATCGACGTAGGGATTGTCGATCTGTGCAGGATCGCCGACGAGAACGAGCTTGGAACCGCGCGCCATGCGAGTTACGATGGTCTTGGCCTCCAAGGGGGTGAGTTGCTGCGCTTCATCGAGAATGAAATACCGATTCGGAATTGATCGGCCGCGGATGTAGCAGAGGGCCTCCACTTCGACCATTCCGGATTCGAGAAGCGGCTCGTAGACTTTCTTTCCTGCAGAATTGAGCGCCGAATCTGCTGCACCCTTGCGATTGCGGGGCTCTTTGCGTTTCCCTCCGGCTTTCTGGTCAGGGGTCAGCAGGAATTCCAGGGCGTCGAAAATCGGCTTGAGCCAGGGGTCGAGTTTTTCTTCGAGTGTGCCAGGAAGAAATCCGAGGGTGTCTCCCAGCGGGATGACGGGGCGGCTGACTGTGATTCCATTGAATTCCCCGCTAAAGGTTGCATGAAGAGCGGAAGCGACGGCGAGAAGGGTTTTTCCGGTTCCAGCCTGCCCGTAGCAGGTAACCAGAGTGGCCTCGGGATTCAGAAGTGCGTCAATGAAGCATTGCTGCCCGAGGTTCAGGGGGCGCAGAGGGGTGCCTCTCTGAATCCGAATCTGGTCGGGGATGTAGAGCTTGTGATAGAGCCCGTCGCTACCCATGCGAGCAGGCATAGTGCGCTTTTCCCCCGCTTTGAAGAGAACGTATTCATTGGGAGGGATTTGGTGTCGCGGAGGAAGCTCGATGGAGCCTGAGCTGGCGAAACGCTGAAGATCATTGGGCTTCAGGTCGATGATTTGCGGAGTGTTAGCACGGTCCCCCTCGCAAGCCACTTTGTCTGTCTGATAGTCTTCGCAGGGAATTCCGATGGCGTGTGCTTTGAGTTGGAGATTGAGATCTTTCGTCACGAGGACGGTTGGAGCCGTGTTCTTCGAGGCGATCTCGCTGGTGCGGGCCAAGATGCGATTGTCATTGGTGTCCTGCCCTCCGAACGTTTCCGCCAGTGCCGCAGATTGGGAGTGTTTTCCATTCCCACCTGGAACGAGCCTGACTGAACCACCGTCCCTCGTTGAAATTCCAAGAGTCGCGTTTCCGGATTGGCTGGAGAAAAGCTCGGCCAGCTTGCGGTGAACGGTTCGCGCATTAGCACCTCGCTCGCTCTGTTCGTTCTTGAATCGGTCCAATTCTCCGAGGACCTCGAGGGGGATGCAGACGTGGTTATCACGAAAATTGTCGAGGCTCTCGGGGTCGTGAAGGAGAACGTTGGTATCGAGAACGAAGTTCTTACCGAGGGCGGAGGGAGCCTTAAGCCCGTCGCCGTATCCAGCGTTTTTCCCGCCAAGTCTCGAATTCTTCTCCGTTTTTTCGCTCCCATTGAACATGTCCGGCTGCAGATCGGTTCCGCGGGAAGTTGTTAAAGGGGAGTTCTCCGAGGCACCACCCGCCACGGTTTTGGATTGGAGATCGCTCATAAGTGTCTTACCCAAGTCCATACAGGTAAATGAAGGCCCAGGTAGACAGACTCTCACGAGATTGTTTAGGATTGTCAAAATATAATGACTTCTTAATGCTGATTTGATGGCGAGGGTGGAATTTTCCGGATTCAAGATGACTCTCTGGCTCTGGAATGGCCCCGAACCTTCCTATATGGGGCTCGGTAATTGAATCACGTTGTTCGGCGCGATTGGGGTGTTAGGTGAAGCTGAAAACTTTTTTCAGTTTTCGCACCCATCTCCTTGCAAAGTGGCGACGTAATGATTAACAACTCATAAATGAATTCGCTTGGGCAATCTCTCTTGAACTTCTGGCGATCCTCGATCGGGAAAAAGCTGATCGTCGCGGTCACTGGTATTATACTAGTGGGCTTCCTTCTCGCTCATATGGTAGGCAACCTTCTTGTCTTCCAGGGGCGCGAGCCGATGAACGACTATGCCTATTTTCTCCACCACTTTCTGCACGGTGCTGGCATCTGGCTCTTCCGCCTTGTCCTTCTGGGAGCTTTCGTTCTACATATCGTAACGACGATTTGCCTGGTGCGAGAAAATCGTGCCGCTCGCGAAGAGCGTTATGCCTGCGAAGCCACTGTGAAAGCTTCGGGCAGTTCAAAGATTATGATCTGGAGCGGGTTGACGGTGCTCGGGTTTGTGATCTTTCACATCTTCCATTTTACGGTCCGGGTTGATCCCGATCTAGCTGCGATGAAAGACCCTTTGGATCCGTCGCGTCACGATGTCTACGGAATGGTCATTGCGGGATTTCAGAATCCCTTGGTGGTCCTTTTCTACATCATTGCTGTGACTTTGCTTTGCTCTCACCTGAGACACGGAGTTGCCTCGCTTTTTCAGACACTTGGGTTCCGAAGCGAGAAGACACGTGTTGCGATTGGCTATCTCGGTATCGCCATTGCCATCATTCTCTGGCTCGGCTTTTTGTCGATTCCTTCCCTGATTACCTTCGGGTTGCTTGAAGACAAAGGAGCTGCCATTGAGCATTCCAGCCTTTCCACGAACAGTCCTCCTAACTGCTGACCGCTCTTTTTTATTTCTTACCCCATTCCAATTATGGCTACCAACGGCTCACTTGATTCAGCAATTCCGGAAGGCGAACTTTCCGAGAAGTGGACGAAGTACAAGAGTAAAGCAAATCTTATCAACCCGGCGAATAAGCGGAAATATAAGATCATCGTCGTGGGAACCGGTCTTGCAGGAGGATCTGCTGCGGCAACACTCTCCGAGCTCGGTTATAAGGTGGACTGCTTTTGCTACCAGGACAGCCCGCGGCGGGCTCACTCGATCGCTGCCCAGGGCGGAATCAATGCGGCGAAGAACTATCAGAACGACGGTGACTCGGTTTATCGCCTCTTCTACGACACCATCAAAGGTGGTGATTTCCGTTCGCGCGAGGCCAACGTTCATCGTCTTGCCGAAGTCAGCGTAAACATCATCGATCAGTGTGTCGCGCAGGGAGTGCCTTTTGCTCGCGAATACGGAGGCCTTCTCGATAACCGTTCCTTTGGTGGTGCACAGGTTAGTCGGACTTTTTACGCTCGCGGTCAGACTGGGCAGCAGTTGCTCATCGGTGCCTACCAGGCGCTTGAGAAGGAGATCGCGAAGGGTGGTGTCACGATGCACAAACGGACCGAAATGTTGGACCTCGTAGTCGTTGACGGTCATGCGAAGGGCATCATTACACGTAACTTGCAGACCGGTGAAATCTCCAGTCACGCTGCTGACTGCGTCCTTCTGGCCACTGGTGGTTATGGTAACGTCTTTTTCCTCTCGACCAATGCGATGGGGTGCAACGTGATGGCTGCGTTCCGCGCGCACAAGCGTGGAGCATACATGGCGAATCCCTGTTACACACAGATTCACCCGACCTGTATTCCTGTGAGCGGAGATTACCAGAGTAAGCTCACCCTAATGTCCGAGTCGTTGCGAAACGACGGTCGTATCTGGGTGCCCAAGTCAGCCGAGACTGCGAAGAAGATTCGCGAAGGGGAGCTCACAGCAGCCGATGTCGCAGAAGAGGATCGGGACTACTACCTGGAGAGAAAGTATCCTTCCTTTGGAAACCTCGCTCCACGTGATATTGCTTCCCGTTCCGCGAAAGAAGCCTGCGACGAAGGTCGCGGGGTTGCCAAGACCGGTCTCGGCGTATTCCTCGATTTCTCTGATGCGATCGAACGCCTTGGGGAGGACACGATCCGTGCTCGCTACGGGAACCTTTTCCAGATGTATGAAAAGATCACTGGTGACAATCCTTACAAGACGCCGATGATGATCTATCCGGCCGTCCACTACACGATGGGTGGACTCTGGGTCGACTACAACCTGATGTCGAACGTCAACGGGCTGCATGTTCTCGGAGAAGCCAATTTCTCCGACCACGGAGCAAATCGCCTCGGGGCCAGCGCGCTGATGCAGGGATTGGCGGACGGATACTTTGTGATTCCTGCGACATTGCCAAACTATCTTGCCAGCATTGAACCGGGGAGCGTCACGACTGAGGCAGAGGAATTCGTCGATGCGGAGAAGGCAGTGAAGGATCGAATTGAGAAACTGCTTTCCATTAACGGGACGAAGACAGTTGACAGCTTTCATCGCGAGCTCGGGCTTCTCGTCTGGGACAAGTGCGGGATGTCTCGCAGCAAGGAAGGTCTCGAAGATGCGCTCAAGAAAATTTCCGAGATCCGCAAGGATTTCTGGGAGAATGTCAGGATCCCGGGCAGTGCCGACGGGGTGAACATGGAGCTCGAAAAAGCGGGGCGCGTCGCTGACTTCATCGACTTCGCCGAAGTCATGATGCACGATGCGCTCGATCGCGAAGAGAGCTGCGGAGGTCACTTCCGGGAGGAGTATCAATTTACGAAGGACGATGAAGCCGTCCAAAGCGGATACACCAACGAAGGAGAAGCAAAACGCCGGGACGATGAGTTCTGCTACGTGTCGGCCTGGGAATACAAGGGGCCGGGAGAAAAACCCGTCCTGCACAAAGAGGAACTGGAGTTTGAGAACGTCGAACTCGCTGTTCGAAGTTACAAGTAAGCCGACTGAAACGTAACCTACTACAAGGATAAAGTCATGAATCTCACTCTCAAAGTTTGGCGCCAGGCACATGCAGACGACACTGGCTCGATCGAAACGTATCCTGCGAAAAATATTCCCGAAGAGGCTTCGTTTCTCGAGATGCTCGATATCGTAAACCAGGATATCATCGAAGACGGTGGTGACCCGATTCACTTCGATCACGACTGTCGCGAAGGAATCTGCGGCATGTGTTCCCTGACAATCAATGGAGTTCCTCACAGCAAGGAAACAGGAATTACGACCTGCCAGGTTCACATGCGAAAATTTCGCGATGGTGACACAATCTGGGTGGAGCCGTTCCGTGCGCGGGCATTTCCCATCGTCAAGGACCTGATGGTGGATCGTTCTGCTTTTGACCGAATTGTCGCGGCTGGCGGTTACATCAGTGTTCGCACCGGAGCTGCCCCTGACGCGAATTCCATTCCGATTCGCAAAGATGATGCGGATGATGCTTTTGATTCTGCGGCGTGCATCGGCTGCGGTGCTTGTGTCGCTGCGTGTAAGAATGCGAGTGCGATGCTCTTCGTCGGAGCCAAGGCCAATCACCTTAACAAACTTCCACAGGGCGGACCTGAGAAGGACAAGCGCGTTCTTGGTATGGTTCGTCAAATGGACGCCGAAGGTTTCGGCAATTGCACCAACCAATACGAGTGCGAAGGCGTTTGTCCGAAAGATATCAGTGCGGATGTGATCGCGAAACTGAATCGCGATTTCGCGGCTGCTACGGCTCGTGAGGCGGTGGAGTAGGCTCGCTGTGAGCCTGCAAATCGCTAAGCGCATCCTTTAAGGCAAGCACATCTCCTTCCTCATGCGCCGCTGATAGAGTCACCCGAAGTCGGGCTGATCCGCGCGGAACGGTAGGGTAGCGGATCGCTGGAACGAGAAATCCTTTCTCCAGTAAAGTGTCAGATGCTGAGAGAGCGGTTTCGTTCTCTCCCATCAAGATGGGAATGATGGCACTCCTCGCATCGCTATCGAGAAGATGAATCCGTTCCCAAAGTGTGTCCCGTTTTCTGTCGCCATCTTCTCCTGCGATCATCTCCAAAGCGCTTTCAATTGAGGCGGCAAGGGCAGGAGAGGGGGCCGTCGAGTAAATGAACCCTCTTGCGCGATTCACCAGCAGATCAATAAAAGCACGATTCGCACAGACGTATCCTCCGGTAAGCCCTGCCGCTTTGCTGAAAGTTCCCATCTGAAAATCGACCTCTGATTCCAACCCCATTTCCGCAGCAAGACCGCGCCCCTGCGGGCCGAAAACACCAAAGGCATGGGCTTCATCGAGTAGCAGCAGAGCACCTTGTAGGTTTTTCATTTCGATAATCTCACGGAGCGGTGCACGATCTCCGTCCATGCTGAATATCGATTCGGTGACAATGAGGATTCTGCCGTTCTTACTAATCTGACGATTTGCCCAGGCGATGCGGGTCCGGAGTTTTTCCAGGTCGTTGTGGGGCCAGACCCGGAGTTTCGCACCGGAAAGCCGAGCGCCATCGATCAGCGATGCGTGACATAGCTTGTCGAGAATGACAACGTCGCCCTTCCCGCATAGTGCCGGGATCACACTAGTGGCAGCTGCAAAACCCGAAGAAAAGGTTAATGCCGCTTCACTTCGCTTCAGCTCGGCGAGAGACTCCTCCAGCGAGAAGTGCTGCTTCATTGTGCCGCAGACAAGCCGCGAGGCACCAGACCCTGCGCCGTATTTCAAGATGTTCTCCGCGAAGATGGTTCGGAGTTCTTCGGAGTTGGCGAGGCCGAGGTAGTCGTTGGAAGAAAAGTTTCGGCAAGGGCCGCTCCCAGCCAGATCAATATTCGGCTGTTGAGGGGATTCGAGTCGTCGAAGGTAGCGTCGCAGCCCAGCTCGTTCGAGCTCCAAGAGTTCTTCCTCTGGGCGCCGCATCATTGCTACTTATTTGGGATCGGGGTAAAGAAATTCATTCGTCTGCAGCATGTCAACGGTCTGTTGCAGGGCCCGGTCCTGAGGAAGGGCTTTATCCCAAGGCGTCGGCTTGTTGTTGCTGCGAAGAAGATAGTAGTCGATCTCCGGATCTGTTCCGGCGACCAGTGCCGCCTCATTCATCCGTGGGCGCTGGCGGGGGAAAAGAAGCTTGGTGAGCTTTTCCCCGTTTTGGGTGAGACTGTATATAGCGCGCTTCGCTTCATAGGGAGTCGGTGTGTCGATGTCAGGAGCGATTCCTTTTTGGAAAATCGAAGTGTCGTCCTCCAGCACCACTTCGGCGATGGCGTATCGGAGAATGCGGTCTTCACCGATAGGAACATCACGATACTCGACAGTGAGTCCCGGAGTTTTCTCCCCAATGATAAGGCAATCGTTGCTACGTTGGAGCACGGCGGCGATGATTTCCCCGACGTTGCCTGTTTCCCGATCGACCAGCAATACAAGTTTCCGACTCCAGTTTGTTTCGTTCGTCGTGGAAATGAAAAGAGTGGGACGGTCATTTCCGGGCCGACGAATTTTGAAGAGCAGCTCGTTGGGTGGGCGAAAGCGGCTCAGGATCTCTGACGCGATCGCAAAGTCCGCCTGCGCCTGGGGCGATCTCAGGTCGAGAATGAGATTCTTGATCTCTTTCTCCTTGGAGAATCCGTTGAGAGCTTTGTCGAGATCTGTCACGCCCTGATTGTCGTAGCGCCCAAAGCGAATGTAGGCCGTGTTGTCAGTGATTTTTTCGGAAAAGAAGCGAAAGGGAGAATTTCGTGATTCGAGGGATTTCTCGGTCAGCAACATAGCTCCGAAGTCCAGTCGAGCGAGAAGGCCTTGCATTGCCGCACGATTGACCGCGAGAGGATCAAGTTCCTCATGATGGATGTAGTGCTTGGTGAGAAGGCGGAAGGCCTCCTGAAGACTTGCCTGATTCAGCGTGTCAATCATCTCCCGTAGTTTCAGCGGATCATCCGCTTCGGGAGAAACGATGGGCTTGGTCGACTTCTCTGGCCCATCAATGGCAGAGAGGCAAAGTGGGAGAAAGACCAAGGCTGTTGCAAGTCGACGAATCATGTTCTCTCGGAGTTTACTTCATCGGGGAAATGGTTCAATGCCCGGCTTGCGTCAGATCCAGGCCACCGAAGATGCTGGCTCATTGTTTCCGTGAGGTATGAAATGGCGCCACCAACGGCATCCACGAGCAAATTACCCAGTGAGATTCGTGCGGCAATTGCTGAGGAAAGGGTGCAGCCGGTCCCGTGCAGGTCAGGAAGGTTGAGGCGAGGGTGAGGGAATTCGTGCGCTTTTCCCGCGATCCAGGCATGATCCGTAATAGTTTCACTTGCCGGTGAATGTCCACCTTTGACGAGCGCAGCGCAGCCAAATCGTTCGGCGATCGCTTGCGCCGCTGACTCGGGTGATAGCTTTTCTTCGAGGAGGATCTCTGCTTCCGGTAAATTCGGAGTCACGAGCGTGGTCAAGGGCAGGAGATCATTGCGGAGGAGTTTAACCCCCTCGGGTGAGAGCAGTTCGGCACCGGCACTCGCTCGAATGACGGGATCAACAACTACCGGCACTTCCGGATTCTCTCGCAAAAACTCTACTATCACTCCCACTAGGTCCGCATTGCCTAGCATACCAATCTTGATACAGCTATATGAAGCCCAACAGGGTTGGGTGAATGACCTGACCCGGTTGAGTTGCTGACCTAAAAGGGGTGGGTCGACGGGAGAGACGGCGGACACGGAACCCGGAGACTCGGCAACAACTGCGGTAACTGCGCTGAGTCCATACACCCCATGGGCGGCAAAAGCCTTGAGATCAGCCTGAACTCCGGCTCCGGCGGAACAGTCTGAGCCGGCAATAGTGAGAGCGAATGGGGGTGATGAAGTTGAGTAAGACACTTCTGAAACTTGCCAGATACGTTATGGGAGTGCAAATAGGCAGTGTGAAAGAAAAAACCTCCTACCCGAAAAGCGTTTTTGGGGAAACCCTGACCGAGCACTCCGGGATCACCGAGCTGATGGATGATCTCGGCGAGGCTTTAACGATTGGTCGCGATCGCTTGCGCATGATGGGCGGCGGCAATCCGTCGCACATCCCCGAAATGCAGAATCTGTGGCGAGACCGCATGGCGGAATTGGTCAGCGGAACACCGGATGAATTTGATCGGGTCATGGCGGACTACGATCAACCAGCCGGGAGTCCTGCATTTCGGGATGCCATCGCTGGATTTCTCAATCAGGAGTATGGCTGGGACCTCAGCCGGAAAAATGTCGCGATCACTAATGGTGGACAAACCGCATTCTTTTTTCTCCTGAACCGTTTTGCCGGCCGGATGCCGGACGGCTCGAGCAAAAAGATCCTCCTGCCAATCGTGCCGGAATACATCGGCTACGGAGACCAATGCGTGAGTGGGGGGGAGATGTTCGATGCTCGGAAACCTCTCATTGAGTTTACTCGTGACCATCGTTTCAAATATCGAATTGATTTTGAACATTTGAATGTTGGACCCGAGCATGGAGCGATCGCAGTCTCTCGGCCGACCAATCCGAGCAGCAATCTGCTTACCGATCACGAAATTGCCGAGCTTCGTGAAATCGCCGAAGCGAACGGTATCCCCCTGATTATCGACAACGCTTACGGCCTGCCGTTTCCCGGTGTGGTCTTTCACAATGTAGTGCCGGTCTGGGACGAGAACATCATTCTGACGATGAGCTTGAGCAAACTTGGGCTCCCCGGGACTCGAACGGGAATCGTGGTTGCTCGCGAGGTAATCATTGATGAAGTGCGTTCGATGACTGCGATCGTCGGGTTGGCGAACAACAAGGTGGGTCAGGCTTTGGCTCGTCCCATCATCGAATCTGGGCAGGTGAAGCAACTTGCTGAGGAAGTAGTTAGACCATACTACCAAGAGCGATCAGAGCGTGCTCTTGCCATTGCGCATGAATTGCTGCCCCCGCACATTCCGTGGCGCGTCCACGAGAGTGAGGGAGCGTTTTTTCTCTGGTTCTGGTTCGACGGATTGCCGGGAGGTTGCCGAGCATTGTACCGCAAATTGAAAGATGCCGGTGTCGTCGTCGTGCCCGGCCAGTACTTCTTTTTCGGTCTCGATACTGATGATTGGGAGCATGCGCATCAGTGCGTGCGCGTGAGCTTTACCCAGCCGGAGGAAGTCGTGCGGGACGGATTTCGAATCTTTGGAGAAGTGCTGGGCGGGATCTATCACGAAATGTGAAGAA
>Ga0181559_10002548_pt1 | contig 18014 bp, 20 predicted proteins | sample 011ome_21_FD_133752 | JGI IMG/M metagenome (GOLD analysis project Ga0181559, IMG submission 133752) | Coastal salt marsh microbial communities from the Groves Creek Marsh, Skidaway Island, Georgia - 011508AT metaG (megahit assembly) | ecosystem: Environmental > Aquatic > Marine > Intertidal...
AAACGTAGTGCCGATCACCTGCGCGGTTCCCGATCCGGAGAACGAGGCGCGCGACGATAATCAGCGTCAGGCCTGGGAGCGCTCGCTGGAATACATGGATCTCAAGGCCGGGACGAAGATGCAGGATGTGGGCGTGGACAAGGTCTTTATCGGATCGTGCACCAACGGGCGGATCGAGGATCTGCGCGCGGTTGCCCAGGTGGCCAAGGGACGCAAGGTTTCTGATGCCGTCCACGCCATGGTGGTACCGGGCTCCGGCCTTGTGAAGGAGCAGGCCGAGCAGGAAGGCATCGATGAAATTCTGAAAGAGGCCGGTTTCGACTGGCGCGAGCCGGGATGTTCCATGTGTCTGGCGATGAATGCGGACAAGCTGGAGCCGGGTGAACGTTGCGCCTCGACCTCCAACCGGAATTTCGAGGGCCGTCAGGGCCGCGGCGGGCGCACCCATCTGGTCAGCCCGGCCATGGCTGCGGCTGCCGCGATCACCGGCAAGCTGACCGATGTCCGCGATCTGGACAGCTAAGCGGGTACTGAAGACGGATTTAACGCGAGGAGTTGCGTGATGGAAAAATTCAACAAGGTCACGGGCGTTGCCGCCCCGCTGCCGATGGTCAACATCGATACCGACAAGATCATCCCCAAGCAGTTCCTCAAGACGATTGCGCGCACGGGGCTGGGGAAGGGGTTGTTCTATGAACTGCGCACCGATGAAAGCGGCAAGGCCACCGGCGATTTCGTCCTCGACCGGGAGCCCTACACCAACGCGGAGATCCTGATTGCCGGCGACAATTTCGGTTGTGGGTCGTCGCGCGAACATGCGCCCTGGGCGCTGCAGGATTTCGGCATCAAGGTGGTGATCGCGCCGACCTTCGCCGACATCTTCTACAACAACAGCTTCAAGAACGGCATGCTGCTCATCAAGCTGCCGCAGGAGCAGATCGACAATCTGATGATCGTGGCCAACGATCCGGAGAATCCGGAAATCAGTGTCGATCTGGAAAAGCAGGAAATTCATGCGCCCAACGGCGTGGTCTATCCCTTCGAGATCGACGAGTTCCTCAAGCAGTGCCTGCTCGAAGGTCTCGACGATATCGGGCTGACCATGCAGCGCGGCGAGACCATCGGTGGTTTCGAAGGGGATCAGAAAAGCCAGCAGCCCTGGCTGTACCGCGACGCGTCCTAGACGCCTGAGCTAACACCGTCATTCCTGCGGAGGCGGGAATCCATAAACGCGGGCGCGGATCAGTCTCGCATTGGTGTTGATGGACCCCCGCCTTCGCGGGGTGACGAAACGAAAGAAGTTTCACAGTCGGGACTGACCAACGACCGGTCCTGCAGAAAAAGGGGGAGGGGTTCATGCCCGCCAACAAGAGTGTTCTGGTTCTTCCGGGTGACGGTATCGGGCCCGAGGTGATGGAACAGGTCCAGCGCGTGATGGGCTGGTTCGAGGCCAAGGAAGCGGTGTCCTTCGCGGTCGATGAGGATCTCGTCGGCGGCGCCTGTTATGACGAACACGGTGTCTCGATCACCGATGACACCATGGCGAAAGCCCTGAACCTCGATGCGGTGCTGTTCGGTGCGGTCGGCGGTCCGAAATGGGACGACGTACCCCGAGAGCATCGGCCGGAAGCTGGTCTGCTGCGCCTGCGCAAGGAACTCGACCTGTTTGCCAATCTGCGCCCGGCGATTGTCATGGACGCGATGGTGGATGCCTCCACCCTGAAGCCGGAAGTGGTGAAGGGGCTGGACATCATGATCCTGCGCGAGCTGACTTCGGGCGTCTATTTCGGTGAGCCGCGTGGCGAGCAGACCCTGGAAGACGGCACCAAGCGCGTCATCGACACCCAGGCCTACACCGAGGACGAAATCGTCCGGGTGCTGCGGGTCGGGTTCGAACTGGCCCGCAAGCGCGGCAACAAGGTGCACTCGGCCGAGAAATCCAACGTTATGGAAACCGGTGCCTTCTGGCGGAAGATCGCCGGGCGTGTCGCCGAGGAAGAATTCCCCGATGTGGAGTTCGAACACATCCTGGCCGACAACTGCGCCATGCAGTTGCTGCGCAATCCGCATCAGTTCGACGTGATCGTCACCGACAATCTGTTCGGCGATATCCTTTCCGACGAAGCCGCGATGATGACCGGCTCGCTGGGCATGCTGCCCTCGGCCAGCCTGGGTGCGGTCGATCCGGTGACGGGCGCGCGCCGTGCCATGTACGAGCCCGTGCACGGCTCGGCGCCGGACATCTCCGGGCAGGGCAAGGCCAACCCGCTGGCCATGCTGCTCAGCTTCGCGATGATGCTTCGCTACTCTTTCGATCTCGGCAATGAGGCCGACATGGTGGAGAAAGCCGCGCAGAACGTCCTCAATGAGGGCTATCGCACGGGCGACATCATGCAGGGTGGCTGCACCGAGGTCTCGACCGAGGAAATGGGCACCAAACTCCTCAAGGAACTCGACAGCCTGTCGGCGTGAATTGACGCGAGACCAGGGCTCGGTCTAGCGTGAAGGCCTATTCAGGGAGGCCAACTTTGCGAACTGGCGTGACACTTGTGAGCGTGATCGGGGCGATGTTGTTTGCCGTTCCCGTTTCCGCACAGCAGATCACGGAAACTTCGACTGGCCAGCAGATTGCCGGACACCAGTGCGCGGTCAGTGAAGCGTTTCTGGCGGAGATCGGGAAAAGTGACGCGGCCCGCAAGGCCGACACCCGCGCGAGTCTCAACGCGATGCTCGATGCGGCGCTGGCCAGTCCCAAAACGCGCGGGTCATCGGAATCATCCGTGGTGTTCCCGCCACCCCGTCCGGGAAGCTGACCGCGCAATTCGCGTTTGCACCCGGCACGATAATATACGTATCATCTAATATGCGTTGGGTTCTGACATCGATGGCCGTTACCTGGCTTGTGTTGCCCTATCCCGGCATCGCGCAGGCCGACACCGTTAAAACCGGTGGCAAGGTCGGCTGTTTCTTTGAAGCGGACTTTCTCGAAAAACGCATCAAGGGCGATACGCGCGAAGCGCGCGAGACGGTGGTGCGGCGCTGGTACAATCGGCGGGTGGTGACCAACGTGCTTGAAGCCCGGGAGAAGGAAGCACGGCGCGTGGGCCACATGTCGCCGCTCCCTGACAATTTTCGCGGGTCCTGAATCCAGACTTTCTATGGAAACCGGCAGTCCGCGTTGGATGTTTGCGCAAAGATCGCGCGCCTGTAGTTCGCGCTGAATCCTTCCGGCCAGGCCACTTCGATGCGGTCGGGAGACAGAAAGACGACCCGCGCAGCCTGATCGAGATAAAGCGTCGCGGTTTCGGTAGCCGGGCCATACCAGACATAGGTTTGTCCATCCTGCTTGAGAAAGCGGGCTGGTTGTACGACGCGGCTGTCAACGAGGTTGCCGCTTGCGATGACGCAGTCCGGGTGGAAGGCGATTTCGTTGCCATGCATGCGCGGTGTGGTCGGCAGCTCCATGGACCAGTCGCCGAACAGCGGGTTTTGTGGTGCCGCCGGGCTGCCGGTACAGGCCGCCAGGACGCCCGGGACACCGAGGGCGAGGAGAAGCATGATGGGGCGAACGAACAAAGCCATCGGAAAGTAATTCTACGGACGGTCAGCGGCTTCGGGGTTCGATACCCGCGCCGCGCAGTTCGGGCTCCAGCCGCCCGGTGATCCAGAGTTGCAGCATCCGGAAATCACTGAGCAGCGACCAGACCGGATGCGTAAAGGTCGCGGGGCGGTTCTTCTCCACAAAACCGTGGCTGATCCAGGCCGGGCCATAGCCCGCGAAGGGTGCGATCAGCAACAGCCACCAGGGGCCGGTGACGATTCCGAAGCCGATCAGAAGAAGCGCTGACATTGTTCCGGCATAGTGTATCCCACGGGTTTGCGGCTGCGCATGTTCGCGCAGATAGTGGGGCCAGAATTCGGCATAGCTGGAAAATCGTTCGGCCATGGGCGGAATTCTGGCACAACTGATCCGTTGATTGCGAGGAGATGCACGTGCCCGACATTTATGTGAACCCCGAAGCCATTCCGGCGAAAATCGTCGAGGAGATCAAGCACAGCCTGGAGCGGCGTGCGGCGACGCCGCAGCAGAGTGCGGCGCTGAAATCCTATCTGGCGGATGTGAAATTTCCTGAAAATGCGCGGGTGCTGGATGTGGGGTGCGGGACGGGCCCGCAATCCCGCACACTGGCCCAATGGCCCGGTGTGGGCGAGGTGGTCGGCGTCGATCAGCTCGAACCGTTTCTCGAGCGCGCCCGGGAACTGGCCGCTGACATCCCGAATGTGTCCTTTCAGCAGGCCGATGCGCGCAAGCTGCCCTTCGACGATGCCAGGTTCGACGTGGTGGTGCTTCACACCCTGCTGACCCATGTGCCCGGGCCGGAAGATGTGCTGGCGGATGTTCACCGGGTGTTGCGGCCCGGCGGGCAGGTGGCGATCTATGACGGGGATTTCACCACCATGAGTGTCGCCACCTCCGAGGCGGATCCGATGCAGGGCTGCATCGATGCCTTTGTGGAGGGCAATGTCCACGACAAGTGGCTGGTTCGTCGATTGCCTGCGGTGCTGATCGCGGCCGGGTTCAGGCCCCAATCCACCCGCAGCCACGGCCATCTGGAGACGGATGCACCGGCTCTGACGCGGGGCTGGACGGAACGCGGGGCGCTGTATCTGCAGCAATGGGGCCGGATCAATCAGGCGATGCGCGAAGCGTTGGTGGCGGAATGTCAGCGCCGGATTGAGACCGGCGCGTTCTACGGCTTCATGAACTATGTGAGCATAGTGGCCAGGAAGATTTAGCCAGCCAATCAGCGTCATGCGCGGACTTGATCCGCGCATCTCATCTCGGTCTGTGCCGAGACACTTGGGTCAAGCCCGGGTATGACGAACTATAGCAATCAGTCTTGCAAAAGCTTGCAAAACCGGATTTTCGGGCTTAAGTCATCGCCGCAACCGGCACAAACTGTGCCGGGCAAATAAGGATAGGACCCATGGGTTACAAGGTTGCGGTGGTCGGTGCGACGGGCAATGTCGGCCGCGAATTGCTGCAGACGCTGGCGGAACGCGATTTTCCGGCAGACGAGGTCGTGGCATTGGCGAGCGAGCGTTCGGTCGGGCGTGAAGTCTCTTACGGGGACGATACAACGTTGAAAGTGCAGTCCCTGGCCGATTACGACTTTACCGGAACCGATATCGGTCTGTTCTCTCCGGGTGCCAAGGTGTCCTCGCAGTATGCGCCGAAGGCGGCTGCGGCGGGCTGTATCGTGATCGACAACACGTCCCATTTCCGCATGGACCCCGATGTGCCGCTGATCGTGCCGGAGGTGAATCCGGAAGCTGCCGGCGGCTACACCAAGCGCAATATCATCGCCAATCCGAACTGTTCGACGATCCAGATGCTCGTCGCGCTCAAGCCGCTGCACGATGCCTTCGGCATCACGCGCGTCGTCGTTTCGACCTATCAGTCGGTGTCCGGCGCGGGCAAGGAAGGGATGGACGAGCTCTTCAATCAGACCCGGGCGGTCTATGTGAACGATCCCCTGGAACCGAAGCAGTTCACCAAGCAGATCGCCTTCAACGTGATCCCCCATATCGATGTCTTCATGGATGACGGTTCCACCAAGGAAGAGTGGAAGATGGTTGTCGAGACCAAGAAAATCCTGGATCCGAAGATCAAGGTCACGGCGACCTGTGTTCGTGTGCCGGTGTTCATCGGCCATGCGGAGTCAATCAATCTCGAGTTCGAACGCGAGGTGTCCGAGAAAGAAGCCCGCGAGATTTTGCGCGAGGCGCCCGGGGTCTCGGTGATCGATCACCGGGCCAATGAGGGCTATGTCACGCCGGAGGAATCCGCCGGCGAGGATGCGGTCTATGTCAGCCGCATCCGGGACGATGCCACCGTCGAGAACGGTCTGAACATGTGGGTTGTCTCCGACAATCTCCGCAAGGGCGCGGCGCTGAACACCGTTCAGATCGCCGAGCTGCTCGATCGTGAGTATCTGAAAAAGGCGATCGCGGCCGAATAGCCGGCGTGCTTTTCGCGGCCATTGCAGAAGAACTGAAGCCGACCGGGCTGATCCTGCGCGGCGGGTTCCATCCGGAACCCGCTGACGCCGTGCCCGGGTCTGTCGGAACCCTCGTGCTGGTCGGCAATGCCGGGATGGCGATGTGGCAGGCTTTCGCGCGGGAAGCGGGCGCCGGTTCCGGCAGCGGAAACCCGCTGGATGACTGGATCCGCGAGCGGCTGACCGGAATCGCCGATGATCTTGGAGCAGTACCGCTGTTTCCCTTCGGCGGCCCGCCCTTCCTGCCGTTCCAGCGCTGGGCGCAACGAGCCGAGCCGACCTATCCGTCACCCCTCGGGCTGCTGATCCATCCCGACTATGGGCTTTGGCACGCATACCGGGGCGCGCTCGCCTTTGCCGAAAGGATCGATCTTCCGGCACCTGACAGCCGGCCCTCTCCATGCGAGAGCTGTGCGGACAAGCCCTGTCTTGCGACCTGCCCGGTCGAAGCGTTTAGCGGTGACGGCTACGACGTGCCGGCCTGTGTCTCACATCTTGCAACCCGCGCCGGTGCCGATTGCGTTGAAGACGGGTGCCGGGCAAGGCGGGCCTGCCCGGTCGGCCGGGATTTTGTCTATGCGCGCGAACAGGCCGGGTTTCACATGCGTGCCTTTTTCGCGGCCAACAGGCGCGACTAGCTGGCCCGGAGCAAATCGCGCGCTGCGAGTAACCCGCCCCCGGCGATCAGCAGGCAGGCCACGCCGAGACTCCAGTTTGGGGGGGCCAGTCCCACAACCACGAGCAGCAGAGTGGAAAGCAGCGGCGCGGCATAGGCGCTGACCCCCAGCACGCGAAGATCGCCGTGTTTCACGCCGTGGTCCCAGACAAAAAATGCCACTCCGACAGGCCCCAGGCCCAGCCCGACAATGGCCAACCAGGCGATCATGTCCTCGGGCCAGACCGTGGGTTCGAGCCACAGATGTGCGACCCAGGCCAGCAGGGCCGTGCCCCCACAGAAGGCACCGACCGCATCGGTCGAAATATGGGCAAACCGCCGGGAAAGCACCGAATAGCTCGACCAGGCCAGGGCCGCGCCCAGGGCGGCCAGGTAGCCCGTCGCATATTCGGCGCGGAAGGCAACGCTGCCCCCGCCGGTCACGATCAGCACGGTCCCGGCCAGGCCCGCAGCCGCACCGGCCAGATGATGCCAGCGCAGGCGTCCCACATCGGCTTCCGCCGGGAGCAGGGCGGAAAACAGAACAATCAGCATCGGCCAGAGATAGTTGATCAGATTCGCATCGGCCGGCGGGGCGTTCTGGATTCCCGCGAAATACAGGAAGTGATAGCCGAAGAGGCCCGCGATCCCGAGCATCCAGGCGGGCCAGGGCTGGCGCATATGGGTGAGCGGATTGTCCCCCCGGACCAGCCAGACCGCCATGGACAGCGCGAAAACAAGCGTGAAAGCCATGGCCACCATCTGCAGGGGCGGGACTGCACCGGCAAGCGCGCCGAACAGGGCGAGGGTGGACCAGATAAGTACGGCCAGCAGGCCGATCGCTGTTGCCCGTTTGCGGGTCCGTGGCCCTGCCGGGCCCGTCATGCGGACCGCGAGTGGGTGCTGGCCATCGCCGCGGCTTCCCGGATGATCCGGACCGTCTCGGTCCACAGATCGAGTTCACCGATGCGCTCGAGCGGCCACCATTCGGCATGAGTGGCATCTCCACCGGCCACGGCGTCACCGGCCGTCCAGTGTGCCGCACAATCCACAAGCGTGTAGTGATAGCGCACCGGCCGATCGCTCATCGCCTCGTCGGCGGCCGGTGACACGGGGGCCGTCACGCCCTGTGTGCCCGGCCGGGCCGGATCCCCGTCGCGCACAATGGCATCGACCACGTCCACGATGCCGATCACCTCGATTTCGACCCCGGTTTCCTCGCGCACTTCCCGTATGGCCGTCTGGTGCCAGGTCTCGCCGAGCTCCTGTTTGCCGCCGGGAATACTCCATTGCCCCAGCCGCGGTTCCCTGCCGCGCCGGATCATCAGCACGTGATCGCCCTTCAGGACCACGATGCCGACGCCTGCAATCGGCCGGTCGGGATATTCGCGATCGCTCATGATACGCGGATGTGGAGGCAGTCGGTCATTCCCGGGGCGCCATATTGCAGGCCGAAAGGCCTAGTACATATGCTGTCCGCCGTTGATCGACAGGGTCGATCCGGTGATGAAGCCGGCATTATCGGCGGTCAGGAAGAGGACGCCACGTGCGATGTCATCGGCCTGTCCCAGCCGCCCGACCGGAATGCGCGCAATGATCTTTTCCAGCACATCCGGCGGCACCGCGCGCACCATGTCGGTATCGACATAACCCGGCGCGATGGCATTCACGGTGATGCCTTTGCCCGCACCTTCCTGGGCGAGCGCCTTTGTAAATCCGTGGATGCCCGACTTGGTGGCCGCATAATTGACCTGGCCGTACTGGCCGGCCTGGCCATTGATCGAGCCGATATTGACGATGCGTCCGAAGTTCAGGTCCCGCATATCCTCGATCACGGCGCGCGAACAGTTGAAAACGCCCGACAGGTTGGTGTCGATCACTTCCTTCCACTGTTCGAAGGTCATGCGGTGCATGGTGCCGTCGCGGGTGATGCCGGCATTGTTCACTAGGATTTCAACCGGCCCCATTTCGGCTTTGATCTTGGCCACGGCGTCCTGAACCTGATCGAAATCCGAAACATCGACCTTCACGGTCTTGATGCCGGTGATGTCCTCGAACTCCTTGGCGGCATGCACATTGCCCGCATATGCGGCGACCACATCGCGGCCGGCATCTCTGAGATTGCGGCTGATAGCCGCGCCAATGCCCCGGGTACCCCCGGTGACCAATGCAACTCGACCCATCTTGCTCTCCTGGTTTGCGGACGTCCGGCACCTTCGTTCCGGTGCTCTTCTCCTGCCCCGTTGGTTTGCGTTCCCTGCCTAGTCGCGTTCGACGCACATGGCGATACCCATGCCGCCGCCGATGCACAAGGTCGTCAGGCCCTTCTTCGCGTCGCGCTTCTCCATCTCGTGGAGCAGGGTCACGAGGACCCGCGCGCCCGACGCACCGATCGGATGCCCGATGGCAATCGCGCCACCATTGACGTTGACGATTTCCGGATCCCAGCCCATGTCGCGATTGACTGCGATGGCCTGCGCGGCAAAGGCCTCATTGGCTTCGACAAGGTCGAGATCCTCGACCGTCCATCCCGCTCGCTCAAGCGCCTTGCGGCTGGCCGGGATCGGTCCGGAACCCATCACGGACGGTTCCACGCCGGCGGTCGCCCAGGAGGCGATCCGCGCCAGCGGGTTGAGGCCGCGGCTTTTGGCCTGATCCGAAGAGGTCAGGACGATCGCGGCCGCGCCGTCATTGATGCCCGAGGCATTGCCGGCCGTCACGGTGCCTTCCTTGTTGAAGGCGGGGCGCAGCTTGCCGAGCGTTTCGGTGGTGGTTCCGTGACGCGGATATTCATCCGCCTCCACGACCGTCTCGCCCTTTCGACTGGTGATTGTGACAGGTGTGATTTCGTCCTGCAGGCGTCCGGCATTCTGCGCGGCTTCGGCCTTCTGCTGAGAGCCGGCGGCGAATTCGTCCTGATCATCACGCGTGATCTGCCATTGCTCGGCCACGTTCTCGGCCGTATTGCCCATGTGGTAGCCCATCATGGCGCACCACAGGCCGTCCTTGATCATGGTGTCGACTAGTTTGACATCGCCCATCTTGGTCCCGTTGCGCATCTGGGATGCATGGGGTGCCTGGCTCATGCTCTCCTGACCGCCGGCAATGACCACCTCGGCCTCGCCCAGCTTGATGGCCTGATAACCCTGCGCCACCGAACGAAGACCGGACCCGCAAACCTGATTGACGAGATAGGCTGTGCGGTCTTCGGGAATGTCCGCGGCCAGCAACGCCTGGCGCGCCGGATTCATGCCCGTTGCCGCCGTCAGCACCTGTCCGAGGACGACTTCATCCACGTCCGCTGCGGGAATGCCTGCGCGTTCAAGTGCGCCCTTGATGGCGACCGTGCCCAGTTCCGCCGCGCTCAGGCTCGCCAACGATCCGTTGAAAGCGCCCACGGGCGTCCGGGTGGCTCCGGCAATCACGACATCCGACATGCTATCTCTCCTGTATTTCGCGAAATCACAGGGTATTCAAGGGTGCGTGTGCCGCGCCAAAAGCCCCAAATTCCGTCATTTTTAGACCTTCGCTGGATATAAACCTCACACATGACAGAGTCCAGCATGTGCCCTGGGTCTGTCGGGTGCCGGACCGGGACTAAAGCCGCGTAAGCCATGTGGCCAGGGGTTCCCATACATCGCTCTGCGCGCGCGATGCCGCCACCATGCCGATATGCCCCAGCCGCGGGCTTTCCCGCGTGGCGTTGGGCAAGGCCGCGGCAAGTGCGTCCGCAGAAGCCGGGGGCACGATACGGTCCCGCTGGGGCACGAGAACGAGCGCGGGGTGATCCACCTCCTGCGGCCGTATCGGTGTTTTCCCCACATGCCAGAGGCCCTTGTGCGGAGTGTTTCGCCCGTACCATCCGCCCATGCATTCGCGCGCAACCGGACCGGAAAGCGGAACCCCGTCATTCAGCCAGTCCTCAAGCGCTACAAAGTCTTCGGCGGCCTGACTGTCGGGATCGACCGTGGCAAAGCCGGTGAATTTTCGCGTGACCAGAAACGGATCGAGCGCGGAGAACATGGACTGGATGATATCGACCGGAAGTTCACCATAAAGGTCGAGCAAGGGACTCGCGGCCTCGACGGCCCGGGCCAGTGCTTCGGCTTGTGCGACCCGTTCGGCGTGGAAGTTCCACGGTGTCGCCAGCAGGGACAGGCCCGAAACTTTTGATGGATTCAGGCGTGCCAGTGCGAGTGCCAGCAATCCCCCCATGCAGTACCCGACCACCGGAACCGGCTGGCCCGTGATCGCAACCGCCGTGTCGAGCGCCGTCGTCAGAGGGCCATTGATATAGTCGCTCATTGTGAACCGCCGCTCGGCCGGGCCGGGCGCATCCCAATCGACCAGAAGGGGGCGCAATCCGCTCTCGCGTGCCATCCAGCGCAATAGGGAACGGCGTTCGGAGAGGTCGAGGATATAGGCGCGGTTGATCAGGGAAGGCACGAAGAGCACCGGTGCGCCGTCGCGCGGGCCATAGTCCAGAAGACGGGTGGCCCCCGACGACCAGAGGGCCGGCGGATCTTCCAGATTTCGACGGTAGGGATGCTGGCGATAGGCGCTGACGCCGGCCGAAAATGCAGCCAGCCGGTCGTGGATTTCCCGATCGAGCGCGAGGGCAAACGGGTCGGGTTCGCTACTTGCCTTTGGATTTTGCAGGTGCGCGCTTTTTTGCGCCCGGCTTTGCTGCGCTGCGTTTTGTGCGAGCGCGTCCTGCAGGGCTTTTGCGCGATCCGCCACCTCCGGCCTCCAGGCCGTCGAGTCGTTCTTCAAGAGCGGCAACCCGGCGCGCGAGCTGATCCAGCCGTTCATCGCCGTCGCCAGATGCAGCGGAAGTGGTTTCGGGCCCGTACGCGGAGGGTTCGGCTGCGGATTTGTCATGTTGTGCCCCGGGCTGCGCTGTCTTCAGGAATTCGGCCAGGTTGGCGGTCAGCATCGGATTGACGTCATGTCCGAGCTGGGTCATCGCCTCGAAAAACCGCGCGCTCTGTTCGGCGAGGTTCGGGTCCGCGGCCATGGCCGTCAGCTGATCCTCCCACAGATCGAGATACTGGCGTGCGAGTGCAGCATAATCTGGTTCTTTATCCATCGTCCCGAACTATAGACGCGTCGGTCTTTGCTGCGCCACAACAAGGCGCCCAAGAGCGGCTCTCGTTGCGTTGCAGCATTTTTCGATTGATCTGCTATAGTAATTCACATCTGAGCAACATCTGGGGCCTTCCAAATGGCCGAGTCCAACAAGAACGACCCGATTACCATCAAGAAGTACGCCAACCGGCGGCTCTACAACACATCCACGAGCAAATACGTCACCCTCGACGATCTGGCGCAGATGGTTAAGTCGGGCGACGAATTTGTCGTGGTCGATGCCAAGTCCGGAGATGACATCACACGTCCGGTCCTCACACAGATTATTTTCGAGGAAGAGGCGAAGGGTGAAAACCTGCTTCCGGTCAGCTTTCTGCGACAGCTCATTCAGTTTTACGGCGACAGTCTGCAGTCGATGGTGCCGAACTATCTGGAAGCCTCGATGGATGCGTTTTCCAGCAATCAGGATCGCATGCGTGACTATGTCGAGAGCGCGGTGGGGCGCAGCATGTATCCGCTCAGCCAGTGGGAAGAACTCGGTCGGCAGAACATGGCGATGTTCGAGCGCGCGTTTCAGATATTCACGCCGCGCGGAGCCGAGGAAGAGAATGCCGGGGACAAGCCATCAGCCCCGAAGTCCGGGGAGGCTGCCAAGTCGGATGACGACAAGCTGAACGACCTTCAGTCGCAGATCGAAAAACTGCGGCGGCAGCTCGACGATCTGTCCCGCTAATCCGCTGTTCGCAGCCAGTCGGGATCAACCTCGGGTTTCCCGCAGTGCCAACCCTGCAGAAAATCGACCCCTTCCTGCTTGAGGAGGGCGGCTTCTTCCGCGGTCTCGACCCATTCACCGACGCATTTCAGGCCGATGCCCTTGGCGAGGTTCACGAGCGTGCGCACAAAGAGCAGGTTCTCGGGATTGCTCACGATGTCACGGACAAAGGAGCCATCGATTTTGACGATGGCCACATTGAGCGTGCGCAAGTGACGGAAGGATGTGAATCCCGCTCCGAAATCGTCGAGCGCCACACGGCAGCTGAATTGGGTCAATGTCGAAACAAAGCGGGAGGATTCATCCACATCGTCCAGCGCGACCGTTTCCGTGATTTCCAGAATCAGGCGGCAAGCCAGATCGCGTCGCCCCTGTAACCGCTCTTCGAGCATACGCAGCCAGACAGGGTCCACGGCGGTCATGCCCGACAGGTTGATCGCGAGGTGCATGTCCGGATTGTGTTCGAGGGCATCAAGACCGAGTTCCAGCACGCGCCGGTCGATCAGGCGCATCTGCTCGATCACCGGTACGAAGCCACCGGCCGCGATCACGTTTCCTTCGGGGTCGATCATGCGGGCGAGGCCTTCACAGAATTCGACCGCGCCGGTCTCGGCAGAGACCACCGGCTGAAAGGCCAGTTTGAAACGATCGTCCTTCAGGGCCTGTTTGACCTTTTCTACGATGACCAGTTCCGGGCGCTCGGTTCGGGTGTGCTCAGGAACCTCCGCATAATCCAGGTAGCAATCGCAACCGAGCCTTCGGGCAGCGCGCAGGGCATTGTCCGCATGCGACACGACGGTGCGCGCAGAACTGGCATCGCTTGGGAATACCGATATTCCGATTGAGGCGGTGATCGTCATGGCGCCGGACGGGGTAGAGATCGGAGTCTCGCGGATTGCCGAGAGGAACCGGTGCGCCACATTGGCGAGTTCGTCCCGGTTGCAATTCCCGACCACAACGGCGAAACGGTCGAACCCGACCCGGCCGACAACATCGCCGGTGCGCATGCCGTCCTCAATCCGACGCGCGGCCGCGAGCACAATGGCGTCGGCTGTGTCCTCACCATAGACATCGGACACTTCATTGAGCTTGTCGATGCCAACGAGCAACAAGCCGCCTTGCGCGCCCGTTATCAGGCTTTGCGCAATGACATGCTCCAGAGATTCCCGCAGGCGCAGCCGGTTGTGCTGGCCGGTCAGCGCATCATGATTGGAAAGAAAGCTGACTTCTTCTTCGGTTTTCTTGCGCGCGTCGATGTTCCGGACCACGCCGGTCAGGCGCATGGGCTTTCCGGTGTGGCCATGGGTGGCCACGGCGCGCTCCTGAATCCAGACGAACTGACCTGCGTCGTCGCGGATCCAGTATTCATGATTGAACACTTCCGCGCTTTCGAGATCCCACTCGTAGAAAAGGTCTCCAGATGCGACGAGCAAGCTGACGAGATCGGGCAGCGGGTTGCTGTCCGTTCCGTCAGGCGCGATGCCTGGAGCGACCATTTGGGCCAGTTCTGACACGTCGTGTACCTCCTACCTGAGGTCTGAATTCTTCAGCCGCACTTCCTGCGCGGACGTTTCGGGAGGAAATTAGCAATGCAGTTCTTAACAAAGGGTAAGAATTGCCGGGTCTTGTTGCCGAGCGGCAATATTTGCCGAGCTCCGAGGATCAGGACCGAGTAATTATGGTTAATGAAAGATAAAATTGTCAGTAATCTGGATTTTAACTTTAAGAAAACTTATATAAATTTATAGCTATCTGAAGATCGCAACTCTGGACACGAAGTGACGCTCAACCTTCCAGCCCGTATCGGAACAGACATCAGCACCGCTGCAGAAGCGATGCGGTTGCACGCTGTTGCCGATTCCGCCATTCGCCGGGGCGGGTTTGCGTCCGGTCTGGGGAATGCCGACCGGGACGATCGTCAGAACGCGGTGCGCGCCGAGCTTCCGTCGGCTTCGGTGCGTGCGCCGGGGGAGGCCGGAACCGCACGCGAAGACCAGGTTCGGACGTCGGACTACCATGTGCGCCGGGGTCCGAACCTGCTCTTTGTCGCGCAGATGCTTGGCCAGGACGATGAAGGCGCCCTCCCGAACGCGGCGGATCATGCAAAAGCGACAGCGACATATCCTTCGCTGGAATCCGATCTCGATATTTTCCTGCCGGGCGAGGATATTGCCTTTGCCGGCAGCGCACCGCGCCTCAACATTCACGTCTGATCCCAATCCGATTTCTGCGCTTTGCGGTTGACGCCCGTTGCGGTGGCGGCCCCCTTTCGCCTATTGATTGTTGTGATGCGAAGCTGGACGGCCACAGAAGGCTGGCGGAAGTGAGGGGGTATGACGAAAACAATTCAGAATTTGATCTCGCGTGACGCGGATGACGCGATTGCGCTGGCGGCGCCGGATCGCAAACCCATGACCTATGCGGACTTGCGTGCGCTGGCCGAACGAACAGTTGCGGATATGAATGCACGCGGGATTGGCCGGAACGACCGTGTCGCGATCGTGCTGCCAAACGGCCCCGAGATGGCGGCGGCGTTTGTCGCAGTCGGGTCGGGTGCGACGACGGCACCGCTCAACCCGGCCTACCGGGGTGAGGAATTTCGGTTCTATCTTGAAGACCTCGGGGCGAAGGCGCTGTTTGTCGAAGCGGGCAGCGAGTCACCAGCCATCGAGGTCGCGCACGATCTGGGTGTGACGGTTTATGAACTCGATGTACCGGACGGTGCGCCGGCGGGCGGGTTTGAAATTTCCGGTGCGGCCGAAACGACCGGAAACGATGTTCAGACCGGCTTTGCGTCTCCCGACGATGTGGCGCTGGTGCTCCACACCTCCGGCACCACGTCGCGGCCCAAGATCGTTCCGCTCAGCCAGACCAATATTTGTGCCTCTGCGCGAAATATCGGACAGACACTTTCGCTGTCCCCGGAAGACCGCTGCGTCAACATCATGCCGTTGTTCCACATTCACGGGCTGATCGCGGCTGTCCTCTCGAGCCTGGCAGCCGGGGGGAGCACCTACTGCACGCCGGGCTTCGATGCGTTGCGGGTATTCCGCTGGTTCGAAGACGCCACCCCAAGTTGGTACACGGCGGTTCCGACCATGCATCAGGCGATCCTGTCGCGGGCATCGCGCAATCAGGACATCGTGGACGCCATGAAGCTGCGGTTCATCCGATCGTCTTCCTCGTCCTTGCCACCGCAGGTGATGGCCGCGCTCGAGGAAACCTTCGATGCGCCTGTGATCGAATCCTATGGCATGACCGAAGCGGCCCATCAGATGGCCTCCAACCTTCTGCCACCGGGTGCGCGCAAACCGGGGTCGGTTGGCGTGGCTGCCGGACCCGAGGTCGAGATCATGGATCTGGACGGTAATATTCTCGAACGCGGGGAAACGGGTGAAATCGTCATCCGGGGCCTCAACGTCACCAAGGGTTACGAAGCCAACGAGAAAGCGAATGCCGAGGGTTTCACCAATGGCTGGTTCCGCACCGGCGATCAGGGCATGTTCGATGCGGACGGTTATCTGAGCATTACCGGACGCCTCAAGGAAATCATCAACCGCGGCGGTGAGAAGATCAGCCCGCGCGAGGTGGACGAAATTCTGCTCGATCATCCCGCCGTGGGACAGGCCGTGACCTTTGCCTTGCCGCACGACAAGCTTGGAGAGGAAGTCGCCGCCGCGATCGTCCTGAAGGAAGGCGAGAGCGCGACGGAAGCCGACATCCGCGAGTTTGCCGCCGGTCAGCTGGCCGACTTCAAGGTGCCGCGCAAGGTCGTCTTTCTGGAGGAAATTCCGAAGGGTGCGACCGGAAAGTTGCAGCGGATCGGTCTCCACGAAAAGCTTGGGCTCTAGACCATGAAAGTCTGTGTTTTCGGTGCCGGTGCGATCGGCGGTTTCATGGCGGTGGAACTGGCGCGGGCTGGCAATTGCGAAGTGACCTGCATCGCACGGGGTCCCCATCTCGCGGCGATGAAGGAAAATGGTCTGAAGCTGGTTTACAAGGACGGCGAGGAACACGTCGTCCAGGTGAACGCGACTGACGATCCGGCGGAAGCCGGTCCGCAGGACTTCGTCATTGTCACGCTCAAGGCGCATTCTTCGGCCGCGGTGGCAGATCAGATGGCACCGTTGTTCGGACCGGAAACGGCGCTGGTGACGGGACAGAATGGTGTCCCGTGGTGGTATTTCTACAAACTCGATGGCGAGTATGAGGGAGCCCGGATCGAATCGGTAGATCCGGGACATCGCCAGTGGGATCTGATTGGTCCGGAACGGGCCATCGGCTGCGTGGTCTATCCGGCGGCCGAAATCGCCGAACCGGGCGTCATCCATCATGCCTATGGCAACCGGTTTTCCATCGGTGAGCCGTCGGGCGAAAAAACCGACCGCGTTCAGGCCCTGTCCCAACTGCTATCCGATGCAGGACTGCGGGCGCCGGTCCGTCCGCGTATTCGTGATGATATGTGGGTGAAAATCTGGGGTAATGTTTCGCTGAACCCCATTTCGGCCCTGACCGGGGGTACCCTCGCTGAAATGATCGATGACGAGGATGTCTGCGGCGTGATCCGGGCCTCCATGGTCGAGGCGCAGGCGGTTGGTGAGGCGCTGGGTGTGAAGTTCGCCATCGACGTGGACAAGCGGATTGCCGGCGCGCGCGATGTGGGGGACCACAAGACCTCCATGCTGCAGGATCTTGAACTCGGTCGCCCGATGGAAATCGATGCGCTCGTCGCTTCGGTTCAGGAGCTGGGCCGGATCGTCAATGTGCCCACACCGACCATCGATATCGTGCTGGGGCTTGTGAAACAGCGCGCGCAGCTGGCAGGTTGTTACGAGGGCTGAGGCGGCTTCTGGCGTCCCGCAACTGCGGAGAACAAAGGCGCGGCCAGAGCCAGGACCGCAAGAATTCCGACAAGCACCAGGAATGATTGCCGGATGCCGGCATCCCGTATGATCGGCTGTGCGACAAAGGGCAGGACGAACTGCCCCAGATAGATGGCCGTTGTCAGTCCGCCGATTACCCTGGTGCGGTGTTTCGGATCGGTCAGGCCCATCAGCCAGGTGTTCGAGTTCGCATACATCTGGCTCATGCCCACGCCGAAAGCGAACAACGCTATGAGTACGATCAGCAGGCTGTCGGCCAGTGCCAGCAGGGCGTAGCCGATTCCGAGGCCTGTTGCGATGAAACTGTAGATCCAGGCGTTGGAAAGCCGCGCGCGGAACTTCGGAAACAAGGGCCCGCACACTGCCATCAGGGCCAGCGGCCAGGCGATCGCGTAACCGGCGATGCTCGCCTGTGTGACGCCGATCTCCACCATCAGGAAGGGCAGGTTCAGGGGCATTTGCAGGAAAACACCGCCCGTGACGGCCACCATCAGATAGATGGCGAACAACGCAATCCAGGGTGTGCGTGTCGGCCCGCCGGAGACGGCAGATGA
>Ga0181559_10002550_pt1 | contig 18004 bp, 15 predicted proteins | sample 011ome_21_FD_133752 | JGI IMG/M metagenome (GOLD analysis project Ga0181559, IMG submission 133752) | Coastal salt marsh microbial communities from the Groves Creek Marsh, Skidaway Island, Georgia - 011508AT metaG (megahit assembly) | ecosystem: Environmental > Aquatic > Marine > Intertidal...
CCGGAAGGGGAGGATTGCCTCAATGTGAATATCTTTACCCCGGGCCTGGACAATGCTGCTCGCCCGGTGATGGTGTGGCTCCATGGCGGCGGCTTCTCGGCCGGGGCGGGCAATTACCTGTTGTATGACGGCACCAACCTGGCGAAAAAAGAAGACGTGGTGGTGGTTTCGGTCAACCACCGCCTGAACATTTTCGGCTTTCTTCACCTGGCCGATATCGGTGGTGACCAGTGGGCGCAGTCCACCAACGTGGGCATGCAGGATATCGTCGCGACTCTGGCATGGATCAGGGACAACATAGAAAACTTCGGTGGCGATCCGGATAGGGTCACTGTTTTTGGCCAGTCCGGTGGCGGGCGCAAGACCACCACGTTGATGGCTATGCCTTCAGCTGAAGGACTGTTTCACCGCTGTATCTCACAAAGTGGCGTGGCACTGCGGGGCATCAGTGCGGATACTGCCAGTGAAGGCGCCGAGCGCTTTCTCGGCAAGCTGGGCATCAACAGCAACCAGCTTGAGCGCCTGCAAGGGTTGACTGTCAAGCAGATCCAGGATGCCTACTACAGTGAACCGGGGATTGCCGGGCTGGGTAGCGGACCCGTGGTTGACGGGTATATCCTGCCCCGTGACCAGTGGGATCCGACGGCGCCGTCGTATTCCGCCAATGTGCCGCTTCTGGTGGGCTCCACGGAAACCGAAAACGGCTGGGTCGGGCCACCGCCCTATGATCTGTCCGAGGCCGATATGCTGGATCGCTTCACCACCCGCCTGGCCGGTAATGATGCTGCGAAAGGTCGTGAGCTGGTTGCCTTGTACCGGCGCCTGCATCCGGAGATGCGCAACCAGATGTTGTGGCTGACCGCTGAATCAGACAACACCCGGCGCTGGGATGCCCAGTTGGCAAGCCGGCTCAAGTTTGAGCAGGGTGCGGCTCCCAGCTACCTGTATTTCTTCGACTGGTACTCCCCGGTGCATAACAACCGCATGGGCTCCTACCACACGCTGGATATCCCCTTTGTGTTTTATAACATGGACCTGGGGGCTTCCATGACCGGTTCTGACCAGTATCGCTACCAGTTGGGCCATGTCATGAGCGCTGCCTGGGCCGCGTTTGCCCGTAACGGCAATCCTGATCATGCCGACATGCCGCACTGGCCGGCATTCAATCTCGATGATTATTCCACCATGATGTTCGGGGATAGCGTGCGGGTGATGGATGATCCCAACCGGGAAGCCAGGCTCGCGCTGGCAAAGCTCAGGTAGGCAATTAAAAGGTAAGCCGAGGAGCTAACCGGCAGGTGCCTTGGAGTCTTCGTTAAGCACGCGCACCTCCCGTTGCGGGAACGGTATGGTGAAACCGTTTTCGCGCATGGTTTCAAAAATGATGAGCAGCAGGTCGCCGCCCACACGGTTCTTGCCGTCATCAATATCCGTTATCCAGAATTCGACAAACATGTTCACGCCGGAATCCCCGAAACTGTCGATTTCGCAGTCCGGTCGTTCCTCGATCGGATATTCCTCTCCACTGAGGACCTGTGGGTGTTTTGCGACGGCTTCCTTGATCAGTTCCACCAGCTTGCGGATGTCGCTGTCGTAAGCCACCTAAAATCCACACGGTAACGCTGCTTCTTGTTCTTGCGGGTCCAGTTGACGAAGGTAGACCCGACAAACATTTCATTCGGTACGATGATGTCCTTGCCATCAAACGTTTCCAGGGTGGTGGAGCGCATATTCATCGAGGTGACAAAACCGGACCGGCCATCGTCCATCTCCACGTAATCGCCAATCGACAGCGAGCGGTCCAGCAGGATGATCAGGCCGGAGATGAAGTTGGAAGTGATGGTCTGCAGGCCAAAGCCCAGGCCGACACCCACTGCACCACCAAATACTGCCAGGGCGGTCAGGTTGATGCCCATGACCTGTAGCAGGAGGAGGAAAACCACGACGAAGATGGCAATTTCCAGGATTTTGGCAGCGACTTCCCGAGTGCGGAAATCCAGTTTCTCCTGGCTGCGAATCATTTCCTGCCCGGTATTGCTGGAAATGCGGCCGAGCCAGAAAATAAATGAACCGAAAATGAGGGCCCGGGATACGCCCAGCATGGACAGGCGGATATTACCTATTTGCAAGGCCATGGAGTCCAACACCAGTGTCAGGTTATCCAACAGCCCAACTGCGCGCAGGAGCAGCAGGGGCACACCAATCATCAGCATGATACGGGAGATTTGCGGACTGCTTATAAAGTCATCGACAAAGGACAGGAAAACAAATATCAGGCCAATGCTGATGGCCGCATGAATCAACCAGGAGGAGTCACCGGTGAATGGAAACAGCTCGGCACTGATTTGCAGCAGGATAATCGCCAACACCGGGAAGATCATGTGACCCAGGCGATACAAGACCAGGAAGCCGGAACGGGCTTCGCTGTCAGGTTCTTCGCGAAACCAGCGTACTTTCCTGGTGATATTGCCGGCAATGATTTTAGCCACAAGAAAAGATGCGGCAATCAGCCCCAGCTGGTAGTAGGTCTCCTGGTCACTGAAAATGTCCTGGAGCAGGTTTATCAAATTATCCATTCTGGTGTGGTACGTCAGATAACAAAGTCTGGATTTATATTATGACGTGTGAGGGGTGATTCAAAGGAGAATCAAAGAGGAGGATCCACTTGATGATACAATTCTGCCTTCATTGAACCTATATCCGCCCGATCAAGCACCTTTCTTCATGCCGCCAGAATCTACAGAAGTCCATCAGCAGGAACATTTCGGCAAAGGTGTTCTGTTCATGTTGCTCGGATCAGTACTCTTTGCCGTTGCTGATGCGCTGGGCAAGTTTCTGACCCAGGGCTTTCCCCTGTTCCAGGTCATCTGGTTGCGCAGTGTTTTCGGCATGCTTCTTGTGGCGTTTGTCATCATTGTCAACCAGCGCTGGCAGGATTTTCACACAACCAACTACCTGGCCCATGCCAAGCGCTCCATTGCCGGAATATTCATGAGTGCCTTCATGCTTACCGGGCTCAAATACATTCCACTGGCGGAAGTGACCGCGGTTGCCTTTGCAACTCCCATGATCGTTGCGATCTACAGCAATATTATTCTCAAGGAACATGTCGGTAAGGATATCTATGCCGCCATCCTGGTCGGGCTGGGTGGAGTCGTTCTTGTTGTCAGGCCAACGCCTGATCACTTCAGCTTTGGTCACCTGGCCATGTTGGGCTTTGCCCTGTCCTCGGCCTACCTGAGCATTTCGGCACGGGCCCTGGCGAAAACCGAATCGGCCCTGACACTGAACCTGTCGATATATCCGGCTGCCGTGATTGTGTTTGCCGGTTTTGCCGTAACAGACTGGGTGACACCGGATGCGGTGTCCCTGGCGGCACTTTTCGGTGTGGCCCTGTTTGCCACTCTGGCCTTATTGTCCATTACCCATGCTGTTCACCTGGCGACACCGGCTAAGGTGACGCCGTTTGATTATTCTCGCATCATCTGGAGTGTGACCCTGGGTTTCCTGTTCTGGGATGAACTGCCGGATGCGCTGACGTGGACCGGGATTGCCATAATTGTCTGCTGCGGGCTGTACATCATGAATCATGGCCGGCGAAGTTCAAAAAGCAGTGGGTAAGTATGACGCTATCCTGTAAAATAAGCCCTTCACATTAACGCCCCGCCAATCAGCTCCAGATACCGTTTTATTCGATAATGCAGCCTCGACTTGCCCTTTACATCACGCCGCTTTGCGGTTTCTGCCACTATGTCATGTCAGCCATCCAGGAACTGGGACTGGAGGTGGAAATCCGCGATATCACTGCCGACAGGAATGACCTGGAAGACCTCTATCAGGCACGCCAGCGCCTGACTGTACCCGTGCTCAGAATCACCACGGAAGAGAGCGACCAGTGGATGCCGGAATCCAGGGATATCGTGGCTTATTTACAGCAATTAAAGCAGGAATGACCGGGGGCACAGGTCCTTTTGGCTGGTCCAGGTAGTTTGATTTTCTCCTGGTTTTGGCCTGCTTATTATTCAACCTCGGCAAAAAATCACGAAAATACCCATTCAGGCTATTTTCAGTCCCTGATCTACTGGACTACCGGGCCTTGGGCTATTATCCTTCCCTTTCCCGAACATACCCTCTGTGTAGTTTTTAGGCAGTTCCTTCCCAACATATTTTTTTAGTTATCATTTTATGACCAGCTTTTGGAGATTTTTATGGTAGTCCCTGGAAAGCAATCACTTCCAATGCGCATGTTTCTGGGGCATACCCCGACATGGTACAAAAAAGCAGTACTGATCTGCCTTGTTCTGAATTTTATCGCCTACTTCACCGTAGGGCCTCTTCTCACCTCATGGTTGATGCTGGCTGAATTCATTGCCACGCTGGCCATGGCCCTGAAATGTTTTCCACTACAAACCGGTGGTTTGCTGGCGTTGCAGATCCTGATCCTGCATTTGACCGATACCCATCACCTGTATGAAGAGGTCGAACTCGGCCTGCCGGTTATCCTGCTGGTGATTTTCATGGTCGCGGGTGTGCATTTCCTGCGCGATATGCTCTTTGCCCTGATCAATCACGTGTTGCTGGGCATCAAGTCCCGGGTGGTGATGAACGTGGTGACGATCATCTTTGTCGCCATTCTCTCTGCCTTTCTGGATGCCTTGACCATCCTGGCGGTCCTGGTGGCAATTGCGACCGGTTTCTATGATGTCTACGAGCGGGTTGTTTCCCGTGTGGGTTACCATGATGACCCTGATCCTGACGATGGCCATATTGACGAATTGCATCGTGAAGACCTGGACAAGTTCCGCGCCTTCCTGCGTGGCTTGCTGATGCATGGTGCGGTAGGTACTGCCATCGGTGGTGTCTGTACCATCGTGGGCGAACCCGAAAATATCGTGATCGGTAACGCAGCTGGCTGGACCTTCGTTGAATTTATCAGGCAGGTGTCGCCAGCTACAATCCCGACGCTGTTTGCCGGTATCTTCACCTGTTTCGTGATCGAAAAAATGGGCTGGTTCAGTTACGGTGCCGAAATGCCGCCCGCTGTCCGCCAGATCCTTACCGATGAAGACCAGAAACTCAAAGACAAGCTGACTCCACATGACAAGGTTGTCATGATTATCCAGGGTATTGTCGCTGTCCTGATGGTAGCGGCGCTTGCCTTGCATCTGGCCGAAATCGGCCTGATTGGCCTGGGCGTAATTGTACTGACCTCATCACTGACGGGTGTCACTGATGAACACAAGCTGGCCGAGGCTTTCACGCCGGGACTGCCGTTTGCCTCCCTGTTGATTGTGTTTTACGTGGTCGTGGCCATGATCAACACACAGAGCATGTTTACCCCGGTAATGGAGTGGGTGCTGACCCTTGATGGGCCTCAGCAGGTATTCATGGTGTTCGTGTCCAGCGGCTTCCTGTCAGCGATCAGTGACAACGTGTTTGTCGCCACGATTTACATGGACCTGATCAAGGAACTGTACGATGCGGGAGACATGGCGAAAGCGGCCTTTGAATCCCAGTCCGTGGCGGTAGTGATGGGTACCGGTATCCCGAGCATGTCCACTCCAAATGGCCAGGCGGCTTTCCTCTTCCTGCTGATGTCAGGCATAGCGCCGCGCATTCGGCTGGGCTATGGACGCATGGTCTGGATGGCCCTGCCGTACTTTATTGTTTGTTCGGCTGTAGCTGCATTGACTATCGATCTGTATATTGCTCACTGAAGCAAATGAAGTGTAAAAAAAACCGGCGCATGCGCCGGTTTTTTTATGGATCAATGAACGTTGTCTTGCCAGATGCCCAACGTTCTATTCTTGTATATGAAACTTGCCGTTTATGACCAGTTTCTCATCAGGCAACTTTCTTGCCACCAAAAAAGCGCTTGATCCTGGCGCCTACTGAAGTGCCTTCCTGGCTGTTATTGCCTGATTCGTTGTTCCTGTTGCCGGATTGCTGGCGCGGGCTTTCACCTTGACCAGTCTTGTTGCGGTTCCTGGAACGGCGGCGTCTCTTTGGTTTGGCATCCTGGTTGCCATCGTTAGCAGCTGTGGCGACACGTTTTTTCTTCGGGGGATTGGCAGACTGGTTGCCGTTACCATCGCGGTTGGTGGCGGGTTTGTTGCCGGCACGACGGCGACGATTCCTGTTGTTGCCGCTTTTACCGTCGGCATTATCAGCGCGTGATTGTCTTTGCTGGCGCTCGCCATCCTGCTCATCATTGGCTGCATCGGAGCGTTCAGGTCGGCTGAATTGCGGCAGCTCAAACTGCTCGATCTTGCGCTTGATCAGGCGCTCGATATCGCGCAGCAGGCTTTTTTCTTCCGGGCTGACCAGGGAGACTGCCTGGCCGGTAGCGCCGGCGCGACCGGTGCGGCCAATGCGATGCACGTAATCTTCGGAAACGTTGGGCAGATCAAAATTGATGACCTGGGCCAGGTCATCAATGTCGATGCCACGGGCGGCGATGTCGGTGGCAACCATGACCTGGACCTTGTTGGCCTTGAAGTCGGCGAGGGCCTTGGTGCGCTGGTTCTGGCTCTTGTTACCGTGGATGGCGGTAGCAGTCACGCCGTCCTTGTTCAGGCATTTGGCCAGTTTGTTGGCACCGTGCTTGGTACGGCTGAAGACCAGGGTCTGGTCGGGAGACTGGCGTAGCAGCGTGCTGAGCAGGGCAATCTTGTCGCCTTTCTGGACGTGGTAGACATGCTGGCTGATGGCATCGACCGTGGAGTTGCGCGGAGCCACATCAATTTCCACCGGTTTGCGGCAGATGGTTTTGGCCAGTTTGCGAATGTCATCGGAGAAAGTCGCAGAGAACATCAGGTTCTGGCGCTCTGTCGGCAACAGTTTCAGGATGCGGCGAATATCGTGGATGAAGCCCATGTCGAGCATCCGGTCGGCTTCGTCGAGTACCAGCACTTCCAGATCATCAAATTTCACGGCGTTTTGCTGGAAAAGATCCAGCAGGCGGCCTGGAGTGGCAACGAGAATGTCCGCGCCCTTGCGCATGGCCATCAGCTGCGGGTTGATACTGACGCCGCCAAAGACAACGACTGATCGCAGGTTGTCCTGTGCGCCGTAGGTTTTCACACTCTGTTCTACCTGTGCCGCCAGTTCCCGTGTTGGTGTCAGCACCAGTGCGCGAACGTGATTGGAACGGGCGCCTTCGCCGTCCCCCAGTAACTGTAAAAGGGGCAGGGTAAAGCCTGCTGTTTTACCGGTGCCGGTCTGGGCAGCGGCCATGACATCATTCCCCTCAAGGATAGCGGGAATGGCTTGTGCCTGGATTGGTGTGGGCTGGGTGTAGCCGGAATGTTCAATGGCACGCAGCAGGGAATCCTGCAAACCCAGGGATTTAAAATTCGTGGTGTTATTACTCATGGTTTACTTCTTTCATTGCGCTGCGGACACGGGCAGCAAAAAAAAATCAGGACAGCATGGCCTGCAAAATACAGGGTGTTCTGTCACAAGGATTGTGTATCGGCGTTTATCTTTTTATTTAATGGACGTTCAATGTTCAAACGCAAAGACAAGCTGCTTTTGCACGGGTGTGCATGGTCGATAGGAAACTGTTGAAGAGGGGCGGATCAGGTAAGTGAAAAGCGCGTCTAGCAAGAGCCGGGGGTACTTTTTTATAGGTTGTATAAAAAGGTACCGTCTAAAGAGTCTGCACCAGTTGCTCGAATTGTGTCATATCGAACAGCTGTGGTGGGCACTGTAACAGATGAGCGAGGTTTAGGACAGGGGAATTATTGGGGGTGAAGGGATAAAAGCGTAGGTCGGCATAGGCTCGCAGAGCCGTTTGCCGACAAGGAATCGAAATGGGAAAAGGGATAAAGGGATAAAAGGATAAAAGGGAAGGAACTGCAGAAATCCACTGAATTGATTTGCCCACATCTAAACTTTCCCTGACGTGGCGGCGTGTGAGTGTCGATAATGTCGAGCATATCGAGATTTTTGATGGTGCCACACTGGACTTGCCGGTACTGAATGGGCCCGGGGCGTGGGAGCGCAGTATTACCACGTACTGCCGTCCTACCGGTTGTCACAGATTCAGAAAGAATTCGAGGGACCGGTCTATACGCAGGGTTCTATCGAGCACAAGGATTTCTATTGGCTGAAAGTCAATTTCCGGCCTACGTTTATTTCTGTAACTGTTAATCCAGTAACTCTTAATCCAATAACTCGGCTAGCGGCTGTGCTACGGCTTGCGCCCACAATTCATAACCGGCGGCCGAGGGGTGCAGGCTATCGCTCATGATTTCAGGCGCGATCACACCATTGTCATCCAGGAAGACATCACCGATATCCAGGTAATGCACATTCGGGTGGGCATCCAGGCGGGCGATGATGTCATTGATGCGGCGGATTTCATCACGCACCGGATCATCGGGCGCGCCACGGGGAAAAATACCCAGTAACAGGATTTCGGCATCAGGCCAGCGCGTTTCCATGACCAGCACGATGGCGCCGATACCGGCGGCAATTTCCATGTGATTGTTGGCCGCGGTGTTATTGGTACCGATCATCAGCATGATGGCTTTCGGCGTAAAGCCTTCGCCTTCGCCGTTAGCCAGGCGGTACAACACGCCCTGGGTGGTGTCGCCGGCAATGCCGAAATTGGCGATGTTCAGGTCGGGCCAGTATTTATCCATCACGGCTTTCCCGGCAAAGGCGCCGGATTCATTGCGCCAGAAATCGGTAATCGAATCCCCCATGAACAGCACATCCACATTGCCCTGGTTGGCACGGGCTACGTTGTTGATGTGCTTTTCCTCAAAGATGGGCAGCAGGTTCGGCATGATGGCCGTGTTGAAAAAACCGGGCGGGCTGAACTCAATCAGGTAGGGGTGACGCTCCAGTAGGTCCCGATCACTGCCGGTCAGGTTTGATATGAATTCCTCATAAAGCTCAGCTGCCTGCGCCACTTCATCGGCAGAAGGACGCTCCTGCTGCACCTCTTCCGGCACCGGTGGAAAATTGAATTGGGCGTTGGCACCGGATGCCAGGCAGGCGGCAAGCATGAAACTGCCAAGGGTTAGCAAAGTTGTTCGAGTGTTGGTTTTGTTATACATCTGGTTTCCCCTGCGGTTGAGATGATTTTTTTGTTGGTTATATTTTGTTTGTACTGGTTCGCGGCTAAAGCCGCTTTCTACCCGTTTCGGCGACCTTAAGTTATTTACCTGAACCTTGTAGGAAGCGGCTTTAGCCGCGAATACTCTTGTGATGTTTATATTATTACATTGCCATATTACCTAAAAATATGCCGGAGTACTGACCCTAATTGTCCAGCGGGCGATACCAGAATTCCGCATGGCAGCCGTTGCAGGCATTATTGATGGTGGCACTGGTTTCCATCAAGCCGATCAGGTCGCGGTTCACGACTGTCTCGAGTGTGGCATTGGTGGCAAACTGCATTTCCTCGACATAATAGCGCCAGGGTTCAGGGTTGAGTGCCATCAGCTCCTGGATTTCCGCGCCACTGTATTTGAATGCAGCATCAGGGGGTGCCGGATCTGCTTGCAGATTGGGTGCCAGCAGGGCGTCACCCGCGGCCACCAGGACAAGCGCACTGTCGGCCAGGCGCTGCCAGTCGGCATCCGTTTGCGGTGCAATATCTTCTTCCACGCCGTCCTCATTCACCACGTACCGTACCGCTTTCCAGAGTGTGTCCGCATGGCGCTGGATTTCAGTATTCATCAGGGTGCGGATGGTTGGCAGGTTGTTGGTGCCGGCGGCAGAGGCCACCCCCTGGTCTTCCTGTGCAGCTATTTGTTGCTGGCTGGTTTCGTTGGTGTCTCCAGAACAAGCTGGCAAAAGGGGCAGTGATAGTAAAACCAGGAGTGTTGTTGCTTTCATGGCGGGCCCCAGGGGACAAGGTAATCAGGTCAGTTATTGCTGTTTTCGATTATTATAGGGAAATGACGACCAGACCCAAACTAACCATTGCGCCTTCAACACGTCTGCGTTTTCGCCTGATGGGTGAAAATGATGCCGACCTGGTCTTTGAACTGGACCAAGACCCGGAAGTGATGCGTTTTCTCAATGATGGCAAGCCGACACCCCGTGAGGAAGTCGATGAACTGCATATGCCCCGCATCCTGGCCTTTACCGACCCGGTGGCCGGGACAGGCCTCTGGGAGATGGCCGATCGGGAGAGCGGTGAGTACCTGGGCTGGATCCTGGTGCGTGAGTACGGCTTTGGCACGGATTACCACACACCGGGTAATCTCGAGCTGGGCTGGCGCCTCAAGCGCAAGTACTGGGGACAGGGACTGACGACGGAAGCAGCAAAAGCCATTGTCGATGTGGTCAGGCATAATCCCGGTGTCACCGTATTTTCCTCCCTGGCCGACATCGATAACCTGGCATCCATTGGGGTGATGAAAAACCTGGGGATGCACTTTGTCGACGACCGCGTGCACAAGGGGCCAAAGGGTGATATGCCAGTGGTGTATTACGAGATGATTAATTCATTTTAATCGATATAAGAACCGCATAGGTCGGCATAGCGAAGCGTTTGCCGACATAACTTTTTTAAATAAATGTCGGCAAACGGCCTTTCAGGCCTATGCCAACCTACTAGGGAGTAAGCCGTGACTATTGCCAAGGATTTTGTTGTACGTTTTCACTACACCCTGAAAGATGATGCCGGTGAGTTGCTCGACAGCTCCGAAGATTCCGAGCCCATGACTTACCTGCATGGACATGGCAGCCTGATGGCGGGGCTGGAAGAAGCATTGGAGGGCAAGGCCACGGGTGACAAGCTAGAGGTCAGCCTGCCGCCGGAGAAAGCTTTTGGTGAGCGCATTGAAGATGCCGAGCAGCGCATCCCCGTAAAACACCTGGGTGGCGCCAAAAAATGGAAACCGGGCATGACCGCCACGGTACATACCGACCAGGGCCATCGCCAGGTCACCGTACTCAAGGTGGGCCATACCATGGCCACTGTTGATACCAACCATCCCCTGGCGGGCAAGACGCTGCATTTCAATGTTGAAGTGGAAGACGTGCGCCCGGCCACTGCCGAAGAAGTCAGCCACGGCCATGCCCATGGGCCGGGTGGGCATCATCATTAAGCACTAATTTTTCAATGGCCCCGTAGATCGGCATAGCGAAGCGTTTGCCGACGTGGATGTCATAATAGTCTCATTGATACTGTCGGCAAACGGCCTTGCAGGCCTATGCCTACCTACGGTTCTACGCATCAAGTGCAAGCGCGAGAATCTGAACAGGATGCAACACATCGCGTTGTGTGCCATTTTCGATCTGTCCCCGGCAACTGGTGCCTCCGGCTACAATCAAGGCATCGGCATCAGCTTCCCTGACCCTGGGCAGTACAGCCAGTTCGGCCATCGCCATGGACGTGTTGTAATGGCTGGCATCATAGCCAAAGGCACCGGCCATGCCGCAACAACCTGAATCAATCATCGCCACATCCAGTTCCGGTACCAGCTTCAACAGTGTAGTGACATCTGCCATGACGCCAAAGGCTTTCTGATGGCAATGGCCGTGCAGCAATGCCTTTTTCTGTGCAATTGGCTTGAGGTTAAGGTGGAGATTGCCTGTCCTGTATTCCCGGGCCAGAAATTCTTCAATCAGCATGGCGCTAAGTGACAAATGGTCCGTGTCTTCACCAGGCAGCAGGGAAAGAAATTCATCGCGCAGGGAAAGCAGGCATGACGGCTCCAGGCCAACAATGGGGACGCCTTTTTTCACAAAAGGTTTCAATGTCTCGACAGTACGTAACATTTCCTCCCTGGCCTGGTCGACCAGTCCGGCATTGAGAAAGGTACGCCCGCAACACAGCGGCCGGCCCTTGTCGACGGGCTCGGGAATATGGACACGGTAACCGGCAGCTTCCAGAACACTAAGTGCAGCGCGGGCGTTTTCCGGTTCGAAATAGGTATTGAAGGTGTCGATCAATAAAACGACTTCCCTGTTTGTTACTTGTTGCTCTGCGGGTTTTCCCTCCCGGTTGGCTTGCGCTTCAGCCAGTTTCCGGTTGATGGTGCGGGTCGCCAGTTCGCTATGGTGACCGAAGCTGTCACGGCGCCAGGCAGGCAGGGGTCGATGACGGGTAAAGCCCAGCAGTTTTTCACTTAGGGTGGGCAGGCCGGGAATGGTGTTGCGCAAATTAAGCAAGAAACCCAATTTTCTGGCGATCGGTGCATAGCGGGGTAGCCAGGCAATGAGTTTTTCCTTGAAAGGCAATCCATGGTTGGCATGGTAATGATGCAGGAATTCAATTTTCATTTTTGCCATGTCGACCCCGGTGGGACATTCGCGTTTGCAGGCTTTGCAACTCACGCACAGACTCATGGTGTCGAACATGTCAGAGGAGCAAAACGCATCCTTGCCCAGTTGCCCGCTCAGAGCCAGGCGCAGCGAATTGGCACGCCCGCGAGTTGAATGTTGTTCGTCCCGTGTTGCGCGGTAGGAAGGGCACATGGCACCACCATCTATCTTGCGGCAGGCACCGTTGTTGTTGCACATCTCCACGGCACGGTCGTAACCCCCGTGTGCTTTCCAGTCCATCACTGTGGCAATCATGTCGGGCTGGTAGCGGACATCCTCATAGCCTGGTGGATAACGAAACAGGGTGCGGTCATCAAACTTTGGCGCGCGTACGATACGGCCGGGATTAAACAGGCCCCTGGGGTCGAAGGCGTCTTTGACTTCCTCGAAGTTTTTCACCATGCGCTCACCGAACATGGCGGTATGAAACTCGGAACGGGACAGGCCGTCACCATGTTCTCCGGAATGGGAGCCCTTGTACTGGCGAACCATCTCGAAGCATTCTTCGGCGATGGCACGCATCTGTTGAGCGCCTTTTTCATCCTTCATGTTGAGAATGGGGCGCACGTGCAGGGTACCGACCGAAGCATGGGCATAGAAGGTTCCTTCAGTGCCATGCTTGTGAAAGATATCCGTCAGGCGGCGTGTGTATTCGGCCAGGTCCTTCAGCTCTACCGCGCAGTCCTCAATAAAGGACACGGGTTTACCGTCGCCCTTCATGGACATCATGATATTCAGGCCCTGCTTGCGTACTTCCCAGACTGCCGCCTGGAACGAGGGGTCGGTGGCTTCCACCACGCCCCCGGGAAAACCGAGATCGCCCATTAACGTGACCAGGTCGCGCAGGTTGTTCAGTTGTGTTTCTTCGTCTTCACCGGAAAATTCCACCAGCAGCAAGGCATCCGGTTCACCCTGCACGAACTGGTTGACCGTATCCCGGAACATTGGAATATCGCGGGCCAGGTTGATCATGGTGCGGTCCACCAGTTCCACGGCTGAAGGTTGGAGTGTCACCAGGTGTTGGGTGGCCTCCATGGCCTGGTAAAAGGTCGGGAAATGGCACACGCCCAGGGTTTTATGGGCCGGTATCGATGCCAGGTCCAGGTGCAGGCGCCTGAACCAGGCCAGGGTGCCTTCGGAGCCCACCAGAAGACGCGCCAGGTTCAGGGTTTCGTGATCGCTGGGGACCAGTTCGTTGATGTTGTAGCCGCCAACCCGCCGCAGCAGGTTTGGAAAGCGGGCGGCAATTTCTGCGGCTTCCCGCTGGCCCAGTGCCAGCAGTTTTTCCACCAGTGGCGCGGTCTTGCCGAGCATGAGATCGGCGCATTCATTCATGGGCCCGAAGGTCACCGGATCGCCGTTGGGCAGCAGGGCATCAATGGCATGCACGTTGTGCACCATGTTGCCGTAACGAATCGAACGCGAGCCGCAGGAGTTGTTGCCGGCCATGCCACCCAGTGTGGCGCGGTTGGCGGTGGAGACATCTACGGGATACCACAGGCCATGGGCCTTTAATTGCCGGTTGAGCTGGTCCAGCACCAGGCCCGGCTGGACAGTGACCCGGCGGTTTGCGGCGTCCAGGTTGAGTAGCTGGTTCAGGTGCTTGCTGGTATCGATAACCAGCGCTTCGTTGACGGTCTGCCCGTTCTGGGAAGTGCCGCCACCGCGCGGTAACACAGGGATCCCTTCCTCGCGGGCAATCTGCAAGGCAATCTGCACATCGTCCTCGGTTTCAGGGACGACCACACCGATGGGCATGACCTGGTAGATGGAAGCGTCTGTGGCATAACGGCCGCGACTGAAATCATCGAACAGCACATCGCCACGAAGTTCCTTTTGCAGGCGGATTGCAAGGGGATTGGTATCTGGTCTGGTCACAGGGGCAGGTTACTGCGAATCAGGTGGCAGGGACAAGGCACAAGAGACAAGGGGGTACTGTGTGGTTTGTGACGTTGTAGGTCGGCATAGGCCCACAGGGCCTTTTGCCGACAGCATTATCACAGGTCCGGTTCAAACCTGGCTTCCTGTGGCATCAGCGCTGCACGTATCACTGCACCCCAGATCAGGTTGCCCAGAGTATTGAAGTGCAGGTCGTCGCTGACAAAGATGTCATCCATGACCGTGCCGTCTGCTTTCAGGAAAGGATTGGCCGAGTCGATGTAGTAAACCAGTGGGTCTGCGGTGGCAATGCGCCGGTAACCGGTGTTTACGAGATGGGCCTGTTCCCAGATATTCCAGCGCAATACGCTGGGTTTGACGGCCATGACATAGATGCGGGTGGCAGGCAATTCTTCGTGGACGCGTGCAATGATCTGTTCCAGTTGCTCCAGGATGCTTGCTGTTGGTCTGCCGTTGGCGGTGTCATTGTCGCCTTCATAGATGAGTATGGCGCGTGGTTTGTAACGCAGGGCAACGCGGTCCAGGTGATAAAGCACATCACTCATTTCACTGCCGCCAAAGCCGCGTGCAATCACCGTCAGTGGTGCCAGGGCCTGCGCTGCCTGGTCGTTCCAGCGCGCGATGCTGGAAGAGCCGGTAAGCACGATGGCGTTTTCAGCAGGCGGGTTGGCCGCATCCTGGGCATCGAAAGCCAGCATGTCGTTCTCCCAGCGCTCGGGATCCGGGTCGGGCTGGGCGAAAACCGGCATCGCGCTGGCTAACAGTGCCAGAAGCATGAAGGCCAGGAATAGCGGAAATGCAGAATATCGTGTTAACACAAAATTACCTCAGGGTGTTCAGTAGTGATGGTCAAACTTTCTGTCGCGATGCTCAAGGCACTGACCAGGGTGTAATTCAGCCGTGATCGTTATGGCCTGTTTCAGTTACCGCTCTGTGCGTTTGACATAAGTTCCGCGGTTTCGGTACTGGCGCAATCCAGGGGCAGTAACTGGTCGAACGGTGCCTTGATGACTGTCTTGGTGGGTACCACCCAGGGTTGGCTCAGCACTTCGGGATCGTACACCGTGGCATCGATGGTCAGGGTATTGGCATCGACCATGTTGTAACGCTCCACCACGCGCATCTGGTCGGAATGAAATGACACCCGTCCTTCTGCAAATATCCAGGTATCGCCAGTGAAGTTCTTCGTTTCCACGACAAAGGTATCGCCTTCCCAGTGACCCACGGCATCGCCACGATAGGAGGCTGGCAGGTAATCACGATGCGCCCGGCCATCGGTGGGAATGAGCTGATAGCCATGAAAGGTCTCCTGCAGGAATACCATCATTTCCGGTGTGGCTATGATCTGGCCCAGCGTGCCGACATCAAACAGGCGCACGCTCAAGGTGCCAAAGGCAGTGGGTTTGCAGTTCAGTGTCGGGTCATGCTTGTCCGTGAGGGTTTCCATGTGGGCTCGGGCTGCCGGTGTATACAGGTCGGTATACAGGTTGTACTGGCCACCTTGATCGGTGCCGGGCGTGCTGCGATAACCGTCACTGCCCAGGTCACCACCGGTCCACCAGACACCGGTAAGGTCGGGTTTGCCATCTGCCATGCGGGGAATGTTTGGGCTGTCCTGGGCAAATGCCGGGACCAGGAGGCATGCCAGCAAGGCGCCGGCTACAAGCCTGGACCAGGGGTTATTCAGGTGAATACGGCTCACGAAGGCAGTTCGGTTGCAGCGTGCTGGTCATTCGCGGCAATAACCGCGAATGACCGGAGTACGCTCAGTTTCCGCCGCTCTGGGCGTTTGACATGATTTCTGCTGTTTCCGTGCTCTCACAGCGCAATGGCAGGAGCTGGTCGAACGGTGCCTTGACGACGGTCTTGGTCGGTACGACCCAGGGCTGGGTGAGCACTTCGGGGTCGTAAACCGTGGCATCGATAGTCATCGTGTTGGCATCAACCATGTTGTAGCGTTCGACTACACGCATCAGGTCGGAATGGAAGGACACACCACCTTCGGCAAACATCCAGGTATCGTCGGTGAAGTTCTTTGTTTCCACGACAAAGGTGTCATCTTCCCAGTGACCTATGGCATCACCGCGATAGGACGGCGGCAGGTAATCACGATGATCACGACCGTCAGTGGGAATCAGCTGGTAACCGTGAAAGGTCTCCTGCAGGAATACCACCATTTCCGGACGGGCAATGATCTGTCCCAGTGTGCCGACATCAAACAGACGCACGCTCAGTGTACCGAAGGCGGTTGGCTTGCAGTTCAGTGTCGGGTCGTCCTTGTCACTCAGGGTGGCCATGCGCGCTTTTGCATCGGCGTTGTAAAGGTCGGTATACAGGTTGTATTGCAAACCGGCGCTACGGTCTGTGGTGGATCCATAACCTTCACTGCCCAGGTCGCCACCGGTCCACCAGACACCTGAAAGATCAGGTTTGCCGTCAGACATGCGCGGTACTGGTCCGGCTTCAGCGGCAAAGGTGTTCAGGGTGAAGACGGCTGATGCAGTCAGCACTGCACATTTAATAACTGCATTTCCAATAATTGTCTTTAACATGGTTTTTCCTCTATGCCTTTTTCCCGGTGCTCTCTAGCGCTCACGCGGGCCGAACATGCCGTACTCGGTACCATTTTCATGGATAAGCAGGGTCAACATGCCATTGGTGGAGCCGTCGCGGGCACGGAAGCCGTTGATGGTGACAGTATCACCGGGTTTGATGACCTTGTTGGAATAACCGCCACGGATCATGCCCGACGGAGTGCCGGCTTCAAAGGACCAGCGTTCGATTTCCCCGGCCTCGTTTTCCACGTCCAGGAAGAAATAGGAATGCGGGTTGGTCAGGCGGACGTTGACGATTTTGCCGGTGATGGAAATCGGTTCATCCATCTTGTAGGCAGCAGCAAAGGAATGGTGGGCCTGTGCTGACAGGCTGGCACCCAGAAACAGTAAGGCTGCTGCGAGTGACCGGATCAATGCGGTTTTCATGGTTTTCCTCCCCAGGATGTAAGTGGTGTAATTCAAGCCCCTTGAGCAGACCAAGGATAACCTTCACTGGGACAGGTAACAAGAAGGGCGCGAGCAGATTTGCAGGTGGAAGGTGCTCCGTGCCGGGTTTATGATCTGCATCAAGGCCTGTCGGGCGCTGTCAGCCTAGGATATACAGGTAATAACAGAGAGGAAAGACTATGTCCGTAGAACACCATGACCTGATCCACGAGTTTCCAGAATTGAAGGAACGTATTCATGAACTGAAGACCCATGACCATCATTTTCGCAAACTGTTTGATGAATACCATGAGCTGACTACTTCAGTCGAGAATATGGAAAATGAAGTCACGCCGGTATCTACCCTGACTGAAGAAGAAGCAAAGATGAGGCGCGTGCAGCTTAAAGATGAGCTGTACGCCATGTTGACCGCCAAGTAGTGGTGACCAATGGTATGACCGGCTGAATGGGAGGGGTGACTTCCGGTTTATTGCCAGTTCGTGGGGTCCACTGCGTAATAATTTTTCAGCAGTTCGAATAGCTCCGGGTGCTTGTCACTGAGCTGCCGGGGTTTTTCGAAAAAGGTTTCCGTGGCCACGGCGAAAAATTCGGCCGGGTTGGTGGCCCCGTAATAATCCATGACTGACTTGTGATGGTGTTCCAGGTCGTCGTTAAGCTCCTCAAACTCTTCCGACAGGATATGCGCCCACGCGGTGTAGCTGTTGGTGTGCAATAGCGGCGCTCCATTGGCCGATCCGGATTCACTGTCCAGCTGGTGGGAAAATTCATGCAGTACCACGTTGTGGCCGTCATGGATATTGGCCACACCGCGC
>Ga0181559_10002552_pt1 | contig 18003 bp, 8 predicted proteins | sample 011ome_21_FD_133752 | JGI IMG/M metagenome (GOLD analysis project Ga0181559, IMG submission 133752) | Coastal salt marsh microbial communities from the Groves Creek Marsh, Skidaway Island, Georgia - 011508AT metaG (megahit assembly) | ecosystem: Environmental > Aquatic > Marine > Intertidal zone...
CTTCTCTAATTTTCCAGAGGGGTCTACGCAGATGTAATTTTCCGGACATCTGTCTATAATACCTACTCGCGCGAGTTCTATCAACCAGGACATCATAATTTCACGCCGGGCTATATGCCCTGGATTTCCAACGTATACCTTAACATCTGCGCGATCGATAAATGCCACATCAATCGCTTCGGTCACGTTGCTCGTCGTCAATACCATCGCGTTCTTCTTCTCCTTCAAAGCGTCCAACTGAGTCAACAACGCGTTCACGACCCGAATGGCATCCGAAGGTTCTGACCCGGTCGCTTTCCTCGCTGCCGCTAACGATTCCACCTCATCCACAAGAACAAACACAAACGTGTCCTCGTCCTCGGTCAACTCTTGGATCTTCTCGAAAAGTTTACCGACCAACTTACCGCTCTCCGAGAACCATTTACTGAATAGGGAATGCGCGTTGATTTCCACCAAGACAGGTTCTGAATACGTATCGAGCATCTGTATCGCCAACTTCTGCGCTAATCCTTTGCACATGGTCGTTTTTCCAGTTCCAGGAGGTCCGTGTAACAGCACCACTCTATTAAACGCCACCAACGACGCGTTCACGTTCAAGTTGCCAAACTCCAACGCCGTCTGCGCGTAGTTTTTCAATCGCGACTTCGTGTCGTCATCAAAGTACAGAGAGTCCCAATACTCGCTAAACTCTCGACAAGGCAACGCGTATTCTTTATAAGTCGCTATTTCGTCGTCGTCTTCTCGTTCCTCTCCGGCACCGTCTTCGTTGATTTCGTGCACGTGTACGCGAAAATCAATCTCATAAAACATCAGACTGGGAGTTTTTTCAACAGATTCCTCGACGCGGTCATCGAAATAAAACGTGATCTTCTCGCAGTTTTTCCTCAAAAACGCCATCGTCTCTTCCTCCTCTCCCTTCCCTTCGTTTCTCTCGAGCTCAATCGCGTTCGACGCGAGCACTTCTACGCTCCCTTTCCGTTCGAAATAGTCCAAAACGTGTTCTCGAATCCGATTTTTTTCCGCGGTTGAGTTCTGTGTCAAGCGCACTTCCACGTCGCATCTTCTTCGCGCTAACGCACGAACATTCGTCGTCGTCGTCGTCTCGTCGTTTTTCCTTCTCTTTGCGGCGGCGGCGGCGTCGCAGTCGCTGCCGTTCACGGTCGAAAGCGCGTCTCTTTTCGTGGTAGCTTCGGTGAGCGACATCTCTCTCTCTCTCTCCTTCCTTTTTTTTTTTTCTGTCGCGAGTGCGTTTGAATTTTTTTTCTGCTTCTCTTTTGATAAGTGTTTAGGGTTGCAGGGGGAAAAAGAAACCCCAAACGTTCTTTTGGAACATCATTCCGCACACTAAACAACGGCTCTATTTAAATATATACCTTCGTCCGGGGGGGTGCTCAATACTTACCTTTAACCAACCATGCCGCCTCGTAAAAAGCCAACGGAGCGCAACGTCATCTCCCGCGCCGTGAAGGCGGTGCAGTCGCAAGCGATGAAAATCGTCGGGTCACAAAGTCCCCGAGGACGGACGACGGTACGGATGCAGATTTTTTTCTATCGATTTTCAATTCCCGAACCTTAAATTTAGCGCAATGGAACCTTAAATACGACGACGAATATACGCACCCCGCGCGAAGTTTCTTTCTCTCTTTTGATTCGATAGATCCGCGCTGACGCGTTTTCTTCGCTCGATTCTGATTAAACAGGAGGCGATCGGGTCGTTCGATGAGGACGAGAACACCATCATCCCGACGCAAACCGCCAACCAGGCTCGGGGCCAATTCTCCTCGGGGAACGACACCTCCGCAGCTGGGCACCAGTTGCACTCTCCAAACAAAGTGTTGCCGGTGGTACCTATGATACCGCTGCCGAGAGAGCACCGCACGAGAGACGACAAGAACGAAAAAAATCGTCCACCAAACTGGGTTCAACGCACGTGCGTCGGTCAGAACTGCGTGAAGAGGCAAAAGAGCGGACGATATCTCCGTAAGCCCGGGACGGCGGACGGCGACGACCAATATTTGTGCTTCACGTGTTGGTCACATGAACACGTGGCGAACGCGAACAGGATGTGTTTCGTTTGCGATCGAACGCACGCCGGTGGTTGTTGGTACAAGAGTAAATTGCACGAAGGGAAGGATTTGTGCACTCGATGCTACGAGCGCGAACGAAGAGAGCGTTTGCAATCCACCGGGACGATGAAGTGCTGGTGCTGCGGCGCCACGCGCTCGAGCTCAAAGTGGAGAACGAGTAAAGACAAGTCGGAGGGGACGAAGGATTTGTGCAACAAGTGCTACTTGAAAGAGTGCCGTGCGACGAAGTATGCCACGGTAACGGGGAAGTCCTGCTGCGTGTGCCAGACGCAAATTACCACGGAGTGGAAGAAGAGCGGGTTGGCGGCTGAAGGAGAAAACAGCGACATTTGCGAGCAGTGCTTTCGCAGAGAGCCCGGGCACGCCTCGTTGGAGCAATAAATTGTTAAGTGCGAGCGAGTGAGAAGAAGAAAAAGAAGAGCGAAAGAAAAAAGAAAGAAAGAGGGAGACACCGAGAGGGGTCGAACGTGTGAAAAAGAAGGCGAACATACACATGCACACACGACGCCCTCCATTTTACGTTTTGTTTTACACTACATACTATAAACGTTTTAATTGAATTTACATTACAGACAAATACAGACAACATTTTTTACTAAAAACAAGCCCCCCCTTTCTACGTCGATTCTGCAGCTGAGATTGTTTTGCGAGCTAAAGAGCTTCCTTTCACCTCTTTTCTTTCTCCATTCGGACCAAAGTTATCCCATAACAACCCCCACGTGCTCCAATCCTCCTCGCTCGGGTTGGGCTTTTGGATTCTAGAGACTAAAGGGTCGATCAGTTGGTGCGTGATGCGCGTGTTCTCGTAAAAGTGAGTGCGTCCTCTCTTGACTTTGGTCGATCGCATCAGAGCCGCGTCAGCGAATTTGGAGCTGTATAGTAACAGCTGGACGTCGGCTTCGCCTAAAAGGGTCATATCAACCATAGATTTCAACCACGCGCTTCGAGGGTCGCTCGCGACGCACGAATCCGAGGAGTCATCGCAGACGCCAGTGTTGGAGAACTTCACGTTGCCGAAAGAGCCAACGGTGCTCAAAACTTCTGTCCCGTTTACTCGTAAAACCTTCAACGCCTCCGGTGAATGCAAGATAGCGTTGATGGCTGGTGAATCTGTCGTAAAAAATAAACCCAACGGATCACTTTCTTTCAATCGAACGTCTCTCATCAAATCGGCGAGACATTTCAAGAAGAGCGTCATGGGCGCCGATCCGCCGTCGGCGTCTTCTTCGTCGCTTTCCTCGCGCCAACTCACTCTGTGCTCATTTTTAATAGGACATTTTGGTTTCGGATAATCTCGCTTCGTTCTCTCCGTCGCTAAAAGGTTGTCTACGGATGCTAAGCTTGGCTCTTTTACAACTCTTGGAACATTCGTGGGCGGTTGGACTTGACTCATATCCGCAAAGCCGGTGCGAATGTGCGCACCGACGATCTGCTTCCACCCTCTTCTGGACATTTCCTCGAATGGCGGAAGCAAGGCTATTTTCAAGTGCTTCCTTGGCGTTAGCATCTGTGCTCCAAAACACGAGCCTATTCCGCATCCTTCGCCGCATTTGCTCGACGTAAAATTGTTCTCGAAATTGATTGCCCACCGATAGGACAAACAAATCCCCCAATCGGACGGTTTCGGATGGCACCAGTGGCCAAAGTTCGTTTTGATTCGAATGCGAGCCACGCGAGCTGCTTGAAATTTCGGGTGCTCCATAGTTCTTACGACTAAATTCTCATCAGATGCTGCGTAAAACCCACCTTTGTATCTTTCCGGTTGCTCGTCGCCAATGTACGCGCCTTTTTGACTCCACGTAAACACAGTCTCTTCGAAATCACCATCGTCGAACAACTCTTTCTTCGCGCGTCGTCTCTTTCCTTTATCCCATTTCCAATCAATGTCACCATAACCTATAAAATAATCTCCCAAATCAAACTGGCACTTTCTCGCTAAATCCTCGTATGTTTTAGAATTTTCAATCTCGTCGCCTTCAGAGATGCCCAATCCGTCGCATTCTGCTTTTTGCGTCTTGACATACGCAGCTCTCCCCGTCGAGATGCCGATGATGAACAACTCTTGATAATGTTGCATTTCGTCTCCTATGCCGTTCTGGTAATTCTCCGACCAGTCAATGATCACGATTTTGTTCGTTTTCAAATCATCGTACCTCGGCTTCAACGTCTCTTGGAAATACGTCTTCACTACTTGGCATTGATTTTCGCTCAGTCCTATAGAGCCGTCCCGTTTGCGTATCATGTAATCGAACCGCTCGACGTCTTCTAGATCTTTCGCGGTGAACTCCACGAAACTTTTCGGCTTTTGGTCTTCGTCTCCTTTTGGCGCTGTTTTCTGTTCTCGATCGTTTCGCTCTCCTCTCGGCTCCACTTCTTCTTCCGTTTCTTCTCGTCCTTTGCCAGATGCCGCCGTTTCTTCTCGCGCTTCCTCTTCTACTGCAACTACTACTACTACTTCTTCTTCTACGCTCTGCGCTTCTTGTTCTTGCTCTTGATCTTTAGTCGTAACATCGGAGGTCGCCTCTTTTTCCTCTTTCACGTCCACCGTCGTCGACGCTTGCGGTTCCTCGTCCTTCGCGCTTTCCATCTTCTCTTCTTCTTCTTCTTCTTCGATATCTCGAAGTTCGACTTTCTCGGACGACTCATCGCTCGGCCTCTCGTACTCCACCTCTTCCACTTCGTTCATGATTTCTTCCTTCGTCGGCGCGTCGACGACGTATCTGTCTCCTAAAATCGTTTCCCGGACGGAATCAATCAACCCGCGCCGGTAGTAATGATACGAGGAAGCGCTTTTCATCAAATCGAAGTCGTTGGTGGTGTTCACCCCGGCCTTTCTTGGTCCAAAAGCAGTAAACGTGATGTCAAAGACTACGACGACGATCACGAGCAACAGACACAAAAAAGATCGCTTGAGCCAAAGCTTGAGGGTCTCGCGCGTTGGCCTGGTGGATTTCACGATGGGTTTGATCGGGAGGAGCACCATCCCGTCGTTTGTCTAATGGTGGTGGAAATGGAGTTTTTGATGAGCAATTTTCACTTTTCACATCGTACTTTTCGTGAGATTATAAAAGGCACAAAGCGCGACCGAGCATGAAAAAAATTGTCCGCGAATCTCCATCTCTCTCAAAAGTCTATGCGTGTACATCATTCTTCGTATAGTATTACAAGTTTCGGGCAGTTTTCTGCCATCTCATACCTCCTATTCGTTGTTATCTTTAATGCTCTTGAATGCCGAACGCGTTATCGGAATCCGACTCCGAATCTTCGTCGTCTTCCTTTATCTCTTCTTTCTTTTCTTCTTCTCGAGGACGCTTGGTTCCGGTCGCGTCCGCTTTCGTCTCTTTCGATTCGGTCTTCGCGACCGTGTTGAAAGCACCGGCGTCGTCGTCGGAATCGTCGTCGGAATCGTCAGATTCAGAGCCTTCATCATCATCATCATCATCATCATCATCATCATCTTCGTCAGATTCGGATTCCTCCCCTTTGAAATCTTCGTCCGAGTCGTCGTCGTCGTCGTCGGAATCTGAGTTGACATCTTGGAGCATATCTTGCGTCGTGTCCTCTTTTTTGTTTCTTTTCTTTGTCTTTTCTCCATCTTCTCCCGCATCGTCGTCACTTTCCGCTGGCGCTTCCTCGCATACAACGGACAGCCACTCTCGGACCTGCAACAAATATTCCTTCGAAATGTTCAAAAATTCGTACTCGACCCCGTCCAATTTACACGCTAAATCAAAGTTGCTCGATCCTCCAGCTTCCGCTCTCATGATCCGCAACTCGTCTAAATCCTCCACCAAAGTTACAATCGCCGGACGTTCGAGAAAAATCAAATGTTTCCTCAACAAAAACAAATACCCGTCGTTGAATTTCAACACGCACTTGATTTTAACGAATCCTTTAGCGTACTCTTTTACCCCGCACGATTTCACGAAACATCTCATTAACCCTACTGAATTCTTCAACGTATCTTCTTCGCTCAAATCGTGCTCGCCAACCGTGAACGCTTCTTTCACTTCCTCCTTCGACATGCCGCCTTCGCCTCCCTCGCCAAAGGTCACTTTCATTTTTTTCTCCGCCGCGGATAACTGGGCCCTCGATTGCCACACGATAGCTTTGATTCCAGCTTTCACCGACGGCAATTTCACCTCTTCTTTCAAAGAAACCACCAAATATTGCGTCCCGTTCGAGTCATCCGTCGCTAACACCGCAAACGTGGCCATATTCTCTTTCGTCAGCAACAAACTCTCCTTCTTTTTCGGATTGCAAGAGTACAACAAAAGCGAAGACGAGTTTTTCATCTTATACACGTCAAATTTCCCTCTCGGCGTGCTAAACGACACGTCTCTGGTCACAAAGTCGTACTGCTCCGGCTGTGGCGGTTCGCTCGTCGTCGTCGTCGTCGTCGTCGCCGCCTCCTCGGCTGTCGTCGGCACAATCCCCTCCTCTCTCACAAAGTTTTTTTCCCCGGAAGTGAACTTTGCAAGTGGCACTAAACTCGTCGCTAACGCGTCCCGCTTTTCCTGATTTTCCACCAAATCCGCGATGCATCTCAGCGGCTCTCGCCAGAGTTTTTCCGACTCTTCGTTTTCGCCCACGGCGGCTTTGAGCGCGTCCATTTTCGACGACGACGATGATAGGTGCGCGCGTCTTCTTTCTTTCTCTCTCTCTCTCTCTGGTGCTTTGCTTTTTTTTTGAATTTTTTGTTAAAACCCTAAACCGATTCACACGAGTTTCCTTTGGGACAAGAAGCCCTTACACACCGCAAAAAAAATCTTTTCCAAAACGGCTGCCGGCGGCGCGAACCATCATCGTCACGCTCCGCGAAAGAGAGATTAGAGTTTAAACTTCACGACGAGAACGTTCTCGTTTACCACGTGCGTTGCGTTTTGTTGAGTTCTTTTTTCTTGAGAGAGAAAGTAAACGGCCAGTCAAGATGGGGAAAACGCCAGCCCAGGAGAACAGACTCAAGGCGAAGAAAGCTGGCATGTCGCACCAGCAAGCCTTAGACGAGAAGAAGAAAGAGGACCATAAATTGAAGAAGCTGGCGGCGCAGAACCAGTCGTTTGGGCAGGTGAAAGGCGCGGCCATGAACACGAAACACGCGAAGGAGATGCAACGTTTGAAAGACTTGAACGACCCGACGACGAAGATTGGTCGGGAACATTTGAGGGCGCAGAAGAAGGCGGCGAAAGAAGCGCAGGAGTTTCTGTTGCGAACGAAAGGGATCGACATCAAACAGCCGGAAGTACCGGAAGGTGTGGATAAGAAGACGATTTTGTGCGAGTTCTTCAAGCACGGATGTTGCCCGAAGAGCGGGGATAAGTGCTCGTTTTCGCACGATATGGCCATCAACGAAAAAGTTGCCAAGAGAAGTTTGTTCGAAAACGTGGATTCCATCGACGATTGGGATCAGAAGAAGTTAGAGGCGGTGATTAGAAAGAAACACGGTCAAGAGGCGAATTCGAGCAACGAGACGCAGATTATTTGCAAACATTTTCTCGAGGCGGTGGAGAAGAAGTTGTACGGTTGGTTTTGGCAATGCGCGGACGGGAAGGACTGCAAGTATAAGCACAAGTTACCGCCCGGGTACGTGTTCGCGGCGGATATTCGAGCCGCGGAGTTGGAGGCGATGAAGAATAGAAAGACTGACCAGGATATTCTGAGAGAGAGATTAAACGAATTGAAGGTGAAAGGCGGAACTGGAACGCCGGTTACGTTGGAGAATTACTTGGCGTGGAAGGAGAAGAAAGTCGCGGCGAGGAAGGTGAGGGAAGAGGAAGAGTTGAAAGAGAGACACAAAAAGAAATTATTCACCGGGAGGGAATTGGTTGAAGAAATCACGAACGATAACGACGATAAAACGGAAGGTGAAGACGAAATTGTGCGTTTGTTGGCGGAAAGAGCGAAAGCGAACCAAGAGAGCGAAGAGGCGGCGAGAAGAGAGGCGGAGGAGAACTTGGCGCGAGCTAAAGAGTTGGGCGATTTATACAACGAAGATATGCTTCCGGACGAAGACAGAAACATGGATGATGACTTAGAGGAGGAGTTAGTTGTCCCAGAAGGTTGGTCCGAAGATGCAATCGCGCCGAACGTTGTTGCCGGTACGAGAGAGGCGAAGGAAATCATGAACGCGTTGGAAGTTCCAGAGCAAAAAGGCATGACGGAAAAGCAAAGAAAGATTCTCGAGGAGAAGAAGAAATTGGAAGAAGAGGGCATTGCTATCGCGCAAGATACGAAGAAGCCGAAAGATCCGGATGATATTTACAAACCACAAACGGAAATTCCGGACGAATTCAAAGATATGGACGAGTTAGATCCGAAAGCCTTGGGCGAGGCCATCGCGAAGAAACGCGCGCAGGAGGAAGCCGAGGCTTCCGCGTTGATTTTGAAAGTTGCCGAGGAAAAAGCACGTAAAGAAGCCGCCAAGGCGGAGAAGAAAGCGGCGAGAGAGGCGGAGAGAGCGAAGAAGAAGAAATCAAAGAAAGGGATCAAAGACGAAGAGGAGGAAATTACGAGCTTGGAACAAGCGATCGGTAAGGTGGAAATCAGTGGCATCTCCAAAGCCGGCTTGAAGCGCACGGTCACCGGCGTTCTCTCCTCGCAAGTTGCCGCAAGAGATATTAAGATTACAAACTTTTCCATGACGATGAATGGCAGAGTGTTAATCGATGAGTGTGATATTGAATTGACAATTGGTAGAAGATACGGTTTGATTGGGCAAAACGGCTCCGGAAAGACCAACTTTCTCGAGTGTTTAGCCACAAGAGAGGTGCCAATTCCAGATCACGTGGACATTTATCACTTGAAAAACGAGGCAGATCCGTCCGATAGAACTGCAATTCAATGCGTCATCGACGAGCTCGTGGAAGAGATGGAACGTTTGAACAAGTTTGAGCAACATTTGTTGGAGAATTTCGGCCCGGACGACGAGCGTTTGATGTCGTTGTACGACCGGTTGGAGGAAATTGATCCAACAACGTTCGAGGCAAGAGCGAGCGAATTGTTGCACTCGTTAGGTTTCTCCGCTGAGATGATCCATCGCCCGACGAAAGACATGTCTGGGGGTTGGCGTATGCGCGTGGCGTTGGCGAAGGCGCTGTTCGCGACGCCGACAATTTTGTTGCTCGACGAACCGACGAATCACTTAGATTTAGAAGCCTGCGTGTGGTTGGAAAACCACTTGGCTTTGTACAAGAAATGTTTGGTCGTCGTTTCGCACTCGCAAGATTTCTTGAATGGCGTCTGTTCGCACATGATTTGGCTCACCGACGGTAAATTGAAGTATTATACTGGGAACTACGACACGTATTGTCGCACGGTTGAGGAGGACAACATCGTTCAACAGCGTAAATATGAAAAAGAACAATCTGACATTAATCACTTGAAAGAGTTCATTCGGTCGTGCGGGACGTATGCGAATGCGAGAAAGCAGGCGGAATCGAAACAAAAAATCATCGATAAAATGATAGCCGCTGGATTAACTCCGCCGGTGCATAAGGAGAAAACATTTACGTTCAAGTTTCCGGATTGCGATAAGGTTCCGCCGCCGGTATTACCTTTTGACCAAGTGTCGTTTGCGTACAACGGCAAGGAGGAAAATTACTTGTACGACAAACTAGATTTAGGGGTCGATTGTGACAGTCGCGTGGCATTAGTTGGACCAAATGGTGCCGGTAAATCCACTTTGCTGAAGCTCATGACTGGTGAGTTGACTCCAACCAAAGGTTCAGTTTCTCGACACTCCGCTTTGAGCATCGGTAAATACCATCAGCACTCCGTTGAAGTTCTGGACCGAAGCAAAACTGTTTTGCAGTTCTTCATGGACACGTATCCAAACGAACACGGTAAGTTCAAACGAGACATCGATGAATGGCGCGCGTTTCTCGGTAAATATGGCATCGCCGGTAAACAACAAACGACGCTTATTGGTGAACTGTCTGAAGGGCAACAATCTCGCTTAGTCTTTGCGATGATTTGTATGGGCAAACCAAACTTGTTGTTACTCGATGAGCCTACCAATCACTTGGATTTAGAAGCCATCGACGCGTTAGCTCAAGCGATTAAAGAGTACAATGGCGGCGTTGTTTTGGTTTCGCACGATTTCCGTTTGATCGACCAAGTCGCAAGAGATATTTGGGTGTGCGAAGACAAAACCGTTCGCCGCTGGGATAAAGACATTCGCGAGTACAAGAAGCACTTGTCCAAGAAAGCGGAAAGAGAAGCGAAAGAGAGAAAGTTATCGAAGAAGTAAGGAGACCTTTTCTGGTCCGAGATCATTTCAAGCAGAAGATAAAAAGGAGAACACAGAGATAGAGAGAGTATATAAACACTGACCATCTGACATTATTATTTTAGTGCGTTCTTTTTAACGCAGAACAACTAAACCGAAGCATACATATTCTACAAAAGCTATTGAACTATATCTCGCGCACGCCCTACTTCTACATCACTTCAACAGACACGCTCTGAACGCAACGATACACCAGTCGATGCACCCCAACATCGCCGTGAACACACACAAACCGATCAAGATAACCATCGCGTTCCTCGTCACGTCTCTCGCCGTCTGCTTGCTCAAGAGCACCGCATCGGGCCACTTCAAAAGCGGCGCCGCGTTTCGCGCGTTTTGCACTTGCTTTTGCAACCACAGGATGCACTTTGAAAAAAAACCACCACCGCCGACGTCGTTGTCGTCGCCTCCATTCCTCTCCGGCGGCATCGCTTCGAAACTGCCGCTCGCGGAGGATGCGAAAGGAATAACAACACCAACGTCGTCGCAACGCGTTCTTCTTCTCGTTAGGGGTGTTGCATCGACGCCTCGATAACGACGACAACTCCAATCGCGAGAAAGAAGACGATATCGGCAATCCCCAGAAACGAACGATCGCGTTGTCGTTCTCTCCGTTCGTCGTCGCGTGGTCGGCGTCGGCTTCGTGGTCGTCGCCGACGACGACATCGGTTCGATACAGGTGATGCGCATTTTTTTTTGTCTCGAAAATTCACTTTTTCCCCAAAAGCAGCAGTTTTTAGATACGCATTTCCTCACAAGATGTCTTCTCAAGCGATACCGTTCGCGACGTCGTTCGTCGAGACGCGCGCGTTCGCTCGCTCGCAACGCGCTAGTCGTAGTGATAGTCGCTGTTGTTGTTGTTGTGGTGGTGGTTCTTCTTCTCTTCCTCTTCCGACGACGTCTTCGTTGGTGAGCGATGCGCCTTCGGGAACGAGAAGAAGCAGAAGAAGAGCGGTTGTTGTTGTTTCTTCGTCTCCATCTTCATCTTCTTCGTTCAGTCCGTTCCAAACGAAACTCGGCGCGATGGTGTACGATTCTGGTTATCGACAGCTGTTTCAACTTCTCGGGTATCCGGGATGCGAGAGCGAAGCGAAGGAGTTAGTTTCCATATTAGGTGTTGTAAAAAAAAATGGTGCGGGTGAGAAAAACAACCTGTTGGACGTGTCGTGCGGTCCCGGCATCGTGACGAAAAGCGTCATCGAATCGAACGCGTTTGCAAAAGTGACCGCGCTAGATTATTTCGAGTCCATGTGTGAACGTGCGAGAGAGACTTTTGAGAGAGAGTGCTCGAATAGGAACTACGAGGTGGTGCGAGGCGACGTTGGAGATTTGCGCTTCGAGGACGAGACGTTTGAGAAGGTTTCGTCGACGGCGGGCATGCACTGTTGGCCAGACCCCGTGAAGGGCATGAAAGAGATCAAGAGAGTATTGAAACCTTCAGAGAAGAGCGACGGTGATGATTGGGGCGTGTTATTCAGCACGGTCGTCTTGCCGAATAAAGGAGACAATACGAAAGAGACGTACTCCTGGGAGACAAACAAACCGTTTTTGGATCGCGAGGCGGTTTTAGATATCGTGAGAGAGAGCGGGTTCGATGAATGCGAAGTCGTTCGGGAAGATAAAGCGTACATTTTAGTCAAAGCGCGCTATTTTAGGTCGTAGATATTGTAGCATTAGCATTATTCGTTGACAATTTCGTTCAAGGCGTCGGAAATCGTTTCGTACTCGAATCTGTACCCTTCTCGCAATAACTCTTTCGGCAACACTTTCTGTCCTTGCAACACCAACGAGCTCCCTTCACCTAACAGCGCTTGCAATGCAAAATCCGGCACCGGCATCCAACTCGGTCTCCCTAGCTCTTTCCCTAACGAGTTGGTTAAATCTCTCATTTTCACTGGAAACGGCGCGGTCGCGTTTATCGCGCCTTTCAATTCTTCGTTTACTAAACTCTCCCTAATAATCTTCACCGCATCTTTCCTGTGGATCCACGAGAACCACTGACCACCGTCACCAATCGGTCCTCCCATAAAAAGTTGAAAAGTAGGCAACATCTTCCCCAACGCGCCTCCATCTCTATCTAAAACAATACCTAATCTCACAAACACGACTCTCGTCTCTCCGTTTGTCATCTCCTCCACCTTCTTCGCCGCCTTCTCCCACGCTCGACAGACGCTCGATAAGTAATCGCTCCCCGAAGTGCTCGATTCGTCGAACGTCTCCTCATCGCTCGTCCCGTAATATCCAATCGCGCTCGCGGTCACCAAAACCTTCGGCCGTTTACTCTCGTCCTTCACGTTCGCAATCGCGTCCACCACCGCCTCCGTCGCTTTCACTCGGCTGTTCATAATCTCCTTCTTCACGTTCTCGTCCCATCGCGTGCTGATTGGTTCTCCGGCTAAATTCACCACGTGCGTGGACCCTTTTATCCCTAAAGGCCATTTCGTCGGTTCGATGAGAAGTAACGTTCCTTTCGGTAGCGTTTCTGGTTTCAACTTTTTCTTCGCCTGTTTTATCGACCGGGTGAGCACTCGCACCTCGTGGCCATCTCGGAGCAAACTTTCCACGAGTTTTGTTCCGACGAAGCCGGTCGCGCCGGTGATGCTGACGACCATTTTCTTCTCCTCTCGTTGTTGTCGTCGTTTGGACGCTTCGTCTGTCGTTGACGACGAAGAAGCGATGATCGCCGTCTTTGTCGTCGTCGTCCGTCCACCATGCGAGCGCCCTCTTCGAAGCAGCGCAGCAGCAGCAGAAGAAGAAGACGTCGACGCGAACGCGGACGACATCGAACGCGGACGACAGGTGGTGGTGGTGGTGGTGGTGCAGTTATACGCAACCAGAGAAGATGCGTTCGCGAGCATGTTTTCGCGGACGATGTTGCGGCGAGAGGATTGAGTGCGCGCGCGCGTTCGTGCGTGTGAAGTTTTGGCGTTTTGGATAAAAGCTCTGTGTGATATTCTGCATGAATGCATAAATGGTATGCTGCGCGTGTGGGCACTAAAACGTACTCGAATGCTCTTTTTTTTCAAAATTACACGCGTGCAAAAAGTCTCTCTCTCTCTCTCTCTCTCTCTCTCTGTTTTAAAGCTAGTAACGCGCGCTCGCCAACGGCCCGCCTTCCGGGGATACTTTCAACCACGAGTGCACCAACGCCTCGTCCGGGGTCAACCGCTCCTCGGGATCCCACTCGAAACATTTTTGTAAGAACTGGGCGAACTTTACGGAGCAACCTTTACCGAGGGCTTTTTTGAGGCCTTCCGTGGCGAGTTTGCGACGCTTGGCTTGGTCGCGAGCGGTTTCTTCGAACGAGGCGAGGTCGTCTTGGGAAGTTTCAAGATTTTTGTCGGCGTTGGTGGCGAGGAGGAAATCTTCTCGATCTTGTTCGGCGAGGACATTTACGTCGCCGTCGTCGTCGTCGACGACGTCCGTTTCTATAGGAGCTTCCGTGTGACCTGCGAGCAGGCGGCGGCTTTTGATGTTTTTTTTCGTTTCCATCGGCGTGGTTGGGACGACGCGCGAAAGCGAGGCGCACGCGTGGGAGTCGTGTGTTTTCGTGTTATCCTTCGTTAAACGCGTTTGGTCGTCGACATCGCGAGTCGTTGAAGATGACGTCTTTTTTAATTCCTCCTCGCGTCTGAGTTTGTACAGAAATGCGCTCGACGGTGCGCCCAAAGTTTCTTTCGCAAGTTCCAACTGTTCCGCTTCGTCGGTGCCGGGCCATATAGGCGAACCTCGTTTGAGTTCGGCTAAAACGCACGCGAATGACCACATGTCGATGGATTGGTCGTATTCGCGGTCGCGAAGCATGACTTCTGGTGCTCGGTAGAACCGAGACTGAACGTACGGGTAGATGCGCGGGAAATTTGCGAAGCACGAGGAGCCGAAATCGATGAGTTTGACGCGAATGTTATCGGCGTCGTATTTTTGAGTAGAAGAGGAACCAGCTCGCGCGGTGGATGGGTAAGGCAGCTTTAAAAGCGAATTTGGTTGTCTCGTCATTCCATTTCTTCTTTCGAGCAAGATGTTCTCTGGTTTTACGTCGCAATGTATGATGCCGAGCGATTTGAGAAAGGATAACGCTCTGGCAAGCTGTTTGGCTACGGTTTTGCACATGCGTTCCGAGGCTCCAGCGAAGCGTTGTTCCACCATCCACTCGTACAAATTACAATGCAATAACTCAAAGACGATGCACGCATGCGTTCGAAAGTTGAAATGCTCGATAGCGCGAACGACACAGTCTGCGTTTTCCTTCATTCGAGCTCTCTTTTCTTCTCCTACTTCCACTGTAACTCTTTCGTCGTGGTCCTCCGCGAGATCGATTCGAGCGGATTCAATCGCTTCGAGCACGGCGACTTCTGTCTTTGCTTGAAGGCGGTACTCTTCTTTGTTCTTGATGATTTTAATCGCCACCGTTCTTTTTTGCCCGGTACATTCGTCGTGCGAACGCACGTCGTGGTCTACACACTTCACCACGCGACCAAACGTACCTGATCCGAGCGTCTCTTTCACCTCGAAACGAAAGGCGAGATGATCGCCCGGGCGCGCTCGATAATCGCCCTTGGAATCCGTACGACTCGTGGTACTCTTCATCGAGGAAGCTTTCTTTTTCGTTGTCTGTAATCTATTTTGTGCGAACGCAGCTATTGCGTTGAGTCCCGCGCTTCCTACTGTTTTGTTCGTCTTTGGTTCGCTCAGCGACGGAGGTAAATAAAATACGCGGAAGTCGTTGGTTTCGTCGTTTACACGCGCGTCGAGATCACGCACGTCTTCCTCTTCCAACCGATCTTTGTGAAAGCGCAACGCGTGATTGGCCGACATGGATTCGCGCATAACTTTCGCTTCCATCGTTTCTTTTCCGTCGACTATTATTACCGGAGCATCTCCGATACTATCCTCATTCGATGATGGTTTCTCGAGAAGTAATAAAGCGGTTTCACCCTCTTGTTCAGCAGCTGAGATAATTTCTCGACTGCTCGATTTTGACGACGAGAAACTCTTCTCGAGTCGACGGATTGCGCTAACGAGGACATCTCTACTCGTGCGTTTTTCGCATACTTTCGTACTTTCTCGCGCAGATACCGTCGCCGTCGTTTTCGTCGCCTCAGTCGTCTTTCTTTTTGCGACTTTCCTAGTCTTCCCGTCTCCCTCTTCCTTTCGCCCGGTCTCGATGACGCCCGCCTTCACTCTACCCCGCGCAGATTGCAGCGGCTTTCTCGGCGTCATCGCTGGAAACAACTTTTCCGAATGATGGCGGTTTCTCTCGTCCGCATCCGTGTCTTCCTCCTTCTCTTCGACTTGACCAAGTGCCTTCGTCTTCTTTACCTTTCTCGCCGCTCCGTTTTCCTTCTCGTCTCTGCTCGCGAGATACTCCTCCGCATACTTCGCCGCCGTCTCCTTCTTCTTCCTCGCACCTCCTCCGACTTCTCCTCGCGCCGATGCCAACACCTCCGTTTTCCTTTGCAACGTCTTCGACGCTTCTCTCGCGCGTTTCATCGCTAAATCGATGTCCTCCCTTCCTCTGCTGCCGTCGTTCTTCTTCTTCTCTTTCTTCTCCTCCTCCTTCGCGGTCTTCCTTTGACTCCTTTGACTCCTCCTCGTATCAAAATAATCAACCACACGTTCGGTCGGCACGCGCTCGACGACGAGCGCGAGCAGTCCGTTTCTCCGCACCACCTTCTTCTCTTCGCCAAAGCGTTCGATTCCTTCCTTTCCTCCTTCTCTCCCTCCGTCCAGCCCCCGTATCGTTCGAAAGTGCTCGCGCGCAATCTTTATTTTTTCTCTCTCGCGTATTTTTCTTCTTCTTCTTCCTTTGCTCTCAACAACGCGCGCGCACCGCTCTCGCACGAATGAAGGACACACGCGGAGAGAAAAAGAGAGCAAACGAGGACGAACGACGACGCGAGCAGACCGGAAAACGCCGCGGACGAGAAGAAGAAGAAGAAGAAGAAGAAGTCTTTGCTTTCACTCACTCTCTCGCGCGCGTTTTTTTTCTTCGGTTTTTCCGTTTTTTTTTCTTTTCGTGCTTTTTTTTATAAAACCCTAAATATCTTGAAAAGAAAAGTTCTCGGGAAAAAGTTTTCTTCTTCTTGTTCAAAAAACAAAGAACATGGAGACGACGACGACGACGACGGACGACGACGACCCGTCGTCGACGACGACGAACGCAGGAGAAGAATCAGAAGCGGAAGAAGAAAGGATCGCGGCGCGGCAGAGGACGAGGAGCACATTTCTCTTCGACACGCGCGCGTCTCTCACAAAGAACGAAATCCACGCCCAAAACGCAGACTTGGTGAATCGAGTCGCGCTGGTCACCGGGTGCACCTCCGGCATTGGAAAACAGGTGGCTTTGGATTTAGCGTTAGCGGGCGCTAAGGTGGTGTTTGGATGCCGAAACGTGAAAAAAGCGAAGGATGTTAAAGATGAGATGATGGAGAAGTTCCCGCATTTAGATTTGGTGGTGATGGAGGACGTGGCGTTGGATGTTTCGAGTGGGGATTCGATTGCGAGATTTGCTGCACGATTTAACGAGAGGATTGGGGAATTGGACGTGTTGGTGAACAACGCCGGGGTGGCTTCGGCGAAAGGGTACGAGAATGAAACTGGGGTGAGTAAACTGGTGTGGACGAACTTCTTGGGGCCGGCGGTATTGACGCTATCGTTGAACGAGAGTTTTCAAAGGGCGATTGATCGGCGGCAGTTTGCGAACTGCGTCTTTGTCGCTTCGGTGTGCCATCGGTTCGGGAAGATTGAAGCGGCGGGAATGTGTAATAAATTCTTATACGACGAAAGGTTTGGGTCGTATTCAGATACAAAGTTAGCGTGCGTGGCATTCGCGAACGAGGTGGAGTACCGCTGGGGTGCGAGAGGGGTGAGGTGTTCTAGCGTGGATCCCGGAGCAGTAAGAACGCCAATTTTTAGTAGCGTGTGGTTGTTGCGCTTTTTGCCGTTGGCATTTATCAGGAGGATGTGTTATGCGCCCGCTGAAGATGGTGCAAGAGCGGTGACGATAGCGGCGTTAAATCCGTTTGCGCCGCACAACGCCAATTTAAACGCGACGCCGCAGATGCGAAGGATGGATCAAGGCACGAGACATTTTAGTCGAGGGTTGTTCGCCGGAAAGTTCGTGGAGAAGTATGGACCGAAGAGGTTTCCGTCATCGTTTGTGGCGAATAGTAGCAATGAGGAAGATGACACTTCGAAGACTCCATCTCCATCGCCGTTCTCTCTTGTCCTTTACCTGCAAAGATTTTTATGGCACGTGCACGCGTTGCTCTTTGCGATAGGCGTTTTTGCAATTTCTTTAGTCGATTGGCGGTTGCGTAAATTTTTCAAAGGACAAAAGTTTGACGGCACGAAAGTAGTAGAATCCTCCGAGGCGTCTTACGATCCCGTTTTAGGAACCGAGTTGTGGGAAATCGCGAGAGAGTTTAGCGGCGTCGTGGAGCCGGCGTATGGCGAACGGTTCACCTCAAACGATATGTTCTCGGAAGAGTTTCTCGAGCAGTTGTTTCCAAATGAGTTGAGCATGAAGGAGCATTTGAGAGTTATGGAGGAAACGGCGATGGATCTTGGGATTAAAATGAAACACATCGATGACGAGAGCTTATCGAAACATAAGGAAGGTGAGCGCAA
>Ga0181559_10002553_pt1 | contig 18003 bp, 16 predicted proteins | sample 011ome_21_FD_133752 | JGI IMG/M metagenome (GOLD analysis project Ga0181559, IMG submission 133752) | Coastal salt marsh microbial communities from the Groves Creek Marsh, Skidaway Island, Georgia - 011508AT metaG (megahit assembly) | ecosystem: Environmental > Aquatic > Marine > Intertidal...
AGGCCTCCGTGAGGCCGGTCGATTCATAGATACCAATCAGGCCCGACTTCTGCTCCTGACGGATATAAGCGGAGGCATAGGGATCGCGCATGACCGGGAACTCCTCATCCCGATCGATGAATTCCTGAATAGCACCGGTGACAATATAGTGGTGCTCCATGTTGCAGATGGGCAGATCCGCGCCCACCATCTGCGCCACTTGCCGGGCAAAACTGCCCGCGGCGTTCACCACGATTTCGCAGGTGACCTTGCCCTTTTCGGTATCGACCTCCCACTCCCCCGAAGGCAGCCGGTTGATGTCTTTCACCCGGTTGTGGCGCACAATCTTCACGCCCATGTCGGTCGCACCGCGGGCCATGGCATTGGTCAGACCCGAGGGGTCGGCGTGACCGTCGTCCATGGTCCAGGCGCCAGCAATCACTCCTTCGATGTCGTAAAACGGGTTGAGTTCTTTGATTTTGATGGGGTCGATGATCTCCATGCGAAAGCCGACGTTATCCGCGATGCCTTTCATGGAGTGGAACCAGTCGAGGTCAGCCTGTTGGCGCGCGATACGGATACCGCCCGAGGCGTGCCAGCTTACGTACTGGCCGGTCTTCTCCTCGAGCGTCGGATAGAGACGATTCCCGTAGTCATGAATTTTGGCGAGATTGTAGTTGCCGACCAGACTGGGACACTGTCCTGCTGCGTGCCAGGTTGAACCTGAGGTCAGCTCACCCTTCTCGATCAACATGACGTTGGTCTCGCCTTCTTCGGCGAGGTGGTATGCGAGCGCCACCCCCATGATGCCGCCGCCCACAATGACGATCCGAGCCTGAGAATCCGTCGACATACCCTGCCCCTATTAATTATGCCCGTGAGGCTACCGTGGGATTTTGAATCCCGTCAATGGGAGACCCCTTATGAGGCCCCTTGCAGTTCACTCCCGACCGGTACCCGGAAGGCGCGAAACCACGGAGGGCTGAATCCCGCCAGACCATGGCACGGAGCCCGGCCCGCCGGGGTGAGAAAAACCGGCTGCAGGGGCCCCCGCGGGCAACAGCGCGGAATGCCCAAAATTTCTTGTTCGTCATGTCGCTTTTGGTGCGCTGGGTGTCGGTTTGGTCCAAGCTCGAGGGCACCAAGACCGCCACAGTACCGCCCATATTGGCCGGGGCCCCACGGGCAAAAAAAGTATCGCATTTGGGGCTTTGACAGTAATATACCGGCTAGCTTTCGGCGTCAGCATGGCCCGGATCCGAACCGAGCAGAACGGCAACAGGAACGGCCAGTTTGGACCGGCACAAAGGCTAGAGGTGTGGACACACCTCTTCATGGAAGCAGCGCGATGAGTGAACGTGCGAGCAGGCGAAAAGGCGGGGGTCGGGCCGGACGACGTGAGGCTCGGGGCGCACCTGCCGCGGCGATAGCGCCCTTCATCGAGCGCAAGATTCCCTACTTCGAAATACTCAACGAAGAAAGCCTCGAGCTCATCGAGCACAACGCTGACCGGCTCCTGGCGGAAATTGGCATCGACTTCCTCGAAGACCCCGAAGTCCTAGACCTTTTCCGCGAAGCCGGCGCCGACGTGGATGGCACCCGGGTGCGGTTTCCGGCTGGGATGTGTCGACAAATTATTCAGGCAAGCGCACCTGCGGAATATGTGCAGCATGCCCGTAATCCTGAACGCAACGTAACCATTGGTGGCAAACGCACCGTGCTCGTACCGGCCTATGGATCACCCTTTGTCCATGATCTGGATCAGGGACGACGCTACGCGACCATCGAGGACTTTCGCAATTTCGTCAAACTGACCTATCTCTCTCCCGGCCTGCATCACTCGGGCGGCACGGTCTGCGAGCCCGTCGATCTGCCGGTCAATAAGCGCCATTACGACATGGTCTATAGCCACTTCAAGTACAGTGACAAGCCGCTAATGGGTTCGGTAACGCATTGGCGTCGAGCCCAAGACACCGTCGACATGGCAAAAATTGTGTTTGGTGACGACTTCGTCGATCAAAACTGCGTCCTGACCAGTCTGATCAACGTCAACTCGCCGATGGTGTTTGACGCCACCATGCTCGGCTCGCTCAAAGTCTACGCCCGCAACAACCAATCCACGGTGGTGTCACCGTTCATTCTCGCCGGCGCCATGTCGCCCGTCACGGTGGCCGGCACGGTTACACAGATACTCGCCGAGGCCATGGCCGGCATGACGCTCACCCAGCTCATCCGACCGGGCTGCCCTGTGATTTTTGGCACCTTCGCTGCGGCCGTCTCCATGGCGACCGGTGCGCCAACCTTCGGCACGCCGGAACCCAGCATGGTGATTTACACCGCGGCGGCTTTGGCGCGGCGACTCGGCGTACCCTTCCGCAGTGGCGGCGGGCTCTGCGGCTCCAAGCTCCCCGACGCACAAGCTGCCTACGAGGCGGCCAATACCCTGCAGACGTCCGCGCTGGCAGGGGTCAACTTTATGTTGCACACCGCCGGATGGCTCGAGGGCGGCCTGGCCATGGGCTATGAGAAGTTCATTATGGATTGTGATCAGGCGAATATGATTGGCGTGCTGCTGAGCGGCATAGATCTGTCTGAGAACGGTCAGGCAATGGCAGCTTTTGAAGAGGTCGGCCCGGGCAAGCATTTTCTGGGATCGGCGCACACCTTGAGCAATTTTGAGACAGCGTTTTACCGCTCTACGGTGGCCGACAACAACAGTTACGAGCAGTGGTCGGCCGAGGGCAGTTTGGACACCGCCCAGCGTGCCAACACCCTTTGGAAAAAAATGCTCGCCGACTATGAAGAACCGCAGATGGACCCCGCCACCGATGAGGCGCTACTCGCGTTTATGGCGGAGCAAAAAGCGGCGTTCGCCGACCGAGACTATTGAAGCCACGGAGACCTTGGCATGTCAGATGAAGCAGACGATATCGTACTCGCGGAGCTGTCAGACGAAGACCTCGTTCTGCAGATGCATGACGATCTGTACGACGGTCTGACCGAGGAGATCGAGGAAGGTACCCGCATTCTACTGGAGCGCGGATGGTCGGCGGAGGACGTGCTGGGCAAGGCGTTAGTCGACGGCATGACGATTGTGGGCATCGATTTTCGAGACGGCATCCTGTTCGTGCCCGAAGTACTGCTGGCGGCCAATGCCATGAAGGGCGGCATGGCCATTCTGCGCCCCTTGCTTGCGGAAACCGGCGCAAAGCCCGTGGGCACCATGGTGATAGGCACCGTGAAAGGCGATATCCATGACATTGGCAAAAACCTGGTGGCCATGATGCTGGAAGGCGCCGGATTTGAGGTGCATGACCTTGGCATTAACAACGCGGTGGAAGATTACCTCGCAGCACTCGAAGAGCATCAGCCCGATATCCTGGGCATGTCGGCGCTACTGACCACCACCATGCCCTACATGAAAGTGGTCATCGATACGTTGGTGGAGAAAGGCTTGCGCGACAAATACATTGTGCTGGTCGGTGGTGCCCCACTCAATGAAGAGTTCGGCCAGGCGGTAGGGGCCGATGCCTACTGTCGCGACGCGGCCGAAGCCGCAACCACCGCGGTGAGTCTTGTCCAAGCGCGCCGCCTGGCGCAGAGCGCCTGATCTTCTCGGCGATGCCAGACAACATCCTGGTCATCGCCTGCGGCGCCCTCGCGCGGGAAATCGAAACGCTCAAACAGGCCAATGGCTGGCAGCATTTGCACGTCCAGTGCATCGACGCCGCACTCCACAATACGCCCGACGCCATCCCAGGACGCGTCGAAGCGATCCTTGAAAAAACCGCGCATCAGTACGCACACCGCTTTGTCGCCTATGCGGACTGTGGCACCGGCGGCCGACTGGATGCCATTTTGGCGAGATGGGATGTCGCCCGATTGCCTGGCGCCCATTGCTACGAGTTTTACGCCACGCCCGAGGTCTTTCATCCCATGGCAGAGGCAGCGCCGGGCACATTTTATCTCACTGACTTTTTGGTGCGACACTTTGATCGCTTGGTGATCGACGCCTTCAAGCTACAGAGTCATCCAGAACTTCGGGATATGCTCTTCGGACACTACACCCGGGTGGTCTATCTGGCACAGACCGACGACGCTGGATTGCGCGAGGTGGCCGCCAGCGCAGCCGATCAGCTCGGGTTGCCCCTTGAAATCATGTCTTCCGGTATGGGCTTACTGAAAACGTCTCTGGCTGAGCAAGTGCTGCGCTTTGCGAACGCATCGGAGGTCCGCCATGCAACGTATTGATATTTTATGGCGCGACATTCCGTCGCAAGTATTGATCAAACGCGGCCGAGACCGGGGCAAGTACATGCTGAGCGCGCGCTTTCAGGAGGCCATTGACCGCGCTGCGATGCGCGCCGGCAAAGGCGGCAGCGACGCCTACCTTGAGGAGTGGCGGCGTGTGACGACTTCGATCGAGGCAGAGGGCGTACTGACAGACATCGCCGAACAGTTCGGACGCGAGATCGAAGCGCAATTCTCTGATGAACAGCTGGCGCTTATGGTCAAACAAAAAGGCTTTGCCGAGGTTGCATCATGAAATCCGTGCGCTTGTGGTCCGTGCGCAATGCCCGCTGGCTTAAGAAAGTCTACGAAACGATCGAGCGGACGCTGGCACTGCTGAATCCGCTCCTGGGTAGGATCGGTTACGACCGGTTGGACACGCCCTTTGCCGCAGTGGAAGGTGTCATCAAGAGGTTTTTGTTCGACTCGCAATCCTGCGGCCAATGCACATTGGGCGAAACCGGCATGGCCTGCCCCATGAACTGCCCAAAAACCCTCCGCAATGGTCCCTGCGGCGGCGTGCGACAGGATGGTGGCTGCGAGATCAAGCCCGAAATGACCTGCGTATGGATCAACGCCTGGGAGGGCAGCCAACGGATCGGGACCCTGGAACAAACCATCAAAGTAATCCAGCCACCCGTAGATAACAGGTTAAAAGGCCGAAGCGCATGGCTTCGGGCGCTGCGCATCAGAACCGGGGGTGAAGCGTGAGGTTCGACGACGAGCCGGTCCCCGGCGAAAGGCTGCCGATACTTCCGGGGCACACGTCCCACGGGCGCTTCGAACGCATTCTGCGTGCCGGCAAGTTTGCCGTAACGGCAGAAATTGCCCCGCCCGATTCAGCAGACCCCGATGACGTGTTTGCGCGGGCCGCATTATTTGATGGTTATGTTGATGCCATCAACGCCACCGACAGTTCGGGCGCCAACTGTCATATGTCCAGCATGGGGATCTGCTCGCTGCTGACACGCCGCGGCTACGCCATGATCCTGCAACAGTCCTGTCGTGACCGTAATCGCATTGCCATGCAGGGCGATATCCTTGGCGCCGCCGCCATGGGAGTGTGCAACATTCTGTGTTTGAGTGGCGATGGGGTGCAGTCGGGAGATCACCCCGAGGCCAAACCCGTATTCGATATGGACAGTATCTCGGCGCTGGGTATGGTGCGACACATGCGCGAAGAGCAGCAGTTCCTCAGCGGCCGTAAGATCGACTCACCGCCGCGGTTGTTCCTCGGCGCCGCGGCAAATCCTTTCGCCCCGCCCCTCGACTTCAGGCCGCATCGCATGGCCAAAAAAATTGCGGCGGGTGCGCAGTTTATCCAGACGCAGTACTGCTTCGACGTTGAGCGCTTCAAGACCTTTATGGCGCAGGTGCGTGATCTGGGATTACTCGAGAAAGCCTACGTGCTGGCAGGCGTGGGCCCGCTGGCATCGGCCAAAGCGGCGGATTGGATTCGCAAAAATGTCGCGGGGGTCTACATTCCAGATGCCGTGATTAATCGCCTCGCGGGGGCGCAAGATCAGAAACAGGAAGGGGTCGATCTCTGTATCGATCTGATTGAACAAGTGCGCGAGATTGAGGGCGTCAGCGGCGTGCATATCATGGCTTACCGCATGGAAGATCGCATCGGCGAGATCGTGACCAGATCCAACACCCTCGACGGCCGCGAACCCTGGCAACCCACCCCATAATCTGTTTCCCATAACCGCTAGATAACTTTTTATTCGATCAGGCTGCACTCATGACCACTACCACCATCAGCTCCGCTACCCGTGCAGTCCACATCGGCTTCGACCAACCCTTCGTCATTATCGGCGAGCGCATCAATCCTACGGGACGAAAAATACTTGCGGAGGAAATGAAAAACGGCGACTACAGCCGCGTCGAATCTGACGCCATCGCTCAAGTTGAGGCAGGCGCCCATATGCTCGATGTTAATGCCGGAATTCCTCTGGCGGATGAACCCCGCATTCTCGCCGAAGCCATCCAACTGGTGCAGTCGATTACCGATGTTCCTCTGAGCATCGATTCCTCAATCGTCGAGGCGCTCGAAGCGGGCCTTGCGGTCTATCAGGGCAAGGCCCTGGTAAATTCGGTGACGGGCGAAGACGAAGTGCTCGAGCGGGTATTACCGTTGGTCGCAAAACATAAAGCCGCCGTGGTCGCGATTTCCAACGATGAAACCGGCATCTCTGAGGACCCGAACGTGCGCTTTGCCGTCGCCAAAAAAATTGTCGAGCGGGCCGCCGACTTCGGCATTCCCCACAGTGATGTGGTAGTCGATCCATTGGTGATGCCGATTGGTGCGATCAACACGGCAGGGGTTCAGGTGATGGCGCTGGTGCGACGCCTGCGCGACGAACTCAAGGTCAACACGACCTGTGGTGCGTCCAACGTGAGCTTCGGCCTGCCCAACCGCAACGGTATCAATTCTGCATTCCTCACTATGGCGATGGGTGCGGGGATGACCTCGGCCATCACCAGCCCGCTTCACCCGGAAGTAATGCAGGCAGTGCGTGGCGGCGACGTGATGATGGGCCACGACCCCGATTGCCGTCGCTGGATTCGCGCGTATCGCCAACCCGCCGCCGAAGGTGAGGGCCGAGGGCGCAGTGGCCGTGGCGGACGACGCAAGAGCGTCTGACCCTTGGCAGAAGCCGACGTCAAAGTCCTCTTCATGCCCTCGGGGCGCCGCGGTTTTTTCCCCCGCGGCACACCCCTGCTGGACGCGGCGCGCAGTCTCGGCGTCGATATCGACTCGGTATGCGGCGGGCGTGGCCTTTGCGGGCGTTGCCAGATCAGCTGTGTCACCGGCTCCTTTGCCAAGCACCAGATCGAGTCGGACGTCGATCATCTTTCCCCCTTCAGCGCAACCGAGGCTAAGTTTGTCGAGCGCAAAGGCCCGCTCAAGGACGGCCGACGCCTGAGTTGCCACACCACCCTTCTCGATGATGCCGTGATCGACGTGCCCGCCGAAAGTCAGGTGCACCGGCAAATTGTGCGCAAGGAGATGGAAGCGCGAGACATTCGTCTTGATATCGCCACGCGGCTGTACTACGTGCAGATTGGAGAGCCTAGCCTTGAAGATCCACGCGGTGAAGTACAGTTCTTATTCGAAGCGCTCGAGCGCGAATGGGGGGTCACGGACGTCACTCTGGCTGACTCCCAGTTACCCGCACTGCAGGCAGCGCTGACCCGGGAGGACCGAGGTATCACGGTGGCGGTTTATCAGGAACACCTGATTACCGGCATCTGGCCGGGTCTTTTTGACCAACCCCGCGGCATCGCCATCGATGTTGGGTCCACCACCGTCGCGGCGCATCTATGTGACTTGAATTCGGGGGAAGTCCTGGCCTCCGCCGGCGTCATGAACCCCCAGATCCGCTACGGTGAAGACCTGATGAGCCGGGTCTCCTACGTGATGATGCACCCCGAAGGCGCCGAGTTACTCACCAATGCAATCCGCGAAGCGGTCAATGACCTGTTTGTGGAGTTGTCTGATCAAGCATCGGGTAGGGTCGAGGATATTCTGGAAATTGCACTGGTCGCCAACCCGATCATGCACCACATCCTCCTTGGCATTAACCCGGTGAATCTCGGTACAGCGCCGTTCGCCCTGACCACGAGCGCCGCCATTGATACCCGCGCCACCGAAATGGGCTTGAAAGCGCATCCCGAAGCGAGGCTATACTGCCTGCCTTGCATCGCAGGTCATGTCGGTGCCGACGCCGCCGGTGTCATTCTTGCCGAAGCGCCCGATCGCAGTGAGGCGATGACACTCGTGGTTGATGTCGGCACCAATGCCGAGATCGTTCTGGCCAACAATCAGCGATTATTGGTGTGCTCCAGCCCTACCGGCCCCGCCTTTGAGGGCGCCCAGATCAGTAGCGGTCAGCGCGCGACGATCGGTGCCATTGAGCGCGTGCGCATCGACCGCGACACGTTGGAGCCCCGCTTCAAATGTATCGGAAGCGATCTCTGGTCCGACGAGCCTGGCTTTAGTGACGCAATGGCGGGTACGGGCGTCACAGGCATTTGCGGCTCAGGGATCATTGAAGTGGTCGCGGAGATGTATCTCGCCGGCATACTCTCGACCGATGGCGTGGTGGACGGCGCATTGGCTGAGCGCACGCAACGTATCAAGGCCGATGGCCGCACCTTCTCTTATGTGTTGCACGCGTCAAGCGATCCCGAGATATCGGATGTACTGGTGACGCAGAATGATGTAAGACAGATTCAGCTCGCCAAGGCGGCGCTCTACGCCGGCATCAGGTTGCTCATGGATGAGATGGGTGTCACCACCGTGGATAGGATCCGTCTCGCCGGCGCCTTCGGCAGCCACATCAGTGTCAGCCATGCCATGGTGCTCGGGCTCATCCCCGACTGTGACCTTGAGCAGGTCACTTCGGCAGGTAACGCCGCAGGGGCTGGCGCTCGCATGGCGCTGCTGGATCGTAACGCACGCCTTGAGATCGCGGCGACCATCGCCAGAGCCGAGCGCATCGAGACCGCGGTGGCAGGTGACTTTCAGGCCCATTTCGTGGGCGCCATGGGGCTGCCCCATCAGAGCGATCCATTTCCAAATCTCTTTGCGGTCGTTGCGCCCCCCGAGGCCAAGATGGTTGAATCTGGTGACGCGCCCAAACGGCGACGACGCCGCTCCTCCCGCGCCGACGCCTGAACAGCGCTTGCCCGGAGCTCGTCATGACCGCAACCGCCAGTACACTCCCCTTCCCCACTGGCAGACCGTCAGACTATCTGCCGCTACAGGATGAGCCAACATTTGATGCGGGCCAGCATTTGGCGCTCGAAATACCCACCGAGACCACCGATCTCGCCACCTTGGGATACCAAGAGGCGAATCTCGACCAGTGCGCCTCAACCTTCGCAGTGAGCAACGCCTTTCGTATTCTCTCCAGAGAAGGCGTCGCGGCCATGCGCCATGTCTGTGAGCAGATCTACCATAACCGCAACGCCAACGAAGGCACGGGCGCCAACCGCCTCGGTAGCTATGCGCGAGGCGCTGGTTATCGCTCGCAATTCATTCGCGACTTCTGCGACAGCCCAGAGCTCGCGGCGCATCTATCAGACATCGCCGGGATCCCTCTCGGTCGCCACTCCGTTCCCGCTGTCGCCTGCGGCATCAACTATGCGCCAGAGGACATCTCCCGCGCCGTCGATACCTGGCACGTCGATTCGGTGGCCTTCGATATCGTGATGATGATCACCGACCCCACCGTCTTGAAGGGGGGCGAGTTCCAGTACTTCCATGGCACCAAGCAGGAAGGCCAGGCGCTCCTGGGTATCACTGGCGAAGAGGGTGTCGACACGGCGCTGCCTGAGGAGCGCGTCGTGACCATTCCCTTTCCCGAGGCGGGCTTTGGCTTTATGCAGCAGGGCACCATGATTTTTCACCGCGCCTGCCGGTTACTTGAGCGCGCCGATCGCATCACCATGATCCCCTCCTTTGAAGTACTACCCGCAAACGCGCCGGATAGCACCAACACCATCAACATGGCCGACTGGGATGACCCCGGCATTTGCCCAGAGCTCGCCCGCCATGAAATCTGGCGCACCCAGGCGCGCTTGGAAAGCCTGCTGGCTGACATCGCTCTGGAAGATCAGCCCGCCGATCTCAGCGCCCGCATCAATGTGGCGATCGAGCGGTTGGTGAGCTTCAGCAACAAACTGCAGCGCAAATCCTCATGAGTTACAGCGCCGCGCTCGCGGGCAAGGCCGTACTCGTCACCGGTGCCGCGGGTTGTATTGGCGCATGGGTGGTCAAGCAACTCCGCGACCTGGGCGCCATCCCCGTGGTATTCGATATCGCCGAGAACCGCGAGCGCTTACATCTGATCATGCCCGACGCGGATACCGTCATCTGGGAGCTGGGCGACATCACCGACTTTGGGCGCCTGCTTGAAGTGGCAGAGATGCACAATACCGAGGCCATTATTCATCTCGCCGCCCTGCAGGTACCCTTTTGCAAGGCCGACCCCGTTGGCAGCACGCGCATCAATGTGATGGGCAGCATCCATATGCTGGAGCTCGCTCGGCAGCGCGGCATTACGCGGCTCAGTTATGCCAGCTCGGTTGCCGCGCCTGCTATGGGCGACAACAACTGGCTGGCCACCCTCTACGGCGCGCACAAGATCTGCGGCGAGCAAATGGCCGCCGTGTACTGGCAGGACTGGGGCGTGCCGAGCATCGGTATTCGCCCCGCCATTATTTATGGGCCCGGCCGAGATCAAGGTATGAGCGCGGCGCCGACCATTGCGCTGATGGCCGCCGAGGTGGGTGAGGCCTACACCATTCCCTTCACCGGTGATGTGGGCTTTGTTTATGTGGAGGACGCCGCCGAGCGCTTCATCGCCGCCGCCAGCCGCTCGTTTGAGGGCGCGCACGTATTCGACTTAAACGGCACACCCGCCACCGTGACCGAGATGCTGGCATTGCTGAACGATCATTACCCTGACGCCGCGATCGGTGCGACCGGGGACCCCATGCCCTTCCCTGCCGAGGGGAATAGCGGTGCGCTGGAGCAACTCATTGGCCTGCCCGACTGCCGCCCATTGGACGCAGGGATTGCCGACACCGTCGCGGGCTTTCAGGCGGCAAAAGCGCGAGGCGTAGACTTGGCGGGTATGTATCAACACACCTTGGGGAAAACACCATGAAGCTGGTGCGATGGGGTGAAGCCGGCGCCGAGCAAGCGGGCTTGGTCGACACCTCGGGGGCGCTCAGAGATCTGAGCGGCACCGTCGCGGACTGGTCCTGGCAAACGCTGACGCCCGAGACCTTGGCGCAGGTCACTGCATTGAACATCGATACCCTGCCCGCCTTGCCCGCGGAGACCCGTTTAGGTGCACCCGTATTTCGACCCGGCAAGATCGTCGGCTGTGCGCTGACCTATGGTAAACACGCTGCCGAGGCGGGACTCGAGCCCCCCGAGGAACCCATGTTCATGCTGACCGCCGCCAGCGCCATCAATGGCCCCCATGACCCGGTGATGATGCCCCAAGGGGGCACTCAGCTCGACTGGGAGGCAGAACTGGCGGTGGTGTTCTGTAAGGCGGGCGCGAATATCCCAGTGGAGGACGCCATGAGTTACGTCGCGGGTTTTTGTGCGGGGAATGATGTCTCTGAGCGCGTCTTTCAGCTCGAGCGCGGCACGCAATGGACCAAAGGTAAAAGCGCCGACACGCTGAAACCGCTGGGCCCCTGGCTGGTCACCACCGATGAAGTCGGCGACCCCAACCAACTTGATATCTCGCTACATGTGAATGGCGAAGTCAGGCAACAGAGCAACACGTCGGACATGATGTACAGCATCGCCGAGCTGGTTTCGATCATCTCGCGCTACACCAGCTGGCAGCCCGGCGACATCATGATGACCGGCACGCCGCCGGGCGTGGGCTATGGCATGAAGCCGCCCCAGTACCTCAACGTGGGTGACGTGATGGAAGTCCGCATCGACAAACTTGGCGCGCAGCGCAGTACTGTCGTGGCGTACAGCCCGCGCTACGTGTAAGGCCATCATGAGTGCCCCCCGCATCGTGATCGTGACCGGCGGCGCCCAGAATATCGGCGCGGCTATCGTTGCGCGCTTTCAAGCGGCGGGCGATACCGTCATCTGCGCTGATCTGAACGAGCCTGACGCCGTGGGCGTCACCTTTATGGAGACCGACGTGGCTCGGGAAGCCAGCGTGAGAGATCTCATGACGCGGGTCGAGTTCGATTTCGGGCACCTAGACGTGCTGGTCAACAACGCTGGCATCTGCATTGAAGAGCCCATCGCCGATACCCGCGAGGAAGACTGGGACCGGGTGATGGCGGTCAACGTGAAGAGCACGTTTCTCACCACCAAGCATGCCCTACCCCTGATGCGCGCAGAAGGCGCGCAATATCCCGCCATCGTCAACATCAGCTCGATCGAGGGCCTCGGCGCTAACCCACTGCACAGCGTGTACGCAGCATCCAAAGCCGCCGTGGCGGCCTTCAGCCATAACACCGCGCTCGAGTATGGCCCCTATGGCATCCGCTGCAACGCCGTGGCGCCGGGTTGGATTAACACGCCATTTAACGAGCAGCTGCTTGCCCAGTACCCCGATCGTGCCGCCGTCGATTCCGCGATTGAAGCGCTGCATCCCGTGGGTCGCCTCGGTAGCCCGGAGGACGTCGCCAACACGGTCTTCTGGCTGGCGAGCGCCGACGCCGCCTTTGTCACCGGGCAAGAAGTGGTCGTAGATGGCGGCCGCCTCGCCAAACTGCCCCTGCCGGCACTCTGAACCATGAGCCCGCCGAACGCTTCGAGTGGAAAACCCCGGGACTTCAACGGCCGCGTTGTGTTGATCACCGGCGCCGGAAGCGGCGTGGGGCTTGCGTGCGCGCGTGTCTTTGCCGCTCAGGGCGCCAAACTCATATTGGTAGGCCGCTCGGCAGACAAACTTGAGGCCGCGGCAGAGACGCTCGCGGAAGAGACCAAGGCGCGGGTTGCGATCTGTGCGGGTGACGTCACCGATTCAGCCTTTGCCACCGAGGCGATGGCCGCCGCGCAGGAAGCGTTCGTCGCGCCCGTCGAGGTACTGATCAACAATGCCGGCGTCATCGTACGACGCGACGCGGTCGACACCTCAGATGACGAGTGGCGTGCCGTGATGCAAACCAATGTCGACGGCGTGTTTTATCTGAGTCGTGCCTTCGCGCAGCAGCTCGTCTACGACGGCGCGATCGTCAACGTGTCATCGACCTGTGGCGTGGTGGGCGCCGCGGGTTTGGCTGCCTACTGCACCAGCAAAGGCGCGCTTAACCAGCTCACGCGCACCATGGCACTGGAGTTGGCGGACAAGCAAATCAATGTGAACGCGGTCGCACCCGGGGCGATAAATTCACCAATGCTTTTTTCCGAGCATGCAAGCCAAGCGGCGGCAGACTCGGTGATCGAGCGCAATAAAACGAGCATTCCGATTGGCAACGTGGCCGAGCCCGAAGAAGTAGCGCGGGCCATTGTTTTTCTGGCTTCGGAGCGTCACATCACCGGTGCCATCTTGAACATTGATGGCGGCTACACGGCGACCTGAGCAATGAAGATCCGACACATCACTGTCTTTCAGCACGACCTTCCTGTGAAGGGTGGCGGCTATCGCATGGCCAGTAGCAATGTAACGCAGCTCGACAGCACTATTGTGCGTATCGAATCTGACTGCGGCACTGTGGGTTGGGGCGAGACCTGCCCGGCGGGACCGACCTATGCCCCCAGCCACGCCGAGGGCGCCCGCGCGGCGCTCTGCAACATGGCACCTGGATTGATTGGCGAGGCGCTGGATCAACCGCTACTGCTGCATCGCAAGATGAATAGCCTGCTCAATGGGCATCGCTATGCCAAGGCGGCGATCGATATTGCGGCCTTCGATGCCATGGGTAAAAAAAGTGGTCGATCGATCGCAGATTTATTGGGTGGCGCCGCCACCCACCGCGTGCCCTCCTACTATGCGACAGCGGTGGGTGAGCCCGATGAGATCGCCCGTATCGCGGCAGAAAAGGTGTGCGAAGGCTACCCACGACTGCAAATCAAAATCAGCGGCCGCCCGGTGGAGATCGATATCGAGGTCGTGCAGAAAGTCTGGGAGGCGGTCGGCAATCGGGTGCGGCTGGCGGTGGATGGTAACCGCGGCATGACAACCCGCGATGCCATCAGATTAAGCCAAACCTGCCGCGATATCCCTTTTGTCCTGGAACAACCCTGCGACGCCTTGGAGGAGATCGCGGCGATAAGGCCGCAGTTGCATCACCCGGTCTATCTCGATGAGGGCGCCACCGACCTCGCAACCGTGATGCGCGCGGCGAATGGCGTGGTGGACGGCTTTGGCATGAAAATCACGCGCATCGGCGGGCTCACGCCGATGGCGACCTTTCGTGATCTGTGTGAAGCCAGGCACCTGCCTCATACGGTTGATGACTCCTGGGGGGGAGACATTATCGCGGCGGCCTGCGTTCAGATGGGCGCCACCATCAATCCCAAAATATTCGAAGGCACCTGGCTGGCACAGCCCTACATCGATGGGCATTACGATCCACACCGGGGAATCGCTATCAGAGGTGGGCATATCTCCCTACCGGATTCGCCAGGACTGGGTGTGGTACCCGACCAATCAGTGTTCACTCGCGTCGCGGCCGATTTTTAGCCACTGCTGTCTGGTTGTATTGCTGCCCCTTTCCCCTGGCAGGTACCGCTATCTCGCGAGTCCAGCTTCCTTTGTCAGGTATTGGGGGTTCAGACCCGCCAGCTCCTCTCGCACCGCAGCGTCAGCGTCACCCATAACAATGAAGTTTACGGGCGTCACTGCTGCCATAAAGCGCTCCGCAAACCCGGCAAAGGAGGTTAAATGAGTCATGGTCGCTGCCGAGTCAAGATACCGCTCGTTGATCTGGCAGGTCCGTTCCTCCTCGTCGAAGTACCACTCATATATCAGTGTGCCCGGCTCTTTCTGGGTCGCCTCGACCATCTCGGCAATTAACGCTTTAAAGGTATCCAACTGCCCGTCATTAACAGACACTTCCAACAACCAATGCACCGCACTACCCATACAATTTCTCCCCGTCTCATCCGCTCTAAGGCGCTGGTGTCCGGCTTGTCTTATCCATCTACTAAGCGTTCACAGCGACATTGCCGGCTCACACTCACCGAACATACCGAGTGCACTGCACGAAACTGAGTGGCTCGTCTCCACTCCCTAAAAATCATCCTAGCCTGCATCGGCTCAAACACAAACCCACGCTCAGAAAGGGCAGAATTTTTTGCCTTGCGGAATCGCAAACCGGGATGAACCCTCCCCCATTTGCATTGGATTTGTATTGAGCGTTATGGTCTCTGTAGGGCAGAAGCTCCTGTGCTCAATACGAGGGCTTGCCCCTCGCCGACGCAGCCAAATTCGAGGCCAACCGTCAGGCCGCGGCTCACCCCAGTACCGATCCGGTTGAGGGGGTTGCCACATGGAGAGACACAAAAGACAGGACGCCGACTATGAGCCAAACCAAATTAGCGACCAAACTTTTCGCCACAACAATGCTTATCGTGGGCATCGTATTACTCATCGGTGGCACTCAGTTGGCCTTGCTGGGCGGCTCGCTTTACTACGCGGCAAGCGGCGTTGCCTTGATCATCAGCGGTCGCTGGATTTGGCAAGGTAGCAAGTCAGGTTACTGGCTGTACTTTGCCTTCGCTACGGCCACCCTGACTTGGGCTATTCTCGAGAGCGGTTTTGACCTCTGGGCATTACTGCCGCGTCTCTGGGTCCCCCTCGTCTTGCTATCCCCTTTCCTTTTCCCCGCAATCAGGCGCGACTTGCACTTCAGCTCCGCGGAAGTCTGGGCGTCTCCCGCGATGGTATTGGCCTATGGGGTAACGCTGTTGCTAGGCGCTAACAATGCACAATTCACGCCAGAGACTCCCAGCCCCCGCCCAGTAAGTGCTAACCCTCAAGCGCCTCAGTGGACCCACTATGGGGCATCGGCGGATGGCGATAGCTACAGCGCTGCCGACCAGATCGACCGGACTAACGTGTCCCAACTGGAGCCTGCGTGGACCTTTCGCACAGAGGAGGACGCGGCGACTCGAATCACCTTTCAATCCACACCTATAGAGATCGAGGGTGATTTGTTTTTCTGCTCCCCCAGCAACCGGGTATTCAGCGTCAATGGCGACACCGGAACAGAAAACTGGTCGTACGACCCGCAGGTGAACCGGGAGAAAATACCGTTCTTTGTGTGTCGGGGCGTGTCCCATCACCAGTCACAAGCCGCGGAATCTGCGTGTGCGAGCCGCCTGCTGATAGGAACGGTTGACGACCGGCTGATCGCCCTCGATCGCAAAACCGGAAAGCCCTGTGCCGGTTTTGGCATTAATGGGGAAGTCGATCTTAAAGTCGGATTGGGTGAGGTGATGCCGGGGCACCACTTCGTGAGCTCGCCTCCTGCCATTATCGGTGACATTGCAGTAGTCGGCTCATTCATTATGGATAACCAGTCAACGCAGCAACCGCCCGGCGTGGTACGTGCCTACAACGTGTACACGGGTGAGCTTGTGTGGGCGTGGGACGTCCTCAAAGACACCGCTCATCCACCGTTGGAAGACGGTGAATCCTTCCCGCTCAATACGGCCAATGTCTGGTCGATCATCAGCGCGGACGAAGCCCTGGGCCTGGTGTATTTACCCACCGGCAATGTCCCTCCGGATTTTTTTGGTGGCTTCAGGTCGCCTGAGCAGGACCGCTATCCCAGCTCAATCGTAGCCCTAGATGCTGCGACAGGGGATGTCAGGTGGAGCTTCCAGACCGTCCACCACGACATTTGGGATTACGACATCGGTGCGCAGCCCGTATTGCTGGACTTCCCGTTGGAAGACGGCTCCTTTGCACCTGCGCTGATTACCGCTACCAAATGGGGCGATGTGTTTGTACTGGATCGCAGAACCGGCGAACCGTTGACCACCGTTGTTGAAAAAGCCGTGCCTCAGAATCCGGTCGAGGGCGAATTTCTCTCCCCCACCCAGCCATTCTCTGTGGGTTTTCCCAGCTTTGCGCCCGAGGATTTGAGCGAGGCAAAAATGTGGGGTAGCAGCATGTTCGATCAGCTGTGGTGCCGCATCGCCTTTAAGGAAAGACGGTACGACGGGCTATTCACGCCGCAGAGCCTGCAGGGAATCATTCAGAGCCCCGGCAATTTTGGGGCCGTCGATTGGGGCAGCGTCTCCATCGATACCGAGCGACAACTCATGCTGGTGAACAGCACCGGTATGCCGTTCGTGCAGGTGCTTTACACCCGAGAGCAGGCAGATGCGTTGGGCTTTAGTCTCTGGGGCACCGATTCGGGCAAAAATGCAGGCGCCAACGATAACGGTGGCATGGTCAGCGCTGCCGCCGATATAAAGGGTGCGGCTTATCCCTTAAAAGGAACACCCTATGGGATTACCAGCAACCCCTTTTTATCGCCGCTGGGCTTTCCCTGCCATCAACCGCCCTGGGGCGAATTGACGGCGGTGGATTTAACTACACGGTCAGTGGTCTGGAAACGATCGCTGGGCACCACCGACGGCCATGCGCCCTTTGGGCTGGCCTTTCCCACGGGAGTCTTCAATCTCGGTGGCACGGCGGTGACCCGTGGCGGCCTGACTTTTGTCAGCGGCACCATCGACAATTACTTGCGTGCGTTTGACAGTGAGACCGGCGCTGAACTCTGGCGTGGCAAGTTGCCAGCTGGTGGCCAGGCGGGGCCCATGACCTTTGTCTCACCCAACACCGGCAAGCAATACGTGGTGATTCCAGCGGGTGGGCATGTCACGATGCAAACAGATATCGGTGATGCAGTGGTCGCCTTCGCGCTACCCGACGACTGAGCCAAAGAACCGGATGCGCTGACTAAGTGCCGGGTGTCATGCGCTGATAGCGGACCTGCCGGTCGTAAACCGCATCATCAAGACGCCCGCCGAATAGCGAGTCAGGCATCATTTCGTAATACGGATCCTGTGTCGGCGTGGTGCGACTCCAATCAACACGCTCTGAGCGATAGGCTATTTTCCACTCCCCGTTGCGGCGCTCGTAGCGATCCAAATAACGCCCGGCCACAATCAGGTCCTCAAACCCAGCCTCGGATTTCACCTTGTGGTAGGCATGAAAATAAACTTCGCCAAAGGCCTCATCGCCATCGACCTCAAACAGTGTGTTGCCAATCATG
>Ga0181559_10002558_pt1 | contig 17989 bp, 19 predicted proteins | sample 011ome_21_FD_133752 | JGI IMG/M metagenome (GOLD analysis project Ga0181559, IMG submission 133752) | Coastal salt marsh microbial communities from the Groves Creek Marsh, Skidaway Island, Georgia - 011508AT metaG (megahit assembly) | ecosystem: Environmental > Aquatic > Marine > Intertidal...
ATTCCAGGAATCTTCGCAATAGGAGATATTAATACCTACGAGGGAAAATTGAAACTAATACTTTGTGGATTCCATGAAGCCACTTTAATGGTTCAAAGTGCATTCAAACGAATTTATCCAAACAAAAACTTGGTGCTCAAATATACCACCGTAAACGGTGTCAATGGATTTTGATTCATAATGAAGAAATCAATCCGCCTCATCAATAGTTGAACCCTTTTACTATTCGAATTATTAGTTATAAAAAGCAAAGGCCGTCAAAATTGACGGCCTTTGAAATACTAAAAGTGATTTAACTCTGAAATTACATACCTAAACGGTAGAATGATACATTGTATCCAGTACGACTATCACCACGGAAAGTCAACTGAGCAGGAGCATTTTCATGACCCATTTCGCGATCTAATTGCTGCTTCATGTTATCAGCCATAAAGAAACAACCTTTGAAATCTGGAGCACCTTTGAAGAATACAGATACTTCAGAGAATCCGCGTGGTGGGCGACAAGGGTGAGTTGCAGGAGCACTAGGAGAACCAACTGCACCAGGACCACCTGACAAAGAACCAGCAGGTCCACCGATTGATGGTCCACCATGAGCATCAGTTTTTACAACTTCTACATTTTTGATGGTAACTTTACGACCATTGAAACGTGAAGGGTTACCAGCGAAAACTTCACCAGGGATAGCCATTTGTGCCATTGCAGATCCTACTACTGCGAAAGCAACTGCGAAAAGTAATGTTAATTTTTTCATAATAATTATTTTTAGTTTGTTTTGACTAATTCATTTCAAATACCGTGCCAAAAAAATAAAACAAACACAAAATAATGATATTCATTTATTTACAATATTTTGTGAAAGTCCTCAAATTTGCATTTTTCATAAATTTGAACAAAAAGAAGCACACAATAATGTAATTTTACATTTGTATCAAACACATGTTCACGTTAATTCGATTGCTCATATTGCTCATTTTAATTCCGGTAGTACCTGTAATTGCCTATAAATGGATAAATCCACCCATAACCGCAATACAATGGGATCAAAGAGAACTTCGAAAAGAAAAAGGAGAATGGCTCGGATTAAAAGAAATTCCCGATGTATTTGAAAAAGCGGTTATAGCCGCGGAAGATCAACGTTTTTTCGAACATAACGGATTTGATATCGAGGCTATCCAAAAGGCGATAGCGCATAACAAAAAAGGAAAAAATAAACGAGGAGCAAGTACCATTAGCCAGCAAACCGCCAAGAATATTTTCTTATGGGAAGGCAGAAGTTGGTTCCGTAAGGGATTAGAAACCTACCTGACCTTTTGGATGGAATTATTATGGGATAAAGCCCGTATTCTCGAGGTTTACATTAATGTAATAGAAATGGGCCGCGGTGCATTTGGGATTTCAGAAGCGGCGCACTATTACTACAAAACCACACCACAAAAATTAAGCTATCAGCAATGCTTGAATATTGCATCGATGCTGCCATGCCCTCGCACTTGCGGTATCAATCACAGAATTTCTCGCAAACGTCAACAGTTGATCCATAGAGCCATTAATCAATACGGTATTGAATTAAAGTACGAACGTGACTAAAATCATATTTTAACGTTTCATAAAACTTTATCTTTGTTTGAAAGATGAAAACCAAGGCGTACAAACAAAATATGCTCGCATGGCTCCTAATGGGAAGCTTATATGCATATTTGATTGTACAAGCTTTATTCGTATTGAATTTTTACCAAAATCGAGATTATTACATAACCGAGGTTTGTATTGAAAAAGAGAACCCCAACAATTGTTGTAAAGCCTCGTGCGTGCTAGAAAAGAAACTTACACTACCTGAAAATTCCGATGCTGAGTCACCACAATGGCTCATTTGGCTTCCAGAATTCCTCACCGAAAAAAATCGGTTTACGTCGCCAATAACCAGCCGAAATGTGAAGTTTAGTTATTGGATAGACTCAAAACCTATAGCGCCCATCATCCTTCCATTGGAACGACCGCCTGCGGCACGCTACATTTATTTTATTTAAAAACAATCAGATCCCTTGAGGGTACCCTATAACAATTATTGAGGAAGCGATTTCTCATGTTAGGGTTATTATATTCAAAATGTACAGGCAACTGTATCCGATGAAAATTCGAAATTTTTGAGCTTTAATGCTACCAATGGCTTGTAGTTAATAAAGCATTTATAATTTAAATATTAAAACAATGAAAACACACAATCAAAAATATATCATAATGGCACTTTTTACCTTGCTAGTATTCGGCTTCTCTTCATGTGAAGACAAACAGCCGATTGATAATAGCCCAAAAACGGGTGAGGTAAATTTAGAGTTTGGACATGTTTGGGGTCTAGACATGGCACCTTTCTATATGAATCAAACCTATGTTCATCCCATGTCAAAGGACACTTTGGAAATCAATTTGTTAAAATATTATATCTCCAATGTGGTTTTACATAAGAATGATGGCAGTACCTATAAAGTTCCCGAAAGTTACTATTTGATAGACCCTAACAATAATAAGGTGCGTATTTCTGGTATTCCAACTGGCGATTATACGAAAGTAGACTTCTTAATTGGAGTAGATTCACTTTCAAACTTCAGCGGTTTACAAGGTGGGGCTTTAAATCCATCAAATGGAATGTTCTGGAGTTGGTCTACCGGTTATATTTTTATTCGTGTTGAAGGAACATCGCCACAATCAAGCACCGGTTTGTTCATGTATCACTTGGGTGGTTATGAAGCCCCATTTATTGCTTCTCATAGCAAATCCATGAGTTTTGGAAACGATATACTTTCGGTTAACCCGAGCACCTCGCCTACCATACACTTTAATGTTAATGCTGCAAAATTTTGGCATGGTCCGGTTAAACTTAATGATTTAAATGTAATACATAATATCAGCGAAGCCTCTACTCAAATGTCAAAGAACTTTGCAGATGGTTTTATCTTAGATCATATTCATCCCTAACGATATGAAATTTCCCCGCCTTTTAGGGGCGGGGATTTTGGTTTTATTAAATTGGCAAGCATGTCGCGAACCTCAAATTGAAACGCGTAATGCAATCGAATTCCCATCAGATTTCCCGCCGATCTCGTACCAAAATCCCGCCAACCCTTTTACCGAAGCGCATATTGCATTAGGCAGAAAACTCTTTTACGACCCCAATTTATCTCTAACCCGAAATATCAGTTGCGGAAGTTGCCATGCTCAAGTTCATGGTTTTGCGGACCATAATCTCCCCTTAAGTTTTGGGATCTTTGGGCGAAAAGGGAAAAGGAATTCACCTTCCTTGGTAAATGTTGCGTGGATGCCCAATTTCATGTGGGATGGAGGCATCCGTCACTTAGACGTTATGCCCATTGCTCCTTTAACCGATTCCACAGAAATGGGAATGACATTACCTCTGGTATTGGAAAGGGTTAAGGAGAATGAGGAATACAAAACCTTATTTATGAACGCATACGGGAAATTTGAAGTTTCAGAAACAAGCGTTTTACTACCCTTATCCCAATTTATGTTAAGCATAATTAGCGATCAAAGTAAATACGATAGAGTAAGACGTTCACAGGATAAATTCACGGCAAATGAATCTAATGGGTATCAAATATTTAAGGAAAACTGCAGCAGTTGCCACCAAGAGCCCTTATTCACCCGAAACGATTTCCAAAAAAATGGCATCACATTCAATGGAGAAGAACTTGGACGATTTAGAATCACTCAAATACCGGAAGACTCGTTTTATTTCAAAGTTCCTACTCTTAGAAATGTTGAACTCACCTACCCCTATATGCATGATGGCCGATTCCGCACATTAGAGGAAGTTTTAGAAGCCTATAATCAAGTCGATCGAAATCACGCTCCTAACCTACCCGAATTCAATCTTAATTCTATAGAAAAAGAGCAATTGATTGCTTTTTTAAAAACCCTTACCGATTATTCCTTAATATCCAATCACAAATTATCTGAACCCCGATGAAAAAGTTCTTTTTAATCATCACACTTTTTGAATTCATCAAGCCGGTCAAGGCTTGTGATGTATGCGGTTGTGGCATTCGAGATGCTTCCTTTAATATGGGCTTTGCCCAAAGTATCCAATCCAACATGCTCATCACGGGCTATCAACAATTAAATTTAATTACCCAAATATCCGGATACTCGGTAAACGATAGAATTATCCGATTCCCAATTCATTACATGCATCAATTATCCGAAAAATGGCAAGCCCAAATTGGCACGGAAGTCCAGCAAATACAACGGATCAATGCTTACAACGAAAATCAAATCTGGTCTTCCGTTTCTCCATCAGATTTATATACTTCCATCAATTTCCGTCTGTTTGATAATAGAAAAAATATTTTCACACCGCATCATTTGCTATGGTTTATTGGGAGTAGTTTAAAACTTCCTACTGGACATTATCAAATCCGCGACAATGAAAAACGATTACTACCCATGCAACTTCAAGCGGGAAATGGTGCCTATTCTATTGGTTTGCAGTCCCAATTATCCTACCGGTACCAGTCATGGGGATTGAACACTATGTTTAGCCATTTAACCAACACTCAAAATGAGCTTTCATACAAGCAAGGTCAGCAAACACAAATACTCGTGGGAATAAACCGTGCATTTAACATCGGAAAATCAAACCATACCTTCATACCACAAATTGCTTATGCCTTTCAACATTTCCAAATAGATCGACAATACAACTCAGAAGTACCCTTTTCTGGAGGGACAATTGGGAGTCTAAAACTACAATTAGAATGGATTTACAAAAATATTTATGCCTCAGCTTTATACCAAATACCTCAAAACGTCTTAGTTCCTAAAGGGGCACCCGTGGTACAATCATCAGTTCAATTCAAATTGGGTTACTTAATTCCATCATTAAAAAAGGATCAAAGTTTGGATCCAAACAAATAGAAAAAGTCGACTTTCGCGGCTTTTTAGTAATTTTGCCTTAATTATGGCAACTACAGCAGATGTATCCGTAGGCAGTTTTATCCGATATAACGGTGAATTATGCCAGGTAATCGAGTGGCAACACCGTACTCCAGGAAATTTACGTGCATTTTACCAAGCAAAAATGCGCCGTGTTAAGGACGGAAAACTCGCAGAAAACAGGTTTAGAAGTGGTGAAAACGTAGAAATTCTGCGTGTTGAAACCCACGAATTACAATATCTTTACGAAGAGGGAGATTCTTTTGTTTGCATGAATAACGAAACCTATGATCAAATTCCTATTTCTAAACATCTTTTTGGGGATGGATCTAAATTCATGAAAGAAGGCGATACAGTTACCATTGCGTTTGAAGGTGAAACTGCGGTTTCTGCAGATGCCCCTCAAAATGTTGTGTTAGAAGTTACCTATACCGAACCTGGTGTTAAGGGCGATACAGCTACAAATACTTTAAAACCCGCTACAGTAGAAACTGGAGCACAAGTAATGGTACCTCTTTTTGTAGATACTGGGGAGAAAATCAAAATTGATACGCGCACGGGTTCCTATATGGAAAGGGTTAAATAATCCGCTTATTCTATGTTCAAAACCCTTTCAGCTGAAAATACTTTTTTAGCGCCCCCCGAGGAGGAATTGGCTGATTTAGCTCAATCAAAAATTGCCATACAACTTCTTCCCTATGAATATACTTCTAGTTATCACGAAGGTTCATACAAGGGTCCTAAAGCCATAATAGAGGCCTCACATTATGTTGAGTTTTATGACGAGGAAACAGATTCTGAGTGTTATAAAGAAACTGGTGTAGCCACTCTCGAAGAATTGAACTTTGATGGGGCCGTGGATGCGGAGGCGATGAAACTCATTCACAACCAAACAAAATCGTTACTAGATTCTGATAAATTCGTTATATCCCTTGGAGCCGAGCATACCGTAACGGGTGGAATTGTTTCTGCTTTCAAAGAGAAATACCCCGATATGTGTGTTCTGCAAATCGATGCGCATTCCGATTTGCGGGAGGCTTACCAAGACAACCCCTATTCGCATGCTTCCGTAATGGCTCGAGTACACGATATGGGCATACCCATGGTTCAGGTTGGAATTAGAGCGCAATGTAAAGAGGAAGCTGATTTACGAAAATCAAGCTCAAAGATTCAAACTTGGTACGCCCACAATATACACCAAAACCCGAACTGGATTCAAGAATGCATAGAGGCTTTGGGGACCAACGTATATGTAACAATCGATGCCGATGGGTTTGACCCATCCGTTGCCCCTGCCGTGGGCACAGCCGAACCAGGGGGATTAACCTGGTTCCAAGGATTGGATTTACTAAAAGCAGTTTCCAAAGCAAAAAATGTCATTGGTTTCGACATTGTTGAAATTGCACCACGTGAGGGCGATACCCTTACCGAATTTACCATGGCAAAACTTTGCTACAAATTCATGAGCTATTTACATCACAACAAACAAATTTAAAAATGAACGAAAACCGCATCTACCTAGACAATGCCGCCACTACCCCTTTAGATCCTGCGGTTATTGAAACCATGGTTTCCGTAATGAAAGAACATTACGGAAATCCAAGTTCTACCCATGGACATGGCAGAAAAGTTAAAAATATAGTAGAAGAATCACGCAGTCAAATAGCTAAATGGCTTAATTGCAAACCTTCTGAAATATTCTTCACATCAGGAGGCACAGAGGCGGATAATTTAGCGTTAAGAGGGGCCGCTAAAAATTTGGGTGTAGATGCTATTATTTCATCGCCCATAGAGCACCATGCCGTAACCCATACCGTTGAGGAAATTGCCAAAACAAATGGAATTCCTTTGCATTGGGTAAACGTTTTAGAAAATGGGCATATCGATCTTAAGCATCTTCAAGAATTATTGGGAAAATGCACCAAACCATTAGTGAGTTTGATGCATGCTAATAATGAAATTGGCAATATGATCAACATCAACGAAGTTGGTAAAATGATTCATAATCACAACGGGATTTTTCACTGCGATACGGTTCAAACCATGGGTCATTTCCCCTTTGATTTAAGCACCGACAACGTTGATTTTATTTGTGCAGCGGCACATAAATTCAATGGCCCAAAAGGTGTGGGATTCTTGTACATCAATAAGAAACATCGGATACCTGCAGAAATTACAGGAGGTTCACAAGAAAGAGACATGCGCGGCGGAACAGAGAATGTATATGGGATTGCAGGAATGACTAAAGCTTTGGAAATTTGTTATGCCAACCTTGAGGCAAAAAAGGACCAAATTCAATCGGTTAAAGAACACATGATGAATTTATTAACCCAGCATATCCCGGGAATTGAATTCAATGGCGATCCTGCGGGTGAAAGTTTATATACCGTTTTAAGTGTTTCTTTCCCTCCAAATGATGCCGGATCGATGTTGCTTTTCAATTTAGATCTTGCTGGCATTTCAGCTAGTGGCGGAAGCGCTTGCTCAAGTGGTTCGGTTGGCGGCAGTCATGTTATTCAAGCAATTCGTCCTAATTCAAATCGCACGACCGTTCGGTTTAGTTTCGGAAAGTTCAATACCAAGTCCGATGTAGAATTCGCGGTAGAAAAACTCAAACAATGGTACGGCGAAAATTCAGTAGCCAGTTTGTAAATTTGCAACAAAATAATGCCAACCCTCTATATTACTCGGAAAGCCCATTTCAATGCGGCACACCAACTTTGGAATACCCAATTATCCGAAGAGGAAAACTTGAATTTATTTGGGAAATGTGCCAATCCACATTTTCATGGGCATAATTTTGAATTGTTTGTATGTGTAAAAGGCCAACCCAATCCAAAAACAGGATTGGTAATGGATCTGAAGGATCTTAAGAAAATTATTGAACGTGAGGTTATCGAGCCATTAGATCATCAAAATTTAAACTTGGATGTACCTTGGTTGGCGGGCGTTATGCCATCGATTGAAAATGTGGTTGTAGCTATTTGGGATAGAATAGCACCCCATTTACCGCAGGGCGCCAAATTGCATAAAATCACACTATGGGAAACCCAAAACAACTTCGTTGAATATTACGGAGAAGTTTAATCACTTGGGGATTTCTCGATTGCGTTCAGACCACAATATTCTCATAGCTGAAAATTGAAACGCAAATAATAATCCAAACCAAAGTAAATGGGGAGTCTCTGTATAGTCGATAAGTGTACTTCCCAAATCGGCGGTCCTAAGCCTGAAGCGAATAAGTAAACTACTTAATAAAAACAGGGTATTAAGTATAGAAAATACGCATAATACCATTTGTATTTTAATCCTTCGAGACAAAAAAATTGCCAAAACACCGGATAATGTAAGTAGACTCAACATCACACAATGCCATGTATCCGTTTTCCAAATTGGTCTTGGCGTATCCGTATTGATTGAAGCTCCGCTCCAAAACTGCGTAAACTCCATAAATACCTCACCGTTGCTCTGATAGCTCAATTCATTCACAATTGGATTTTGCATGAACAACATAGATCCCAATGCAAAAATCATGAAAAAGTATAGGGTTTGAATTCGAAGTATCATGATTGGTTGTTTGATAAATCTAATTGCACTCTTATGACGGTCTTTTTGAATGGAGTACTTTCTTTAACAAAGATCAAACCATTGTGATAATCTTCTACAATTCTTTTTGCGAGCGAAAGGCCTAAACCCCACCCTCTTTTTTTCGTGGTAAAGCCAGGTTTGAAAATATCCTTATTTTGACCGCGCGATATCCCCTTGCCCGTGTCTACTATATCCATATAAACCTTATTGGTTTTAGACTCCACAATACACTGAAGCTTCCCTGTGCCTTCCATTGCATCTACGCTATTCTTAACTAAATTTTCTATTACCCATTGGAATAGATTCACATTCATCAGTACCTCATATTTATCCTGTGGGATATCCCAATCAAAAGAAACTCCGCTACCAATCCGAGACTCCATATATTCTAGAGAATCTCTAACTACTTCGTTAAAATCAACTATTTCTAATAACGGATCTGAACCAATCTTAGAAAATCTCTCTGTGATTATTTTCAACCGATCAACGTCCTTTTTCATCTCTTGTGCGGCATTGTCGGGAATAATATCATTTTCGATACACGCAATCCAACCCATTAGACTCGAAATGGGAGTACCCAATTGATGTGCCGTTTCCTTGGCCAATCCTACCCAAACCTGATTCTGCTCGGATCTCGTTGAATATGAAAATGCGGAATAGCTTACCAATACGAATAAAGCAACAATACATAAAACAACGTAAGGATAATATTCAAGTTGTTTCAGCACGCTACTTTTACCGTAGTAAACTTTATAATTGATGTTCTTATCAATGGGAATAAGGATGGGAAAATTCTCCTCTTTAAATGCCTCTAGTTTTTCGTGCAATTCCTCATCACTAATACTCTTTTGGTCATTATCAATATTTATGTATTGAATTATCTTGCCTTTTTCACTTACTAAAATAGCTGGAATGGTCTCATTAGATTGAATAATTTTCAAATGAAAACCCAAGTCTCCTTGCGCATCGGGATCGGATAAAATTCGTGTCGCAACCGCCCAGATTTCCATCTTTTTAGTTTCCTCAATTGCTATTTTGTTGACCAATCTCTGCGATAAAAACAAGGTCAAAATACTTATGAGTACGGCTAGAAGCAACAAGATTATCTTGATAAACCTTCTTAATTCAAAAGCATTTACATTGTTTTTAGCCATAATCAATTTTTTCCGCGGAGGAATTCAACAAGAATATGCAGGTCCTTATTCACTTCGTATTCTTTAGCATATACATAGTTTACATCTGCCTCAAAGGTAGTGTCGGTCCAAGCTCCGCTTGCTTGGATTACCCCTTTTTTCAATTTTGGCAAGAATTCCGCCGAATTTAACCCTTCATAACTTACCCAAGTTTTACTGCCTAATAAAACCTTGAAACAATTTTTGTAAATGGTTCTCCAATTTTTTTGGAACATCATGAAAAAACCGATAGGTAGAAAACCGATAAATCCAATAGAAACCAAAATATCAAAAATCCGCTTTCTTCGTTTATTGTATGACTCACTCAATGCATATTGAACTTCAAGTGTAAACAATTCACCTGGGTCATTTTTACTATTCGAACCAATAATAAACTCACCTTTATTTGGCGCGATTTTAAGTTGTATATTTTGGTCGGCAAATTCTGACATTGCCTCAATTATTCTTGAATTAGAAACATCCTTTGAACTAAAAATAAGGGTATTGGCACCGTATATTTCTACGATTTCATTGAGTTGTCCAATATGTCCAATAAATCCCTCCTTATTAGACTCTTTCGGGTATACAGAGCCCAATAATTGATGAGAAACTTCACTTTGATTCAACAGATCAACAATCCGCTTGCTTTCTTCATTACCAGCTACCAGAACCAAACGCTTTTGTTGCTTTTGGGTCATCTCCACATCTCCCAATTTAAGACGTTCATAAATCCACCGAAGTAATAAGGTTCCGCCAATCCCCCAAGCACTTCCAAGTGCCAATATGGCTCGTGAAAACTGCAAATCTTTAGGTAAAAAAGCATAAACCGCAAAAAGCATTAAAGTACCCGCTACAGCACCCCTAAATACGCGGTAGGCTCTAAATGGCTTATCGTATCCCCCAGAAATAAAAATTGCAATAACTGCGATGAATACGTAAGCGGGTACATGGAACAAATAATAATCTATTGGATAGAAATTAGGTACAAATTTGTGATAGGCTTCCCAATATCTCGCAATGCCAAAATAGCCTAAATACACGATCAAAAAATCCATAAATGGAACCCAAATTTTACTTGCACCTCTCCAAACCAGAGCAAGAGCGGCTCGGAGATAAATAGCGAGGTGAATCCAAAAAGCAAAACGCCCGGCACGTTGAGCCGAATAATGCTTTTGAGCAAAAAGCACCATGGCGTTATAAAATACTTTTACATAATTTACAGACTTCTTTTTTGTACTTTCTCCTTTGTAATGGATTATGGTTGTTTCTGGGAAATAAATATTCTTGTAACCTGCTAAGGTTATTCTGTAAGACAAATCAATATCCTCGCCGTACATAAAAAACTGCTCGTCCAACAATCCGATTTCAGCCAAAACATCGTTGCGCAACATCATAAACGCACCGGCCAAAACATCCACCTCGTTGGTCTCCCATTCTGACAAATACTTCATATGATAACGCCCAAATTCCCGAGATTTTGGAAATAGGGCTGCTAATCCGGACATTTTGTAAAAAGCAGCTTTGGGAGTAGGAAGGCCTCTTTTACTTTCTGGTAAAAAACAACCTTTCCCATCAATCATTCGCACACCCAAACCACCTACATCGGAGTTTTTATCCATGTAATCGATGCATTTTGCAAGAGTATCTTCCTGCAAAACGGTATCGGGATTTAACAACAATACATATCGACTTTTACTCTTAAGAATGGCTTGATTATTCGCCTTTGAGAATCCAAGATTTTCTTTATTGATTATGGTTTTAACCCATGGAAATTTGGACTCAACCATTTCCATACTGCCATCAACACTATTGTTGTCTACTACCCATGTTTCAACATCCAAATTTTGGGAAGCTGATTCCACCGAATACAACACTTGCTCTAAAAAGTGTTTTACGTTATAATTGACGATGACAATTGAAAGTTGGTGCATTAGCTCAGGGTATATTGGGTTCTTTGCAATAGGCTTCGACCTAGAGTTATTTCATCTACATACTCCAACTCTCCTCCAACGGAAATACCCCGTGCAATATTGCTCACTTCGACATTAAAATCCTGTAATTTTTTGGCGATATAGTACATTGTGGTATCACCTTCCACCGTTGCCGAAAGTGCTAAAATCACTTCTTTCGGTGACTCATCAACCACACGCTGCATCAGTAACTCGATGCTTAAATCGCTAGGCCCTATACCTTCCATGGGGGAGATCAAACCTCCCAATACGTGATAAGTGCCTTTGAATTGTGCAGTAGCCTCTATCGCCATTAAATCGCTAAAGTCTTCCACTACACAAATTAAATCTTCATCTCTTCGGCTATCACTACAAATATCACAAAGCTCTCGATCGCTAACTGTTTTACATCTTGCACATAAATGCAGGTCCGTTTTGAGTTTTAATATAGAATCTGCCAGATGCGCTACCTCGATTTCTGGCCTATTCATCAGGTACATGACCAATCGCAGCGCAGTTCGTTTTCCGATACCTGGAAACGATGACAATGCATCTACAGCCTGTTCAACAATTTGCGAGGTAAACTGCATAGATGCGAAAATAGGTAATACCCTCAGGATTTTACCCGTTTTACATAAAATCAAAGTAACTTTGCACCAACATGTACGTAGAAGTACTTCAAGCAAAAATCCACAATGTTCGCATTACGCAAACAGAACTGAACTACACAGGGAGTATTACCATCGATATGGATTTGGTAGACGCCGCTGGAATGATAGCTAATCAAAAGGTGCTCATCGTAAATAATAATAACGGTGAACGTTTCGAAACCTACATAATCGAAGGGGAAAGAGGAACCGGCATCATTGGACTAAATGGAGCCGCCGCGCGCAAGGGTCAAGTTGGTGATGCATTGATCATCATGACTTTTGTAAGCATGGAGTTGGAGGAGGCCCGCTCATTCCAACCCAAAAACCTATTCCCTGATTCAAAAAACCAGCTTGTTTAATGAATAAAAAGACCCTGAGCCGAATTCTAATGCTCGTACTTGCATTCGCGGTATTTGGCTACATTGGGTACAAAACAGATTGGGTTGCAACCTGGGATGCTATACAGGGTGCTAATTACGGATTGATATTTATTGGTGCACTCATAATGGGCCTTGCTCATTACCTTCGGGGATATCGATGGAGTTTACTTGGTGAATCTACCGGATTCCCACTCAATAAACGAAGGGCGTTTTATTCTGTAATGGCAGGATACTTGGTAAATGCAGCTACCTCAAGAGGTGGCGAAGTCGTTCGTTGTGCCTTAACCTCCAAAAGTGAAAAAGCACCTGTAGAAACTTTAATTGGAACGGTAATAACCGAAAGAATTATCGACCTACTCAGTATGGTTTTTATGGCATTATTATGTCTGGTAATCCAATTTGATGTGATTTCTAATTTTGCTTTTGAAGTGGTATGGACACCAATAAAATCGAATCTCAATCTCATCATACTCGTATTAGCTGGATCTGGTATCAGCTACTTTATTGCCAAAAAACTTTTACCAAAAAAAGAAAAAAATCCAAACGGAATCCTACAAAAGCTACTTTCAGGTATTAATAGTGTTTTCCAAGTGAAACAAAAAAGTACATTTTGGGCTATCTCATTGGGTATATGGTTTTGCTATTGGATGAGCATGTACCTGCAACTTGAAGCTTTGGAAATTACCGCTCATTTAACTATCGGCAATGCTTTAGCCATTTTGTTATTTTCTTCTTTAGGGATAATAATACCCGTACCAGGTGGTGCTGGTGTTTGGTATTCTATAGCATATGGATTAACTTTCGTTTTCGGACTAAGTGATGGAAACGCTACTACTTTCGGTGTCTTTACAGTAGCATTTTCGAATATTTTTCACATTCTAGTTGGAGGTATATGCTACGGTCTGTTGTTTTTTGAAGTACAACGTAATGAAAATATCCAAGCCAAATAACATCTGGAATCACGACAACTTGCAATTGCACGTTGAACCTTTAAAAAAGAATCATACCTCCATCGTTTTCACCAACGGAGTTTTTGATATATTACATGCTGGCCACGTTCATTATTTACAAGAAACAGCTGCATTAGCTGATTTTTTCATTGTCGGTTTAAACAGCGATAATTCGGTTCAGCGCTTGGACAAGTCACCTGCTCGTCCCCTTCAATCACAAGAATCAAGAGCCGCCGTATTAATGGCGCTCGCCTGTGTAGATGCGGTTGTTATTTTTGATGAAGATACGCCTAAAGAAATAATTGAAATCATAACACCCAATGTCCTGGTAAAAGGGGGTGATTATCAGATTGACCAAATCGTGGGCGCCGATTGGGTGAAAAAACATGGAGGTCAAGTTACAACCATCAATTTTCTTCCTGGTTTTTCAACTACAGGTATTGAGAAAAAAATCATCGACGCTTTTCATTTATAATTGACGTTAATGTCTTGGTCTCTTCATATCGTCTTAGTGTTTGTGGCGATTTTTTGGATTGGCTATTATTTAATCAACTGGTTTCGCGTAGTTGCGTTTTTCAATTCCGAAAAACTCAAACCTTTAAACTCCTCTATAGAAAACTTAGAAATTATTTGCACTTTCCGCAATGAAAAAAACATCCTTGAATCGTTTCTCAACAATTGCGAATTGATAATAAAGGGACTGAATTTAAAGATTACTTTGGTTGATGACCATAGCGAAGATAATAGCACACAAATTATCGAATCCCACCCCATATTCAACAACAACAGCTTTAAACTGATTGATGTTCCGCAACATATTCAAGGTAAAAAAAACAGTTTAAACTGGGCGATTGAAAATTCAACATCCAAGATAATTTTAACAACCGATGCCGATTGCATCTTGAGCCAATCATCCATACTTAACCAATATTCCGTTCTAATTCAAAAAAATGCCGACCTTGTATTGGGGTTAATCACCTTCACGGGGGGAGATTCTGTTATTGAATCCTATCAAAAGATAGAAAACAGCGCTCTTGTAGCACTAAGTACATACCATGCTCATTCGGGGAATATCACCATGGGTAATGCGGCAAATATGATATTCCGAAGGTCCGTTTTTCTTAAAACCCAACCCTTTCGAGATAATTTCCATGTTTCAGGCGGTGATGATATTTTCATGATTCGTGCTTTCCAAAAGAATGGTTATCGAGTGGCTTACAGCAACAATTTAAAATCTCAAGTCACAACTATGGTATTGCCTACATGGAGGGAGACATGGCATCAACGCATTCGTTGGGCTCAAAAATCGAAATATCAAGAATTTGGCTCAACGCAAAAATCGCAAATACTTTTTGTGCTTTTCCTGATATACTTATGGGGGATTAGTATCCTTTGCTTGTTAAACCACATGTATGCGGTATTATTCGGAATGTGGTGTTTTAAAATTTGCGGAGAATTTATTTTCATCCGACGTCTTTTTACAAAACTCGATCAAAATATTCCCAGCTATTGGCAAATCTTTATCTCTAGTCTGTTACAATTTACTTGGATACCTGCCATTGCCCTCGTTCAATTCTTTGTTCCGGTTAAATGGAAAGGCAGAACTTCTTAATTCGCCAACCCCACAAGAAAGCAACTTCATTAAAAGAAATCCATGGATTAAAGCCCTTATCGCTATAACGGTAATTTTACCCATCAATGCACTCTCACAATGCAAATTCCAAGATAAACTCAATGAAAAAATCCCTAGCTTCATTGAAGGCGATTTAGAAAAATTCAGAATCAACGAACAGGCCTTACAATCCAATTCATTAGAAACTCAAAATCACGCCTATTCACTTTCAATTCCGTGTTCTTGCTTGCCGGATTCGTTCATTTGGGAATTTTCATTAGATCTCAATTTGAATACATCCTCAAACAATCAATTTTGCTTTGGATTTACCTTCGATGATAGTACCGAATCTTATTTTCAAATAGGAAATAGCCAAGACCAATTGAAATTTATCCAAGTCGGATTGGATACTTTTTTGGGATCTCCAAACGACTATAATCAAAGCTCCAGCCAATCTCATATTATTCTCTCAAAAAAAGCCGAGAACTTAGAAATATCCATTTTTATATCTGAAACCAAACGATTCATAAATCATTTCATAACCCTTCCAGAAAACCAAATAACGAATTGTTTTTGGAGGATTTCTCAAAATGGAAAAAATGCCGTGGGGAGCCACAGAATTTCAAAATTAAATCTCACTGCATTTAAAGATATCCATGCAAAACTTAAAATAAATGAAATTCGATTCTTAGATGCAAAGACCATACTGTTAAACTCCAATCAACCCTTACGAATACCGGATACTGTTGTACTGTCAATTAATGGAGTAAAACCATATCGTATGGACTACCAGCAAGATTTGAACACCATATTGATCGAGTATTCCAGTGTGAATCAGGACGAAATTCATTTTAAAACCAAGGGCCTGAGTAGCTACTATGGTACAACCCTAGACTCACAGTTCACTGTTAAGCTTAATTTACCGAAAGACCCCATTTACGGCGATTTGAGAATTTCCGAAGTGTTATTTGATGCCCTCCCTAGTTATGGTTTTTTGCCTGAAACCGAATTTATTGAAATTGAAAACCTCCAACAAAAGCATCTCGATCTACAGTCATTGTATCTTCAAATTAACAACAAAGAATATCAAGTGAAAGGCGTACTTCCCGATAGTATAAAATTCGCAATTATTAGTCCCAAATGTGCAGAATATCCCGGGGTACTGTGTTTTGAAATCCCATTTAATTTAATGAATAGTGAAAATACAATTGTTATAAAAACGCTCCTAGGTATTCCCTTAGATTCACTTTTCCTTACAACAAAGATGCAAGACCCCTTATTCGCTGAAGGAGGTGTTTCCTTAGTAAATGATAAGGATGAGGGCCCATTTCCACCCATATGGAGTTGGCACAGTCATGAAAACAAAGGTGGTAGCCCTGGTCGAGCAGGCATTCCGCTCCAAAGAGCCCAATTTTCAAAAGGTTTCACGAAAATCCAAGCCAGCATCGTGAACACGTCCATCCATTTTACCCTATTGGAATGCATCAAACCCGATCAATGGGTTTACATCAAAATAAATAACAAATTGGATTCTGTGTATTTCCTCAAGGGTAATGAATTTTCATTTAAATGGCACACATTAAGCGATTCTTGCACCTTGAATTTTACGAATAGATTTAACCGATCAAACGAAATTACACTACCCTTGATAAAGCATGAATTTAGTAATCTCCAAATTTCAGAAATCCACTTCGAAGCACCAGAAAATGGCGACTTTGTGGAACTCTATAACGCAGGTTCCAAAGCCGTTCGGATGGAAGATTTAGACATTCTGATTTTCGACTCCGACGATAAAATCAAGCATATAATTCCATGTTCTGGATCTGAAAAACAATGGTTCTTCCCAAATGAATACATCGCATTCACAAACAACCCCTATTATTGGTTGAGGGAAATTGATTCTACTGTACCACCAAACATTATCTCTTTAAATATGTTTCCTAATCTGAGTGTTTCAGGCGGTTATATTGAGATTGTGCATCACCTATACGGCCGAATTGACAAAGCTCCCTTTAATCGCGATATGCACACGCACTCTAATGCCAACCATAAATCACTTGTGAAAAGATCTCCGCAACTCTCCTCATATTACCCGAGCAATTGGATGTCATCTTTAGACCTGTTTAGAGCAGCAAGTCCAAGTTTAGGCAAAACAACCAATTACAACATTCATAATCAAAACACATTCAGCATAGAACGCCGAAAATGGCTATTAAATAGCAACGAAAACGAATTAAAACTAACGTTTAACTTTAAAAATGAAGGTTATTATGTCTATGTATCCTTGTTTGATTCTCACGGAAAATTCATCAAATCACTCTTAGAGGGATTTCAAATGCCAAAAAAAGCAACATACCCCATTTTATTAGAAGATTTACCTACACTATTAATTCCAGGCAATTATGTTCTTAAATTTGAAGCTTTTCACATTAATTCACAAGACCGATTGCGACAATTAGAACGGATTAGTTTTATTTATGAATAGAATCTTAAAAACGGCTCAACTTCGAGAAGCACTTCAACCTTATTATTCAAACGATGAAATCCATGGAATCATGCAACATCTTACTGATTATGAAGATGATTATGACAAAGAAATTCTTTTGGAGCGTTTAATAAATTACGAGCCCGTACAATACATCACCGGCAAAGCCTATTTCCACCGATATTCCTTTAAAGTAACAGGAGATACATTGATACCCCGTCCAGAAACAGAGGAATTGTGTGAACGTATTTTA
>Ga0181559_10002562_pt1 | contig 17980 bp, 15 predicted proteins | sample 011ome_21_FD_133752 | JGI IMG/M metagenome (GOLD analysis project Ga0181559, IMG submission 133752) | Coastal salt marsh microbial communities from the Groves Creek Marsh, Skidaway Island, Georgia - 011508AT metaG (megahit assembly) | ecosystem: Environmental > Aquatic > Marine > Intertidal...
CGACGCGCAAACCAGACGGTAAAGTCGTAACCTGTGTTTTAAAAAGAGAAGAGATCACGAGTGAGCGATGCGCGGAAATGATTCATCGAGAGAGATGGAGAGAAAGAGAAAGAAAGGTCTGCAACGACGACGAAAGAAAGGAAGAAAAGTCGATCGATCATCGGGTTAAAGAAAAAAAAAAATCGATCCAAATTTCCACTGCGCTCTTCTCCGCTTCTCCGCTTCAAACGGGAGAGAGGAAAGAAGACGCGCTCTCCATCCGCGCTCGTCGTCGCTGACGAAGTCGACGAAGCAGACGAAGAACTTCACGTTTTTAAGAAAAAAAAGAAGTTAATATCTCTCTCTCTCTCTCACCTTGCACTCGTCTTGCGCCAAAATCCCTCTGTGCGCGAAGTTCTGCGTCTCCGGGGAGCTCCATTTTAAAAAGACGCTGTTCGTGTCTTGTCCCAACGCCGGCGCCAAGTCCGAAGCGATGGCCGCGAAAGGTCGAATAATCGTTTCCGCGCTGACTGTGGTGGTGTTTTTGCGTTGCCTGATCGCGCGTTTCGCGACGTGCGCGAGTGCTCTCGATGCCATGTTTTTATTTTAAATACGACACGCGTGGTGTTCTGGCGAGGAGTTTTGCTCTTTTTTGCGCTGTCGTCTAGCCCTTTTTTTTCGATTCTTTTCTCTCTGCGAGTCCGCATTCACATCAAAACGAGACAAAAAATACACGCGAGAGAGAGAGAGAGAGAAGAGAGAAGAGAGAGTACTTTTTGCGGAGGATGAGCGCGAACGATCGAAGAGCGCCTTTGAGCTTTGCTTCGTCGGAACACCATCACCACCGCGTTCCACCACCACCGCGGCGAGAAGACGAGGATGATATCGACGACGAAAAGAGAGAAGAAAAAGAAGGAAAAGAAGAGACGAAGACCGGAACGACGACGACGACGGCAGGAGCAGCAGCGCTCGACGACGAAGAACGAGTGGTGGTGAGCGAAAACGTTCTTTCCTTTCTCGAGCAGTTCGAACGATCCATGGAGGAGCTGCAGAAGGAGTGCGCGCTCGTGAGCGAGGACGCGAGAGCGCACGCGCGGGAGTTAGAGAAAGATGTGATCGACATGATGGCAGATTTGGAGAGGAAGTGCGAGGAGGGGTCGATGAAAAACTGGGAGAGGAGAGAAGAGCTCTTGGCGATAAAAGAAAAGAGTTTTAAAGCGATGGAAATATTCAAGACGATGTGAGCACAAAGTTTCGGTCAATACTTCATCAATAGTGATACAAACATACACCGCTATTATATTTCATACGCGGACTGCATTTTTTTTCCTTCTTTCTTTTTAAACAACTACGTTGCAGTTATGCCGAGAATGTTTCCTTGAAACGCCCCGTCTTCTACTCTGAACCACGGGAGCGAGGTCGTGACCACCCCTTCGGCTTGTAAAGCGGGCAAACGTTTCAAAGCGTCTCTTGACTCCATACGATCGTCGAACCAATACTTTTGACCTTCAATCTCAAAGAAATCTTGGTCGCCTTTACCTAAAATTAGTACGCAATCGTTCTCTTCGGCCATCGCAATCGCCGCTCGAACCGCAAAGAATCTATCAACGATGACGTATCGTCGGACCAAATTTTGCAACTCTACCGCTTCAGATTGCGCGTTTGGATGAATCAAATACATGTCTCTCATGAAAGGAATGTCAGCAATTATGCCATCCGGAAGTCGTTCTTTGACCGCGGGTAAGTCGTACACGCGACTTCTAAAGCCGTCCACGACGTCTTCCAACAGATCGTAGGCATCTTCGTTCTTCGGTGACTGCGTGGTGACAAAGACAACGTCGGCGTATTTATCTACCGTTTCGCCTAATTTACGTCGCATTGCTTTCTCGGTTCCATTATCGATGGCAGCGTTAATGTCATTATTGGTACCATCGGCACCTACGACGACGATAACGCGTCGACATTGTGGAATGGATCTTGCAGATTGAATCGCGTTTCTGACATCCTCTGGAGTCTTTGCGCTATCAACTAAAGCACAGAATTTCTGACCCTCATCGACGAGTTCCATCCGACCGCCGGCAGGGTTCGCGCGTCCTAAGCCTTGCGCGATGTTTTCGAGAGGAATTTCAGTCGCTAAACCTGAAGCTATGGAAGCTAGGACGTTGGACACGTTCGCGTCTCCAACGAGCGCGGTTACAATCTCCGTTTCGCCAACTGGCGTAGATACTAAAACGGCAGTCTCAAAGAGAGATAAATCGACGCGCTCGCAATAAACGTCCGCAATATCTCTATGTTCGCGTCTTCGTGCATACGTTACTACCGGAACTTTACAGTTAGAAATGATCTCAGAGGCGAAATCATCGTCTAGGTTAACAATGACCCGTTGATGTTTCGGATCATCCAAAGAAGTAATAAACGCGAGGGATCTCTCTCGCCAGCTTTGAACTTCTTCTTCAGTTAAACTGCTCTCATAACTCGTCTCGAACGCATCTTCTTCTTTCTCTCCTTCTTCCCCTTCTTTTGTTTCTTCTTGTTCTGTGTCTGTTTTCTCTTCATCGTCTTCGTTTTCTTCACCGTCGTCGACATCTGATGAAGCCGAAGTTGACGCTTGTTGGTCTTCATCCTCGTTATTCGCAGTCGTCATTCTCGGAGAATTTGTAAAGACAATGATGTCTACGTCCACGCTATCGATGTGTCCCTTTAACAAACTTTCGTCCGAAATTTCCATGGCCACGGCGGACGCACCGGCGTCTACCATCCCAGATAAAATTTGCTGGTGTTGTAATGCATCGGGAGTTCTCTCTGGAATCTCGTACTTACCCTGATACGGCGCGAGCCAACCCGGCGCAGAGCACGCTCTGCCTTCGGTCAAATCTTGCTCTTCTGGAACCCAAACACCGCCGTGTTGCGTGATCTTCATTTCGGGAACGATTGGATCAAGATGTATTTCCTCGGCGCCGCAAGACGGACACGAGATAAAATCGCCCGATCCCATCTCTGCTCTCACATCTTTTGGAATACACGTCGCGCCACACTCTGCGCACGAGTGTGGGATTTCATCCAAATCTTCTTCCGATATTTCTGGCGTGACATAGTACCCGCTCGAAGTAACGACGCCGGCGCGATTGGAATACTCGTCCTCGTCGTCGTATTCGTCTTCATCATCCTCATCCTCGCTTTGGCCGTTTAATGCGTTCTTTTTCAAGCTCTTTTCGCTCGCTTCGAAGATTGATTTGATTAAATTACACGTGGTATCTTTACCACGATGACCTAACACACCCGCTATGACCAATTTACCGGAGGGATCTTCGTAAAACGCCTTGCCAAGTTTTCCGAGAATACCTTTTGTGCTCTTCACCACGGCGACGGGCGCTCCGTTCGCGTTTTCAGCAACCCCGTCTTCTCGCTCGGAAACAACCGCCACGGCTCCTCGCAACGCAATTGCATCACTCACGTCGGCGTGTCCATCGTGCGGATCTTGATCGTCGGACGAGTTATCAACGCACACGAAAAGGTCACCCGGTATCGCGTACCGTGCGTCCGAGACGATGCCGCTGATTTCCACATCTTCCTCCTCCTCTAAATCTATCCATTTTATGACCTCAATGTTTGCCGCTTCGAATGTGTCTCTCAACAGACCGACGTTTTCTTCCTCTTCTTCTTCTTCTTCTTCTTCTTCTCCTTCTCCTTCCTCATCCTCTTCTACTTCTTCGTATTCCTCGTCTTCGTCGAAACTTTCGTCTTCGTCGTCTTCGAAATATTCTTCGTCCTCCTCGTACTCCTCGTCCTCGTCTTTCGCTCTCAGCGCTTCGCCGAGCGATCGTCGAGGACGTAAAATAGAAGCAAAAGAGGAGGAAAAAGTCGAGCCGTGAAGGTGAAGCGGCGCGACGCTCGACGAGAAACTCAAAGTTTGTCGTCCTTTTCCTCGTCGTCGTCTGAGTTGTTGTTGTTGTTGTTCTCGTCGTTGTTGTGGTCCTCCTCTTTTCGTAAAAAAGGAGAAGGACGACGACGATGATGCAACGACTGTTTTACATCTCACGACTCTGTTTCCCGACGACGACGACGAAGCGCGCGTGGGAACAACGGGTGCATTCACCGCGCATCCCAAGGAAAACATGATATAGTTTTCCAACGAGTAGTACGTCTGCGCGCGTGTGCGTATATCAAAGAAGAAGAAAAAAAAAGTGCGCTTTTCCCTCACGGAGCCGGCGGCGGTCTATGGGAAAAAAGCGTCTACAGAGAGAGAGAAAGAGGTGCTTCTCGTCTCTTTTTTGTCTCGTCTCTCTTCTCTTCGGAAACGATCTCTCGATCCTCCGCGATGAACTCACTGCTAATCTTTCGCCTTCGCGCGCTCTCGATCGGGTCTCTTCTCTTTCTTTCTTCTCTTCGCGCGAGAGATTGGAAAAAGAAAAAGAAGTGCGGCGAGAGTCTGTTTGCTTTTGCCCCTTTTTGGGGGAGGAGCGCGAAAAAAAATTTTTACGACGCACGACGAAGCGGCGAAAACAGAGAAGAAGAAGAGTGAAGAGATGGGGGCGAGAGAAGCAAAAGATTCCAAACAACGAACGTGTTTGTTGGCCGTCTTATTGCGAAGAAGAAGAAGAAGAAGAAAATCGTTATTTATTAGAAAGAATAATAACAACTCGCGAGGAGGAGTAAACCTAAATAAAACACACGCCGGCACGCGTCCTTTCGATGATGATATCGCTGTCCTCGTCTCTGGGACTTTGTCCCGCGAACACGAACGACACCGTCTTTAACGGACAAAACGCGCGAAGCGGAGGCGGAGGAGGAACGGGGAGACGAGCGGCGATCGCGGTGGCAAAAGGAGGGGTGCGATTGCGCAGTCGTCGCTGTTACTGTTTTTCGGTCTTCCACCAAAGCAGCGGCGACGACGACCACGAGAGGAGAAGAAACGGACGGAAATTTACGACGAGCAAAAGCAGCGCGAATAACAACAACAACAACAACAACAACGATAGCAGAAGAAGAAGAACGAGAAGAAAAATGAGACAGTTTACGATCGTCAGAGCGACGAAGGAGGATAAAAAATCTTCCACGGCGAAAGAGGTGGATGAAATCACGAAGAAATGGGGACTAGAAGCTGGACTGTGGAAAATTTTCAAGTCGAACGACAACGGCGGTAGTAAAACGACGACGGGGGAAGAAGGAGAAGGGCAATTGAGCGGGTCTCGAATGGATATGGCGAAACAGTTGTTGAAAACCTACGGGTCCGCGTACTTAATCACCTCCATTTCTCTCTCTTTGGTTTCTTTTGGCGTGTTTTACGTGTTGGTGAGTTCCGGCGTGGATGTCGCGGCGTTGTTGTCCATCGTCGGCATCACGGCGACGCAAAATTCAGAGAAAGTTGGAACGGTAGCGATTGCGTACGCGGCGCACAAAGCGGCGAGTCCGATACGGTTTCCGCCGACGGTGGCGTTGACGCCAATCGTGGCTGGATGGATGGGGAAGACTGGGAATAAAGAAGAAGAAGACAACAAAGACGGAGAAGCCAGCGAAGAAAAGTAAGCGGAGAGAGAAAGAGAAAGAGAGAAAAGAAAAGAGGTTTATGATGCGAAGCGAGCGCTTCAAAATCGAGAAGGAAGAGAAAGAGAGAGAGAGAGAGAGAGAGAGAGAGAGAGAGAGAGAGAGAGAGAGGAGAGATGATGTCGTGTCGTCGTCGTTCTTTCATGAATCCGTCGTGTGTATGTAGTTTCACGGGTGTAAAATCAAAAATATCAAATATAAAACATCACAAAGGTGTGTTTGCGCGTGTTCGTTACAATTTTTTTCCTTCGTCGGCGCGAGATATTTTCTCTCCGTTCACAATCATATCGCACAAAACGCGCGCGACGCAATCGTCATGTCCTCTCGGACGACCGCGAAGAAATCAATGCTCGCAACAATTCTCCTCGTCTTCCTCTCCACCTTCTGCATCTCCTTCTCGTTTTCCCAACAACGCGCGCTCGTAACTCTCACCGACAAAACGTTCGAACACGAAACGCAATCGTCCACGGGACAGACGAGCGGGAAGTGGGTCGTCTACTTCGACACCTCTCACTCGTCGAATCACTTCTTAACGCCGACGCTGAAAGCGAGTTTGATGAAGTTGGATAAATTGCAGCACCAAGAACAACGAGGAGAGGAGGAGTACGGGGGAGAACCGTTCATCGCGGCGACGATTAACGTGGACGAAGAGTATTTCACGAGAGCGAGATTTGCAAACGCAGGCTTGACGTTCCCGTGTTTGGTGGTTTTCGAGCGACGGAAGATGCGACTGTTTGAAGCTAGGCATCCGGAAGGAGAAGAACACAAAGCGTTCGGGAAAGGCGTAAAAGACGTGCAAGAGTGGTTAGAGATGTCCAACGAGGAAAGCGAGGGAGGAGGAGAGGTTCGATATCTAAGTGTACCGGAACCGCTATCGATGGCACAAGCGACGAGCGTTCGGGCGCAGATGGCGATGCGAGTATTCAAAGAGGGTAAGCTTCGCGCGAAAAGAGATTGGCAACACGCGATGAAGGCGAAAGGTGAAGCTGGAATGGGCGCTATGTTCCACGAGATGGAGGAGAGTTTTAAAAAGTCGCCGAAACTTTACGGGTCGATTTTAATTGGCATCGCGTTAACGATGATTGCCTCGTTAATGGCAATGTCGTCGGTTTTGTTCGCAGAGCGACGAGGCGCGTCGAAGAGGAAAGAGGAGTAAGTGACGCGCGCGCGTTCGCGCTTGTACATGTAATATCAAAAGAAGGCATACTGTGTATTTTATGTGCGCAAGTGTATTATTATTATTCATTTGAAAAACAATCAGAGTAAAAAATGACCGCGAAAGTAAGGAGGTTGAACCGATTTCACGAGTTCATAGCCTTCATCGAACGCGTTTAGTAATTTCTCGTTAAGCGGTCCTTTCCTCGATGCGAGTAAATTTTCTCGACACTGCGCTATGCTGCTGGCTCCGATGATGACTCCATCCCCTTTCGCACCAGATAATTTCGAGTTGAAATACATCCATCTCAAGCTCGCTTCTGTCGGCGTAATCCCCTCCTCCTCGGCTGCTTTTTTAATCACCTCCACGGCTTCGAAATAAGCCTCGTTCCAGAAGCGCGCTTTGTACATCTCGTTATTTTTGAATCTTCCGGCTTTGATCCCTCCGTCGTCGCCGCTGCCGCTCCCGTTTAATAGCTTTTCGTGTTTGCCAGTCAACAACCCGCCGGCTAATGGATTGTACGCCACAAAGCGCATGTTCAAACTCTTCAACGCGGGAATCAATTCTGGCTCAACCTGTCGCGTCAATGGATTATACATCCCTTGGTATATCGTTGGTAAGACCCATTGATTCTCTTTACAAATCGCGTGCGCTCTCACCACTTCCCAAGCGCTCATATTTGATAATCCTAAAGTCTTGAACGCACCGGAACGATACAACCCTTGAGCGGTCTCCAACACGTCGTACAAAGTCGTCTCCGAATCTGGAGCGTGTAAATATAAAATATCTATGCTTTTTGGATCGAGTGCCGTTAAACTCTTTCCTACTTGCGCGCGAAACTTTTCAGCTCGTAATCCGCCCTCGCCGGCAACGCTCGCCATCTTTTCCCCCCACGGGTTTGCCTTTGTCGCGACTGACAGTTTCGCGAGTCTCTCTTTCGGCATGCGAGCGAATATGCGTCCTAATATTTCTTCCGTATTTCCTCCTGCGTACGCTATCGCCGTATCTAACTCAATCAAAGACGACGACGACGACGAAGACGAAGACGAAGACGTTCCTTTCTCAATCTCTTCGATAAAAAAATCCAAGAGCTTTTCACTCTGAGCTTCGGCCATATCTTCTGAACTGTAACTCCACCCGAACGTCATCGTTCCCAGGATGGTTTTCACCGGTAACCCCGACGAAGACGACGACGGTGGCATGGACGGCTCTTTCTTGACCATTTTAGTATCGTTAGCGTGGTCCGATGAGGAGGATGAAGAGGAAGAGCAGCGCGTAATTCTTAACTGTCCGTGTTTTCCCGAAGAAGAAGAAGAAGAAGAAGACGAAGAGTGTTTCGATGCCGACGAAAGGAACGCGCGGGTCGAGAAGGATTTTGGCGCCGAAGAAGCCGCCGCTCGCATTCTTTCACAGTTCGCAGCGGTGCTATCTCCCTAGCTTGCTTCTTATTGTTCTTTTTGTTCGAGCGTATTATCTCCGTGCGTTTGTTTATGACGCGTTCGTTGGTGAATGACGTGCCTTTCTTTTTCTTTGATGTGCTGCGCTACAAAATAATCTACTCTTTAAAATCTTCTAATAAAATCATCTATTCTAAATTATCTCTAAATCCGCCGCTGCGATGTGCAATCTAAGCAAACTCGCTCTCTCCCGTCCTTCTCTGTTTCATCCTTTTTCCGTTTCGTTCTTTTCCGAGGAAGAAAACAGAGCTTTCTCTTTTATAATTCTACCCGTATCTCTCCCGTTTTTCTTCATCGCTAAAGGCGAGTCTATGCCGTCTAGATTTTTACCTAAACCTTTACCTTCCTTCCATCCCATTTTCTTCATCATCTTCATCGCCATGGACATGCCTTTACTACTTCCCGCCGCCTTCTTCTTCTCACTCTCTTCCTTCTCTCTCATCTTTTTCTCGCGCTCTCCTTCTTCCTTGATTTTCTTTCGCTCCATCCAATCTTTCTCTCGCCGCGTCTTCTCCTCGTCATCTCGCGTGCGTTGGAGTTTCGCGTCCTCGTAGGAGTTTGGTTTGCACGGATCGTACTCGTTTGGACAGTCCCACGCCGCTGAGCTGCCATTGGCGGTGGTTCCTTCCTCCTCTTCTTGTTCTTTTATTTTCGCTCCGTCGTCGTTTTTAACGCGTAACGACACTTTAGTACTATTATTAGGGGTTTCCGCGTGGTGGTGGTTTTGTCGCTGTTGTTGTTTCGCTCTCAGCATCTTCGCCCGTTGCGCTTTCAAAAAAAACGAACCGTTTTGGTTCTTTGACGCGATCGTTTTATTCTTTATCTCCTCTTCCTCCTCCTCCGTTTTCTTCTTCTCTCCAGATTCGACTCTTTGTCTCTTCATCGAAGCCGTCGTCGTCGCTTCTTCTTTGTCTTTGTCTTCTTCTGATTCTGATTTTCTTTTAACGGCATCGTCCTCGTTTTCTTCCTTTGTTTTTTCCCAACGCGGTATTACCGTCTCTTCCGTCTTCCTCGCGCTCGGTAAATCGCCAAACAGAGAGAAAGACGACATGTCGTTTCGTTTCGTTTTTTATCTATCTATCCGTGTTGTTCTTCTCGTTCGTTTTTCATCGGAGAGAGAGAGAGAGAGACTTTTTGTTAGAGATATCAGATGCGCAGAGAGAGGAGAGAAAGTGCCGCACTTTTGATGAAACCTTACACGTTTGAACAACAGAAACTTTAAAGCGCGTGGCAACTCACACACACTTACACACACAAGAAGAAGATGGAAGGACCGCCGACGCGCGATTTACCGGAAGGGTTCTTCCCACCCCCCGTCGTCGTCGCCGTCGAGCAGCAGCGCCGCTCGTTGAACACTTCTTCTCCTTCTCCTTCTTCTTCGTGGGGAGGGAATCGTCGTCGCCGAGGAAGTTTGAGCAGCAACGCGAGGATAAAAATCGAAGAGGAAGAGGAGCAACCGCTCGCGTTTATCGTCGTCGAGAAGAAGACGGAGGGAATGGAGATGAACGATGCCGGTGGCGGCGAGGGAGGTTCGAACGATATCGTCGCCGTCGCTTCGTTTACCGCTGATGAGGATGAGGATGAAGATGAGGAGGGGAAGAAGAGAGCGTTTCGAAGCATTCATTTTTCGCCGCCTTCGTCGTCGCATGTTCCGGACGATGTCGACGATATCCTCTGCGATATCGTGACCACCACGACGAAGAAACGCGTCTGCGTCTTCGCGTCGAAAAGAACCGGGGTTGTCACATTTATAGCCGCGGCTGAAGATGAAGATGAAGATGAAGAAGAAACGGCAACCCACGGCAAATGTTTCGACGAACGACGAGAAAGAAGCAATCGATTGACGACGTTGATCGCTTCCGCCACGGGAGATGGTGGCGTAGTTGTACTTTTAGGTGATGCGAACGGGGACGTGTGGTGTGCTCGATGCGACGATACCGTGAGAGCTTGCGTCGTCGATAAGTGCGAAAGACGAGGAGGAGCGGCGTTGTCGGTTGGGTCGGAATACGACTATTCGTCCACCCCGAGGAAAGGAGGAGGGGAAGGAGGAGCCGGGTCGCTTTTGGCGTCGCCGTCGACGGCTGCCGCGAGAATTGCTTCAAAGATATCGAAGAAGGCGGGGAGCTTTCTATTTCAAAACGGGAGCGAGCAACCGGTGGTGGCGATGATGTGGGCGGAGATGTCGCGAGAGGCTTTGCGAGGCGGGAACACGGGGATGAACACGGTTCAGAGGATGTTCTATGTAGTTAAAGAGAAAGGATCGATGGAAATGTGGTTGTGTTCGCTGGATTCGTCCGTGATGACGCCGGAGATGGTGTGCAATTGCGACGTAAACGAGAAACTTGCGGCAAAGACGAACGGGTTTAGCAAAGTTTTACATTCGGATTGGATTTCTCTGCCTAATGGCAGTAGCAGCCGTTACGGTGGCGGTAGTGGTAGTGATAGTAATAATAGATTTTTGAGCGTCGTTTTGTGCGAGTCTTTGCAATTTGCAAAGGTTGCGCACGTCTTTGAAATGGAAAAGAACACCGGCGAGGTTTCTGCGTCGACGCTCACAGCAAATCTGGTGCGCTCGTTTGAAATTACGGCATCTGAGTGCGACAGAATCGCACTCTCGAGACAAGGAAACGCCATTGTTACGTATAGTAGTAATAGTAACGCTAGTATCACAAGTGGTCGAAGGAAACTGGCGAACGCGACGTGCCACTACGGAGAGCACTTTCATAAATCTACGATTTTGAAAGAATCCGTCGTATCCGTGTGCCGCTGTCTGCGCGATTACAACAGTTTCTTGGTGCTGGACCCATCGAGGTCGTGCGTGTGGACGTTTTCACCACCAGAATCGGAGGAATACGCATCACCGCCGCAAGCGACGTCGGCGCAACCGTTTACGAGTCCCATGAAAACGCGCATCGTAGACGTTCGCAAACAAATGTTTTCGCCGCTGGTAAGAGAAGCGCACGAGATGAAGCTCAATGACGACAACAATCCGCGTTCACCGTACGCCAGCGTCTCAACGGCGTACGACGAAAGTGCGAGAGCAGCCGATGCGAGATTTGTGAGAGACGCGTTTGAAAATTTGAACAATTACGAAGCCATCGCAGAGCTCGCGGCGAAACAAACCATCGCGGGACCCGCGAAAGCTACGAAACCGTTCGCGGCGCACTCGGCGGCTATTGTAGACACCTTACCGAAACGCTGGGCAGGAGCAACATCTGGAACCGGTAAAGGATTGAGGACGTTGTTGGAAGAAAAAGCGCAAGTGCATGAGAAATACGCAAAGTTTCTCGTCGATTCAGGCGCGTGGGAAAACACGACCCCATCGGAAAAGATGGAAGTTCTGAGACACGGAGAGACGACGTTTGCGTTGCTGAGATTGCGAGTGTTGTTAGATCAATTGAAGATGGAAGAAACTGAAAAGCAACAAAGTTTACTCAGCGACATAGTGCGATTCGCGGGGAAAGACATAGCAAAAGGCGATGGCACGCTGACTCGTCTCGTTCGCGATGACGCTATCGATGTCGACGACATCTTTTTCAGCCGTTCGTCTTTCTTTTCGAGCGTCTTTTGGAAGGCGACTTGCGCGGTTGTCGAACAGAAAATTAAAGAAGCTTCTCAACAAACGGAGCGTTTAGCCGACGACGTCGAATATGAGTGCATAAATCAAGCGGCACGAATTGTTTCCATCGCGCTCGATTGTTCGAACGAATACAGACGATGCTGGTCGGATTTATATCCGGCCCAAAGAGTTTCGGTTGAAGAAAACTGGACGTCGCAAGCAAGCGCCAGAGAGTGTATGCGAACAATTTCAAAATTCTCCATCGATGTGTTCAATGCGAGGAAGAGGTTGGACGTTGGTGTTCCTTTATTTGCGGTGGCACAACCTTTACTCGACGCTTCTGCATCTAACGTTCTTTACGCGAGAACGGAGCGATCTTTGATGGAGTATAAGAGCGATCGCAAGTTGATACTGCCGACATTGCTTCTTTGCGCTCGGGCGCACGTGTGTCCCGCGGAAAACGTCGCTGCGACGTGCGAATCGCACTTTGGCTACGACGAGTTGTTCACCTTTTGCGACGCGGAAGGTGGAAAAGCGCGATTGTTTCACTACATGCGAACGTTGAAAGCAGAAGATGCTGCTCCATTTAACGAGAACGGGTTTGCGTTTTACGTCTTTGAAAAGATTTTTGCTTCTTCTGATGCGTCTTCGAGGAGAAGAGTTTCGGCCATGCTCAGAGAACTCCCGGACGAGTTTTCGGGACATCTCTCGCACTATTTAATGATGCGTAATAGCGAACGTGGCGATGATATTTCGGTCACGGCGAAATGGGCGCACGAAATTGCCAGGAATGAATTCGACAAAGCCGGCGAGAGTTTTCTGAAAGCTGGGTTGTACAGCGAGGCAAAGTTGGCGCATTTAGTCGGCGGCGGCGGGGAAGGAGCCGAACAAAAAATAGACGAAATCAATAGCATGTTTTAAAAAAAAGCTACCATTATATATACAATACATACTGGTATACACTACTATATAATGATACATTACAAAACGTTCTCGGCAACCTTTGCGGCTATGATGCTACTTAAAACTAAACCTCCGTAGGTTTGGTTGCTTCGAAACTTATCTCCGCAATCCTTTCTATTTTTCAAATCGACGGTGTATATTTGCCAAAACAAGTGCGTCCCCGCGGTGGACAAAAGGAACGGGTAAAACGTCCAATGCGCGTCCGCTAAGTACCCGCTGGCGAGCAAACCAGAGATTGCACCGACGCCAAAAGTAGACAAAATCCCTTTCGTGTTGTTCTCGAACAATCTCGCGGAGGACTTGACGCCAATTTTCTTGTCGTCGTCGATGTCTTGGTGCGCGTAAATTGTATCGTACACCATCGTCCAACACACGCCGCTCCCGTATAAAGCCAACGCTGGCGCTTCTAAAACACCCCCAGTGATTGCAGTCCAACCCATTAATGCGCCCCAATTGAAAGTAAACCCAAGAAATAATTGCGGCAGGTTTGTCACTCGTTTCATCAGCGGATATGCGACGACCAACGGCAGAGACATCAAGCCTAAAATCTGCGTGTTGAAATCGAGCTGGTACAAAATGACGCTTCCTAATCCTAATTGCGCGCCTAAAAATGCCAACGCGTTTGGTACCGTTATTTTACCCGATGCTATCGGCCTATCTTTCGTTCTCTCTACTTTAGCGTCTACTTTTCTGTCCCAAATGTCGTTGATGGTACACCCGGCGCCTCGAAGCAACACGGCGCCGCCGGAGAACAAGGCGGTAATGGCTGCAATCTTTTCCGTCGTCGGTGGTATCGCAGCCGTGGACGAGGATAGCAAAATCGACCACAAACACGGATACGCGAGCAAATATATGCCTATGGGTTTGTCTAAACGCGCCAAGGCGATGTAGTTTGAAATGTCTTTTTTAGGAGGATTTGAGGAGGAAGAGGAGGAGGAAGGAGGAGGAGGAGGAGGAGATGAAGAAGAAGATGAAGATGATGATGAAGGAGAAGAAGTACAAGAAGAAGACGCTCCAAATCCGCGCGATATCACGATTTCATCTCCTCTCCTTCTTCTTTTTCGTGTAACTTCTTTCCCATCGATATTCAAAGCACCAACAAAAACGTCGTTAAACTGTTTTTTATTGTTGTTGTTGTTGTTGAAAAGTTGATGAAGATGAAGATGATGATGTTGCGAGGAAGAAGAAGAAGAAGAAGAAGAAGAAGAGGCTACTTCAACAGAAGCAAAAAGGCGCCTCTTTTGAAGAAGGCGGTTGCGCATCATCGTTCGTTCCTTCTTCTCTCTTCTCCTCTTCTCTTCTTCTTCTTCTTTTGGTGCTCGGTTTTGTGCGGCGATGAGTAGTTGACACTACAAATTCATCAGAAAAGAAAGGAAAAAACGAAAAAAAAAGGAAGAAAAAAGAAAAAGAAAGGAAGAAAAAAAAAGGGAAGAGGAGACTTCGGAACTCGGCGGCGGCAAAAAAGAAAACTCTTCAGAAAAGCTGCAGTGGCGTCCACCGAGATTGGAATGATATCAAGGGGCAGTCATCAATGTATCGCAAGTTTTCTCCGAAGAGAAAATGTTTTGCGACACGGGTACTTCGTGCTCGGCCACACAGCTCGTCACTCGTCATCAGAGTTGAAAAGTTCGTATTCTTGAAGAATACTGAAGTAGCAATCGACTATAGAATTATATCCTGTATTAGTACGATCGTAACTCGTTAGGGTTTAGGAATAGCACTATGTTTCGTGTTTTTTTTTCAGGGGAAAATAAACTTCAAGAAACTCATCAGTGCTGGAGGATTTTTGTGCTGGCTCGCGACAAAATCGTGTCACATCATGCTCAACTTAACTTTCACCACGGCGGCGGTGACCGCCGCGTCTTCTTCCTCTTCTTCTTCTTCTCCTTCTAGACGACGACACTATAGTAATAGTATTATTCTCAGTAGACCATCATTAGTAGCATCATCATCATCGTCAAAAAAGAGCACAAGAGGAGGAGTTCGCGTGTCATCGTCAGCGAGCGAACAACAACAACCGGCTAAGATACAGGAAACGTATCAGTTTCACAGTCCAGGGAAAGTGACGTTCGCGCACGAAACCGACGAAGAGAAACCTAAGTGGACGAATTGTGAGATTTCTCACGTCGGAGATGTGAACGAGGGCGTCAATGTGAAACTCGGAGTAGTCATTGGTACGTTTCGTTTTTCATTCTTCTTCTTCTTCTTCTACTCTTTGTCTTTATTGCAACAACAACAAACAACAACAACAACAACAAACAAACAACAAATTGTATGATATTAAATAACAACATATTTCTTCTTTCTTTCTTCTCTACCTTGACATTAACAGGTGAATTCCACGATCAACTCATGAACCGCATGCTCGAAGACGCTCGCCTTTCTGCGTTGGCGATGAACGCGGAAATCACCAAAGTCGTCTTCGTCCCGGGCACGTACGAAGCGCCGTTAATATTAGAAAATATGCTCATGGACGACTCGTTAGACGCGGCTTGTGTTTTAGGATACATAGAAAAAGGTTCAACCTTACACGGAGAGGAGATGGGAAACACGTGCTCGTTGATTTTTAAGCAGTTGGAGTTGGAATATCGCAAACCGGTCGGTATGGGTATCATCGGTCCCGGCGCGACGGCCGAGCAGGCGGAAACAAGAGTCGCATACGCCGGGAACGCAGTTCGCGCCGCGATTCGAATGGCAAGGACGATGAAATCTGCATGATTTCTTTTCCATTGTCACGACGTTGCAATTTTGATTTAAGCAACTATGATATATTCTACTTACACACACTTATACATACACACACACACACACACACACACACCAAAATCAAATTCGTCTCGGCAGCAGGTTGTCGCTCGCACCTTCTTCTCCTTCTTTTTCTTCTTCGCGATTTGTGCGTGATCTGAACACTGCTGAACAAAAAACAAAAAATTATTGAATCGATCAAGTCGAGCGCGTCCGTCCGAGGTGGAATAATCTTCACGCAAAATAAAAAACTTTACTTTTACAAGAGCGCGCGCGCGCCCGGTTTGCATTACTTAGCAGCTGTAACAGTAGCCGCCGAGAGTAAAAAAGATATATCGTACGATGATGGTTCCTGCCGCGACTCTTTCATCGATGAGCGCTTCGATGCGATCGCTCGGCGTATCGGCAAACGCAAAAGATAATTTCCAACGAGTTTCTCGTTTTTATCCAAAAAGCGCTTCGTTAAAAACGATTTTGAGGATTAGAAACCAACGAGGAAGAAGAGGAACGTCATCGTCGTCGTCGTCGTCGTCTTCGACAACAACAACAACGGTGGCAGAGAAAAACGTGTATTCCGCGGATCCTCCGCCGCCAAAGAGAAAGACAAAGTTTGGCGATCCGAACAATCCAGCCGCGCTCGGTGGTGGTGGAGTCAGTCCAGCTTCCTCGCAACCGAAAGAGTCAGACGTCCTTTCGGCAGTCGCAACTGCTTCTCCTGCTCCTCCTCCTGCTCCTTCTCCTCCTCCTTCTCCTGCCGCCGCCCCAAAGGTAAAGAAGACGAAGTCAGCAACGAAAACAACAATTCCAGCTTCTAAAAAAGCAAAGAAGATATCATTAGCGAGACAACTCCGACCGATCGAAGAAACTCCGTTAAATCGAGGCCAACCGACGTGCGGGCAACCGTCTCCGCTGGGCGCGACGAGGTTGGAAAACGAGAGCGTGAACTTTGCACTTCGGACACAAAACGCGACGAGCGTGACGTTGGTGTTATATTCCGAGGAAGATTTTAAGTATGGTAAAATAACGGCAGAGATTGATTTAGACCCGGAGAGTGGCTTCAAGACGGAAAGAGCGAAGGACGAGGCGGTGATTTGGCACGTGGAAGTGCCCAATTTGTCCGAGAAATGTTTATACGGATATCGAGTAAACGGTCCAAAGTTACCGGGGCACGCGTTTGATTTTAACAAAGTCGTGTTGGACCCGTACGCCAAGCACGTGTGTTGCAACCGCGAAGGGTACGGGGAAACGAATAAACGCGCAGAAAACGATTTGGAAAAGAATTGGCCGCAATATGCGAGCGGAGTTCCAGCTTTGTATAGTGATTTGGAGACGAACGCTTTCGATTGGGAAGGCGTGGAATCGCCAGAGTACGATCTTGCCGATTTAACCATCTACGAGGGTCACGTGAGAGGTATAGGACGAACCTATAAGGATATGATCGAGAAACTCCCGTATTTGAAATCGATTGGTGTGAATTGCTTAGAGTTACTCCCGATTCACGAGTTTAACGAGCTCGAATACTCCGACGAAAACAAACCAAATCCAGAAACCGGCGAGTTGAGAAGAAACTTTTGGGGGTATTCCACCGTGAACTTTTTCACTCCAATGACAAAATACGCAAAAGTTGGCGAAGCCGATTGCGGACGAAAGAGCAACGACGAGTTCAAAAAGTTAGTTCGAGAGTGTCACAGGAACGATATGGAGGTGATTTTAGACGTTGTGTTTAATCACACCGCGGAAGGGAACGAAAAAGGTTTGACGCTTTCTTTCAGAGGCGTGGATAACAGAAGCTACTACGTGACCGCACCGACTGGAGAGTTTTACAACTACTCCGGGTGCGGAAACACGTTGAACTGCAATCACCCGATGGTGGTGGATTTAATCGTCGATTCGTTGAAACACTTCGTAGAGGAGTACCACGTCGATGGGTTTCGGTTCGATTTAGCGAGCATTTTGACGAGAGAAGCCTCGCATTATAAAGGCGAGGAAGGACCGACGGCTGAAGAGTTGAGTTTATTAGCCAGCATGCAACCGAGTTCTGCCGCTGCTCCTGATTCCGCGACGAACGGTATGCCGTATTACGACGAAGAGGAGGTGCTTTACGACCACGAAGGGAACCCGATTCCGAAAAATCCGTTACAGAGGATTCCAATCGGGACGAATTTAGAAGATCCACCCGTGTTGCGCGCGATTTCCAACGATCCAGTCTTACGTAACGTTAAATTGATCGCGGAAGCCTGGGATGCTGGAGGATTGTACCAAGTCGGTACCTTCCCGCACTACGGCGTCTGGGCTGAATGGAACGGTAAGTTTAGAGACGACGTGAGAAACTTTATCAAAGGGTCCGACGGATTCGTCGGTGCCATGGCCTCTCGCTTGTGCGGTTCTCCGGACATTTACCACGCCTCTGGACGAAAACCGAAAAGTTCCATCAACTTTGTCACCTGCCACGATGGATTCACCTTGCGCGACTTGGTTTCCTACAACGAAAAGAACAATTTTTTCAACGGCGAAGACAACAACGACGGCGAAAATCACAACATTTCATGGAACTGCGGCAGTGGCCCGGAGGCTGAC
>Ga0181559_10002570_pt1 | contig 17962 bp, 20 predicted proteins | sample 011ome_21_FD_133752 | JGI IMG/M metagenome (GOLD analysis project Ga0181559, IMG submission 133752) | Coastal salt marsh microbial communities from the Groves Creek Marsh, Skidaway Island, Georgia - 011508AT metaG (megahit assembly) | ecosystem: Environmental > Aquatic > Marine > Intertidal...
CGCTGCGCAACCCCCCCGGCTTCTTAAACTCCATCCCCAACGACGCCACCGCCGCGATCCACAGCGACGTCAGCGAACACGCGAACGGCGCCCACGTCGCGACGCGCTCCGGCGCGTACGTCAGCGTCGCGCCCATCAAAGGCGCGGCGACGAAGCCCCACGCCACCGCCCCCCACAGTCTCTGCGCGCCGTACGACGTCCCCCCCCACGGGCAGACGTCGTCGTGACTGGTTCCCATACGACCGCGTTCGCGTGGTGAACGCCGTTCCTTAAGGACTTTGCGACTAAAGCGGCGGCACATCTGCCCGGTCGCGCTGTCCGCGAGGGCGTTGTTCGCGCAGCACGTCATCTCCTGCGCGACCGTGTACGCCCACACGACCGCGAACGACCTCGGGATGAGCTTGAGGCTGAAGAACCCGATCCCTTGGAGCGCGTTCTTCGCGAAGAGGACGACGCGGTGGGACCCCGTGTGATCCACCAGCGCGCCCCACAGCGGGCTCATCACGAACGCCACGAGCGGCCGCGTGCAGTTCACGTAGCCGATCTCGTCCGGGGAGAGACCGAACGCGCGCGAGAAGAACAGCGGGAGGAACGGCGTGATGGAGCCCCAGCCCAAGAACGTGAAGAAGTACCACAGCTTGGCGTGATGGAGGGGATGGAGACGGAGCGGACGGAGGAATCGATATGGCGACGCCGCGTCCGTCTTCGCCATGACGCGACGACGCGGCGAGGCGTCGCGCGGCGGCTCGCGCCCGCGCTGCGCCTCCCGTCTGCCCCGCGCGCCGTCGCGAAGACGGACGCGCGCGCTACCAGGAGTGTCGACGCGTTTCTCGGAAGGGCCTCGAGACGACCGCCATCGCCAGGCCGCATATGCCGCCGGGTGATTACGCCTTTCAACGCGCGTTCGGTCGGTTTCGATCGAGCGCGCGCGCCGATCGACGGCCTGGTTTCATCGGCGAGGAACGATCAGAGTGCCGATCAAAAATCGTCGTAACCGCCGCGCCGCGGGCTTTTCCTCGTGTCCGAACGCGGCCTGTCCACGAGCGAGAGAACAACTCGTCTCCAGCCTCCGAGGCACAGCGCCTCGCGCGCGCGTCCCTCGGCGTCATGGCGAAAGAGGACGGCGACGGCGGCGGCGACGACGACGACGCGGCGACGGCGAAGGAGGACGCCGCGGACGCGCGCGCGACGACGGCGAGCGCGAACGACCCGACCGATCCGACGCCGCCGGGGACTGAGGAGGCGGAAATAATGGACGACGTCGCCGAGAGAATCGAATCCCCCCGTCGCGGGGTCGACCCGGTCGACGCCGCCGCCGCCGCCGCCGCCGCCGCGCCCGGTCCGTCGCCGTCCACCGCGGACGACGACGACGCGGAAACAACGCCCGCGCGGCTGTTCGTCGGCAACGTCGCGGAATCGATCGACCCGGCGACGTTCCGCGCGAGGCTCGAAGCGTTCGGCGACGTCGCGAGCGCGAATCTCGCGACGAAGCGCGGCGGGCGCGCGTCGCGCGGGTTCGGCTTCGTCACGTACGCGTCGATGGCGTCCCAGCGCGCGGCGCTCGCGAGCGACGACGTCGCGTTCGACGTCCCGAACGGCGGCGGCGCGAGAGCGACGTGGTCGGTGCGCGTCTCGCAGAAACCGAAATCGCCGGGGGACACGCCGCGAGAGGACGGAGGCGACGGGGAAGCGGGGAAGACCGCGAGGGGCCCCGCGGACTTCGACGCGTCCTCGTCGAGATCGAAGAAGGACGAGAAGGACACGAAGCCGCCGCCCGAAGGAGGGGCGCCGCGAGCCGGGGACCAGGGTCCGCCGACTGAAAAAAACCCCGGCGTGAAATATTTCGTCGGCGGGATCGGGAACACGACGTTTGAAACGCTGCGCGCGCACTTCGCGAAGTTCGGCAAGATCATGGCGTGCAACGTCGTGCACCGCACCGACGGACGACCGCGCGGGTTCGGGTTCGTGACGTTCGAGAGAGAGGAAGACGCGGAGAAGGCGCTACTGGAGAAGCACGAGGTGGACGGGAAGACCTGGGACGTGAAAACCGTGCAGCCGAATTCCTTCGTGGACTCTCGAGGGACGAAGGGCGTGGGCGGCGCCGTCGAGGGCGATTGGAGATGCCGGCGATGCGACAACGTGAACTTCAAGTGGCGTGACGCGTGCTTCAAGTGCAAGCACGCGCCGCGGTTCGAGAGCGGAGGGGGAGGGGGCGGCGGCGCGCGAAGAGGGGGCGGGGACGACCGGCCCCGGTCGAGGGACGGTCAGGTGCGTTCTATACACTGGTCCCCATACGACCGCGTCGGCGTGGTGAACGCCGATCCTTAAGGGCTTTTGCCGTCGTCTCTCTCCGCCCATCCCACGCTTTCAATCCCCGTCCTCGACGCCTTTCAACTCCACCTGACGCCTTTGAACTCCACCCCGACATTCGCTTGTATAGAACGGCCCTCATAGGGCGCCTTCGCACGCGCACGCGCACGCGCATTCGCATTCGCATTCGCATTCGCATTCGCAGCAGATGATGGTGCAGCCCGGGCAGGTCGTCATGGTGAACGGGCAGCCGATGAAGATGGTCATGGTTCCGCAGCATCAGGTCCACGCGGGCGGCGCGAAGCGAGGACGGGACGGCGGCGAATACGGCGGCGACGACCGCGGGGGGTACCGACCGAGGATGGGGGAAGCGCCGCAGATGCAGATGGCGCAGCAGATGCAGATGGCGCCGCCGCCGCCGCAGATGCAGATGATGATGGTGGCGCCGCAGCAGGTCCAACAGATGCCGATGCCGATGACGCATCCGATGGCGCATCAGATGGTGACGGCGCCGCAGATGGTGACGGCGCAACAGCCGCGATACTATCAGGTTCCCGCGCGACAGCCGCCGCGGCCGCCCGGGCTGCGGCCGCAAGGCGGGTGGCAGCCGCGGCAATATAATTAAACGCGACGAAGGAGGACGAAATCCGTTAACCTTCTTAGTTGACTGTTTTAGTGATGACACGTCATATTACCTCCTCTCTCTCTCGTCTTCCCCCGCGTCGTCGTCGATCAAAAAAATTCCCCGCCCGCCCGCCCTCCTCGTCGTCGTCAGATCACGACCGGAAATCCCCGCCGTCGAACCCGCTGAACCCCGCGAGCTTAAACACCGGGTAGTACGCCTTCTTCTCGATCTTCGAACACCAGTTCCACGCGGAGGTCAACCTCCCGTCGATGCACGACCCGGCGTCGAAAAAGTTATCCGCCCCCGACCCGTCGAACGCGTGCCTGAAAAAATCCGCGAGGATGTGCTTCTTACACGCCTCCGCGCCGCCGAAGGTGGCGTCGACGTACGCCCTCAACCCCGCGTCCTCGCACAGCTCGTCGACGTTGGAGACGACGAGCGCGACGGGGTTCAATATCCGCGGCACCTGCGCGTACTTATCGATGAACATCAGCGCGTTCGGGACGTTGTGGTCGCCGAGGTGCACCACCGAGGAGCCGACCCAGCTCCCGAGCTTTTTCTGGCACCGCGCCAACACGCCGTGGATCGCCTTCCCCGTCGCCGGCGCGCCCTGCACGCGGTTCAAACCCTGCCCGGTGTTCGTGAGCTGGTAGTACGACCCCTCGCGCAGGAGGTCGCTCTCGGCGAGATACCACAGCTTGAACATGTCGTTCGAGACCTCGCGCCAGAGCATCAAGGACTGCGGGCCATTCCATACAAAAATAGTTCATCGGTCAGTTGAAAGGGACCCACGCGATCAAATGTTGAAACCGGGCGGTGCTTGGGTGAAAAACTTTTGTATAGAACGCACCTGCATGACGTACGCGTACTGCCGCTCGTGGTTGTGCGACAGACGCGCGCCGCCCATCCCGACGGTGATCCCGAGCGAGAACCCGGGCTCTGGGGTCTTGGGGTCAAAATACTCGCGCAGATGTGTGATCATCTTGTCCACCGGGTCGCGGTTGAACCTCAGGTACGCGTTGTTATCCGACACGCTGTACAGGACGCCGAGGATTTCCTCCCCGGAGAGCTCCGACGTGGCGTACCGCCGCGACAGAGCATCGCGCGCCTTCTCCTTCGCCTTGATGTCGCGCTGCACGACCGCGCGCGGCTTCCCCTCGTGCATGATCTCCGCCGTCGCCGTATGCATCAGAGGGTCCTTCAGAAGCGCCAGACCGCCCTTCTCGGCGAGGAGCGCGTGCGCCGTGCGCATCGGCTTCACGAGCTTGAACTGCAGCGGCAAAAAAGTTCACCGGTCAGTCGAAAGGAGACGCGATTTCAAGTGTTGAAACACGTTTGTATAGAACGCACCTGCAGCAGCTCCTGTACGTCCGACGTCTGCGAGTCTTGGAGGAGGTAGATCATCTTCCCATACTCCGATCGCATCTTCTCCGGATTCATCACCTTGTGTCGTCGCCCGATCTCGAACGCGGCCTGGAAGAAGGACGCGTTGGCAGCGAAGTCTTTGTCCGCGACGAGCGCCTGTCCCGCGCGGTAATCCGTCGCGACGACTTGAGGGTCATTGCCCATACGAAGCGAAGTCGGGGTGGAGTTGAAAGGCGTCAGACGGCGTCGAAAGGCGTCGTGGGCGGGGATTGAAATCGAGGGACCCTGGGCGGAGAGATGCGCAGGGCGAAGTCCTTAAGGATCGGCGTTCACCACGGCGACGCGGTCATATGGGAACCAGTGTGAGGAGAACGCACCCAAGCCGCACATGATGGCGCAGATCTCGCGGAGCTGCTTCGTGATCCTCTGCGTCTTCGATCGGAACGTCATGACGTCCACCTTGTCCGTGTACTCGCTCACGTGCAGCGCCGCCTCGAGCAAGCGCAGCATCTTGCGCTCGTCGTTGTCCAGGCGCAGCGGGATGAACTTTGCGCGTTCGGTGAAGTCAGTCTCGCCGGCGTCGACCGTCGCGTTCGCCGCGCCCGCGCGCGCGCCCAGGGCGCCCGCGACGGCGGCGTCCGTCTCCATCGGTTCCTCGGCCTCGTCGTCCTTCTCCGCGCCGAGATCCGCGGCCGCGGCCGCCGCCGTCGTCGTCGTCGTCGTCGTCGTCTCCATCCCGCCGCCCTTCGCTCCTGCTCCTTCGGCGTCGTCGATCGCGGGGACGACGACGCCCTCCATCGCGGTCGCCGCCATCGCCGCCGCCTCCGCGCGCGCCGCCTCCGCCGCCTCCCCGAGCTCGCTCACGCGCTCGACGATCTCGTCGTCCACGACCGGCCTGCCCTCCGCGAGCGCGATAGTAGTCGCGATCTTCGCCGCCATCGCGGTCGCCTCGGACGCGCGCGCGGTGGCGTACTCGGCGAACTGCCGTCGCGCCACCTCGAGGCGTCGCGCGCCCTCCGCGGCGTCGGACGCCGCCTGCGCGCGCGCAGCCTCCGCGGCCTCGTACGCGTGCACGGCATCGGACCCGAGCGCGTCCGCGCCGTCGCCGTCGAGCAGCTCCGCGAGGGTCCCGCGCATCGTGCACTGACGCGACGACGACGACGACGACGACGACGACAGGACGACGACGACGTCTCCGCTGCAGCGACCGTCCGTTTTCTGTTCGTCCGCCGCAGCGCGCCGCCGTCACTTTTTCGCGGCAAAGCACCGATCGCGAGATCTCGCTCACTTCCGCGAGCACGCACGCACGTCGCCTCAAACACCTCACACTCACAACATGGCCAACCCCGTCGTTTTCTTCGACATGACCGTCGGCGGCGCGCCCGCGGGCCGCATCGAGATGACGGTGCGTCCTCCCCCGCCTCCTCGGATTCGTTCCGAAGAAAAAAGATGATGTCCGATCGTCGACGCGATCGATCCGATCGATCGCGACGATCCGCCGTCGACCGCGCGCGATCCGCGGTCGTCGCTCGCTTCGTTTCGCCTCTTTCCTCCTCCGCGACGCATCGCTCGCGTTCGCTGACGCGTCTCGTCGTTCCTCCCCGTCCCCGTGCGCAGCTCCGCGCGGACGTCGCCCCCAAGACCGCGGGTGCGGGCGCGATCGATGGTCACCGCAGCGTTCCCCTCCGCTGATATTTTTCTCTTCGTCCGTCCGGTCGTCCGCGGCCCCGCGTCGCGTCGGTCGCGCTCTTCGGCCGGCGACGACCGATCGCGACCGCGCGCGCGCGGAGCGCGGCGTCGGCCGCGTCGTTCGACGCGCGCGGCGCGCGCGACGGACGACGCGCCGACCGCGTCCGTCGAAGCGCGGCGGACCTCGCGACGCCTCGTCTCCGCGATCTCACGATCAGCTGATCATGTCTCGTGACGGATCGGTGGAGTCGTCCCGATTATCGATCGTTCGATCTTTTTCGCTGACGTCGTCGTCCCGCCTCCCCACCCCCCCAACCCCTCGTCCGTCCGTCCGTCCGACAGAGAACTTCCGCGCGCTCTGCACCGGCGAGAAGGGCTTCGGCTTCAAGGCTTCTTCCTTCCACCGCGTCATCCCGGATTTCATGTGCCAGGGCGGCGACTTTACGAACCACAACGGCACGGGCGGCAAGTCCATCTACGGCGAGAAGTTCGCGGATGAAAACTTCCAGCTCAAGCACACCGGCCCCGGCGTGCTCTCCATGGCGAACGCGGGCCCGAACACGAACGGCTCGCAGTTCTTCCTGTGCACGGTGCAGACCGCGTGGCTCGACGGCAAGCACGTCGTGTTCGGTAACGTCACCAAGGGCATGGACGTCGTCAAAGCGATCGAAGCCGTCGGCACCTCCTCGGGGAAGACGACCAAGCCGGTGATGATCGCGGACTGCGGGCAGCTCTCTTAAGTGAGCGCTTCGCTTCGCTTCGTCGCGCTTCCTTCACGCGATGCCTCGCGACTGATGAGTGAGAGGACTCCGTTCGCGTTCTCGGTCGCGACGATCGCCGCTCGCGAGAAGAAGGGTCGGAATTCGACCCTTTTCTTTTAATACGTAAAAAACAAACGAAACCGTTCATCAGTTAACCCGCGTTAAAACTACAGTACTCTTAAAAGCGAAGCGTCCTCCTCCATCACACCGCGACCGCCGTCGCCTTCTTCCCCTCCATCCTCGCCCGACGCCTCTCCGCCGCCTCACGCTTCCGTTCCTCCCGCGCCTTGCTCCGCTCGTTCCGCGTCGTCTCTCTCTTGCCGCGTCTGCCCGCCGCCGCCGTCGCCGTCGCCAGCTGTGCGTCGTCGCCCCGCGCGCGCCACGGCACGAAGTCGATCTCCTCCGCGAGCACGATGATCTGGTCGCCGTCGTTCACCTCGACGACGTCCGCCTTCGCGGGGGATAACACCACGTCGCCGTCCCTCGTGAGAATCCCGAGCGCGAGCTCGCTTTGCTCTCGTGCGCGTTCGCAAATCTCCCCCCAAGTCGCCGCCGCGCCCGTGCGCGCGTCCGGCGCCCCGAGCGCGGACGTCCCGTCGCGCAGGTACACCTCGTACGTCTCGTCGTCGATCAGAAGCGCGTCGAACAGCGTCGCGAGGTTCGAGCACGCCGCCACCTGCGCGAGCGCGCCGCCGATGAGGTCGTTGCTCATCACCAGATCCAAGTCCAAGTCGTGCCCGATGGACTCGTAGATGCGTCGCAGCGTGTGCTCGCCGCTGCTCGTCTTCATCGTCGCCACGAGCCGAGGCATCGCGAAGTTCTGGTCGTCGCGCGCCTCCGCGAGCTGCGATGCGATGCTGTGCGTCTGAAGGACCGTCGCGAGGACGCTCGCGTCTTCCTCCGCGTTCGCGAGCGCGTGGTTCGGAAACGCGAGGATGACGTCTGGGTGGGTTCACACGACGGGGTCAGTCGTCGAGAAGCGACGGACGGACGCGCGGGGTCGACGCGTCGGTCAGTCGAACGCCTCATCGGTCGGTTCAGCGCGCGTTGTGTCGCGTTCGTCGCGAGGGAAGCGGCGCGGCGCGGGATGCGATGAAGAGACAGACAGACGGAAGCGGTCGGTCGGGAAGGAGGGAGGCGTCGTCGCGGAGAGAAAGTCCTCGAGGAATGAAGTTCACAAAACGCGAACGCGGTCGTATGGGAACCAGTGCGACGTAGGAGGGTCGCACCGTGCGTCGCCGCGCCGGCGCGGCGGAGGTCGGCGTTCTTCACGTGGCTCCCCACCACGTGCTTCACCTTGCAGTTCTTCGACGATCGCAGCGACGCCATCTCGTCCGGGGGGATGGACTTCGCGCTCGCGAGGATCGTCACCTCCGACCCGTGCGGCGCCTCCGCGACGAACAGATCCACCGCGGTTTTCGCGCTCGCGTTCCACCCGGCGAATAATATTTTCATCGGCGCGCGCGTCGCCGCCGCCGCCTTCACCCCCGCCGCCGACGTCTCGAACGCGAGCATGTGCTCCCTCTGGCTCCCCCTCGGCGGGCACCCGCTCGCATCCGCGCTCGTCACCTCGATGTTCGAGCTCTGAGGGCCATTCCATACAAAGCGATGGCGGGGTGGAGATGAAAGGCGTCAGTGGGCGTTCAAAGGCGTCGCGGTCGGGGATTGAAAGCGAGGGGTGGGCGGAGAGAAACGCCGGGAAAAGTCCTAAGGATCGGCGTTCACCACGCCAACGCGGTCGTATGGGGACCAGTGTATAGAACGCACCTCAGCCAAGAACACCGGCTCGTCCGTGATGACGATGACGTGATCGTCGTCGGGCGCGAGCGTCACGGAGCCGTCCGCGTGTAGAATCCCAAAGAGCGTCGCCTCGGGGCACATCCGCCACGCCTCCCCGAACGTCTTCCCCACGAGCTCCGGCACCCTGTGCGGGTAAATCTCCGGGCTCTCCGCGTCTTGCGAGAAGAGCGTCTTGAACACTCGGCTCGTTCCGGGTTTGAACGCGCTGAAGGCGCAGATTTTACCCAGCTGATCGCCGCACTCGAGCTGCACGCACGCGTCGGGCGTCCTCGCCGCCGCCGGAGACAGCGCGCCGCTCACGCGCATCGCCTCGAACCGCTTCTCCGCGGACGGAATGTCCACGACGCGCTCCACCCCCGCATCGCGGAGCTCGCGGCGTCGCGTCACGTCCATCGCGTGCGCGACGAGGTCCGCGGAATCCGCGACGCGGTACGGCATCTGAGGGTCGTTCCATACGAGCGAGATTCAAAGGCGTCAGTTGGAGTTGAAAGGCATCGAGGGCGGGGATTGAAAGCGAGGGGTGGGCGGAGAGACACGCCGGGAAAAGTCCTTAAGGAATCGCATTCACCACGCCGACGCGGTCGTATGGGGACCAGTGTATAGAACGCGCCTGAACGATCAGCTCCGGGTTCGCCCCGCCGCCGCCCGCGCGATCGATCGCGCCGCGTAGGTTCATCACCACGGTCGCCTTGTTCGCCTCCTCGAGCTGCCGTCGCTTCGACAGCTCGCTGACGGACTCGAACGGGTCCTTCAGCTGCGATAACCGCGCGGCGTCGATCTCGCCGCTGAGATCCGCGGCCTCGATTCCGTCGCCGTCGTAATCCTCCGCGGTCTCGGGATGCAGCACGACGACGCGGCGAGCGGCGAACGCGTTGACGCGCGACAGATCCTCGGCGACGAACGGATCCCCCTGCCGCGTGACGACGTCCAGCGGCGGCGAATCCGCGAGCTCCTCCGCGATCGTCTCGTCCATCGCCGCCTTGTCCACGTTGGAAGGCGTCAGTTGAAAGGCGTCAGTTGAAGTTGAAAGGCGTCGAGGGCGGGGATTGAAAGCGGGGGGTGGGCGGAGAGAGACGACGGCGAAAGTCCTTAAGGATCGGCGTTCACCACGCCGACGGGGTCGTATGGGAACCAGTGTGAAGAAGAACGCGCCTTGTCCACGTTGGCGAGGATCACGATCGGCGCGTCGAACGTCCCGGGACGCTCCGCCTTGGCCACCGCGAGCTGCTTGAGCAACGGCACCAGCTGCGCGTTCCAGTTCATGATCACGGTGTGCCCCGTCTCCACGACGGTCGAGTTGCCCGTCTTGACCTCCTCCACCTTGGACGCGATCTCGTCTGAGGGTCGTTCCATACAAAAATAGTTCATCGGTCAGTTGAAAGGGACCCACGCGATCAAGTGTTGAAACCGGGCGATGGGTGAAACACTTTTGTATAGAACGCACCTGATATGATGCCGATGATGACCGCGAAGAGGAATATCCCCACGAACACGATGAACTGCGTGACGATTTCTCGGTGCGGGGTCGTGTCCGTGGTGGCGTCCGCGCCGGGGACGTTGTTGAGGAGGTAGAAGGACGTCATGATGGCGTCGGACCACGTCTCGTCTGGAGGGCGCGTTGGGGGCGTTCCGCGCGAAGCGACGTACGTCGGGATGGGTGGCGTTCAAAGGCGTCAGGGGTGGAGTCGTGAGGCGTCCGTCGCGGTCGGTGTGCCTGGATTGAAACCGAGGGGTGGTGGGCGGAGAGATGCGCCGGGAAAAGTCCTTAAGGATCGGCGTTCACCACGCCGACGCGGTCGTACGGGGACCGGCGTGAACGTGAACGCGCCTTTGTCCACGATCTTATACAACACGCCGCCGACGAGCACCATGGGGGCGACGAGCAGGAAGAAGAACGCGATCTTGCCCAGGAGAGGCAGCGCGAAGATCTTCGCCATTCGATACTGCGCGTGGTCGCGCCAGCCGAACTCGTTGTAATACGCGCCGTTGGACGTCGACGGCGGCTTTCGACGAAGAAGACTCGACGAATCCGAATCCGCGTCGTCGGTCGCGGTCGCCGCGCTCGCCGTCGCCGTCGCCGCGACCGCGGCGCGAGGCGCGACCCCCGGGAGGACGTCGAGGGGCAGCGCCGCCGCCGCGGCGAACAGCGCGGCGCCGCCGAGGAGGACCGCGGCGCTCGCTCTCATCGCGGCGGCGGCGCCGCGCGTCTTCGACGACGCGTCGAGAGCGCTCTCGTTGCGAACCGCGTTGGATGCCTCCGCGCGCGCTGCTCGGAACGCGTCGGGGTCCGCGAGGACGGACCTCGGCGGCGCGACGACGTCCATCGCGGGCACCGCCGGCGCGTCCGCGGGCTCGTCGTCCTCGCGCCGCCGCGGCGCGCTCGCGTCGTCGACCGCCGCGCGACGTCGCGTCGCGTCCGCGTCGCGCCCGCGCGGTGGCGCGCGCGGTGCCCAGCGATCATCGCGGAGGCGGTTGTTGTTACATGCGACGACCCGCGCGAGTCTCCCCGGGAGACGCCACGTCGCGCGGTTCGCGCGCCGCGGTCTGCGCGCCGCGCCCGCCGCGGGCGTCGCCGCGACGGCGCCGACGAGGATCATCCGCGCGCGACGACGCGGACGCCTGTGGGAGCGTCACGCGACGTTCAACAACGCGACGTCAACTCTCGGGCGCGTCCTGTAAATGACCTTAATAAATGCTCTTCACCCATACTTGGTTTCAACATTTGATCGCATCCTCTTTCAAATGACCGATGAACTTTTTTTGTAGCCCTGGCGATTCTGCTGTTCGATGCATTTGTCGAACAGGTCTCTCGTCGAACGCGTTCTGACGGGATCGAAGTGCCGCGACCTCTCTTCGCCGCCCCCCTCCCCGAACTCCACTCCCCGCCGCGCGTCGCGTCATGGCCGCCGTCGCGGAGACCGCGCGCCTCGCCGCGACGATCGTCCTCTACGTCGCGCTCAACAGCTCGCTCAACCTCCTGAACCGATACACCCTCGGCCACGCGGGCTTCCGATACCCCGTGCTCCTCACGTGCGCGCACCTCGCGTTCCAGACCCTCGCGCTCGCGCCCGTCGTCCTCGGCGGCGGCGCGTCGCCGAAGGGCGGCAAGGCGTCGTCGTGGTCGAACGCGCTCGCGTCGCACGAGGAGACGGTGATGAAGCACTGGCGCGGCATCGCCGCGATCGGCGTCCTCATGGCTGCCAACGTCGCGCTGAACAACGCGTCGCTGCTCCACCTGCAGATCTCCTACAACCAGGTCATCCGCGCGTCGACGCCCGTCGTCTGCGCCGCGTGCGCCGTCTTCGTCGAGGGCGTCGTCCCGAAGCCGTCCGAGGCGTTGGGACTGGTGTTAGTCACCGCGGGGGTGATGTCCACGGTCGGCGCGTCGAGCGGCGCGGGCGGCGGCGGCGACGCGGGATCGCAAAAGACGGGGCACGAGACGCTCGGCGTGGCGTTCGCCGCTTCCGCGACGCTCGCGAACGCGCTGCTCATGACCCTGAGCGGGAAACTCATGGGCGGCGATCGCATCGACGCGCTGAAGCTGACGTTCTACGTCTCCCCCGTCGTTCTTCTCGCGTTGCTTCCCGTCGGGATGCACGCGGAGTGGGACTCGATGACGGAGAAATACGCCATCGCGAGCGTGAGGTGCGTCCCATACACTGGTCCCCATACGACCCCGTTCGCGTGGTGAACGCCGTTCCTTAAGGACTTTTGCCGTCGTTTCTCTATGCCCACCCCTCGCTTTCAATCCCCGCCCGCGACGCCTTTCAACTCCCACTGACGCCTTTCAACTCCACCCCGACGTTCGCTCGTATGGAACGACCCTGAGCGCGACTGAGCCGGACTTCGTCGCGGGGGAGCCGCTGACGCGGCTGATTCTCCTCGGGTGCGTCATCGCGGTGTGCTACAACTGGGTGCACAATAAGATCATCTCGGTCACGTCCGCGACGACGACGACGGTGCTCGGGAACGTCAAGGTGGTCACGATTTACACTGGTCCCCATACGACCGCGTCGGCGTGGTGAACGCCGCTCCTTAAGGACTTTTGCCGGCGTTTCTCTCCGCCCAGGGTCCCTCACTTTCAATCCCGACACGCCTCAACGCCTTTCAACGCCAACTGACGCCTTTCAACTCCACCCCGACGTGAAGGTGGTCACGATCATGCTGTCGTCGCGGATGCTGTTCGGGGAGACTAAGGATTGGACGCTCGGGATGGTCGCGGGCGCGGGCGTCGCGTTGTTCGGGTTCGCGCTGTACTCCGCGGCGAAACTGCGGACGAAGCTCGAGAAGGAGAAGGCGGAGGACGCGCGCGGCGGCGCGACGCAGCGGGGAGGGAGGTGACGCGGAGCGCGCTTCGAGCGAAGGGTACGGTAGTCTATTTTCTACGAAGTTATAAAAAGAATATTTAAATTTTTCGATTCGTGCTCGGCCTGGCCGCAGTTGCTCCACACTACGTTCTCATACAGAGCTACGAGCTACTAGACGTCGTTCAGGAGGTAGTCGATCAGCGGCGCGACGCACGCGACGCTGAGGCTGTTCCCTAACAGCGCGTACCTCTGCGCGCGCGTCACGTGCGAGGGAAACGTAAACTCCGGGGGGAACGAGTGCACGTTCGCCACCTCCCTCTCGGTGAAGTACCGCAGTCTCACGCCGCCGCTGCCGTCGTCGGCACTAACGTCCGCGCCTTGACCGTTACGTATCCGCCCGTCCCACTCCCCCTTGACCACCCTCACGTCGCTGATGAACGACCCGGTGCCTTTGACGTACTTCCCGTACGACTTCGTGAAGCAGTTGCACTTCCGGTCGTCCCTCGTCACGACGTCCGCGGAAGCCAACGCCTTGACGACGTCGGCTCGGGGCACCGCGTGCGTCGTCCAGACGTCGGCACCCTCGTCGGCACCTTCATCGTCGTCGCCGTGCTCTAAGAAGCACGACAGCGGCGCGACGGGGTACGCGCGCGTCTCGGGGGGCCGCGTGGTCGTCGTCGTCGTCGTCGTCGTCGTTGTCGTCGAAGTTGTCGCGTCCGCGTCCGCATCCGCCGCCGCCGCCGCCGCCGCGTCTCTCCCCGCGCCGCCGCCGACCCACGCGCCTCCGTCTCGCGTGCGTTCGATCCCCACCTCCGGCACGTCCGTCGTCTCCGTAGACTCCACCCCACCGGCTTTTGGGATCCAGTGCTTCGGGTCGGACAGCGCCGACGGCGGCGGAGATCGCGTCGGCCCGTCGGCGTCCGAATCGTCGTCCGCGCCAGCTGTACCGATACCGCTGAAAACGTCGTCGACCCATCGCAACGGCGCGCGCTTCGCGAGGCAAAAGTACCGCGGCCGGCTGTACGGGACGCCAAACTGCCTCGGCGATAGCATTCGCTCTCGCGTCGTGTACCCCATCGCGCGCAGCGTCGCGAGAAGCGCGTCTCTGGTCTCCGAACGCTCGAACCCGACGACGTTCTCCACGAGAAGATGCGACGGCGCGTTCGCGAGCGTCGGGACGACGTCGAGCAATCGAAGGAACGACTCCGCCCTGCCGTCGTCGACGTCCCTCTTCGCGCCCTGCCGCGTGAACGGCTGGCACGGCGGCGAGAGCAGCCAGAGCGACGCGGCGTGCGCGTCGATCGATGCGGCGGGGTACGACGCCAGGTTGCGCGCGATCGGCCGCGCGGCGTCGCCGAAATTGAACGCGTACGTGTCGCACGCGTGCGGGTTCAGGTCGAACGCCGCGGCGACGGTCGCGTCCGGGCGCGCGCGGAGGAGCGCGTAGTGCAGCCCGCCGACGCCGCAGTAAAACTCGAGCGCGCGCGGCGTCGCGTTCGTCGGCGTCGGCGTCGTCGTCATCGTTCCTCGCGCCTCCTCTGCTTTCGTCGCTCGTGCCGACCGCGCCTCTTCTCGTCCGCGGTCGCGGTCGCGTCGCGGTCGCCGCGGTCGCCGCCCGCGGCCGCCCTCGCGCGATCTCGCGCCTGCTTCGCCGCCGCGGCTCTCAGAGGCTCGTCGAAGGCGTAGTACCCGCTCGCGACCCCGATCGCGATCGCGATGAAGGGCGCCGCGCCCGCTCGCCTGCCGAGCCCGAGCCAGCGCATCCGGCACTGGCAGAGTACAGGAGTGCGCGTGCGAGCCTGCTGCGCCTGCTCAGCAGCCAGCGCCAGAGTGCGAGACTGCGACGTTCCGCGTATGTACACGCGTACAACGTTGTACTCGTACTCTATGGGATTTTAGTCAGAGTCGAATCCGCGCGACACTTTTTTTTCGGATAAGACCTTCGGGTGTACATCGACACGTCACCATCGCCGAGCCGTCCACGCGTCGCTCGCGCACTCCCATCCGCGCCGCCGACCATGGCCTCCACGATGACCTCCTCCGTCGCCGTCGCCCCCGCGCGCGCGTCCTCGTTCGCGGGCGCGAAGCTCCGCGTCGCCAGCCCGTCGGCGGCGCTCCCCGTCCGCCGCGGCACGACGCGTCGTCATCGCGCCTCGCCCGCGATCACGCGCGCGGTCGCGGGAGAGACCCTCATCCAGGTCGAGAAGCCGCTCGGGCTGAACGTCAAGGCGTCGAACAAGGGCGTGAACGGCGGCGTCGAGGTCGCGTCCGCGCGCGGGAACGCCGCGAAAGCGGGGCTGAAGCAGGGCGACTTCATCATGTACACGTCGTCCTTCTTCGGCGACGAGCTGTGGCCCGCGGATCAGGTCGGCTTCGTGCGATCCGCGCTCAACGCGTGTCCGAATCAGGTGGACTTCATCGTCGTCCGCGACCCGAAAGCGGTCCAGACGATCGACGTGAAGCGCCTCCCGAAGCGACCCGCGCCGCCGCGGTTCGGGAAGAAGCTCAGCGCCGCGCAGAAGGAGCGCGCGACGCACATCTGCGTCGACTGCGGTTACGTCTACACCCTCCCGACGCCGTTCGCGGAGCAAGGGAAGGATTACCAGTGCCCGCAGTGCCAGGCGCCGAGGAGTCGATTCGCGAAGTACGACGTGGAGACGGGGCGGGCGGTCGCGGGGTCAGGCGGCGCGCCGCTCGTGACCGCGGTCGCGACCGTGCTCGGCCTCGGCGGGATCGCGTACGCGCTCGTGCAGTTGCTGTGATGAGCGAAGGTTTTTTCCGCGGTTTGTTGATTCGTCGCGAGACGAATGAATAAACGAACGAGAGCGACGCCCTACTAGCGCGGAGGGGGTCGGTTGTAACACGTATAATAATACGCGCACAACAGTAACGATGCTCGCGTCGTCGCGCCATCGATCGATCGATCGCCGCGCATCGCATCGCATCGCATCGCGTCGCGTCGCGTCGCGCGCGGCGGTCTAATAATCAATCAATCGCCTCGTAGCGCGGCCGTTCCGTCTAAAAGTCGACGCGCTCCCCCGCCGCGGCGACGTCGCACGCGCTCACGTGCTCCGTCAGCTTCGGGAACGTCGCGAACGGCCCATCACCGCACTTGTGACACGACAGTCGCGCCATCTTCATCTCGCGCTCTTCCTCTTCGGGGTCCCATCCCACCGGGAGCGGCATGTCCTCGCGCGCGAGCTTGAAGAACCCCGTCGCGAACGAGCTCCAGTGCCGCCGGGTCTTCATCCCGACGCCGCGCAAGTCCTGCGATATCACGTGCAAGTGCAGGCACGGCATCGACGGCTTGGCGTGGAATCCGAGCTTGAAGACGTCCGAGCCGGGGGGAGTATTCATCCGCGTCGTCGTATCGATGCCCCCCGGACGCGCTCGCGCCGCTTCCTCCGCCGCGGCTTTCCTCCCCGCGGCGAGCATTCGCGTCAGCAACGGCGCGTGCGCCTTCGTCAGCGCGGTCGGACCCGCGGCGAGGGTCTGATCGCGCGCGAGCACGAGCAGATGCGTGGACGCCTTCGGGTACTTGTCTCGCATCACGACGATCTCGTCGTCGAAGAAGAGGACGCCGTCGCTTCGCGCGGGGTCCAGCGCGGCGTCCACGAGCCCGCGCGTCCACGGCGCCGAGGCGGGCGCTTGAGGCGCCTTCGCGTCGTTCGACGTCGCGCCGCCGACGACGACGGAGCCGCCGGACATCCCTTTCCCGCCCTTCCCCTTCCCTCCTCCGGCGGCGGCGCTCTTCGGCGACCCGAACGACGCGGCCATCATGACCGCGAACGCGTTCGTCGTCGTCGTCGTCTTCGTCTCTCCCCCCCCAGTTCCAGTTCCGGTCGCCGCCGCGGCACCCGCATCGTCCGCGTCCGCCGCGACCCCGCCGCCGCCGCCGCCGCCGCCGTCGCCGCCGCCGCCCTCCCTCGGCGTGGGCTCGCTGTCGTCCATGTCTTGCGACCCCCAACCCGGCGCCGCGAGCGGCAGCGACGCGTACCTCGCCGTAGCGCGCTCGACGTTCCTATCGTTCACGCACACGGTGACGTCCTTGAACCCCTCGCCGCGCGTCGGCGGCGCGTTGTCTTTGCCGCCCATCATCCGCTTCGAGACGGCTTGGCCCTTCTTTCCGACGACGCCGCCGACGTGCTCGGTCCTTCCCAACACGCGCTCCAACACGAGCTCGCGCGGGAGGTCCAGAAATAGCGCGTGCGCGTGCGCGCCGTGCGCCGCCGCGAGCGCGATGAAGTCGCCGCGCTGCTCCACCGTGAGTCCGCACCGGTCGATCGCGACGTGTTTTCCCGATTGAAGCGCGCGCGTCGCGGCGTCGACGCACTGCTTTCGCGTGCCGGGTTTGCCGCGCTTCCCGGCGGTGTCTTGGTTGACGACCGTCCACGCGTCGCGCGGGAGGCGAGCGCACACGGTGGACTTGCCCGCGCCGGGAGGGCCGACGAGGAGGAGGACGACCGGGCGCTTCGGTCGCGCTTCGGGCGCGGTCGCGGCGGCGGTCGCGGCGGCGGGGGCGGCGGGGTTGAGTTTCGGACGCTTCGCCGCCGCCGCGTCGTCGTCGTCGCGCCCGAGAGACGCCGTCGTCGTCGTCGCCGTCCAACGCATGCTCCCCGGCGGTTTCTCCATCGTGAACAACCCGAACGAGTCCCCGTGCCCCAGCGTCGCCGCCTCGCCCTTGCGCAGGAGAAACCGCCTCTGCGATCGACGCGCGTCGCTCGCTCGGAAGAACGGCGTCGGATTCGTGCCGAGCGACGTCACGCGCAGCCCCGCGCCGTCGTCGACGACGACGACCTCGACCTGGACGCGGCTGACGTTCGCGGCCGGGACGCCGATGCGGTCGCACAGCGCGCGTCCCATGCGCGTCGGCGCGGAGGACGCGCCCGCGCCCGCGCCCGCGCCCGCGCCCGACTGAGGGTCGTTCCATACAAAGCATTGTCGGGGTGGAGTCGAAGGGCGTCAGTTGGCGTTGAAAGGCGTCGATGGCGGGGATTGAAAGCGTGGGGTGGGCGGAGAGATGCGCCGGGCAAAGTCCTTAAGGATCGGCGTTCACCACGCGAACGCGGTCGTATGGGGACCAGTGTATAGAACGCACCTGAGAG
>Ga0181559_10002572_pt1 | contig 17958 bp, 18 predicted proteins | sample 011ome_21_FD_133752 | JGI IMG/M metagenome (GOLD analysis project Ga0181559, IMG submission 133752) | Coastal salt marsh microbial communities from the Groves Creek Marsh, Skidaway Island, Georgia - 011508AT metaG (megahit assembly) | ecosystem: Environmental > Aquatic > Marine > Intertidal...
GCTCTTAGTTCAATAAGCAATTCTACCAGTTCAGGTACTTTAGAAACTGAGGTTTCTTCAGTCTGATCTAAAAGTCCTAAAACATCAAAGGTAAACCCTTTAAAAAAGTTGTGAAGTGTCTTGAGATCTTCAGCATTGAGTTCTTGTTTACCCTCTTTGATTAAATTGATTTGTTTTACAGCATCAAAGAGTTGAGCGATCAATACGGGAGTATTAAAATCATCATTCATCGCATCAAAACACTTTTGAACCCATGAATTCACATCCCAACTACTGTTATTTGAAGCCGTTAATAGATCTATATTTTTAACAGCTTCCATGAGTTTGTTGTAGCCTTTTTCTGATGCTAAAACCGCTTCATTACTAATATCAAGAATGCTAGTGTAATGAGCTTGCATCATAAAAAAGCGAATGACCATAGGGGAGAACGCTTTTGAAAGCTTGTCATTTTCTCCACTAAAAATTTCAGCAGGAAGAATATTATTGTCGGTAGATTTAGACATTTTTCTACCGTTTAATGTTAACATATTTGCGTGTAGCCAATAGTTGACAGGAGTATGGCCATTACATGCTTCTGCTTGTGCAATTTCACATTCGTGATGTGGAAATTTTAAATCCATACCACCTCCATGAATATCAAAAGTTTCACCTAAGTATTTAGTGCTCATGGCAGTACATTCGAGATGCCAGCCAGGAAAACCTTCACTCCAAGGAGAAGGCCACCTCATGATATGTTCAGGTTCTGCTTTTTTCCAAAGTGCAAAATCCTGAGGATTTTTCTTTTCAGATTGTCCTGATAATTCTCTAGTATTGGCAATCATATCTTCTAATTTTCTGCCGCTAAGTTTACCATAATTATGGTCGATATTAAACTTAGCAACATCAAAATATACAGATCCATTGATTTCATAGGCATATCCCTTTTTGATAATGTCTTTTATGATTTCAATTTGCTCTACAATATGGCCCGTAGCAGTAGGTTCAATACTTGGAGGGATCAAATTGAATTGATCCAATATGTTATGAAAGTCTACTGTATACCGTTGAACCACTTCCATAGGTTCTAGTTGTTCAAGTCGCGCTTTTTTTGAGATTTTGTCTTCACCACTTTCCGCATCATTTTCTAAATGACCTGCATCGGTAATATTACGAACATAACGAACTTTGTAACCTAAAAATTTTAGGTATCTGTAAATCATATCAAATGACATAAAAGTTCTACAGTTGCCTAAATGAACACTTGAATAAACCGTTGGTCCACATACATACATTCCAATATGACCAGGATTTATAGGGTTAAAGTCTTCTTTTTTCTTAGTCAGTGAATTATATAAACGCAAGTTTTGAGACTCGTATAAGCTCATGGAATCTTAAAATTGAGTAGGAAGATTGATAAATTTTAAAAATTCTTCTCTAGTTTGTTTCTCTTTGAATTTACCTCCGTATTCAGCAGTTACGGTGCTGCTTTCAATGTCTCGAATTCCTCTAGAATTCACACAAAGATGTTTAGCATCAATAACACAAGCTACATCCTGGGTACCCAATACTTTTTGTAATTCACGAACAATTTGAATATTTAAACGTTCTTGAACCTGTGGTCTTTTAGCAAAATAATCTACTATTCTATTCATTTTTGAAAGACCAACAACAGTTCCATTAGAAATATAGGCAACATGGGCTTTTCCAACGATAGGTAATAAATGATGTTCACAAGTGGAATATAACGTGATGTTTTTTTCCACTAACATCTCACCGTACTTGTACTTGTTTTCAAAAGTAGAAGCCTTAGGTTTCTTGTCAGGATGAAGACCAGCAAAAATTTCTTTAACAAACATCTTTGCTACTCGGTTAGGAGTTCCCTTAAGACTATCGTCCTCTAGATCCATACCTAATGTAGTTAGAATTCTTTGAACATCTGCTTTGATGCTTTCAATTTTTTGATCATCACTGAACTTAAAGGCATCCTTGCGAAGAGGAGTATCTTCAGAGCTTCCTATATGATTATCACCTAATTCCTCAATATTAGTTTCCAATAAACTATTAATTTTCATCTGTTAGTAACAATAGATTTGAAATACAAATGTAAGGAATAATAACCACTTTTAACTCACTAGAATTCAATAGAAGTTATTACCACCATGCAGTTCTAATTTCTTTTTCTTGGAGAACTACTTGATGAACTACTCCTAATAGGAGAACTACTTCTTGAAGCGCTTCCTCGTTGTATTGAAGAGGGTCTAACGTAGGTAGATCTAGATGGCTGTATCGTACTTGATTGACTAGGTGTGGTGCTTCTATAATAGCTCGAACTTGAGGAAGAAGAGCGTTTTATTGTTGTAGGTTGTTTAGGTCTATATTCGTTCGTGTTTCTATAGGATCTACTGTAGGAACGATTTTCAGGAATTGATCGATTCATATCAGAAGAAGCTCTTTTAGGCAGGTAAGATTTCAACCTACTGTAGTTAGAAGATCTTAAATTATTATTGTTTGAGTTACCTATGGTACGTAGTGAACTATTTAGGTTACTTCTATTGGTATTAGTATAGGATCTTATCGTATTTGATGTACCTCTGTTAGAGCTAGCAAGAGTTCTAGAAGAATTATAACCTAAAATTCTTGAAGATCTGTAAGCGGAGCGATTTTGATTTGATCGACCTCTATTATAGCTAGGATAGTTAGTATAATTCGTGTAATTATAGGGGTAATAGAACTGTGTAAACCCATGGTAAGGATACCACCAAGAATTAAATCCCCAGTTATAAAATGACGCGGTATACCTCCAGTTCCATTGATCATAGAAAAAAGGACTATAGTAGCCGTAATTCACATAGGGTGAGTAGGCGAAATAAGGATCCCAATAGGGTCTAAATCCCCAACTGTAATAGGTGTTATACGGATTAGAATCGATAACTAATTGAACATTGACTTGGTTGTTACTAGAAGAGGTATTGGAGTCTTGTTGAGTTGTAACTATTTCTTCGCCTAAGACTTCATTATATTCATTGGCTTTGTCCTCGAAGTAAGCTCCATAATTTTTAGCTTGTTCTCTATATTGTTCACTGTTACTATAACTGTAGCCATTAGTAGCTCGGCCAGAATTATAATAATAAGCATATGGATAAAACGCGCCACAAGAAGTGAATAAAAGTGTCCCTAAAATAATACTTGAGGCACGGATAATAGTCTTGGAAGTGAATATTGTTTTCATAAGCTTATATTTTAATTGTCCCCTGCTTAAAAAATGGCTATTTTTGCCATCCGTAATTGATCACAAATCACCATGAACAGGTTTAATAGCTAAATTACAAGATTTGTGCCAAAGTTTAGAAAATGAGTAAAAAATTAACACCAAGATCAGAAGATTATTCAAAATGGTATAATGAATTAGTTGTTAAAGCAGATTTAGCAGAGAATTCAGGTGTTCGAGGTTGTATGGTTATTAAACCCTATGGTTATGCTATTTGGGAAAAAATGCAAGCGGCATTGGACACTATGTTTAAAGAAACAGGGCATGAAAATGCTTATTTTCCTCTTTTTATACCTAAATCCTATTTAAGTAAGGAAGCAAGTCATGTTGATGGTTTTGCCAAAGAATGTGCTGTTGTAACACATTACAGGCTTAAAAATGATGAAAACGGTAACGGAATTATTGTAGATCCTGATGCTAAACTTGAAGAAGAGCTTATTGTAAGACCTACATCAGAAACAATTATTTGGGATACCTATAGGAGATGGATTCAATCTTATAGAGATTTACCTATTTTGATCAATCAATGGGCTAATGTGGTTCGTTGGGAGATGAGGACGCGTTTGTTTTTGCGAACAGCTGAATTTCTGTGGCAAGAAGGGCATACAGCTCATGCCACTAAACAAGAAGCCATAGAAGAAGCTGAACGAATGATGAATGTCTATGCTACTTTTGCTGAAGAATTTATGGCAGTGCCAGTGATAAAAGGGTTGAAAACAGCATCTGAACGTTTTGCTGGAGCAGAAGAAACCTATTGTATCGAAGCTTTAATGCAAGATGGTAAAGCGTTACAGGCTGGAACTTCACATTATTTGGGTCAAAATTTTGCTAAGGCATTTGATGTTAAATATGCTACAAAAGAGGGTAAACAAGAATATGTTTGGGCGACTTCTTGGGGAGTGTCTACTCGTTTGATGGGGGCTTTAGTGATGACACATTCTGATGATCAAGGATTAGTTTTACCTCCAAAATTAGCTCCCATTCATGTGGTAATTGTACCTATTTACAAAGGGGAAGAGCAATTAGAAACGCTAGCAGAATATGTAAAGCCTTATATCACTGATCTAAGAGCAAAGGGATTAACTGTTAAGTTTGATGACAGAGATACGTTAAAGCCTGGTTTTAAATTTGCGGAATATGAACAAAAAGGTGTTCCTGTTCGAATTGCAATAGGCGCTCGTGATATCGAAAATGGTACTTTTGAAGTTGCTCGTAGAGATTTATTGTCTAAGGAAGCTGTTAGTGCAGATCAATTAACATCTTATATTGTTGAGCTTTTAGATGATATCCAAAAGACAATTTATCAAAAGGCATTGGATTATAGATCGAGTCATATCACCGAGGTTAACTCTTATGAAGAGTTCAAAGATATTCTTGAAACTAAGGGTGGATTTATAGCTGCTCATTGGGATGGTACTCCAGAATCAGAAGCGGCTATACAAGAAGAAACTAAAGCAACGATACGTTGTATTCCTCTTGATGCAAAAGAAGAAGAGGGGAGTTGTATCTATAGTGGAAAACCTTCAAAAATGCGCGTGCTATTTGCAAAAGCATATTAATAGAAAAAAAATACTAACAGCTCTTGCAATAGTAAAAAATAGTTGTATTTTTGCATCCGCGTTTTACGCAATTGTATTGGTCCGTTCGTCTAGGGGTTAGGACGCCAGGTTTTCATCCTGGTAACAGGGGTTCGATTCCCCTACGGACTACGAAATAACTTATTGAATAAATTTGGTCCGTTCGTCTAGGGGTTAGGACGCCAGGTTTTCATCCTGGTAACAGGGGTTCGATTCCCCTACGGACTACGAAAGCACTTAAGTGCATAAAAATTAATTGAACTATTATGGCTAATCACAAGTCTGCATTAAAGAGAATTAGAAGAAATGAAGCGGTACGTCTTCGTAACAAATACTATCACAAAACTATGCGAAATGCGTTGAAAGCACTTCGTTTAGAGACTGATAAAAAAGTTGCTGAAGAACAATTACCATCTGTTATCAGTATGATTGATAAGTTAGCAAAAAAGAACATTATTCATACGAATAAAGCTGCTAACTTAAAGAGTAAGTTAACTAAGCAAGTAGCTACTCTATAAGTTTCATTATAGTCTTAAATTTACGCGAAACGTTGTATCGCGCATGATGATATGGAAAACCCCTAATAAAAATTAGGGGTTTTTTATTGTTTATATAGGTCAAAAAAAGCCGATTAACTAGTGCTAATCGGCTTTACTATGTTTAGGTAGTCTGTGTTATTGATTCATCGTCATCAAGAACTCTTCATTGTTTTTAGTTTGCTTAATGCGTTGTTCCATAAATTCCATTGCTTCAACTGGGTTCATATCTGCAAGATACTTTCTCATGATCCACATGCGGTGAACTGTTTGTTCATCTAATAATAAATCATCTCTACGGGTAGAAGAGGAAGTAAGATCAATAGCAGGGAAGATTCTTCTATTAGATATTTTTCTATCCAATTGAAGCTCCATATTACCGGTACCTTTAAATTCTTCAAAAATGACTTCATCCATTTTCGATCCAGTTTCTGTAAGTGCAGTAGCTATGATGGTAAGTGATCCTCCATTTTCTATATTTCTAGCAGCACCAAAAAAACGTTTAGGCTTATGAAGTGCATTAGCATCAACACCACCACTAAGTACTTTACCAGATGCTGGTTGTACGGTATTGTAAGCTCTAGCTAGTCGTGTAATTGAATCTAGTAAGATGACCACGTCATGCCCACATTCCACAAGACGCTTTGCTTTTTCAAGAACAATATTTGCCACTCTAACGTGTTCACTTGCTTCTTTATCAAAAGTTGAAGCCACCACTTCACCTCTTACATTGCGTTGCATATCAGTAACTTCCTCTGGACGCTCATCGATAAGTAATACAATTTGATAGACCTCTGGGTGATTCGCTGCAATAGCGTTAGCTATATCTTTTAAAAGCATTGTTTTACCTGTTTTAGGTTGTGCAACGATCATACCTCTTTGTCCCTTTCCAATTGGTGAAAAAAGATCCATAATACGCGTTGAAATGCTACTTTGTTTATCAGCTATATTAAATTTTTCTTGAGGAAATAAGGGTGTGAGGTGTTCAAAGGCAACACGATCTCTTACTACTTGCGGGTCTAATCCGTTAATTTTGTTTACTTTAATTAAAGGAAAGTATTTTTCTCCTTCTTTTGGAGGTCTTACTTCCCCTAAAACGGTGTCTCCAGTTTTAATTCCAAATAATCTAATTTGAGATTGAGAAACATAGATATCGTCAGGAGAGGATAAGTAATTGTAATCGGACGATCTTAAAAAACCATAGCCTTCTTGCATAATATCAAGCACACCTTCACTTGCTATAATTCCATCGAATTCATGTTCTGGTTCTTTATATCTATTCTTTAAGTCTCTATCGTAATTTGAATTTTTTTCTTTACGTTGGTTATTATTTTTATGAACAGGTTGTTTAGTCTTGTTCTGATTTGGATTATTCTGTTTTGTTTTTTGATCATTAGAATCTTTTTGTTCCACCTGATTTTGATTCTTGTGATGATCCTTAGACGTAGTGCGCGTGTTACCTTCTTTTAGATGATTCGTTGATGGAACCTTAGGTTCATCGCTCGATTGTTTAACTTCCTTAGGTGGTTGTTGTGCTTTAGGATGCTGCTTTTTTACTGATTGATCTTGCTTTTGAGGGCGTTCTCGCTTTACAGGCTGATGAATAGGTTTGGAATTTTTTTCTTCTGTCGATTCCACGTTATTTTCTATAGCAACTTTTTTTACTGCTTTTGGATCTAACGCTTGAACATCTAAAATTTGATAGACAAGATCTAATTTTTTAAGATTTTTGTATTTAGGAATATTTAGTTCCTTTGCTATTTCAGCTAATTCTGCTAATTTTTTTGCTTTTAATTCTGATATTTCAAACATATAGTTTAGATAAATTTGCGAACGAATGTCGCATAATAGGTTTCATAATTTTTGTGAAATTTGGAATAGAACTTCCAAAGTTGGAGGGAGTATAGTCTCTTAACGGATACAATATTACAAATATTTTTTCATATGCTCATTAAACTTTAAAAAAGTATCTTATTTTTGTAGTATGATTCAACGTATTCAAACTTTATATTTAGGTCTAGTTGCCGTAACATCAATTTTAGCAGCTTTCTTTATAAAAAACCTTGTTAAAATTGATGAAATTGGTATCTTTGGAATCTCGATGCCAGTTGATCGAATGACGTTCTTTATCATAGCAGCGACTGCTATTTTTAGTATTTTTTTATTTAAAAAACGAATTAATCAGTTCATAGTTAACCGATTAAATATCATATTAAATCTTTTTTTACTAGGATTTTTCGTTTACCGATCACTTAACTTATCCGGAGAAAGCTTGCTTTCGCAGAAGGGTATTTGGGTCGTAATCCCTTTAATTTCTATCGTTTTATTAATTCTAGCCAATAAGGCTATTAAAAGGGATGAAGATCTTGTAAAATCAGTCGATCGATTGCGTTAAACCTAACATCTTAGTAGTATTAGTGCGAGAAAAAGCCTGCGTTCAGCGGGCTTTTTTTATACCCCTCTTTTCCCGAGTTCAATTACTTCGAGATCTTTGATCTCTTTACCATCAATGGTAAATCGGAGCATTGTTCTTACTTGATGAAATCCATGTTTACCACATGCACCAGGATTCAAGTGAAGAAGATTTAGTTTTTTATCCCATTGAACCTTTAAAATATGTGAATGACCTGATATAAACAGGTTTGGAGTTTCTCTTTTAATGGCTTCTCTTATTCTTTTGTCATAGCGATTGGGATACCCGCCGATATGTGTCATCCAAACCTTTACTTGTTCACATCTAAATTTAGCATCCAAAGGAACTTCTTTGCGCATTCTTGCATCATCAATATTACCATAAACTGCTATCAAAGTTCGATGTTGACTCAAGGTATCGGCTACTTCAAAACTACCTATATCACCTGCATGCCAAACTTGATCTGCTTCAGCTACATAGGCTAAAATTCGTTCGTCTAAATGACCATGAGTGTCAGATAATAATAGAATTTTTGTCATGCCTCAAATATAGGAAATAGCGGATTGGATTTACTATATTTGTGCTTCAATTGATTTCATGAGATACTTTATTACGTTTTCATATCAAGGCAGTTCGTATCACGGATGGCAACGCCAACCCGATGCTTGTAGTGTGCAACAGACTCTTGAAGAAGCAATGGAATTGTTGTTAAAACAAAAAACAGAATTAGTTGGAGCTGGAAGGACCGATGCTGGAGTTCATGCCAAGTTGATGGTGGCTCATTTTGATACCACTGTTGATTTTGATGCCACTGAATTGATCCATCGCCTTAATGCTTATCTGGATGCAAGTATTGCTGTAGCTAGCATTCAAAAAGTTCATTCTGATGCCCATGCTCGATTCGATGCCCTATCTAGGTCTTATGAATACTGGGTCATTCAACAAAAAAATCCTTTTCTTGAACAGGCAGCTCATTATGTTATTCATTCTCTTGATGTTGAAGAAATGAATAAGGCAGCATTTTTAATGATTGATCATAAAGATTTTGAGTGTTTTTCAAAATCAAATACGGATGTGTATACCTACCTATGTGATGTCACCAAAGCAGAATGGAAAATCATAGACGAACGTTTAGTATTTCACATTAGTGCAAATCGTTTTTTGAGGAATATGGTTAGAGCCATAGTGGGAACACTATTGGAAGTTGGTAAAGGAAAAATGACCCTCGACGAATTTAAGGCCGTTTTAGATTCAAAGGATCGAAGACAAGCTGGCGCTTCAGTTCCAGCAAAAGGATTGTATTTAACAAATATTCAATACCCCTATTAAGGATGAGTACAGACAAAGGAAAAGCATTTGATTTTAAGTTATTAAATAGACTATTTAGGTATACTTCTCCCTATACGTTTATTTTTGTTCTTGTAGCTATTGCTGCCATTTTATTATCAGCATTTGCAGTCTATAGAGCTGTTCTTGTTGGTAATATAGTTGATGAAGCCATTAAAATGGCAGATATGGATCAATTAGTATTCTACGTGCTTTTGACGCTAGGAGTATTATTGGGGGAGGTAGTTTTTCAATTGATCTTTAATTATTTTGCGAATTGGTTAGGGCAATCTGTAATCAGAGATATACGAGTAAAACTATTTAAACATATGAATAGTTTTAAGATGAGTTATTTTGATAATTCCTCTTTAGGGGTGCTAGTAACCCGAGCGGTTGCTGACATGGAGCGTATTGGAGAAATTTTCAGCAATGGTTTTTTTATGATTATAGCTGACTTATTGAAAATGATTGTTGTAGCAGTTATAATGGTAGTGCTGAATTGGAAATTAGCGCTGATTGTTTTTGCGATACTTCCGGTTTTATTATATGCAACACGACTCTTTCAAAGAGCTATGAAAACCGCTTTTATAGAAGTAAGAGCTCAGGTAGCAAATCTCAATTCATTTGTTCAAGAGCGTATCGCTGGAATGAAATTAGTTCAGCTTTTCAATAGAGAAAAAGAGGAGTCAAAAACTTTTAATGAAATCAATAAATTGCATCGAGATGCATGGATAAAAACGGTATGGTACAATTCGTTATTCTTTCCAGTAGCAGAAATAGTTGCTTCAACTACAACAGGACTTATCGTATGGTATGGAGGAATGAACAATCTTGCTGGAGATCAAGTAACTGATTTTGGAACTATTTTTACCTTTATTTTATTATCGGAGATGCTCTTTAGACCACTTCGTCAAATCGCAGATAAGTTTAATACCATGCAAATGGGAATGGTTGCAGCAGGTAGGGTATTTAAGATATTGGATTCACAATTTGAGGTAGAACCTAATGGGACTGTCGAGTTGCATCCAGTTAAAGGAGCGATTAAATTTAAAGACTTACATTTTGGATATATACCTGAAGAAGAAGTTCTTAAAGGAATTGATTTTGAAATAAAAGCAGGGGAAACTGTTGCCATTGTTGGAGCAACTGGAGCAGGTAAATCTACTATTATCAATTTATTGAACCGTTTTTACAAAGTAGACGATGGTAGTATTTTTATTGATGGAGTTGATATCAATGAATTTGAGCTTAATTCATTGCGATCTAATATAGCTGTTGTACTTCAGGATGTATTTCTTTTTGCTGACACCATACAAAACAATATATCACTTAAGGATGATTCAATTAGTCTAGAGCAAATTGAACGTGCTGCTATGGAAATAGGAGTTCATGATTTTTTCATGAAACTTCCAGGAGGATATGGCTTTAATGTGAAAGAGCGTGGGGGAATGCTTTCTAGTGGTCAACGTCAACTCTTAGCTTTTTTAAGAGCTTATGTAACTAAACCTAGTATACTAATCCTCGATGAGGCTACTTCATCTATAGATTCTTATTCGGAACAACTGATTCAAGATGCAACACTTAAAATTACTAAAGGAAGAACTTCAATTGTTATTGCCCATCGTTTAGCTACGATTCAAAATGCGGATGTGATCCTCGTTATGGATAAGGGTAAAATTGTAGAACATGGCACTCATAAAGAATTGTTGCAGCAGTCCGGGTACTATAAAAAGCTTTATGAGGCTCAATTTTTAGAAGAAGCCGATACCGAAACTAAATAAACCCAATTAATTTCATAAATTGCTCATAAGATAAGTCGATTTGGAACTGTTACCTTTTATAGAATTTAAAATAACCGATATCATCGATATTGTATTGGTAGCTTTGTTATTGTTTTATGTGTATAAACTGGTTAGAGGAACGGTTGCGATTAATATTTTTATTGGAATAGTGATCGTTTGGGTGATATGGAGGTTGACGGATTTACTTGAAATCAAAATGATTAATAGCATTGTGGGAGGGTTTATGAATATAGGTCTAATTGCTCTCATTATTGTTTTTCAACAAGAAATCAGAAAGTTTTTACTAATGCTAGGTTCGACTAGTTTTTCCAATAAGTGGATTATAAAAAACTTCAAATTCGTTAAACAACCCCATCATAATTCTAGTAATGACGTAAAAACAATTTTAGCTGCTTGTTACAAATTAGCAGAAACAAAAACAGGTGTGTTACTGGTTATTGAACGTGATAATTCATTGGATTTTGTCGCAAACTCTGGCGATAAGATGAATATTGAAGTAAGTCAACCTATTATAGAAAGTATCTTTTACAAAAACTCTCCGCTGCATGATGGTGCAGCGATCATCGTAGATAATTATATTATTGCCACTAGGGTTATTTTACCTGTATCCGATCAGCGTTCCATTCCACAACGATTCGGACTTCGACATAGAGCAGCTGTTGGGATCACTGAAAAAACAGATGCATTAGCACTTGTTGTCAGCGAAGAGTCTGGTCTTATATCATACATCAAGAACGGTGAATTTGTTTTGTTCAACGATCGTTTGGATTTAGAACGAATACTAAATGAAGACCTCTTGTAACCCCTAACTGTTTTTTAAAAGTTGGTATAGTTTGATACATTCAACTGCTGGTTTAACATCGTGTACTCTAAGCAGCTGAGCTCCTTTCGAAAGCGCAATCATATGTAGTGCTGTAGTTCCATTTAGGGCTTCATTAGGGGTAATGTCAAGCGCTTTGTAAATCATTGATTTTCTACTAACACCAATAAGCATTGGAGTATCCAATGCATTTAATTGTTCCACTTGATTTAAAAGTTGGTAGTTTTGTTCTAAGGTTTTTGAGAAGCCAAAGCCTGGATCGATAATGATATCGATGATTCCTGCTTGCTTGGCTTTTGATATGTTGGTGTTGAAGTAATGAATTAAATCACTACTCAAATGATCATAAGTTGTGTTTTTCATCATAGTTTGTGGCGTACCTCTCATATGCATCAGGATGTAAGGCACTCTATAGCGAGCAACAACACGTAATAGTTGCTCGTCGAGTTGTCCTCCCGATATATCATTAATCATATGAACACCTCGCTCTAAAACTTCTTTAGCGACTTCAGCTCTAAAGGTATCCACAGAAACTAATACATCGGGAAAATAAGTTCGAATAAAATCGATTAAGGGGAGTAATCTATTTAATTCTTGTTCTTCTGAAATATGTTCAGCATTAGGTCTAGAACTATAAGCTCCGATATCGATAATATCAGCTCCTTCTGTGATCATTTGATCGATTTTCTTTTTAAATTGATCAATGGATTTTACTCTGCTTTGTTCAAAGAATGAGTCAGGAGTAGCATTTACAATCGCCATTACCTTGGGAGTTGTTAAATCGACCAGTGTTCCTCTGCAATTTAGTGTCATAAATTAAATAGATTAAAATAGGGTAATCACCTCATTTTTTGGTATTTTGCAGCCTACTAATTTAGTAGCTAACAATTGAATGCGAAATTTACATAAATATTAGTGAATTCATGCAAAACACTTTAGAACAATACGATTCCATAGTCGCTATATGTAGAGACTTATTTCAAAAAAAGACCCAAGATTATGGAACAGCTTGGAGAATATTAAGACTCCCCTCATTAACCGATCAAATATTCATTAAAGCACAACGGATTAGAAGTTTGCAAGAAAATGAAGTTCAGAAGATTCAAGAAGATGAAGCAGCTGAATTCATAGGGATTATCAATTATGCTATAATGGCTTTAATTCAACTGGAACAGGGGTATGTTGATCAACCTGATTTAAGTGCTGAACAAGCGATTGAACTTTATGACAAGCATATGGAAATTTCACGACAACTAATGATGGATAAAAATCACGATTATGGTGAGGCTTGGAGGGATATGAGGGTAAGTTCACTTACGGATCTTATTCTTCAAAAATTACTACGCGTAAAATCTATTGAGAATAATGAGGGTAAAACCATTGTCAGTGAAGGGATCGATGCTAATTATCAAGATATGATTAATTACGCCATTTTTGCCATGATTCATTTAGAAGAAGAAAAAAACAAATGATGAGATTCCTACTTACATCCATTTCTAGAGGTATCGTAGGGGTACTATTTATCATCAGTGGTCTGATCAAGCTCAATGACCCTGTGGGATTTTCTTTTAAACTTGAGGAATACTTTTCACCAGGTGTTTTGAATATGGAGTTTTTAATGGATTATGCCCTCTCTCTATCTATGATTATTGTAGTAGTTGAGGTGTTATTAGGGGTCTTTTTGCTTATTGGATATCAACTCAAATGGACGCTGTACAGTCTGATAGGAATGATTGTTTTCTTTACTTTTCTGACGTTTTATTCTGCTTATTTTAATAAAGTAACGGATTGTGGTTGTTTTGGGGATGCTATTAAGTTAACCCCATGGGAATCTTTTACCAAGGATGTGATCTTGTTGATTTTGATCTTGATTTTATGGATGAATAGATCACTGCTTAACGGAATTAAAACAAGAAGATTTAGATTGATTACCGTATTGGTATCAGTACTGATAAGTGTATCGTATTTATATTATGTCTATGAACACTTACCTCAAGTTGATTTTAGACCGTATAAGATTGGAGTGCATATTCCTACTTCAATGAATATTCCCCCAGGTGCACCAGAGGCGATATATAATTATCATTGGAAGTTTAGGGTTGATGGATCTGAAACGAGTATAACGACACAGGGCTCTTATCCTTCAATTGATGGTGAATTTATTGGAGTTGAAACCCAGTTGGTGCAAGAGGGTTACGAACCTCCTATACATGATTTTGGTATTGAATCTGAAAGTGGAGATCATACCGATGAACTTATGAATGAAGAGAAATTACTGGTATTTGTCTCTTATGATCTCAATAAGAGTAATGATATAGCAGTATCCAATTTGAATGAATGGGCTAAAAAAGCTAAGAAAAAAGGATATCGGGTAGTGTTGTTAACCGCTTCAACAAATGAGGTGATTCAGCAAAAACCGATAGATCAATCTCTCATTGAATCCTACCTAAGTGATCAAACAGCCCTAAAAACAATTGTCAGATCTAATCCTGCTGCCTTAATTTTGAATTCAGGAGTGATTGTAGATAAAAGACATTACAACGATTTTGATAAATTAAAACTAAACTAATACATAGAATTATGAGAAAGAACATTGTAGCTGGTAACTGGAAAATGAATATGAATCAGGAGCAAACTGTTCAATTGATTGAAGATTTAAAGAAGGCGTTGCCTTCAAATGATGCATCGATTATGATTGCTCCAACCTTTGTCAACTTAGCGAAGGCTGTTGAACTTACTAAAGGAACTTCGATTGAAGTAGTGGCTCAAAATATGCACTTTGAAGCAAGTGGAGCCTTTACCGGCGAAATTTCTGCAGATATGCTCAAAAATATTGGCATAAAAACTGTGATTTTAGGACACTCAGAACGCAGAGCATATTTTGGTGAAACCGATGACTTATTAGCTAAGAAAGTTACTGCTGCTATCGAAAATCAAATGCAAGTAGTTTTCTGTTTTGGAGAAGAATTAGAGGATCGTAAATCAGATCAACATTTTGATGTAGTAGGTGCTCAATTAAAAAACGCATTGTTTGAACTACCTGCTTCAGCGTGGTCACAACTAATTTTAGCATATGAACCTGTATGGGCGATTGGAACAGGAGAAACTGCATCGGCTGAACAAGCACAAGAAATGCACGCTTTTATTAGAAAAACAATAGCAGATCAATACGATTCAACTATTGCTGATCACGTATCAGTATTATATGGTGGATCGGTAAAACCTACAAATGCATCTGAGATATTCTCTAAACCTGATGTAGATGGCGGCTTAATTGGTGGAGCTTCCTTAAAAGCAGAAGATTTTTCAGGAATTGCTGTAGCTTTTTCTTAATGGAACAAGAATCATATAAGGAATATGACTTTGTGGTAAGTCCAATTGAACCAGCGAGAGATTTACTTATCGCTGAATTAGGTGAAGTTGGATTCGAAAGTTTTATGGAAACTGAGACAGGCGTCTTGGCTTATATTAATTCTAAGGATTGGTTCGATTCTATATTGGAGGGCGTTTCTATTTTGGAACACCCTCTTTTTAGTTTTAGTCATCGTATTAAAACAATTGAGCAACAAAATTGGAATGCAGATTGGGAAAAGAATTTTGATCCGATTACCATTGAAGGTCAATGTCAAGTAAGAGCACCATTTCATAAGAAGCTAGACCTTACCTATGATATTGAAATCTTACCTAAGATGAGCTTTGGAACTGGCCATCATCAAACTACTTATTTGATGTTATCTTATATCTTAGAAGATGAATTTGATCAAAAGTCAGTTTTGGATATGGGAAGTGGTACTGGAGTGTTGGCAATTTTAGCTGCTTATAAAGGAGCTACAGCTGTCGAAGCGATTGATATTGATGCTTGGTGTTATGAAAATGCGCTTGAAAATGTAGCGCGAAATAACTGTAGTTATATCAATGTACGACAAGGAGATGCTACTGCAATTCAAGGAACATTCGACGTAATAGTAGCGAACATTAATCGCAATATTTTACTCAATGATATTCCGACTTATGTCCGTCATATTACTAAAGGAGGACGTTTGTACCTCTCAGGATTTTACCTAGAGGATTTAGAGCTTATCAAGGAAAAATGTGAGGAAAACAACTTGACTTTTGAGTCTAATAAGCAAAAGGATAACTGGATTTCAGCAAAATTCGTATATTAGATTTTTACTAAATACATCATTATGAGTTCTTTAGTTAAAACAGAAAGCTCGGTTAGGTCATCGGTAAAAAGACAATCATTAAAAGAATTAGTGCTTTATAATGATGATGTAAACACCTTTGATCATGTGATTGATACGCTAGTTAAGGTGTGTCATCACGATCCACTTCAAGCGGAACAATCTGCTATGATAGTTCATTACAAAGGAAAATGTACGGTAAAAACAGATGAATTAAGAGTGGTGAAGCCAATGTGTTTAGATTTACTCGAAGCTGGACTTTCGGCTAAAGTACATTAGAAGACCTTAAAATTTAAACTATAAAAAAATAGCCTGGATATACAGGCTATTTTTATAATATACATTGAACTTTAGTTGAATTCAATAATCAATGAGGAAGTCTTGGTCTAAGAATTCCATAAATAAAGGTACCGATGATGGTCCCCACAAGGACAATAGCTATGGTTAGAACTCCAGTCCCTAAAAGCACATACATTGGACCAGGACAAGCTCCAGCAAGGCCCCAGCCTAAACCAAAAATAGCACCTCCAATTAGACCACCCGTAAAGCGATGTTCTTTGTCTGGAATCGAGATTTGATTCCCATTGATGTCTTTAACCTTGAATTTTTTCATTATCAATAAACCAATCATTCCTAATGCAATGGCTGATCCGATAATCCCATACATATGAAAGGATTGAAATTTAAACATTTCAAAGATTCGATACCACGAAACAATTTCTGATTTTACGAGTAAGACTCCAAAAAAGAAGCCAACAGCTAAGAATTTAAGATATTTTAACATGGCGATAGTTTATAAAAGAATTGGTAATAAAAACGGAAATATAAGATGAACCATAATAAGTCCACCAGCAAAGAACCCTATAACAGCAACTACTGAAGCAATTTGTAGGTTGCTAATACCCGAAATAGCATGACCAGAGGTGCATCCTCCAGCATAGCGTGTTCCAAACCCAATTAATAAGCCTGAAATGAGCAACATTGCGATAATTTTAGGATCTTGAACTGCTTCCCAGGAGAAGAATTCTTTGGGAACCATAGTTTCACCAGGATTTGTGAAACCATAATTGATTAGTGATTCTTTAGTTGCTTCGCTAATACCAATTGATTCCTCTTTTTTAAGATAAAATTGTGCAATAAACCCACCCAGTATAGCGCCTTGAGCAACTACAAGATTCCAAAGTTGAGCTTTCCAATCAAATTTAAAAAAATCAGAAAATTTTCCAGCACCACCAATCGAACATAATGTTCTCAGGTTAGCAGACATTCCAAATCCTTTACCAAAATAAGTAAGAATAAGCATTACAAATGCAATTAGTGGACCTGAGACATACCAGGGCCAAGGTTCTTTTATCCAATCTAACAATGAATTCATAATAATTGATTTTTTACAAAGTTACTACACTCGAATCATTTAAGTATGATTTTAGGTCGTTTTATCTGTAACCTCTGGTAGTTAAATAGTTATAACAACGGTATACATTAAATTTTCTAACTGTGATGCCTCTATTATTTTTTATGAGTATTGGTTGAAGAAGTTCCACACGATCAAAATAATTTTCAAGTATTTTGGGATACTCTTGTTGAATTGTATCACTACTAAATGAAGGTTCTGAATCAATTAGCAAAGCATTTCTTCCGATTAATGTATCGGTTTGTTGGGTAATGGAATATTGTAATGATGGTAAACCTACAATATTTCTATTGTAAATGATTTTTTCATTTAGATAAAACTGTAAAACAGCAGTTGTTTTGTAATTATCTAATGAAAAAATAAAATCATCAGGATAGGTAGTGCTTAGCTGTTCTACTTGATTAGAAAGAGGTTTCCAACCTATGAACGTATCATCTGATCTAATAGGAAAGGGTTGAATGATTACCGTAATAGCTATAATGAGTTGTACGATGATAGAAGTGTATAAATGCGTCTTAAACCATTTTTTTTTATAAAACATAGCCAAGAGTATAACTCCAGATATATAAGAAGGGATGAGCCAATTTATTTTGATCCAATATATGGGAGCTAATAAAAAGAATCCTACAAAGGTTGGAA
>Ga0181559_10002579_pt1 | contig 17926 bp, 9 predicted proteins | sample 011ome_21_FD_133752 | JGI IMG/M metagenome (GOLD analysis project Ga0181559, IMG submission 133752) | Coastal salt marsh microbial communities from the Groves Creek Marsh, Skidaway Island, Georgia - 011508AT metaG (megahit assembly) | ecosystem: Environmental > Aquatic > Marine > Intertidal zone...
GGCGCGAGAGGCGCGTCGTCCGCCGGGCGGACGGTGGGCGCCGGCGAGGCGTTCGGCGCGTTCGAAAAGCACACCAGCGGTTTCGGAAGCCGCATGCTCGCGAAGATGGGGTTCCAAGGCGAGGGCTCGGGCGTGGGGAAGGGCGGGACGGGCATCGCCGAGCCCGTCGCCGCGGTGACGCGAGCCAAGCGCGTCGGGCTGGGCGCGGAGAAGAGACGATGAGACGTCGTTATAAAGTAGCTACAAGTAATACTTAAAATACGTAATAGAAATACGCGTCTCGTTTCACGCGTTGGACACCACGCGCTCGAGCCCTGATGCGTGCGTGGCGGCCGGGAAGGCGTCGATATCGGCGGTCTCCCCCGACGCGCCGCCGTGCCCTCGGAACGCCTCGTCCGCGCGCCGACGCGCGACGCGCAGCCGCACGCCCTTCTTCTCCCGCCAGCGCTTGACGATGAGCGACGCGGCTGCTTTCTCGTTCACCTGCGGCCAGATGGAGATGGGCTGGTAGTTGCGCCACACGCCCAGGTCGATCAGGCGCTGCACCTCCGAGCGCGCCTCCTCCGCGGACAGGTTCAGGCGCCGCGTCGTCTTCTCCAGCGGCGCGCGAAGCGAGTTGTACGAGGACGAGTTGTACGAGTCTCCGCGGCCGCCGCGGAGACTCGTACGAGGAGTCTCCGCCGCCGCGGACGACGTCGACGAGGTCTTGCCGAACGACAAGGAACCGAAGACGCTGTTCGATCTGTTCGCGTCGCGACCCTTATCTAAAGGCTCGCCCGCGTGGTCGCGCGGTACGGGGGTGCCGGCGGCGGGCGAGCCGGGCAACCGCAAACCGCGCTTGATGAATTTCCCCACGTCCCCCACGACGCCGCGCTCGTCGAAGTGTCGCTCGTCGTACTTGCCGCTCTGCGCGGTGGCCGCCGACGCCGCGTCCTCGAGCTCGGAGATGGCGTGCTTGTGCACCGGCACCTTGAAGGACTCGCGCAGGGTCTGCTTGGTGCGCGCGAGCTGCAGCGTGCTGAGGATGGGCAGCGGGCACAGCGCGAGGCGCATCCAGCGCACGCTCGGTCGGTGTATGTGCTCCTCGCCCACCAGCGTGGGCAGGCCGAGCAGCAGGATGGTCTGCGACACCAGCAGGCACACGTACGTGTGCTTCACCAGCCAGGGCCAGAGCGTCTGGCCGGAGGCGTACGGCTGCGTGTAGTGGTAGCACAGGTTGTGCTTCCAGAAGAGGTAGAACAGGGAGAAGAAGATGCCGCACACGGGCAGAATCACGGGCGCCATGACGCAATACATGATCCCCAAAAACGCCACCATCATGGTCTGCGCCGGGACGCGGTGCAGGGGCGTGTTCTCCGGCTCTGTCCAGTTCCGGATCATCTTCTCCGTGGGCATCTCGCCCGCGCGCAGCAGGTGCACGAGGGTCTTCACCGCCAGGCCGAGGTGAAAGGGCGGGTGGATGAGCTCCAAAGGCGCGCTCTGCGCGCACCGCAGCATGCAGAACTGCAGGAAGAACGAGCTCGTGTTTAGCACCTTGCCGATGAGCTCGTCCACGATGAGCTTCGGCGACTTCACCCAGTTGTTCATTTCCGTCCACAGCGGCGTGGACGAGAGGTTGGACACGAACAGGTTCAGCAATAAAAGCCAGAAGTAGATGGACGCGCCGGTGACGTCCATCTTGCTCACGGCGACGTGCCCGTACTGGCGCGACAACACCAGGCTCATGATATGCCCTAAAACCAGGAAAATGATCAGGATCAGCGCCACCAATATCTGTCCCACGATCGACTGCGAGCCCGCGGCGTCCACGACCACCTCGCCCAGCAGGTTCACCGGCACGGTGAAGAAAACAACCATCGCGCCGGCGAACGCCTGCGCCTTTAAGTTTTTGCGTTTCCGCTGTTCCGAGGTGAGCGCGATGTTGTGCCACACCACGTCGTTCGGCCCGGGCGCGGGCTTCGTGCGCCACGACCCGAAGTTGCGGTCCACCTGCACCTGCCCGGCGATCACCGCGTCCATCTGCCGCGAGAACACCACCAGCATGGACGGCGTGGGCGACTCGTCCGTCAGGTACTCGAAACGCGCGTTGTCAAACTTCTTGAGCGCGGCGGCCAGCGCGTCGCGCGCCGCCTCGCGCTCCTTCACCGCCCAGTCGCGCTTCGCCCGAAGCTTCGTCACCGCCGGGTCGTTCAGGGGGTTCGCCGTGAGGTCCGCCTGGACCTCCGCCACCGAGGGCTGGCGGCTCAGCGACGCGCCGCCGAGCTCGGCGTCGAACGCGTCGAGGTCGAGGTCGTCGTCCAGCTTAAGCGTGGGGAGCCGACCTAAACCGCCTCGCTTGCGCACCGCCTCCGCCTCCGCCTCGTGCAGCGCCTCCATCGCGCCGCCCTCCATGATCAGCGCCTGCAGGTGCCTCTCGTTGGCCGCCTGCCAGTTGATCGAGTGCCGGTCCAGCGATCGCACGTCGCGCGCGGGCATGCAGCTCACCACGCACCCCTCGCCCAGCACAGCCTCCAGCTTCATCTTCGTGGACTGCACCATCTCCGTCTTGGTGCACGCGCGCAGGTCCTCGAGCTCGTCCGGCATGGTGTGGTCCATGAACGTACGCACCGCGCTCGCGTTCCGCTTCATCCACTTCCGCGCGCGCGCTAACGCTGCGAGCGTGGCACGCTCACGCTCATGCGCCCCCTCCTCCGCCGCAGCCGCCGACGAGGAGTCCCGGAACGAGCCAAACGTCCCTAGGCCCTCCAGGTCGGTTGCGGGTCCCCCGCCGCCGCCACCGCCGCCGCCGAGGCGCGCGGCGGCGGAGTTGAACGGCGACGACGGAGACGCAAACTTGGGCGAACTTCCCGGCGTGCCTCGCACAGACCTCGTCACGCTCTTGGTGCCCTTGTTCGTCAGCGCGGTGTTGATGGCGCTCAGGATCCCGACGTCGTCACTCTGCCGCGCGATGCTCTCGGGCAGAGGGTCCGTGGTGAGCATGGGGATGTCGTTGACCACCACCGCGTGGCTCTTGATGCCGAGGCGGTCCGGCCCGAGCTTCCAGATGAGCCGCGCGTACGCCTTGGTCTCCCGGGTCAGCAAGTACATGAGCCAGAACGAGCACGCCCACATCTCCGCGATGACCACCCAGAACACGCTCGGGTCCGACGCGGACTCGAGCGTGAACCGGCGCATGCCGTTCGTGTTGGTCGCGTCCTCGGTCTCGGTGAAGTACAGCGCCATTAGCACGGGCGCGCAGAAGAGCGTGGCACCGAAGAACCAGTGGTACATCACGCGGAACCACCGCAGGAACATCAGCTCGTCCGGCGTGGCGTGATTCAGGATGTCCGTGTCCGAGACGTGCCACGCGCGCTTGAGCCAGCCGAACGCGCCGGGCGGGAGTTTCGGGGGGATGCGCGTCGGCGGGTAGCGCGGGTGGTTGGGGGTCATGAAGAAGTTGGGGTCGCAGGTGTGCAGGAAGTGGGGCACCGCGCGCAGCGCCTGGAAGATGCCGATCATGACCAGGAAAAACATCAGCAGGTACCCGATGGTCTCGCCGAACACCGTGAACGTGAAGTTGTGCCCACATGCGGTGTCCGACAGCGGGTCGCACGCCTCATCCAACAACACGCAATTGATCCCCCCGCCGCGCAGCGACTGCGGCATCGTGCTCTCCACCATGTCCTCCCCGGCGAACAGCACGGGCGTCCACCCCGGCGAGCACTTCACGCACTGCACCTCACCCGGCCCTCTCGGGCACGCCGTGAGGTTCGTGGTGCCGTCGGAGACGTAACTCATCCCGGGCTCGCCGAGGAGCACGTCGAAGACCGCGAGGCCATCCGCGAGCACGACGTAATTGGCGTCGGTCCCGTTAAAGGCGTTGGGGGAGCGATACGCGCACTGGTCGCAGCCCAAAGGACAGGCGCACGCGCCGCTCGAGTCGGACAACGCCGCCGTCATCCACATCCGGGACGACATCGGCGTGACGTCCGCCATTTTATCTCCCGCGCCTCCGCTGCGCGCGCCTCACTGCTTGAGGAATGCGCGCAACCGCGTCATCGGGCGTTTGTCATGATGCGGCAAACAGTCCGATATTTACAAATATCTTGATATTGTTGAACGAGTCCATTCCCATAAATTTATGGGCCATGGGAAAATGGTTGTTCTGCGCGAAGAAGTCCGTTCTTCGGCGCCGAAAAACTGCGCCCGGAAGAAACCTCGCGCGAGATCCCCCCCGACACAGCGACACGCGCGGCGACGCGGGCGGTTCGACCGGAGCGGCGGGTTGGGCTTGTCGCCGAAGTGAAGGTCGCGATGTCGGCGCTCAACAAGCTCGCGCACCTGTCTTTGGTGAACAAGGTGACCACCGAGCTGGAGAACCACATCGGCATCGGCGACAAGACTTTGTCCGAGTTCGTCATCGACTTGGCGGACAAGCACTCCGAGCCGCGCTCGTTCCAGAAGGCGCTGGACGAGGTGGGCGCCGAGCTCTCGTTCGACCTCGTGCGCAACTTACTGGAGATGATCCAGCGCATGCGGCCTAAGGCCGGCTCGAAGTCCGACAGGGGGCAGACTGCGGGGGGCGCCGCGAGCGGATCGCGCGCGCGCCCCACCGCCGACGACCCCCTCCCCGGGCTCTCCGTGCGCGACGACGAGGCGCGGGCCAAGGCGCTGACGCGCGAGATCTACGGCGACAACCCGATCACCGCGAATATGGCGGACGACCCCAAGCTCGCTTCCGAAGCCTCGCGCCGGGACGGCGGGAGCGATCGCGCGCGGGGACGCGACGGAGACGGCGACCGCCGCGGCGGCGACCGGAGTCGCGACCGGAGCCGCGACCGGAGTCGCGACCGGAGCGGCGGCGCGTCCTCCTCGGCGGCGGCGCTTCGCGCGGGCGAGCCCGAGGTGGGGCAGATCTACCGAGGCCGCGTGAGCAACGTGATGGACTTCGGCGCGTTCGTGGAGCTCACGGAGTTCCGGGGGAAGCACGAGGGGCTCGTGCACGCCAGCATGATGAGCGCCAAGAAGGGGGTGAGCGCGCGCGAGCAGGTGCGCGCGCACCAGCCGGTGTGGGTCAAGGTCACCACCCGCTCGAGCGCCAGGATGGCGCTCAGCATGCGCGACGTGGACCAGGACACGGGGCAGGACCTGGTCGGCTCCCGAGCTCCGAGCGGGAGCTCGGCGGCGGCGTCGCGCGCCCTCGGCTCGGGAGGCGGCGCGGCGGGAAGCGGGTGGTCGGCCAACGCGCCGCCTCCCCCCCCGGGCGCTTCGCTTCGCGGTCTTTCCGGCATCCAGCTCACCGAGGAGGACCGCGCGGGCGACCTGGGCGGGCGCCGCCGCGCGGCGAAGCGCATGAGCTCCCCCGAGCGCTTCGAGGCGAAGCAGCTCATCGCGTCCGGCGCGCTGCGCGTCGAGGAGTACCCGACGTTTGACGCCGAGAACGACGGCGTGCTGGGTTTCGAGGAGGAGGCGGAGCAGGAGGTGGAGATCGAGATCAACGACAGGGAGGCGCCTTTTCTGGAGGGTCAGACGAACCAGGGTGACGTCTCGCCCATCAAGATCGTCAAGAACCCCGACGGCTCCATGCAGCGCGCGGCGATGACGCAGCAGGCGCTGGCCAAGGAGCGCCGCGAGCTGCAGCAGACGCAGCAGCGCGCCGAGTTGGACACGGTTCCGCAGGACCTGAACCGGCCGTGGGAGGACCCCATGGCCGCCGAGGGCGAGCGGCAGCTCGCGCAGGAGCTCAGAGGCACCGGTCTGCAGAGTGACAAAGAGATGCCCGCGTGGAAGATGGAGGCGTTCGGCAAGGCGCCGACGTTCGGCCAGAAGAGCTCGCTGCCCATGCAGCAGCAGCGCGAGTCGCTCCCCATCTTCAAGCTGCGCGACGAGCTGATCCGCGCGGTGAACGACAACCAGGTGCTGGTGGTGATCGGCGAGACGGGCTCGGGGAAGACCACGCAGATGACGCAGTACCTAGCGGAGGCGGGGTACACGAGCCGCGGCAGGATCGGGTGCACGCAGCCGCGCCGCGTCGCGGCGATGTCCGTAGCGAAGCGCGTCGCCGAGGAGTTCGGGTGCCGTTTGGGCGAGGAGGTCGGGTACGCGATTCGGTTCGAGGACTGCACGAGCCCGGAGACGGTGATCAAGTACATGACGGACGGAATGCTTCTGCGCGAGGCGCTGCTGGACGACCTGCTGAGTCAGTACGTGCTGATCATGCTGGACGAGGCGCACGAGCGCACGATTCACACCGACGTTCTGTTCGGGCTGCTCAAGAAGTGCTGCGCGAAGCGCCCGGATTTGAAAATCATCGTCACGAGCGCGACGCTGGACGCCGAGAAGTTCTCGTCGTACTTCATGAACTGCCCCATCTTCACGATTCCGGGTCGGACGTTCCCGGTGGAGGTGATGTACACGAAGGCGCCCGAGAGCGACTACATGGACGCCGCGCTGATCACGGTGATGCAGATCCACCTCACCGAGCCGGAGGGCGACATCCTGCTGTTCCTCACCGGCCAAGAAGAGATCGACGCGGCGTGCCAAACCTTGTTCGAGCGCATGAAAGGGTTGGGCCCGAGCGTCCCCGATCTGCACGTGCTCCCCGTGTACTCGTCGCTGCCGTCCGAGATGCAGACGCGCATCTTTGACCCCGCGCCGCCCGGGTCGAGGAAGGTGATCGTCGCGACGAACATCGCCGAGGCGTCGCTCACGATCGACGGCATCTTCTACGTGGTGGACCCGGGGTTCGCCAAACAAAAAGTCTTCAACCCGAAAATCGGGATGGACTCGTTGGTGGTGGCGCCCATCTCGCAGGCGTCCGCGCGGCAGCGCAGCGGGCGCGCCGGCCGCACGGGCCCGGGAAAGTGCTTCCGTCTGTACACGGAGAGCGCGTTCAAGAACGAGATGCTCCCCACTTCCGTCCCTGAGATCCAAAGAACCAATTTAGGGACCACCACCCTGACCCTGAAAGCGATGGGCATCAACGATCTGCTGCATTTCGATTTCATGGACCCGCCGCCGCCGCCGACGCTCATCGGCGCGCTGGAGGAGCTGTACAACCTCGGCGCTCTGGACGAAGAGGGCCTTCTCACGCGCTTGGGCCGGAAGATGGCGGAGTTCCCGCTCGAGCCCCCCATGTCCAAGATGCTCATCGCCGCCGTCGATTTGGGGTGCTCCGACGAGATCCTCACCATCGTCGCGTGCCTCTCCGCGCAGAACATCTGGTACCGCCCGCGGGAAAAGCAAGCCGCCGCGGACCAGAAAAAGGCGAAATTTTTCCAGCCCGAGGGCGATCACCTCTCGCTGCTCACGGTGTACGAGAGCTGGAAAGCGCAGAAGTTCTCCTCGCCGTGGTGCTTCGAGAACTTCCTGCAGGCGCGCTCGCTGCGGCGCGCGCAGGATGTCCGGAAACAGCTCTTGACGATCATGGACCGGTACAAGCTGGACGTCGTGAGCGCGGGGCGCAACTTCAACAAGATCCGCCGCGCGATTTGCAGCGGGTTTTTCTTTCACAGCGCCAAGAAAGACCCGCAGGAGGGGTACAAGACGCTGGTGGAGAACACGCCGACGTACATCCACCCCGCGAGCGCGCTGTTCCAGCGCCAGCCAGACTGGGTCATCTACCACGAGCTCGTGCTCACCTCGAAGGAGTACATGCGCGAGTGCACGACGATCGAGCCCAAGTGGCTCGCCGAGCTCGCGCCGAGGTTCTTCAAGGTTGGCGACCCGACGAAGATGACCAAGCGCAAGCGCATGGAGAGGCTCGAGCCCCTGTACGACCGGTTCAACGAACCCAACGCCTGGCGCCTGTCGAAGCGCCGGGGGTAGAGAGACGTACGAATACTTTCGTAAGTGATAGTCAGTATTAATACATTCAAAAGTCTATCAAGTTGCCGGTCAAGCCCGGCCCGCCCGACCCGATCCCGGCCAACTCCGCCGGGACGGGCGGTTCCGCCGGCGCGCGGGCCGCCGCGCCCGGGACGCCCGTCCCCGACGCGCCGCTCGCGGTCGTTTCCGTCCCCGTCCCCGTCCCCGTCCCCAGGGTCACGTCGAAGAGCACGTCCATGGGGTTGAACCCGTCCAGCGCGCCCGGCGCCGCGCCGCACAGCGCGCCCACGAAGGCGAGCCGCCCCATGCGCTTCGCGGCGGCGTCCGGCGCGCCCGCCGGCGGGAACCACACCTCCGCGAACTGCGAGACGACGCGCGCGACGTTTTTCGTTCGCGGCGCGTTCGAAGGCGCCTCGTTCGGAGCGAACGCGTTCGGAGCGAACGCGTTCGCGCCGTGTGGCGCGCTCTGCACGCGCGCGTCGTGCGCCTCGTACCAGGCCTGGAACATCCCGCGCAGGAACGAAACCGTGTGCGACGCCGCCGCGCGCTCCGCCGGGCGCAGGTGCGCGGCGAGCAGCGCCTCCGCCGCCGCCGCCGAGGGCGCCAGGCGCGCCAGGCGCTCGGTGGCGAGCGTCCAGGGCGCGCGCGCCGCCGCGGCGGCGCGCGCGGCCTGCGCGGCGGCCTGCGCCCAGGGCGCCATGGCGCCGTCCACCGCGGCCAGGCACGCGCGCGTCGCCGCGAAGAGCGGCCGCGGGAGCGACGCGAAGAGCGCCAGCAGCGCGTGCGCCGCCTCCGCCGCGTCCACGCCGGGCGCGGCGTCGACGTCGGCGCCGTCGTCCAGCGCGCGGCGAATGGCGGCGAGACCGGCGAGGGTCCCGCGCGAGGGGCTGTGGAACATGCCTTCGGTTTCGGACACCGACACTGAGAACAGGAAATCCACCAGCGCGCCGATCGGCCGCGGGACGTTCGGGGGGAAGGACGCCGTCGGGAGCTGCCACAGCGGCTTCCCGAAAACCGAAGCGCGCACCGTACCCGCGACGGTGAGGAAAAAGTCCCGGCCCCGGTCCAGGTGAAGCACCAGGATGGCGTCCACCGGGATGTCGCCGGTTTCGTTTAGCTCGGCTAAGCTGCTCGCGTCGCCGTCCAGAGCCGAGAGGAGCCCGAGAGCACAATCTCCGCCCGCCGTGGCGTCGCTCACGGCGTGAGTGAAGGCGCCCTCCTCGCCGCCCGCCGCCGCGGCGAAAGGCGAAAGGCCCAGCGGGTCCGGCGCCGAGCCGCGGCGGGCGCCGGCGAGCGCCTCCCGCGTCTTGGACGCGGGCGACACCATCGACACGCCGCCGCCGGCTTCGACACGCGCGATGCCGGCACTGACCGCGCGCGCCTGCGCCAGCCGCGCCGCCTCGGCGATCGAGCCCGCGGTCGTGGCGGCGGGCGCGAGCGCCGCCGCGGGGTCCGCGCGCGTTTCGGAAAACGCCGGACCATCCGAAACGCTCGCGCCGCTCGAAACGCGAAGAGCGGGCGCGTCGGCGTCCGACGCCTCCGCGCCGAGGCCCGCCGCGCCGGCGAGCGCCGCCGGCCCCGCCGCCCCCCCCCCCGCGACCGTCGCCGTCGCGGTGATGAGCGTCTCCTCGCCGGGCAGGAGGTGCCCCCTGGCGGGCGCGACGCGCAGCCACGGCGGCGCGACGGCCGCCTCGCCGGGCACGGCGGCGACGAAGTTCCACGACGCGGGCGCGTCCCCGGTGTTGACCAGCCGGAACGACGTCGCGCGCGGCTCGGCGTAGGGAATGGAGTCTTCGAAAACCGCGCGCGGGTTGAGCACCGCGCACCGCGGCTGCGACGCCATCTCGCGCGCGTCCAGCTCGCGGCGCGTCTCCTCCAGCACCGCCGAGAGTTTCCTCGGGCACAGACGCTGCGCTGTGACCACAAACGCGCTGAACACGGGCTTGTGGTCGCTCTGCGTCAGCGCGCGCGTCGAGCCGTACGACGTCTGCGACACGTCGCGCCCGCGCCACAACACGCGGTCGCACCACGCCGGCGTGCGTTTCTTCTTCTCCTCCTTCGCGTTCACCGCGGGCGCGGTCGGTTGCTCCGAGCCGTCGCCCGGCTCGTCGGCGTCGCCCGCGCCCGAGTACGTGTGCGTGCCCGGGCGGTACTTGTACGTGGGCGCGAACGCCACGGGCGCCTCGGTCCAGCCGGCGAACGCCTTGCCCGCGGCGCGCTCCAGCGACAGCTGGTCCGCGCCGAGCAGCGAGGCGTACCGCCTCGCGCGCTCCGCCGCGTACGCGGAGCGCACGCGGAAATCCTCGCGCGCGGTTTTCGAAGACTCCGAGCCCGCCTCCGCTGTCGCGATCGCCGAGAGCCGGCCCCGCACGTGGTCGTCCGCCAGGTTCAGGCGGTAGTTCAGGTCGCCGATCCACACCGCGGCGAAGGCGTCGGCGACGCCGGCGGGTTTTTCGAACGAGCCGTCGGACGACGCCGCCGGCGGCGCCGGGAACGACAGCTTCGCGTAAATCTCGCGGTAGTCCTCCGACCGCTTCTGCGCGTCCGTCTCCTTGGAGCCCGCGCTGAGGTGCGCGCACACGAAGCACAGCGGGGTGTTGTGCACCTTCAGCCACACCGCCGCGCCGCCCTTGTTCCCGAGCATCGCGACGCCCAAGTTCACGCCGGTGGCCACCGCGGCGACGCGCACGTCGGAGACGTGGCGCGAAACGGCGCGCGTCGCCCACACCGTGATGTACACGCCCACCAGCTGCTTGCGCGCCACGCGCGCGTATTTCTTCGGAGCTCTCGTATTCATTTCTTCGGATTTCTTCGAAGGGGGCGCGTTCCGAGAGCTCTCCGTTCCGAACGCGGTCCACCCGTCGGCGGCGCCCGCCGGCTCCGGCGGCGCCGGCGCGTCGCCGGCGGCGCCGTTCAGGCACCGCTCGATGATGGCCTCCCACTCGCCCGTGGCCTGCGCGTCCTCCTGCATGAGCACCTTGCCGGGCGTGAGCGGCACGATCTCCTGGAACCCGACCACCACCAGGTCGGGGCTCGAGGCGACGTCCAGCCACGCCGAGATGTCCAGCGACGCGGGCGGCGGTTTCCCATTCGTGTTCCACGTGCCCGTCCAGACGTTCAGCGCGTGCGCGTCCGCGTACGACTCCAGCGGGCGCTTCACGAACGCCGCGCGCACTTTCGGGTTCTTGATGCGCGCGGCCCAGTCCTTGGTGAGCGGGTGCGGCTCCGTCTCCGCGCCCAGGCCGTCGTGCAGCGGGACGGCGCGCGCGCCGAGGGACGCACCGCCTCCGATCGGAACCGCGTTGGAGAAGTCCGAGAAGTCCTCCCACCCGGCGCGCGCGTCCGCGGGCGCCGCAGCGACGCCGGAGGTCATGCCCACGCCGGCCATCGCCTTGGACGCCGCTTTGGTCATGGTCTTCTTGAGGCTCTTCATCTTCCCCGCCGCCGCGCGTCCGTGACGCGCGCGGGAGGTCCTGACGAGCCGATGGCCGGAGGAGACGTCTCTCGACACCGCGAGAGCCGGCCCGCTCAGAAAAACATCGACAATCCGCCCCATGTCCAGCGCGCGAAAAAGTTCGTCAGTTGTGACTCGGCCACCCCCGGTCTGCCCGCAGTCCCCCTCGCGCCGCGACGCCGCGACGCGTGGCAGACGCGTGCCTCCTCTGGGTTGATACGAGACAAGGGACGGACTTCATGAGCCACGTACGTGCCGACCTGTCACACCCCACGCGCGTACCCCGCGCCGCTCGCGTCATCTTCGTTTTGCACCACGTGTGGCTTTCCCCTTGCGTGTCTCACCGCCCCCCCGTGCTGTTGCCCCCGCAGATCTTCGACGGCTACGAGAAGGAGCTCCTGGAGTTCACCGCCTCCATCGCGCGGAACACCGCATCCTTGGGCAGCCTCGACGGAGGTACGCGCGTTCCCACCGCCCGTGTCTCGTAAGCGCGCACGCACGCCCCTCGTTCGAGACGCGTGCCAACGAATCTTTGACGCGACCACGAAAACGGCATCTCGGCGCGAGCACGACGCGCGCTCTGAAAACGCGCTCTGAAAACGCGTCATTCAAACGCTCACTCCTTTCGACCCTCCTTTCGCGAACGACCACCGTACGCGCATCAGATGCCAAGACCGAGCGCGTGGCGTTGATCGACTCGGACGTCGCCGAGGCGGAGGCGCTGGTGCGCCGCATGGACCTGGAAGCGCGCTCGATGCAGAATCCCGCCGCGAAGGAGCCGATGAGCGCCAAGCTCCGCGAGTACAAAACCGAGCTGGCGCGCTTGAAGCGCGACGCGGCGACAGCGGCGAAGGCGGCGTCGAGCGCGCGGAGCGACCGCGCGCAGCTGCTCGCCGGCGCCGAGCTGGACGACATGCACGCGCCCACGAGCCACGGCCAGCGCGAGCGGATGCTGCACAGCACGCAGCGGCTGGATCAGACGGGCGACCGAATCCGCGAGGGCAAGCGCGCGCTGCTGGACACGGAGGAACTCGGCGTGTCCATCCTGCAGGATCTGCACCGGCAGCGCGACACGATCACCAACGCGCGCGACACGATCCACGGCGCGGACGACACCATCAGCAAGTCACGCAAGATTCTGAGCAACATGGGCCGGCGCATCTTCCAGAACAAACTGCTGATGTACGGGATCATAGGCATGCTCGTCTTCGCCATTGCGCTCGTCGCGTACTTCAAAGTCGGGGGGGGAGGGTCGAAGAGCGCGTAGAGTAGTTTAGGTCGGCGCGGTCGTGCGCACGTAGTAGCAGCAGCTACTCTAAGAACGTCTCCCGTCACACTCCCGTCACACCCCGGCGCTACGCGAACGTACCTTTCGGGAAAGAAAGCGCGACGACGCGCGACGCGACGCGCATCATCGCGCCGCGTTTTCGGCGTTTTTCGCGCGCGGCGGCCATTCGGCGTCGTCGTTTTCATCCTCCGCGGAGTCGTCGTAGTAGTCGTCCGCCCTGGTGGCGAGGTAGACCCGCCCCGTGGCGCCGCGGCGCCACTTCGAGCTCGTGTCCACGCGCACGTCCGCGCGGAAGGACACGGAGCGCTCGCAGACGTGGCACTCGCTCCCGCGCGTGACTCGCGAGCCTTCGTTCCCGGGCAGGAAAATGTACACGCGCTCGCCGCAGCTCGGGCAATCGCCGGCGACGGCGACGACGTCGCCGCGCTCGAGCGCCTTGACTTTGTTCAGCGCCGACTGCAACAGGAACGCGCCGAGCACCGCGAGCACTGGAGGCCGAAACTCCGTGTTTAGGGTGTTTAAGGTCACGTTCGAAGTGTTCGTGACATGGAGAAAAAAAGCCCTCGCGAGCTCGACGACGTCGACGGCGACGAAACCCGTCCCGAGGAGCGCGAAGCCGCGCCAGACGTTTTCCAAGGCGCGCATCTGCTCGTCATCCGCCTCGAGGTCGCCGTAGATTTTCATGTCCCGCCTCGAACACCGCGGGTACTTACGCGCGGCGTCGCTACCCATCTGCCGCAGGCGCCGCTCGATCTCGTCGAACATGCGGTCCTCGATGACCGGCTGACCCGAGAAGTACGTGTTCTTGGCCTGCGCGTAAACCTTCTCCAGGTCCTCCCGCGTCGCGCGCGCCAGCGGGGGCAGCACGTAACACGAAGGACCCTCCACGCCGCGCGTGTCCCACATGCCCTGCGTCTCCATGTCGTACTTCCCGTCCCAGGTCTCCGCGTAGGAAGAGGATGGGCCGGATTTTGAGCGGCGGCCCCCCTCCGGCTGCGCGGGGGTGGCGGACGCGCGGGCGGGGGGAAAGCGCGATCGCCTGTTGCCCGAACGTCCGCTCGCGCACGTCTCCCACAGCGTGTCGCGAGACGAGAGACGCGCCGCGACGGCGGCGTGGCGCGCTAGCGACACGCCCGCAGCGCTCGCGGAGCCCGCCGCCATCGTCGCGAGCGCGTGAACCCCGCCCAAAGCCCTCTCGCGCGTCCGGAAGTGGGCGCATAGAGCGCTGACGAAAGCGCCCCGTGATGATGTTGACGTTTCGCGTCGACTGCCTTCCAGTTTCGCGCGCAGGCGCGGACGATCGCTTCGAATCGAGAAAGAAGTCGCGGCGATTTCGCCCCTGCAGCTCGTCCTGGCCTTCACTTCGCGCGTCGCGTGGACGCGTCGGACGCACCTCGGGTCACGCACCAGAGGGCTCACCTTCGGTCGTCGTAGGACGCCTCCGTCGGTGTTTCGATCGGCGACGCCGCTCGCGCGGGCAGATCCGGGCGGAGACCGGCTCGTGCGCAACTTCGGGAAACGCGCGGCGGGCGGTAAAACACGATGAAGCTCGTTCGCTTTTTGCAGAAGCTGAGCCACGAGACGTGCACCATCGAGCTCAAGAACGGGACGGTGGTGCACGGCACGGTCATGGGTGCGTGCGCCTGATAGACACTTCGATCCGCGGCGGCGCCGTCGGACGTCGGAACGGTCGCGCGCGACGCGCTCGCGGCGTCGCGGTGGCGCGTTTTTCCCGACTCGCGGGCCAATCCCTATTTTTACGCGTACGGAGCGCTCAGAGCGAGTTTCGTTCGCGGCGCGCCGGCGCGAAATCTCTCGCGAAGACGTTCGCCGCGCGGACCCGCGCTCCGCCCGTCGACGCCCCCCGCTCGCGGCATCTGACGCGAACGTTTCCCCACCTCCGTCCCTCGCGAACCCGCGCACCGAACCCGCAGGCGTCGACGTGAGCATGAACACGCACTTGAAGAACGTGAAGCTGACGCTCAAGGGGAAGAACCCGACGCACATGGATCATCTGTCGCTTCGCGGGAACACCATCCGGTACTACATCCTGCCCGACTCACTCAACCTCGACACCCTGCTGGTGGACGACACGCCCAAGATCAAGCCCGGCAAGCCCGGGGGCGCCGGCGCGGGGACGGGCGCGCGGGGACGGGGAAGGGGGAGAGGAAGAGGCCGGGGGCGGGCGAGGGGGTGATGCCTCGCCAGCCGCGACGCGGTTGGGTTTTTTTAGAATCTTACGCCTTATTGAAGACACGCTTCGCAAGCGAAGAAGCTCGCGAAGAAACGCTCTACCGTACGTACTCCTATACGCTTCGGCTCCTATACGCACGCGTCGAACTCCACGCGACGCGTGTGTTAAACCTTCACCGCGGCACCGAAGGGAGATCCTTCTTCTTTCCCGGCGCGCCGCCCATGGCGCTGGTGAACGCGGTGAGCCCGCTCGAGATCGAGCTCCCCACCTTCCCGGTGACGTTGTTCTTCTTGTCAAACTCCGAGGCTCTCTGGTACGCCGAGGTGGCGCCCGCGGTGAGCTTGCCGGTGATGTTGTACTTGGAGTTCACCTCCTTCGCCTTGTTCGCCGCCGCCGAAGTCGCGTCGTACAGCTTCCCGGTGATGTTGTGCTCGTCGTTGAACTTTTTCGCGGCGCTCGCCGTCGACGCCGCCGCCTGCCCGGTCTGCCGCGCGACGTCCCCCACGGCGTCCTTTCGGGTCGTGGCGTATGCCGCGCCGCCCGCGGCCACCACGGCGGTCATCGGGCCGAGCACCACCGCGCCCGCCACCGCGCCGACCGCCGCCGCGCCCGCCACCGTGCCGTATCCCCCCGCGGTCTTCACCGCGGCGTTGGTCTGGCCGGCGATCTGAGCGCCCTGCTGCGCCATCTGCGCGCTCTGCGCCATGGCCTCCATCTGCGCCATCTGAAGCTTACCCTGCAGGACGCCCACGCGCTTGCGGTACTCGGAGGACTTCCCGCGCATCTCCGCAGCCTCCGCGGGGGTCACGGAGGCGGCGCGATCCAGCGCGTCGGCCGCGCGCGTGTAGAATTCGATGGCTTTCGCGACATCGCCCGCTATGTCCGCCTCGACGGCGTGCGTCGCGAGCTCCACGGCTTCTTCGCACGGCATATCGGGTGGCGGGTGCGAGGTTGTCTCGCGGTGAGCGGCTCGCGGTGAGGGGTCGGGAGTGCCGAGCGCACAAGTCGCTACGCGCGCGTCGTTGTTGACATCATAATCTGTTCTTTTCCACTTTTCGTCCGACTGGCTGAGATTTTCGTTGTCAACTCTCGACAAGCACACGAAAGGTCCAGTGGGTCGCGGCGCGATGCCGCGACGGGCGCGCGGACGCGCGCCGGTGTCGGACTCGGACTCGGACTTCGACCCGGAGATGTCTTCGTCCGAGTCCGACGAGGTCATCGAGCTGGACGACCTGGGCGAGCCGCCTTCCGCGCGCAAGAGGAAGGTGCGCATCGACGAGTCTGGCGAGGACGAGCCGCGAAGACCACGACTAGATCCGAGCGCTCCGAGCGGGTCTACACCGAGTTCGAGGCCGGTTCGCGCGACGCGCGCGCGGGGGGGGAAGCCCAAACCGCTCGAGCTGAGACGCGGTATCCGCGACCCCAGTTCGTCGAGCTCGAGCGACGACGTGGATGGCGACCCCGTGCGGGTCACCCCCGCGCCCAGGAGCCGAAAACACTTGACCACGCGCGAGAGTCGCCGCACGCGCAAGACGCGCGCGAGCGGGGGAACGCCGGGGGGCGCGGCGCGCCCGAAGTGGGTGGGCAGGGTGCGTACGCCGCAGGATGAGAGCCCGTGGGAGTGGGGCACGATGACCGACCGCCCCGCGTTCTACGACCGGCGCGCGAAGCACAGGATCGTCAACATGGAGAAGTTGTCCGACGACTCCTCGCCTCCGGGGTCGAGCACGGATGACTTCATCGACGACGGCGACGACGGCGACGCGGGCGACCCTCGCGAGACGAGCGTCGAGGCGTTCGAACGCGAGGAGACCGAGGATACCGCGGGAAACGCGGGTGTCTCGAGGAGGCACAGGAAAACCGCCCCACCGACGTCTTCTTCTTCTTCTGACGAGCCGCCGCGGCGGATGACGCGAAGACGCGGCGTGACGAAAAAAAACCCGAAACCCGAAAAAACGAAAAAACGAAAAATAGCCGTCGTCGAGCCGTCGCCGTCGCCGCCGGGGAGCGAAGACGACGTCCCGTCGCGCGGACGCCGCTCGGCTCGATCGAGAAACAAGGTCGTAGTGTTCGACGACGATGAGGACGCCCCCGCCCCGGCCCCCGCCCCCGCCCCCGCGCCCGGCGAGGCGCCCGCCAAGCGGAGCGCGCGGCTGCGGTCGCGGCGGCGCAGCGCGGCGGCGGAGTGGCGCCTCAACCGCGAGCGGCTGGCCCAGGGCATGCGTCGGGAAGAGGCTGCGCTGGAGTACCGCGACATCGAGGACATCGAACGGGAAGAACTGGACGCGGAGATGCGGTTCGACCAGCTCGGGGGCGACGATGACAACCTCGAGGGGTTCGTAGTCGCGGAGCCGGAGGCGCCGGACGCCGCGCTCGCCGGCGTCGAACGCGATCGGCGCCGCCGCCGGCGACGCGTGGTGGAATCCGACTCCGACAATCGCGAGTCCCCTCCTCGATCTCCGGGATCGCGGTCCGATTCCGGATCAGCCGGCTGGGTGCACTGTGAGTGCGGCGCGTGCGAGGACGACGGCGCGCACATGGTCCAGTGCGAGAACCCGCGGTGCGGCGTGTGGCAACACCTGGCGTGCGTAGACCGCGACGCGAACGACGTCGCGCGCGCCTTTTTTTGCCGGCGCTGCGCGCGCGCGGGGGGTAAGCGCGCGGGCGCGCCTCCGGAGAGGCAGACTAATTACTCATACGCCGGCGGTGACGAAGGCGGCGAGGACGATGAGGACGACGCATACGAGGCGGGACCGCACGCGCGGCTCGAGGCTTCGTTCTTGGCGGACGACGAGGAGACGCTCTGCGACGCCATGCGCGCGCTCGAGGAGGACGACGCATACGGTTCGCGCGGAGCGCGCGTCCCTTCGCGGCGCGCGCTCCTGAACCGGGCGTGCGCGGCGCGGGCGTGGAAGTGCCTGCGTTCGCTCCTCGGCGGCCCGTGGGTTTCCGCCGATACGATGGAAGAACGCAACGAAAACGACGCGCGTCACGAAAAAAAACGCGCGCGAAAACACTTCTTTTCCTGTGCCTCCACGGAGGCTATCGGAAACGCGCTGCCCGTCTCGCTGCGTCGCGGCGTCGCCGAGGCGGCGGAGACGATCCGCTCGGTCATGGGGGACGCGTTCGCGCGTCCGCCGCCGTTCAGCTCGACGCGGGCCTGGCCCTTGTCGCCGCTCGGCGA
>Ga0181559_10002582_pt1 | contig 17923 bp, 17 predicted proteins | sample 011ome_21_FD_133752 | JGI IMG/M metagenome (GOLD analysis project Ga0181559, IMG submission 133752) | Coastal salt marsh microbial communities from the Groves Creek Marsh, Skidaway Island, Georgia - 011508AT metaG (megahit assembly) | ecosystem: Environmental > Aquatic > Marine > Intertidal...
GCTTCCATCCTCAAAGGCGAGGACGGCGTTCCTTGTTTTAGCTTGCCAACTCATACGCTCGAATCCGCATGGTATGCTAGCGGTATTTGAAAGCAAACCAGATTTATTCCCAAGGGGGTAAAATTGTATTTTATCCACTTTTTCAGATAGTAAGTTTGACTAACCGATAGACTCTGCCTAGCGAATTTAATCCATGGGAAAGCAAAAGGAATTATACGATCATTCAAAAACCCAAAATATAGCCCTGCTCAAATGGCTGGATAAAATGGTGGAAATGTGCCAGCCAGCCAGTGTGCGGTGGTGTGATGGTTCGGATCAGGAATGGGATGAACTGTGTGGTCTGATGGTGAAAAACGGATCGATGATCCGGTTGAACGAAAAGAAGAGACCCAACAGCTTTTTGGTTCGGTCAGACCCACGGGATGTTGCCCGGGTGGAAAGTAGGACTTTTATTTGTAGCTATGGTAAGGAGGATGCCGGACCCACCAATAACTGGGAGGAACCCCGTAAAATGCGGGCCAAGCTCAAGCGACTTTTTAAGGGATGCATGCAGGGGCGGGAGATGTATGTTGTTCCTTTCTGTATGGGTCCGATTGGATCGCCCATTTCCCAATATGGTGTGCAGGTTACGGATTCCCCTTACGCGGTCCTCAATATGCGGATAATGACTCGCATGGGTCAGGCGGTGCTTGATTCCCTGGGGGAGAGGGACTTTTTCATTCCCTGCCTCCATTCGGTAGGGTTGCCTCTTGCTGACGGTGTGGAAGATGTGTCTTGGCCCTGCGACCCAGAGAATACTTACATTGTACATTTTCCTGAGCAACGGACCATTGTGTCCTATGGAAGTGGATACGGTGGGAATGCGTTGTTGGGGAAGAAGTGCCTTGCCCTTCGTATTGCGTCTTGCATGGCCCGCGACAATGAGTGGATGGCTGAGCACATGCTTATTTTAGGGGTTGAAAATCCGGATGGGGAGAAGACCTATGTGGCGGGGGCATTTCCCAGCGCCTGTGGGAAAACCAATATGGCCATGCTGGTCCCCCCGCAGACCATGAAGGGGTGGAAGGTAACCACCGTAGGAGATGATATTGCCTGGTTAAAGCCTGATGAGGAGGGTGGGCTACGGGCCATAAACCCGGAGGCTGGTTTTTTTGGAGTGGCCCCGGGTACCTCCTGGGAGACCAATCCCAATGCGATGGAGTCGATGAGACAAAACACAATTTTTACCAATGTGGCCCTAACCCGTGACGGCGATGTGTGGTGGGAAGGGCTGACAGAGGAACCTCCGGAAGGCCTGATCGATTGGAAGGGTAATGAGTGGAGTCCGGATGCAGCGACTCCGGCTGCTCATCCCAATGCCCGCTTTACCGCCCCTGCCAGCCAGTGTCCGACCATTGACCGGGACTGGGAAAACCCCACGGGAGTGCCCATTTCCGCCTTTGTCTTTGGTGGGCGCAGGATGTCAGATATTCCCTTGGTTTATCAATCTTTCAATTGGAATCATGGGGTTTACCTTGGGGCCACATTGGCATCCGAAACCACTGCAGCGGCGGAAGGGAAACTGGGGAATTTACGAAGGGACCCGATGGCGATGCTCCCCTTTTGCGGATACAATATGGGGGACTATTTCCGTCATTGGATAAGAATGGGAAAGAAATTGGAGAACAAGCCCCGGGTCTTTCATGTGAATTGGTTCCGCAAGGATGAGGAAGGAAATTTTCTATGGCCCGGATTTCGCGAAAATATGCGGGTGCTGCGCTGGATTGTGGAACGCACATCGGGTAAGGCCCGTGCAGTGGAAAGCCCCCTCGGATGGGCACCCCGGCAAAGGGATCTCGACTGGTCAGGTATGGACTTTACCGATGAGCAATGGGATGCCCTCATGAGCATTGATCCGGAAAGTCTGCGCATGCAAACGCTCAGGCATGAGGAATTGTTCCTGGAACTCTCCGAGTATCTCCCGAAGGAAATGCTTTTCGAGCGGGAACTTTTAGTTTCGAGGTTGTAGCTAAGCTACTTGTCCTGCAGCGGGTTGATTTTTGCTCCATCGATAAAAGATGGAGGAGAGCACGCCCACAGAAACCGCCATATTCGCAACCTTCATCAGCACTCCTCCAGCTTTTTGGTCTTCCAGCGGGGTGAGATTTAAAATGCGTTCGGCATAGAAGTAGGTGTCATACAGGACATCCTTGGAAAAGGTGAGGATGGCAAAGATGGGGGTTTGGCCCAGCATCAGGGCGAGCACATAGAGCATTTGCGGACCAAATTGAATGCTCGGAATTCGGTTGGAGGGTGCACAGATGGGCCACCACATCAACAGGGAGACAAAAAACATCGAGAGGTGCTCGGCCATATGAATGGTTTTGTCCCGGATGGCGGCTTCATAAAAAGCACCGACATGCCAGAAGGAAAAGACAACGGTGAAAAGGAGGCCGGCAATAATTGGGTGGGTCAGAAAGCGGAGGGTTGATTCTAATGCTGGCCGATGTCGAAGAAATTCATCAACCAAAGGTTGAGGTAGTCCCAGCAGTATAAATAACGGACAGATGTACATTAAAATGTTGTGCTGGATCATGTGGGCAGAAAAAAGAAAATTTTCACCTAGTGGATCGAGTGGAGAACCAACAGCGAGATAGAAAGTAATTAGGCCTGCAGCAAACCAAAGAGAGTGTTTGTTCGAGTGAGGAAGTTCAGGGCATGCACGGATGCGAAAAGGCCCATTAAATAACGCATAAGCCCAACCGACAAAGAGGATACCGCCAATAAGAGCAGGTTCAGTATGCCAATGAAGTAAGGTGACGGGTGAGTTTCCCATAGACAAGAAAACAAACTACTGGCAATCCCGCATCACGCAACTAGCGGGCATGAAAAAAAGAGGTAATTACTGAGCTTCAGTCCAAAAATGTTCGGAACGTACTTTCAACCTAAAGTCAGCGGAGGTAGCATTCTCAGTTAGGAGAGCAATAGTTGACTCGTCTATTTCTTCGGAACCATCGGGATGTGAAAGCAAAAAGAATGGATTGCCAGGATTTTTGGAATTGATCTCAATCATATCGGCACCACCGATGATTCGGAAACTGATGGCGTGGGGAACACCATCCACCTTCTTCCAGCGCTTGGGCTCAAAGCTCTTGTTTGACAGATGATCTTCCTTAGCCTGAAAGTAAGCTTCGCCTTGCAAGACATAGTCATTGGCTTTGTAAGAATGATCGGCTTTCCAGGCATCTTCGATCTTGGCGACTTCAAACTTCTCGACCACGGGATGAGAGTCGGCCATGTAAATAACGGCAAAGTAGGTACCCAAGGCGATGACCAGACCCATGAGGAAGAGGACGGTGTTGAGAATCTTGTCCCATTTAAGATGCATAAACCACCAAACCACTCCGAAGAACTTGACCACTGAGGTGGCGAATAAAACTCCAATTATGGATGCACTGTCAAATGTCTTAACATAAATAATCACGATCTCTATACCGGTGATGGCGACGAGAAACATGGATAGATTGAAAAAAGTAAAGAAGCGCTTGCTTTCTTCTGCAACTGGGTCTTCGGAATGTCCGCTCATGATTTTATAAATTTAAAATGAAGTGGGATTACATGGCATATTCCATCAAGTAGATGACGGGGAAAATGATGATCCATACAATATCAACAAAGTGCCAGTATAAGCCGCAGATTTCGACATCCAGGGCATGAGCGGTGCTCATTTTTCCCGTAAAGGAGTAAGCGAGCCAACCAAGCAGCCAAAAGACGCCGATTGCCACGTGGGTGCCATGGGTGCCGGTGAGTACATAGAAGGTGGATCCAAAGACATGAGGCTCCCCTCGGTAGGTCGACAGGGTGAGTTCGTTGCCGGGTGCGTGTACGAAATGGGTGAACTCGTAAACCTGACAGGCAAGAAAGATCGCCCCAAAAACGATGGTGCCCAAAAGCATCCAACGGGTACTATTGAGGTTTCCCTTGTGAATGGCGGAAACCGCTAGGGCCATGAAGAGGGAACTAGCTAAGAGAATGAAGGTACTGAAAGAAGTCAGTTCGATATCGAAGACATCCCGGATGTCGAGGAAGTTTCCTCCGACGGTGGCGGAGATCTTACGATAGATTAAATGGGTGGAGATCAGGGTGCCGAAAAACATACAGTCGGAACCCAGAAAGGCCCACATCAGGACTTTCTTGTTCGGGATACCTGTGCTGGTTACAGGTTCGTGATGTTCGAGGGCGTGTGCACTAGCTTCGCTCATAATTAAAATTTAAAAATTAGGATAGAGTAGAAATTATTCTTCGTCTTCTTTGGGGAATAAATGGTATCCACCCGGTCCCTCCAATGCCCACATGATGATACCGGTGATCATAACAATTCCGCCGATGATTGGGTAGGTGTAATCGCGCACGAGTTCGCCACTTGGATCAATTGTACGGTGAAAAAGCATTCCGACACACAGGCCAAATAAACCAAGTGCAGTGATCAGGGGCCACCAGGAACGGTCGGGCATGTGCACGCCATGGTGGTCAAGTGGTTCCTTTTCGGAGTGATTATCTTTGGGACCATAGTTGTTTTCCCATGCTTGGTCGCGGGCCTTGATGATGGGAGTGCGAGCAAAGTTGTACTCTTTCACCGGAGATGAAAGGGTCCATTCAAGAGTGCGGGCATCCCATGGATTCTTTCCAGCGGGCTTGAGCTTCTTGTTGAAAAAAGCATTAACGAACTGATAGATTCCAATAACAATTCCGACGCCTAAGATAAAGGCACCTATGGTGGCAATTTGGTTCCAGGTCTCAAACCCGTGGCCCTCGTTGTAGGTGTGGGTGCGGCGAGGTTGGCCGATCATGCCAAGGTAGTGCATGGGGAAGAAGGTAAGGTTGAACCCGATGAACATGAGGGTAAAAACAAATTTCCCCAGCTTTTCGTTCAACATACGACCGGTCATCTTTGGCAACCAGAAGTAAAAGCCGCAGAACAGACCAAATAGGGCACCACCGATAAGGACATAGTGAAAGTGGGCGACCACGAAGTAGGAGTCCTGATGCTGAGCGTCGATGGGCACAGATGAGTGCATGATCCCCGTGAAGCCGCCGATCATAAACATGGTGATAAACCCAAGGGCAAAGAGCATCGGAGTGTCGAAGCGGATACGACCGCCCCACATGGTGCCTATCCAGTTGAAGATCTTTACCCCAGTGGGGATGGCAATTAACATGGTAAGCATGGCGAACGCAGAGGTTGCAACCACGCCCATGCCGGTGGTGAACATGTGATGACTCCAGACCGCAAAACCCATGAAGCCAATGACTGCACCAGAAAAAACAATTAAGCCATATCCGAAGAGTGGTTTGCGGGAGAAGACGGGAATGACCTCCGATACAATTCCCATCGCGGGAAGAATGAGAATGTAAACCTCGGGATGTCCAAAGATCCAGAAGAGGTGCTGCCAGAGATGGGGTTTCCCGCCCTCCAGGAAATCAAAGAAGTTGGTGCCGTAGGTGCGGTCGAACATTAACTCCACCAGGGCGATGGTGATCGCAGGAAAGGCTAAAATGATGAGAAAGCTGACAATCAAAGTCATCCAGGTGAACACAGGAAGTCTCATCATGGTCATGCCGGGGGCACGCATGTTGATAATAGTGGTGATAAAATTGAAGGAGGCAAGGAGGGAGGCAACCCCAAGTATTTGCAGAGCAAAAATCCAGAAGTCCGGTCCCATATCTCCGATGACTTCAGCAAAGCGGGTATCGGTAAGGGGGGCGTATCCGAACCAGCCAATGGCAGGCGATCCCCCTGTGAAAAACCAGCTAAGATTAAGGATGAGCCCTCCAGCGATAAAGCACCATAGGCTAAGCGTATTCATGCGGGGGAAGGCAACATCCCGCGCACCAATTTGCAAAGGCATGATGAAATTAAAAAAGGCAGCACTTAATGGCATGATGACCAGGAAAACCATGGTGGTTCCATGCATGGTAAACATCTGATTGTACTCCCGGTTGGTCAGCACCGACATGTTGTGATCCCAAAGCTGGGAGCGGATCAGGAGGGCTTCAATCCCTCCGATAATCAGAAAGAAAAGAGCAGTAAGACCGTACATCAGGCCGATCTTTTTGTGATCGATGGTGGTGAGCCAGTCCACCAGGCCGGTGGCGTGCTGACCGGGTCGTGGGAAGACTTGGGTCTTCGCCTTGTTTTCGGTTTCGGGAGCGAGGTACTTGATCGATTCGGTGGCCATAGCAATTCGTTGGGTTAGTCAGTACGAAGAAGGGAGTTAGGATTGCCCGAGTAAATAGGCGATTAGTTGATTCACTTTCTCATCGTCATCTTGGAGATTGCGCAGGGGGTGGCGGTCATCCACCCCTTCTCCATTCCACATGAGGTTTCCATATTTGATGTCATTCGAATTCTTGAGCCACTTGGAGAGGCTTTCCTCATCATTGCGCATCCAACCGGCGGCTAGGGAGGTGCGGAGGCCATAGAGGGTAAGGTTGGGGCCCTTGGCACCGAGACCAGTACGGTTGACCGCGTGGCACTGTACGCATTGGAGAGAACCGAACAATTGTTTGCCTAACTCATAGTCGTCAGAATGGGCCTTTTCCCAAGCACCGGGGTTCAGTTGGGGAGATTGCCCAGGTGAAGTATTGCGGATGGAACGGTATTCCCGGTTAGCTCCTGCACCAAGTTTGGGGTCTGCAAAAGATACGACATCTCCTTTGTTGTAGGCAGACTGAGGATCAAACGACTTGGTTTGGAGGTTGGGATTCTGCGCGTTTTGGAAACGTTTTACCCAGTGGTCAAAATCCTCATCGGTTTGTGCCAAGGCACGAAAGGACATATAAGCATGAGAATTTCCGCAATATTCAGCACATTGGCCATAGAAAAGACCACCGACTGGCTCAAACTCGTCGGTAAATTTTTGTTTGGCGAAGACCTGAGCACGCATTTTCCCGTCGTGCACTGAGGGCATGGCTGTTGCGGTGTCGGAATCGCCAACAATTTTGTTTTGGTCGGCGATGAACCACATAAAGTTTTCTTGGCCGGGCATTAAGTCCATTTTTCCGGCGAGCTTGGGAACCCAGAAACTATGGATCACATCCTCAGTCCGCAGATTGATGCGCACTGCCTTGGTTGCGGGGAAGACAAGTTCGTTAGCAGTGACGATTCCAAACTGAGGATATTCAAATACCCAGAAGAATCTTTTTCCGGTCACATTGACGGTGATGGCCCCATCAATTTGACTACGATCGAGGCCGAGTTTTTCAAGATGCTCTGCATTATTGGCATCGGGAACCCGGTTGAGTAGGACCACTCCCTGCAATGTGGGAACGGCGAGGATGACAAGAATGATGGCGGAAGCGATGATCAGGCCGGTTTCCACCATAGAGTTTCCGTGGGACTGGGGAGGGACCTCTTTGGCCTCTTCTGCCGTTTTGGCACGGTATCTCCACAATACATAGAGAAGGCAACCCCCAACCGCACAGAAAAGAAAGATGGTGATCCAGACCGAAAGCATGAACACATCATACTGATTTTGTGAAACCAATCCTTTGGGGTCGAGGGCAGATTGCTTGTGGTCAATGCGGGAGCAACTGCCAGCGAGCATGAGGAGGGCACCAAGCATGAGGTGCCTTAGGGAGAAGAGCTTGGATAGAATCGAGGTCATGTTGAAGTTAAAGGTATCTGTCGATCACAAGAGCGGCTAACAGGAGGGGTAAATAGATAATGGTTACAAAGAAAAGTTTTTTTGCAGATTGATCGCGATTGGCTGAGATTAGAAACCTGACGGCAGGAATGAGAAGATAAAGAGAGAGAAACAAGGCGGAGGCAAGATAGAAGGTGCCAGGCGTGGATTGTTGAAGTGGTAGGTAGTAGGGGGAAAATACGAAAGCGGTAAGAAGGACGGAGTAGAAGAGGCTCTTGCGGGCAAGGGCACGACCATCTGTATCACCCAGTTGATGGAGCTTAAATCCGCCCTTGGAGTAATCATCCCGAAAATTCCATGCAATGGCCATGAAGTGCGGCAGTTGCCAGGTAAAAAGAATGCCGAAGAGAATCCAACCGTAGGTGGTAGGGGCACCTTCTGCCGCTACCCAGCCGATAAGGGGAGGCAGAGCACCCGAGACTGCACCGATTTCAGTGGCGTATGGACTACGCTTTTTCAGCGGGGTGTAAAGAAGGAGGTAAACCGCCAAAGTGGCGAGGGTAAGAATGGCCGCCCATGGATTGGTACCTGACCAAAGTATAAAAATACCTAGGGAGGAAAGAGCGATGCCAAAGAAGAAGGCGAACTCAGGGGTGACCAAGCCGGCAGGGAGTGGGCGGGAAGCGGTACGAGCCATTAAGGCGTCTTCCTGGCGTTCCATCCATTGATTGAGGGCAGCCGCTCCCCCGGCAGCGAGGGCGGTGCCAATGGTCAAGGAGATGAAGATGGAAAAGTCGGACTGCAAGGGCTCGCGGACAAGGTAGCCAAGAGATGCGGTGAAGACCGAAAGTAGACTCAGGCGTGGCTTGGTAAGTTCATACATTCCATGCAAGGATAAGCCCGGCGTACTGGAAAGCGAGCCGGGGTGAGGTTTGGCTGGTATGGGTTTTCCTAGACTCACGTCAGAAGATTTTCTAATTACCTAATCATGATTAGGCAAACAAAAGCAATCAAGGTGATAGGGTTATTATTAAGGATTGAAAGCTCAGCTAATAATTAGGTGCAGTTTAGTTTAACTAGTGCTTTTGGCTAACATTGTTTGCCACAAAGAAATTAAAATCATAACCTCTAAATCCATCCGATTAAAGGGGATTGAAATTGCGTGAAATAGGTTTCCGCAATAAGACGGCAATGTGAAATTCACCCCAACTCTAATAACCCTCCTTTTATGCTCCTTCGCCTCTTGTCGTCCGGATAGTGATCATGCGGCATGGGGAAGCTCTACTCTGCAGGAAAATCAGGTTCGGGCCACGGTAATCCATGTCGATGCCAATACCAGTTCTGTACATGTCGAAGTTCTCGCTTGTGGAAAGCTTATACACAGGGACATGGGCCAATTCTCAGGGTTTGAGGCTACTTTTTCTGTACAACCAGGCGATCTTCAATTGCTGTCTTCGCAAAAAACCTTCCTTGCCCGGGTGAACAGTAATCAAACCAAGGAAGGGACGAACACCCATTTTCTGAGCGAAGTTTGGCCAGATGACCGAGCGGAGCGTATTCGAGCTAATAATATTAACAGGCTATTAAGGCGGGATACCCTCAGCCTCGGAGATGACTTAATTCGCTCGGTGGGGGACAGTCTGCCGCCGTTTGCACTTTACGACCAAGATGGCCAGGTACTGACCACCGATTATTTTGACGGTTCGGTCACGGTGCTTAATTTTATCTTCACCCGCTGCTCCATCGCTGAAATGTGTCCAGCTTCCACCCTCAGGATGAAAAAATTACAACAGCTTGCAAAACAGACCCAAGTACCCCACGTAAGGTTTCTTTCCATCACCCTCGATCCTCAATTCGATACTCCAGGCATTCTTAAGTCCTACGCCGAAGCCTACGAATTAGATGAGGAAAATTTCAGGCTGGGAACCGCTAACAAAAATGTAATTGATGACCTAACCCGACAGTTCGGAATTTTTCGCAAGAATGTGGAGGACCTTCCACTTGATCACACCATGCGCACTATGATTATCAATTCGAAAAGACAGATCATCTATCAGTTTCCAGGCAGTCATTGGGCAGTCAAAGACTTCCTGAGCCGTTTGCCCGAAGGAGTGGAGGGATAACCCTATGCTTCCCGTACTTAAATCCAAACTTTCTGCATTATACCTTGGGCTTCCCTTTATAGTACTCTATTTTCTCTTTCGGGCCCTTCCGGTGGAACCCTGCGATTTTCTCCACGAAGAGACCTACAACTTAGAGGGTGAATTGGATTACTGCGGACCTGGAGATGCTGGCTTTATCGATCTTTCGCTGCGCCGGTGGCCGATGAGCTTGGACTTCAGACCTCTTGACCGCTTGGAGATTGGAAAGCCCTGCCGTTTTGAAATGAATATCAAGCAGGCGGATGGTTCCCCTCTGGCAGGCAAGGATGTCGCCCTCAGTCACACCCGCAAGATTCACTTGCTAGCCATCGACCCAAGTTTGGAGGATTACCAACACCTGCACCCCGAGTCCGATCCCTTGTTCGATGGAATTTGGAGATTTACCCTCACTCCGAAAAAAGCAGGGAAATATCAGGTTTATCTTGATTTAATACCACTGCGAAGTCCGCGCCGTGTGCTACTGGGAGCATCCTTTGCCGTTCCGGGAGAAAAGACTGTTCCCTTGTCCCGAACCGATGGGTCAGTGGTTCGGGTAGGGAGCCGGACCTATCGCCTGGAAACCATGCCTCAGGAAAAAGAGGGTTCAGAAATATTTTTCAAATTTTCCGCGAAGGATGAAAATGGCGAGGATCTCTCTCTCAAACCTGTGATGGGGGCCTTTGCTCATATGGTCGCCTTTGACTCAGGCAAGGATGGATTTGCCCATTTGCACCCCTTAGAATTTGAGCCTCCCCAATCCATAGAAGATGCATGGGTCGGTCCACTGACCTTTAGCTTTAAATCGCCGTCTGCAGGGCAATACCGCTTGTGGGCACAAGTAAAAGTGGGCGATGATCAGGAGGAAAGCTTCCTTCCCTTTGACTTAAAAATTTAGTCGTCTAAATTTCTTTCCGCTCCCATCTTCGGAGCAGGAAATCCTCGTTTTCCTCCAGAACTTCTACGGCCTCGAAACAATCTCGGTATGGGGGGAAAAAAGCATCCCCATCGGGAATTTTTTGCCGAACTTCGGTCAAATAGATTTCCTGGCAGAAGGGAAGGGCAAGGGAATAGATTTCGCCACCACCAATGATAAAGAGGGTGTCCTTGGGCTCAATTTGTGCACCGACCTCGTCGAGGCTGCGAAAAACCTGCATTCCCTCCTCATTTTTTACCGTCCGGCTAAGTACCCAGTTTTGTCTGCCGGGAAGGGCACGGGGTAAGGACTCCCAAGTTTTCCTGCCCATGAGCACGATGTGCCCAAGGGTGATTTTTTTGAACCATTTCAGATCGCCGGGTAGACGCCACGGAAGGTCGCCTCTGCGACCAATGACGCCATCCTCAGATACGGCAACAATGGCCTTATAGGGGAAAGAATTCAAACCGCGATGGGAGCTTTAATGGCGGGAAATGGATTATATTCAATCAACTCAAAGTCCTCAAATTGAAAGTCAGTAATTTCTTTCTGGTTGCCGTGAATGAGCATGGTTGGTTTGGGGCGGGGCGTTCGGGAAAGCTGTAATTCGGCCTGCTCCCGATGATTGGCATAAAGGTGCAGATCTCCAAAGGTGTGCACAAATTCGTGGGCTTGCAGATTGCATATTTTGGCAATCATCATCGTGAGGAGAGCATAGGAGGCGATGTTGAAGGGAACACCCAGGAAAAGATCGGCACTGCGTTGGTAGAGTTGGCAACTTAGTTTCCCGTCCGCCACATAAAATTGAAAAAGGGCGTGACATGGAGGAAGGGCCATCAGGTGGAGTTCGCCAGGATTCCATGCACAGACAAGATGCCTCCTGCTGTCCGGGTTCTCACGGATTGATCGGATCACCTCTTCGATCTGGTTTACTGCCCCCTGTCCGTCTGATTTTTTCCAGTCAGTCCACTGTGCCCCATAAACCCGGCCGAGATCTCCGTTTTCATCCGCCCACTCATCCCAGATACTAACCTTGTTTTCCTGAAGGTAGCGGACATTGGTGTCCCCTTTGAGAAACCAAAGAAGTTCATGAATGATGGAGCGAAGGTGAAGTTTTTTGGTGGTCAGGAGGGGGAACCCATCATGCAGAGAAAACCTTGCCTGTTCGCCAAAGACAGACCAGGTTCCGGTGCCCGTACGATCATCACGATAAACACCGTGATCTGTAATGTGCCGGAGCATTGTTAAGTAGGTTTTCATATTCCGTTCTTATTCATACTTGAAAGAAATGGTGCTGGCATTATTGTTCTTATCAATGAGTGCTTTCCGAAAGTCGAGGTTATCCTTTTGCTTGGGCACAATATTTTCTATTTTGTTTTTACCTCTGTCCGCCCAGCAAAAAGCGAACGACTTTACCAAGCGGGTACAGGCATTCGATGGGAAATTGAGTTCGCTAAACAGTCGCTCTTCTTCCCTTCAGAGAATGAACTCTTTCTCCCAAAAACGATTTACTATCCGGGAGTGGCCTTCAAAATATTCTTCCTTTGGAGGGAAAAGATTTAGGGGGCAGCAGACTAACGAATGGTCGGTTAAAAGAGTCGACGCTGAGGTTTTGCCTATCGAGACTCCGCTCAATGATAGAAGAACCCGGGAAAATTTTAAGAAACTGGACGGTCGGTTGATTGAAAATAGGCAACCCGCGGCCCAGTCTGTCGAATTTAGAGACGCCTATTATGCCCAGTTGGATAAGAGGGTGGACGACTGGATGTCCAAGGTGAACAATATGTCCTTACAGGATATCAACCGCTATCAGTTTCGCAAAGGTCGTCCATCAAAGCCAGGATTTCCTGTGCAGCGTGCTGGGGCAGGAATGGGCGACTCTTCACTTAGTGAAACCAAGATGGTGGATTCCGGGCTTCCCGAAAAAGTCAACCGATCCTCTTCGCTCCCGGCGCAAAAATATTGGATGAGTCCCAAGAAGATGGAGACCCGGAGTCGGGAGCTTCCGAATGTCAAAGTCGACTCCCCGCCTGCGAAAAATTTCAAATCCGGCCCCAAGCCCTTATTTGGTCCGAAAGAGATTAGGGTTCAAGTTGGAGCAGGGGATTGATTATCGCTTGCTAACTTCTAGCCAGTTTATAAGATAGCGTTCCTTTTATCCAAACGGACGGCTAGCTCAGTTGGTTAGAGCAACTGGTTTACACCCAGTAGGTCACAGGTTCGAGTCCTGTGCCGTCCACCACTACCTATCACTATGCGACATGTAATCTCGGTTATCGTTGAAAACAAATTTGGCGTCCTTGCCCGGATAGCCGGACTGTTCAGCGGGCGTGGATTTAATATCGATACCCTCAATGTTGCCCCGACTCATGCCGAGGGAAGGTCAAGAATTACCGCCACCTTAAATGGGGATGACAAAGCCTTGGATCAATGTATCAAGCAGCTCGACAAGCTTATTGATGTGATCGAGGTGGAGAACTACCATGGGGATGAAGCAGTGGGTAGGGAATTGGTATTGATCAAAGTAAACGCAGACTCCAAGACCCGCCCCGAAATTACTCAGATCTGCGATGTCTTCCGCGGGAAAATTATCGATGTCGCCCCAACCAGTCTTATTATTGAAGCAACTGGCAACGAAAATAAAATTAAGGCATTTCTCAGTCTCTTAGACTCCTTTGGTGCTATAGAACTTGCCCGCACCGGAGTGGTCTCCTTGAGGCGGGGAATGGCCGGAGATTGATTCCCTTTCACTTTACTAAACAACCTAAATACAAAAAATACCAGCAATGCCTGCGAAAGTATATACGCACAAGGAGGCCAAGATTACTCCTTTGAAAAAGAAAACGCTCGCCGTTATCGGTTACGGCTCCCAAGGACATGCCCATGCTCTTAATTTGAAAGAGAGTGGATTAAATGTGATCATTGGTCTCTACAATGGAAGCAAGTCCATTCGGGTGGCAAAGCGCCAGGGTTTTGAGGTTTTTGAGGTCGCTGAAGCGGTCCAAAAAGCCGATGTTATCATGATCGGAGTGCCTGATATGAAGCAGGCTGAGGTCTATGAAAACGAGATCAAGCCCAACCTTTCCAAAGGCAAGACCCTACTCTTTACCCACGGGTTTGCGATCCATTTTGGTCTGATTAAACCACCCCGCGGGGTCAGCGTGATTATGGTCGCCCCCAAGGGCCCTGGTCATTTGGTTCGTTCCCAGTTTAAGGAAGGTAAGGGAGTGCCCGCACTTTTTGCCGTACTCAAGGGTTCTGCCAAGGATTCGAAAAAAATTGCCCTGGCGTGGGCCGCAGGAGTGGGCGGTGCTCGTGCCGGTATTTTGGAGACCACTTTTAAGGAAGAGACCGAAACCGATCTTTTCGGAGAGCAAGCCGTTCTTTGTGGTGGAGCTTCTGCCTTGGTGCAGGCTGGTTTTGAGACGTTGGTTGAAGCGGGGTATGCTCCTGAAATGGCTTACTTTGAGTGTTTGCATGAGCTGAAGCTCATTGTCGACCTCATGATTGAGTCCGGTATTGCCGGGATGAGATTTTCCGTTTCTGAAACCGCCAAGTATGGTGACATCACCCGCGGTCCCCGCGTGGTTAATGCCAATGTTAAGAAATCGATGAAATCGATTCTCAAGGAGATCCAAAGTGGCAAATTTGCTAAGGAATGGATCAAGGAGTACCAAGCAGGTTTGCCTAACTATAATAAGTTGCTCGAGGATGGAGAGAACCACCCAATCGAAGTGACAGGTCGAAGCTTGCGTGCAGTGATGCCTTGGATACCGAAGAAAAATATCAAAGGTGCCCAGGCTTCCTATTCCTGATTCAGCTTTCCAGACGCTGGGCGCCTCTGTGATGCCTAGCTTTAACTTACTTCTTCCAGTTTCCTGCATATGGCGGTAAGTGCACCTCTTGTTCTTGCCACGAGGCGAAGCCCACTGGCTCTGCGTCAGTCGGAGATGGTGGCGGCCACTTTAGGAGAAAAGCTTGGCTTGGAAGCGAAGCTTTTGACTCTGGTCACCACTGGCGACAGGCAAACGGAGTGGTCTCTTGAAAAATCGGGGGGGAAGGGCCTCTTTACCAAAGAATTGGAGGACGCTTTACTGGATGGCCGTGCAGATTTGGCCGTGCATAGTGCCAAGGATATGCCAACGGAAACGCCACTAGGATTAGAATTGGTGGCCTTTTTACCCCGGGAAGATCCGGCGGATATTTTGGTAACCAAACAGGGGGTGAATCGACCAAAAATAATTGCCACGGGCAGCCCACGCCGACGAGCCCAGGCGGCTAAGATCTTCCCGGACGCTCAGTGGATTGAATTGCGGGGAAATGTGGAAACGCGCCTCAAGAAAATCGCAGATGGCCGGGAAGCCGAGGCGACCCTGCTCGCTGCTGCCGGGTTGAGCCGCTTAAATATTATCCAATTTCCCGGCCTAGAATTTCGTGCACTAACCTTTGATGAAATGGTTCCAGCCCCAGGACAGGGAGCCATTGCGGTGCAGGCAAGATCCGAAGACTGTCCGCTTTTTCAAAAGATAAGTGATCAGGCAACCGCAGATGCTGTTCGCATCGAGCGTTCCATCCTTACTGCCTTTGGCGGAGGTTGCCAGGTCGCCCTGGGGGCTCATTATTCCAAGATGGATGACCAGCTGAGTTTTTTCCATGAAAAGTGTGGGATTAAAAAGTTGTCTCTTAGTGGAAAAACGGAATTGGGTTGGAAGAACGAATTGATCGAATGGACATCAAAGAGCTAAGCGACGGTATCGTCTACCTAGTGGGGGCAGGACCTGGAGACCCAGGTTTATTAACACTGAGAGCCAGGTCTTTGATCGAAACCTGCGATGTTCTTGTCTACGATCACCTCGCCAACAAAAGACTGCACGACTGGGCTCCCGCCGATTGCGAGCGTATCGATGTCGGGAAAAGCCCCGGTCGGCACACCATGGACCAGTCAGACATTGGAAAAATTCTTGTTGAAAAAGCCCAAAGTGGTTTGCGTGTGGTTCGGTTAAAGGGGGGAGATCCATTTGTTTTTGGTCGTTGTGCGGAGGAGATGATTTCCCTAGATGATGCGGGGGTAAGCTATGAGATCGTGCCGGGAGTGACCGCGGCACTGGCCTGTGCAGCCTATGCGGGTATTCCTCTTTCTCACCGCGACTTTGGGTCGTCCATTTCTTTCCTCACTGGCCACGAAGATGTCGCCAAAGAATCCTTGCGGGTAGACTTTTCCAAATTCTCCGAGGTTGGGGGAACGCTCTGTATCTACATGGGCATGAGCAAGATGGAGGAAATTGTTGGTAAGCTCCTTACTGGGGGCCTCTCTGGTGAAAGGCCGGCTGCTGTTGTCTGCTGCGGCACCTTGCCGGGGCAAAGAAAGGTGCTCGCCCCATTGGGTGAGTTGGTGGAGCGGGCCAAGCAGGAAAAACTTGGGGCTCCAGCAATCATCTTTGTGGGCAACTCTATCGGATTGGCTCGTACATCTACCTGGTTTGAACGCAAACCCCTAATGGGAAGAAGGCTTGTACTCACCCGTTCGGCCGGACAAACGAGCAGGATGCGTTCTACCCTGGAAAACCTCGGTGCAGAGGTGCTTGACCTTCCCCTCATCCGTATCCAAGCGTCCGAGGACCGAAAATTGATTGCCGAAGTATTTGCCGGGATTGCCACCTATGAGTGGGTGGTCTTTACCAGTGCAAATGGTGCCAGGGAATTCATGAAATTTTTCTTCCGTGCCTTTTCGGACATCCGTAGCTTTGGGCCAATGCGGATTGCCTGTGTGGGCAATGCCACGGCCGAAGTTCTGCAATCTTATCAATTGCATGTCGAACTGATTGCCAAGGACGCAACCGCAGAGGGGTTGGCCAAGGAACTGGTGGCCACAGACAGTCTTGACAGTGCCAATGTACTGGTCGTAACCGGAAACCGAAACCGCGAAATTATGGTCGATGTTCTGGAAAATATCGGCCGGGCCATCGTTGATGCTCTGCCTGTTTATGAGACGGATTTTACCGATGTGCTGGACGCTCCTGATGTTACCTCATTCCAGGAGGCGGGTGCAGATGCAATTATTTTCACCAGTTCAGCCACTGCCTTGTCCTATGTCGAGCAGTCGGAGGATATTGTGCTTCAGAAAGAGGCACGCGTTCCTGTCCTCTGCAGTTTTGGGCCGCAGACTACCCAGACTTTGCAAGAGAATGACCTTGAGGTTGCCGTGCAGTCTGCCCACCCCAGTATCGATGGATTGGTCGATGCTTTGATCCATTATTTCACGCCTTCTTAATGAGGCCCAGGTTGGTCAAGGTATGCGGGATCACCCGTCCGCAGGATGCGAGGTTTTGCATCGAGGAGGGGGCGGATGCCCTGGGTTTTATTTTCTATCCTTCGTCGCCCCGCCACCTCTCCGTTGAGCAAGGTAAGAATTTACTGAGGGAAGTGGATTTTAATGACTGCCTGAAAGTGGCGGTTTCGGTAACGCCAGACCTTGCCATGGTTCAGAATTTGATCGCTGCCGGGTTTGAAAAATTTCAGTTTCACTTCCCTGGCGATTATCCTACCGAGAGTATCCGGGAGTGGAGTGAATGTGTGGGACTGGATAACCTCTGGCTGGCACCCCGCTTGCAACCGGATGAAGAATGCCCGAAGGATTGTTTGCAGTTCTCTAAAATCGTCCTTCTCGATGCTTATTCTAAGGAAGTATACGGAGGATCAGGCAAGGTGGGCAATTGGCAGAAGTTCATCCAGTTAAAAGCGGAGTATTCGGATCACCAGTGGTACCTGGCCGGTGGGTTGAATCCAGAGAACCTTAAAGAGGCGATCGCCTCAACCCATCCGGATGGAATTGATTTGAACAGTGGGGTGGAGAGTGCTCCGGGAATCAAGAGTACTTCCCTGGTCGCCCGCGTATTTGCCAAGTTTCGGGAATAAAGAATACAGCAGAATTTATTTGAACTGCTTGGCCAGCTTGGCCAGTTGCTTCGGGTCCATGCCCTCAAGATCAGGCAACCCTCCACCTCCGAAAGCACTCATTAATTGTTTCATTTTCCCACCCTTCATTTTTCTCATCATCTTTTGCATTTGGGAAAATTGCTTGATCAATAAATTGACATCGCGGATCTGAACCCCAGCCCCATCGGCGATTCTTTTACGCCGGGAACCTCCAATGATCCGCGGCAACCGGCGCTCCTGCTTGGTCATGGAAAGAATGATGGCCTCGTGCCGCCCAAGGGCTGCTTCCTCCTTGTCCCCAACCTGAA
>Ga0181559_10002586_pt1 | contig 17909 bp, 10 predicted proteins | sample 011ome_21_FD_133752 | JGI IMG/M metagenome (GOLD analysis project Ga0181559, IMG submission 133752) | Coastal salt marsh microbial communities from the Groves Creek Marsh, Skidaway Island, Georgia - 011508AT metaG (megahit assembly) | ecosystem: Environmental > Aquatic > Marine > Intertidal...
CGACGGGAAAAAAATGACGACCAACGACGCCAAAGCGAGCGAACGGAGAGAATTCTTCGTCGACGCGTTGGCCGGATGGGTCGCCGGCGCCAGCTCTACCGTCTGCGTGCAACCGGTGGATACGATTTTGACGAGGGTACAAAGCGCGTCGATTCCCCGTCGTCAACATTCAAGTGGCGGCGAATGGGTCACGACGACGACGACGACTTCGGCGGCGGCTGCGACGACGACAGGAACAACTGCCACGGCAACAACAACAACATCTACAACGACGACGACTAGAAATGTACTCCGTTCCGTGTTTCGAGACGGCGGGTGTAAAGCTTTCTTCCGCGGTCTTCCGGCGGCGACGATGGTGATACCGTTACAAAATATGCTCCTGTTCGTCGGGTACGGCGCGGGCGAGCGATGGATGGAAAAGAACAAGAACAGTAACGATAATAACACCGCAACGAGTAGCAGCAGCAGCAGCAGCGTCGAGAGTCTGATGCCGGTGTTCGTGGGTGGCGTGTGCGGTGGGATCGTTCAATCGTTCGTCGTGGCGCCGTTTGAGTTGTTGAAAGTGAACCAACAGGTTCAGGGCGGGTCGGCGGCGGCGGTCGCCGAGAGGTTGTTGCGGCGGAACGGCGGCGCCGGGCACCACCACCACGCGCACGCGGCGGCGGCGTCCGTAGCGTTTAGAGGATTAGGTTCGACGTTGTTGAGAGATGGAGTGCCACACGGAGTGTGGTTTCTTTCTTACGAGTATTTCAAGAGAAAATGTTTAGAGCGACAGAGAGGCGAAGACGAACGCCGCGGTTCTTTACTGCGAGGAGAAGAAGACAAAGAAGAGAAGCTTTCGTCGATCGAAGCGATGTCGTGCGGCGCGTCCGCGGGTGCCGTCGCGTGGGCAGTCGGATACCCGTTCGATACCATTAAAACGCACATTCAAGCGAATACTTCGAGCACGTATAAACCAAGCATTTGGGAGGCTTTTTCGCATTTGCGAAGAACGAATACGCTGTACAAAGGTTTCGGGCTGAAACTGTTGCGAGCGGTCCCGGCGTCGGCTATTTGCTTCGTATCGTACGAGGAGTGTCGAAAGCTCTTAGACTAATTCACGCGAATAGAATATTAAAACAAGAGAAAATGTTGTACATAATGAAAATCATTTAATTCTATCATCACAAACGTTGTCATCGTCTCGCCGCCAATCTCGCGACTCTCACCGCCGTCGCGGCGTCGCGCGCTACCCACAATCCCGCCGGCGGACACGCCGCCGAGGCGAGAAACCCCGTGGATACTAACGCGGTCACACCAGCCGCGTGCGAAACGATGCCTGATTTGAACTTGTCCGACGCATACAAACCCAACGCGACGTTCTCGTCCTCGCCGTTTTCTTCTCGAACGTCGCTGTTATTATTATTATTATTATTATTCCTAGTGCTATTATCGCTATCGTCCTCTCCGTCTGCTACTCCAAAATACGCGTCGCTCGCGCTATCCCACAAACACCACACCCCTCGCCAAAACAACACGCAGCTCAGCGCGACGAAATACGTCGGCGGTGTAAACATCAGCACCCGCTTCCGGTGACTCGTCTGCGTCGTGCACGACAGCTCTCGCAACAGCAACAACTTCGCGTGCTGCGACGTCGCCAGCCCGCCGACGCCGGCGACGAAACACGCGAGACCACTTTTAAAAACATCCGCGGGAAACGCGACCTCGTCGAGAACGTACCACGCGCCTCGCCAAAAACTCGCCACGGCGACGCCGACGAACGTCGTCGTCGCCAAGAGCGGGATCTCAGACTCGAGGGAAACTTTGCTCGAAGAAGAGGAAGAAGAAGAGGAAAACTGTCGAGAACACCAACGACGACGAACACCACCACGCGCCGCGGCGGCGGCAGTCGCAGCGCTGGCGGCGAAGGAAAACGAAGCGGCAGCAGAAGTAGTGGTAGTGGCGGCAGAGAAAGCGCGAGCGCCATCCGTCGTCGTCATCCGTCGTCCTCGTCGCGCGCGTTGGTGCGTCGTTCGATGCGAGAGAAGAAAACGCTTCGCCAAAGTGGAAACGGCAGAAGACGAAGAACTACTCGCCGCCGAAGCAGCAGCGGCACCACCACCACCAGCACCAGCACCAGCGCATCGTCCGAGCTGCCGCACCACCGCGCGACCAACACTCATCGCTCCTCGCTGTCGTTGACGTTGGAGTCCCATTTGTTGTGTTTGTGCGTCCAAAATATCTCTCTCTCGAAGCGCTATCTCCACTTTACACATGTTTAGGGTTTTTCTACCTTTTTTTCATTTTTTTTTTGTTTTTTTGTTCGTTCGTTGGTGTGTTTGTTCCGAACTCGTCGCTATACTTTTTGCTCTCTGTATACGTATTTTTTGCTTTTTTTCAACGCACGTGTCGCTTCAGAGACGTTTTCGCGACCTTTGGGTGGGTGCTCATATAGTGCATTTTATAGGGCAGGAGTGTATGATTTTTCTCTTTTTGGGCACGTTTATTTATTATCCTCACAAAAAAAAGAGAAGCAGTTTGTTTCTCTCTCTTCTCTTTACGCTCGCGCATTCACGCATATCGCGGACAGACAGACGCAGACGCGATATTATTGCGCACGCATCACCCTTGCGAACCTCTTCTTACTATAATACCATCGAGAGGAATATATTTATTTTTATAAATTTTTTTGTACACTGATTCAGAAATCATGATTGGAAAAGCGACCTTTCGCGTGCTTCTTTGCGCGCTTCTCGCGCTGTTGTGTGGCGGCTTGTTCGCGAACAACAACGTTCAGTTCGCGGATGCGACGTGCATTGGTTCAAACAGCGACATTGAGTCGTTTTTTGCCGGTCAGATCGATGCGGCGAACCCGCCAGAGTTACCGACGGCTGGTTCTTGCTGCCAGATGGACATCTGCGCGATTCCGTGCCCGGCGACGGTGCCTAAACCGGACGATTCGTTCGGCATCGGCGTCATTTGCATCGTGGTTTTGTTTTGCATGATTGGCATTGGGACCGTATATTTTGTGGGAGGTAAAGCGAAGAATTTCTTCGTCGCCGGTCGATCTTTGCCGTTACCGGTTGTTGTTTTGACCTTGGCGTCGCAATCGATCGACTCGAACGCGTTGTTAGGCAACGCGGATTTGAGTTATAAATACGCGTTTTTCGACGGCGCGGTGTTACCGATTGGTCTCGGCTTGTCTTTGATTTTGAACGCGTTGTTCTTTGCCAAGAAAATGAATAACGAGGGTGTTCTCACCTTACCGGATATTTACGGCAAACGTTACGGCGTCGCCACGGAGATCATCGCGAGTTTGGTCTTGTGCTGCTCTTTTCTTTGCTTGTTGGCAGGGAACTTGGTCGGCATGGCGAAAATTTTGTCCTACCTGTTTGATTTGGAAATCACCGACGGCGTCTTCTTATCCGGCATCATCATCTTGGTGTACACGGCGTGCGGTGGTTTGTTTTCGGTCGCATACACGGATGTCATTCAATCCGCCGTCGGTATGACTGGATGCCTCGCCGCCGTCTATTGGATCATCAAAAACGCAGAGTACAGCGCGCCTCCGCCGTCCATCGGATTCCCGGATTACGTGTATCCCGACGAAGCGACTGCAAAGTTGTACGACGGCGTTCCGTGCACGAACGTTCCGGATGCCTGGTGCTACAACACCGCGAAATGGTGCCCGTCTGATGATAACTGCAAAACCGATGCCGGCGCCTATCCGTTTGGCGACAAAGTCATCTACGACAAGTCCATGAGCGACCCGCGCGCGTTGACGCCGTTCCCGAACGCCATCTTGTTCAACTGGGCCACCATTTTCGTGCTTGGTTTCGGTAACTTGGCCGCTTTGGATTTCCAAGCCCGCTGTTTGGCGGCTAAGACGCCGTCTACGGCCCAAATCGGTTGCTTAATTGCCGGTTTGTTGACGTTCTTCGTCGGTATCCCGTTCGCTTACACGGGCGCCGCTACTCGTTACTATTTCGGTCCGGATTCTCCGTTCGCGGAATTTGAAGCGGACACGTGCTCGAAGATTCTCGGTTTACCTACGTGCGCGATGTGGAAACCAGACGATAACGCGTTCATTTACATGTTGACCCACATCGTTCCGAAAGGATTGGGCGGTTGGTGCTTACTCGGCATCGTCGCCGCGTCTATGAGTACGTGCGACGGCGCCATCTTGGCGCTTGGAACTGTATTCTCGCACAACATCGTCAGACACATGCCAGGAGATATGATTAAACCAGAAACGTTGTTACGCTGGGCGCGCATCTCTACCATACCGTTTGCGTTCATCGCGATGGGGATCGCCTCTGCGAAATCTGACACCACCGGATATTTGCTCGTCGTCGCCTTCGATGTCGCTTTAGCCGGCGCTGTCGTCCCGCTCTTCGCGGCTTTCTACGTCAAAGACCCGTCAGCGAACGCGGCGTTCTGGTCCATCTTTGCCGGCTCCTTGTGCCGCGTCATCTTGGAATTTTCCTTGAAAAAGGACGGATACTTGATCTACCCGTACGGCGGCGACGAGTTTTTGGATTACGGCACCGCGGCTTCGGATTTATACCCGGTGTTCTTCGATAAAACGAGCGCTGATTTGTGGGATCCAGCCGTGCAAGAATGCAAACAATCCAGGTTCGAAGATTGGACCGGCGTGGACTCTTTGGTCTCCCCGGCCGTCTCTTTGCTCGTGTTTACTATTTTACACGTCATGGAAAAAACCTGCGGTAACGTTTCTTGCTTCCCGAAGTCGTGGTTAACTCCATTGGAGAAGAACTTTGACGACGACGACGACGACGGAGCGGCCGCGCCGGAAGAAGTCGAAATGAAATAAACTTTTATTTTATTCGTGAATACGTATTATCGTCGAGAATAATACCCCTCCACATTTTGTTAATATGAAACGTGAGATTTTATTACACTCAGTCAAAAGTCACTTTTAAACTCTATGCAACACGAACTCTCTCGCGCGAAATTTTTTTTTTTTTTAATGCCGAAACGCTTCTTTTTGCGCCCGAAAAGCGCTCACACCCCAACAACGTCACATAATATATACATATATATCTACTTCTTTCGCGAAGAAGAAAAGAGCTACCACATCACCAACACCACGATCGCGCGCGCGCGCGCCGATACGTTCTTTCGAGGACGCGCATTCAAAGAAAAAACAACGCGCTTCGTTCTCGCGTTCTCTCTTCTTCTCTCTCTCTGAGTCTCATTTCTTCGAATCAAAAATCACATGCGAGAAAATCGCGAGAGTGTTGACCACCACCACCACCGCGAGGAGGAGCGGCATCAACGTCCTCCCGAAGAACGAGAGCGCGACGAAGAAAAAGATGCCAACGCGAGGAGGAAAAGCAAATGCCACGTCACGAACGCGATTTTGCACGCGTTCGAGGAGCAGTCCAACACGAACGCGGGCGCGTTTTTTTCTTTCCTCGCTGGACCGTGCGGTTTAGTCGTCGCTGGAGGGACGGGGATGAGCCAACACCAAGGCGAAATTCCGTCTTCATCATCATCTTCTTCTTCTTCTTCTTCTTGGTTGCATATTTTCAATCGTTCGATGCGAAGGAAACGATTCTGGGCGATGTTCTTCGACGGCTACTTTGGGAGATTGTGGACGATGTCGCTGGCGATCGCCATCGCGAGTTTTCCGAGCTTACCCTGGTTGGTCCCGTCGACGCGCGAGGAGGAGGATTTTTCTTCGTCGACTTCATCAAAGCCGACGCGCTCGCCGCTGCCGTTTGAAACGATGTGCGCGGCGGCGAGCGTTTTGACTTTAGTCGCGCTCATCGATTGTTGGTTGCGAGTGAAATGCGTGCAAGGGTATAGCATGAGTTTTGCAGCCATTGTGGATGGATTGAGCGCGGTGATGACGCCGATTTTACCAGTCGTGCGAGAGTTTGTTTTGTACGAGCAGTCAATCGGGAAAAGAGAGGACGACGCGTTGACGTACGGCGCGAAGGCGTTCGCGGTTGGATTTGCCGAGTTTTTGTTTTTGATGCGTTTGTGCATCGCCGGCGCGCAGTTTTTGTCCGCGAGGTGGGAGGGGAAGTCCGCGAGGTATGGTGGTAGTAACAGCGAGAAGAGTAACGCGTCCGCAGCGGGTGTCTTTCGACGATTGGAACAAGCCGGTGCGGCGAATATCGCGCTGCTGGTAGCGACGACGGTTACGCTCGGTCCGATTGCCTCCGGCGGCGAGAATTCAATCACCATCGTCAGGAACTACGCGTATTACGAAGGCGCAAACGCGAGCGAGGTTGATCGGACGAGAGCTATGCGCCGATTGATGGAAGCTGGATTAGCTTTAGTCGCCTCGGCATTGTTCAACGCCTTGTTCATTTCCATGCGCATGCACTTGTTGGGCAAACCGTTCGAGAAGATTGTTGAAATTTTAGAGCGTCACGCGCGTTCAATTTTAACCGATTTAGACGATCAGATGGAAGAAAGAGAAGGAAGAAATAACAATTCGAGCGACGATTCGCGACCGTACGAGGGCATCACGGGAAGTCTGGATATATCTGTCTTGGCGTACGTTTTGGAGAAAATGTCCAACATCGTCGATAGCTCGACGCAACTTCGAAAGCGGCACCCGTCGTTAGCGACGAGTTCGTTAAACGGCGACTCGCCGCAACGGTCCTCGACGAATCAGCTTCTAATTCAAGCCATTCTCGAAGACCACTCTGTTTTCGCGGGTCTAGAAGTCGATGATTCCACTAAAGCGTGGTTGAAGAGTTACGACGTGAACTCGGTGACTCGACTCGGAAATTCCGTCACGACGACGACAAAGTCAAAGATCCACTCGTTCGCCGCCGCGGTGACGAAAATGGCGGGCGCGAAAAAAGCCGTCTCGGCGATGAAAAGCATCAGCGGTACGCAGCAATCGTCGATGGTGGCGGTTGCTTTAACCGATGACGAGAAGGTCGAGCTCAACTCGTGGAATTTCAAAGTCTTCGAGTACGGCGAAGGCGAGGAGAAGAATATCAGCAAGAACGGCGTCGCGACCGAGCACAACGGGAAACGCGCGGCGGCGCTTACCGCTTCCTCTCCTTACGCCAAGGCATTTTCTTTCGTCGTCGAAATGTTCCGCGAACTCGGTTTACTCTCCGTCGTTGTCGATGAACCCGTCTTGCGCGTCTTTTTGCATGAAGTTGCGAAGCTATACCGCTCGAATCCGTACCACAACTTCACGCACGCGCTCGACGTCGCACACACCACCTTCCGCTACATAAAATTGACCAAATCGCGAACGAAAATCACCAAACTCGAACGCTTTGCCGTCATGGTCGCGGCTATTATTCACGATGTGGACCACCCGGGATTAACGAACGCTTTCCTTGTTCGCACGAGAGATCCGCTGGCGACCACGTACAACGATCAATCCGTGTTGGAAAACCATCACTTGTCGTATTTTTTCAATTTGATCGAACGGAAGAAAGAGGCGAACATTTTCGATTACGAGACGATAACGGCGACGACTACAGGTGGTCAATCGGGATCATATTTCACGGAGGAGAGTTACCGCGAGGTCAGGCGCATCATCATCGCATGCGTCATGCACACGGACATGGCCACGCACTTTGGTTTGGTTTCGAAAATGAACGAGTTTGTAGTTTCGCACGATTTTTTGGAGGCGTTGCAAGAAGAAGAGAAAGGCGAAGAGAACGACCAAAACGAGGAGGAGGAGGACGACGACGATCAAAACGAAGAAGACCCTCTCTTTGAAGATGGTTTAATGAAGAAAGATAAAGGCGCTTTTTTCAAAACAGACGACGAACGACAGCTGATGCTGAACGTGTTGTTACACTCGGCCGATATATCGAACGCGGTGAAACCGTTTCCGACGTACAAAATGTGGGCGACGAGGGTGTTGGAAGAATTCTTCAACCAAGGCGATCGCGAGAAGACGCTCGGATTACCGGTATCACCGATGATGGATCGAGAGACGACGATTGTTTCCGTATCGCAGATTAACTTTATCGAATTCGTGGTGGCGCCTTTGTACAGCGCGTTTTCGAAGATGTTCCCGGAGACGCAATCCGTGTGCGTCGAACTCGTCGAAAATCGACGGATTTGGCAAGAACGGTTGGAAGATGAAATCGACCTAGACGCGTCAAAAACAGACGCGCAGAAAAAAAGCGAGCGCGAGCAATTCGAAAAACGGTTCCGCGGATTAATCGACAAACATTTTTCGAGAACGAACGCGTTTAAGAACACCGAAGACGCAATCGCGAAGCGCGTGCTATCGACGCCGCCGCACTCGCGAAGAGGCTCGGCGACGATGCACTCTTCTCCGCTCGCGAGCGCGCGAAGCACCCCATCCAGAAAGCGAAGCGTCGTTTTCGCGAACAACAATAACAACACCAACGAATCACCCAACGGTGGCGCGGATGAATACGAACAACACGCCACTTTCACGCCGCAAAGAAGCGACGCGAGTTCGGATTCGTTCGTCTCGATGCTTTCAAACGCGCTCAAGGCGGCGAAGAAAAACGGATGCGGCAAAGCGTCTTCGCCGGGAGCTAGCTTTCGTCGAGGCGGCGCCAAGAGCGACGACAGCGAACACTTACCGTAAGCGCGAGGGAAAACGCATTTACTTTTTTATGACGTGTGATTTTATTTATTCTTTATATATATACATACACCTGCTTTACGATCCAATAGGCGCCTAATGCGTCGTATTCTCTCTTCAATTTTCTCTTTTCACCAATTCGCGAAATTTTTCTCTCTCTTCTTCACAAAAAATAACGCTCGACGACGACTTTTTATTTTATCCCCAAACCGTGTTCAGTGTTGTTTGAAACATGAACGACGACTCCGCGCTTTTGCCCGCCACCAAACGTCGACGCAAATCGAACAAGACGACGACCCCATCATCCGCTCCTTCGTCGCGCGTTCATCAAAAGTCGTCGTCTTCAAAACCGATGACATCCGCCTTCGTGACCACGCGTCAACGCGCATGTCATTTGCTGCGCCAACACGAATTCGACGTCCACTGTCCGCTCTTCTCGACGCAGTTGACGCGCGATTGCGCGACGCTCATTTTAAAGCGCGTTTCCGCGAGAGATTTAGCGCGAGTGAAGAGTTCGTGCAAGTTTTTCGGCGACGAGAGAGGGAGAGGACGCGCGATGATCGAGGAGGAAGTGCGGGCGAGAATCGAGCAAATCGGGTTGACGACGGACATGCCCGAACACTTTTGGTAAGAGCGATTGAGCGTTTTTTTTTCTCTTACTCTTACTCTTTGTAAAAAACGCGCGCGCGCACATCGAAACCGAACGCGGCGACGATTGGGCTCGTTTCGTTTAGAATAATCGTTTTATTAAAGCGGCGCGAATGTCATCAAAGTTCGATTGGAAAAGCGCGCTTTTTGCACTCTTTTCTCTTCTCGTTGACTTGAAAAAAATTTTCGACAAAAAAAAAACAAGAGAGACGAAAAGACAACTCACCTTCGCGCGCGCGCTGACCGCGAACTCGCACTCAATCTTTGATTTTTATCATCGTGTACGATTGAAAACACACACGCAATACAGGAAAATGAACGATTTACAACGTCTGGACGTGTTGGAGAGACGCGAGCGGCCGCTGACGCCGAGCGATGTGAAAGTGAACGCGTGGGTGCGCGTGAAAGGAAACTTGGAATACGTGAAGCAGTTGTGCGCGGACGGCTTCGGAGGAGAAGGAAGAGGAGGCGAGAATCAAGCGTCGCTCGGGGGAGCTTTTCAACAGCAAGAGCAAGAACAGTATCCTCAAAGTAACGGAGGGCGACCAGAACCTGATTATGCGGTCGGTTGGGAAGATGGTATGGAAGATACAATCGGTAAATGTTTTGAAGTAGCGGTAGTTTCGAGAGCGTATCGCACGACGCCTGTGGTTGGGTTGTGTGTTGGAACAGGATTAGTCGCCATCGGCGGGAATGGAAGTAGCAGCAGACATAGCGAGGCGAGTAGAGAGTCATTAGCATCGGTGGCGAGAGCAAAAGCGAGAAAACAGGCCGCGACGATGAATAAATACGGATGGTATTTCCCGCTCGAGGCGTTGGAACACATTTGAGAAGAGCGCACGGGGAAAAGAAAGGAAAGAAAGGGGAAGTGCACAGAGAACTGTTCCTTTTAGTAGATATGTGAAAGTATTGTTATTGTTTAAAATAAGCCGCTAATAATAACATTGTAGCTAGCTAGAATTCTAGTTTGTTAAATATAATGACTTGTTTATATCGGTTCGCCGGTAAACTTCTCGAGCTTTGTCTTCAACTCAACCACAAGTCTCCAGTCGTCCTTTTGTAACTCGTCTCTGTAAAACTCCTTCATGGCGTCAATGGAAGGTCGAGTCATTCTCGCGACGAGCTCATCGGTGTGATCAAAGTGGCGGCCATACATGCGCATGCCTTCCTCCGTGCTTCCCGGTTGGATTTTAATCGCGACAGATTGTCCCGCCTTTGCGACATCCACGCTCTTCTTGTTCAATTCGATGGATTCTATTTTCCCAAGGTCGATGTAGTTTTGCGAGGGAATGGTAATTTGCGTGCCAACTCGGCAAATACCTTTTAACACATCGACGCCGACGACAATCGGATCTCTCTTGTTAAACACGCAACTTTCGATGATGCGCAAGCAACACGGGAAGTTGACAAACTTGGATTGCTCCTCTTTTTGCTTTTCGCGGTACTCCTTCATGTACGCCGAAAATTGATCAAACAAGTGATAAATGATATCCGCAGTCATCAACTTGACATTTAGCTCATTGCACATCTTCCTCGCTTCTTCAGTCACTGGAACATCGAACGCTAAGATAGTGGCGTATTGAGGACACTTGCGCTCGTGCATTACGCTTGCACCCATGACGTCGCGTTTATTTACCGGACCGAGCGCGACGCCAGCCACTGGAATTTTCACAGCCGGAGATTTCAAAAAGTCCAAAAGAGCCTCTAAACTTCCCAACGTCGATGCTTGCACCCAAACGCCATGTCCTGAACGATCTACCGTATCCATGATATTGTTCACATCGTTCGAAGCGTCTTGTTTTAGCTCCTCTATGTCGTCTTCTTCTACTTCCTTGACGAGCATAGCCGTACCCGCGATGGCTTTCTCGAGACCGTTGGCGACAATCTTGATGCCTTGCGCACCCTGGATCTCTTTGTGATGGATGTAGCTCGCCTTCACGCGAATTTCCTTCAGCGGCTGTGGGGTGAGTAATGCTCGTATAGTCGTGACAATTGGACCATCTAAACCCGCAACGACGATAGTTTGACCTTCCTTCAACGTCCCGTTGATGAGAATAATATCCATCGTTGTGCCTAAACCTTCAATCATTTTCACCTCGAGAACCGTGCACTGCACGGAATCGATGAAGCGGATGCGTTCGTTCAGGCGCGATTGCGAAAGATGCACTAAGGTTTGCAAAAGATCGGGCATACCTTCACCCGTGTGAGCAGAAGTTGGAATGACATTCACAAACGTTCGAGGATCCGGGTTCTCCCAGTACAATGCGGCGTTCAAACCTTCCTCGGCAAACGCCAACAATACTTCTCTACTCCTCGTTTCAAACTCTTTCGAGACAAACTTCTTTTGTTTTTGCAACGATTCCTGCATAGGGGCGTCGGTGTGTACCTCCCAGTCGAACATTCTGTCGCATTTGTTGAGCGCAATGACGAAGGGCGTTTTGCGACTGCGGAGCATATTGAGAGATTCAATCGTTTGCGGCTCGAGACCGTGCATGATATCAACTACGAGAACGGCCAAATCACACAATGAGCTCCCTCGCGATCGCAAGTTTGTAAACGATTCGTGACCTGGAGTATCGATGACGAGTAAACCAGGAACGTTTAGCTCGAATTCGCCTTTGTTCAACGAATGCGTTCGATCGATGAGTGATTGTTTCGGCACGAACGTGGCGCCAATTTGTTGCGTAATGCCACCTGCCTCGTTATCTTGAACATTCGTGCGTCTCACGTTATCAAGAAGTTTTGTTTTACCCGTATCGACGTGTCCAAGAATACAAATGATGGGACATCTGAGTTTATCTTTAGTGGCCTCTGCTTTCTTTGCTTCAAAACGGTCGAGACGTTGGATGCGAAGCTCCGCGAGATGATCCAATCGAGCGCGTTCCTCCTCATCTTCAGAAGAACTATAATACGAGGACGAGTAGTCAGAAGAATCTGAATCTGAATCTGAATCTGAGTCGTCAGAAGATGAAGATACATCGGAAGAAGAAGAAGATGCCTCGGCCGCGGCGGCTTTTGCTTTCGCCTTCTCCCGTGCGGCTTTCGCCCACGGTTTCTCCTTGCTATTGGTTGCCGCCATCTTCTTCGCCTGCAAAGCTTTTGCTTCTTCTTTTTTAATCCTCTCTTCTTCGAGCTTTTTGAGTCGCTCTTGTTCTTCTTTTTGTGCAGGCAATAGGACATCTTTATCGTTCCAATCCTCGGCTTCCCAATCGTCCACGGCGTCGTCAGATTCTTCTGCTTTAGCCTTTGCTTCAGCCGCCGCTTTTGCCGCCAACAACTCCTGCTCTTTTTGTTTCTCTTCTTCCTCTTTCTTCTTGATGGCGGCTAACTTTGCCTCTTCGAAACGCTTCTTTTTCAACGCTTGCTCTTCTTTGTATGAGAGCTTCTTCTCGGCTTGCGGAACAGCACCTCCAGATTTCGCGAGTAATTGCGCGCGCATCGCTTCCATTCTCTTCTGTTCCTCCTTTTGTTTTGCGCTCAGTAGTTTGCCCTCCGCCCTGAGCCTTTCTTTCTTTTCCTTCTCTTTTTGTTTCTTGAGCTCGCGTCTTTCTTCCTCCTCGCGCTCGGCTTGCGCTGCGCGTTCCGCCGCTTCTTCGGCTTCTTGTTTCTCTCGCCTTAATCGTTCTTTTTCCTCCGCTTCTTGGATTTTGCGTTGTTCCATCATTTGTTGCATCGCCAACACGGCGGCTGATTTTGGCTTTTCGGCAGCTTTCTTCGCCTTCTCCGCCTCCAGCGCTTCCTTCTTCTCCTTCTCTTTTTGTTTCTTTTTGAGCTTTTTCTTTTGATTCTCGGTGAGTTCTTTCGGTTCTCCGTCGTCGCCGCCGCCGCTGCCGCCTTCGTCGTTGGCGTCGCCACCAGCCGCCGCCGCTGCCGCTTCAGCCGCCGCTCGTTCGGCAGCTTTTCGTCGCTTCTTAGCTGCTTTTGACTCGCCTTCCTCGCCACCTGCCGCCACCGGGGCTTCCGATGGTTTGATGTCCAATTCCGCAAAGAGCGCATCCAAGTCTTCCTCTTCAGCCTGCTTCTTCTTCTCCTTTTTGTTTTTCTTCTTATCTTTCGGCTTGGTTTTGTTCCCATCCTCTTCTTCCGCTTCCGCTGGTGCCGGTGCTGGTTCTGGTTCCGGGGGCGGTGGCGATGACGAGGCTTTTTCTTCTTCCTCTTCTTCCTCTTTCTTCTTTTCCTTGAAAGAAGTCGTCGCGGATGAGGTGCCAAACTTATCCTCCAACCCGCTCGCTTCGTCGCCGACTTGTAAGCTCACATCCATCAATTCGATGATCCCATCCATGTCTTCGTCTTCATCAACTTCCCATCCCATATCTGTTGCGCCTAAAATCATCCCTTCGCTCATCACGCCTCTTAAAGGTTGCTTTTCGACTTCAAAATCCGTCGCCGGAATTTTAGTCCCTGCCGGCGCGAAGATAATTTTCATGCCAGCCTTCAAATTTGGCGCCCCGCACACGACTCTCGCGTCTTTCTTTCTCCCGTAATCCACCGTGCACACCTTCAAATTCTCCGCCATTGAATGTCTTCCAACCTCTACTATGGTGGCCACGCAAATGTACGGTTTAACATCCGACGAAACAATCTTCTTCTTGGACTTTTTCTTCTCCTTGATGACTACGACGCCGTCGTCGCCGTCCTTATCGTCGTCGTCGTCGTCGTCGTCGTCGAACCCAATCGCACCAGCAAAGCCTTTCTTCTTCTTCTTCTTCTTCTTATCTTTCGTCTTCGTCTCCTTTTTGCTTTTCTCCTCTTCTTCTTCTTCTTCCTCGACGACTTCGTCTTCGTCTTCGTCCATCAACATGGCGAAAGCCGACGCCATGTTCCCTCCGCCCACCGCGCCGCCTTTATTCTTATTCTTCTTCGGCTTCGTCGCCACCACGCGCTGTTCCTCCATCTCCTCCTCCTCCTCCTCGAACCCGCCGCCACCACCAGCCAACGGATCCAACGGATCCAAATCGTCCTCGCTCTCGTCGCGACGTCTTTGCTGCTGCCCTTTCTTCTTGTTCTTCTTTTCCTTCTTGAGCTGCGTTTTCGATTTCTCCTGTTGCTCTCCGTCGTCGTTTTCACCACCACCGGCACCACCACCAGCACCGGCGGCGGCGGCATCGTCACCAAAGCCGCCACTTTTCAGCGGATCCAAATCGTCCTCCGAGGAGTCGCCTCCTCTGTTGCGGTTTTTCTTCTTTCCTTTCGCCATTTTTTTTTCTCTGCGTTTTGTGGCGGCTTCCAAAAGCGATATACGAGTGTGCGTTCAAAAATCTAAAGTTCTTCCTTTTGTTTCGTTCTCTCTCTCTCTAGAAGAGCGCGACGACAAAAACAAACGCTTTACTTCTTCTCGTCTCTCTCTCTCGTCTCTCTCTCTCGACGACGACGACGCGCACACAACACGAGACGCACGGGTCCTCGCGTGCTGATGATTGATGTCTCTCTGCGTGTGTGTTCTTCTTCTTCTTCTTCTTCTTCTTCCGATTTTTGTTTTTTTTTGAAGAAGATCGATCTCACCCATCTCGGCGCTCTTTTTTTTTTCGTTTAGGGTTCATATGTAGTTTTTTTCCTCTAGGGTTCACACGTATTTTTTACTCTTTGTACACATCAAAAACCACCCTCTTTCTCTCTACGTACACCCATATGGAGAGTATGGCATAAAAAAGTAGATTTTTTTTTTCGTGTCGTTTGTTTGTGCGTGTGTCTACCACTTTCAACACCTTTTTTTACCATCTTTCCGCACTTTTTCTGACGTGGCAACGAACAGAAAAAGAAAAGAGCAGCAGCAGCGCGAAAGATAACTCACTGTTCGCGCGGCGCTGGTGGTAAAGAACAAACGCAGAAAAGAGCTATGATGACGATGAACAACAACAACAGCGACGAATCCGCGACGCTTTTGCAGGAAAACAACTCTTCCAACGCTACTATTAACGGGCGGTGGCGTTTTAAAACGTACGCGATGATTGGAGCCGCGGCAACTTTGGGCGCATTCGGGGTGTTACACGCCGCGCAGAAGTCGTCGTCTTTGACGATGGGGAGTGGCGTTCGTCGCGCGAGATTGGGCGCCGGTGGACCGCAAACGGTCACGTTGCACACCGGGTGCTCGCCTTTGAATAAGTTGCCGTTCGATGCGAGCGGCGATTGGACCGGTGCGATTGGCGCGAAAGTGGTTTCGAAATCCATGTCGAGTGACTTTCGATACGAGGCGGCGCTCGATATGGTCGAGACGTCGTGCGGGAACTACGAAGCGACGGTGGATCTGGCCGTCGGCGAGGAGTTTGGGTTTTATTTACATCCGATTGGGGACGACAGCGATGTTAACACCGCTTTGGATAACGGGTGCTTGCACGAAGGCGACGCGCGTTGCCCGGCGTTCTCGTCGCCTTCGGCGTTGGCCGGTATCGAGACTTGCACCTCAAAGTACGAAGATCCGGGAAGCGGGGATGTGTTTTATAACCGCGTCTTCGACGGAACGACTTTGTCCTTTAACTGGGGGACGTGCGAGACGACGTGCGCCGCCGACGGCCCACCGGGGTGTCCGGCGACGTCCACGGCGCCGGCACTTCCGCTCGACGCCGCGACGTGTCCGATCAGCAGCGGTACCGGAGACGCCGGTTACACAGATAACTATCGCGGCTGGTACGACGCAAGCGGGTGCGGTATTTGCCAAGATTACTGCAGATGGGTCGGAAATTCGGGTTCTGGCGGCGACCCCAGCGTGAAAACGTCCCACCACGATTCGTTTTGGTCGTGCAGAAAGGCGGGAGGGAAATCGTTCAATCCCGGTACGAATCAAAAAGATTTTTGTCCGGATCCGTCCAACACGAACATTCGAAATGTCGGCGGTTGCGGTACCGATAACTATTCCGCGAGAGGCTATTATGGCGACACTTTCACTTTAGAAAAGTGCTCTGGCCAAGGCGCTGCAGCACCTGGGTTTTCGCAGACGTCTACGGCGCCGGAACTCTCGAAGTTTGAAACGACGGGTACGTTCGCGTACACCGCCCCGCAAACGGGCATGGCGAAAGTCTTGGTCGTCGGCGGCGGTGGCGGTGGCGGTGGCCGATCCGGCGCTGGCGGTGGCGGTGGCGGCGTTGTTTACGTCGAATCGTACCCGGTTGTTGCTGGTCAAACCTACACGATCAAAGTCGGCGCGGGCGGAGCCGGCGGCAGCGGCATCGTCAACTCGGGAAAAAACACAAAGGGTAAAACCGACGACGATCCCGGTAAAGCCGGTGAAGATTCCCAGTTCGACAACCTCATCGCTTTGGGCGGTGGTGGCGGTGGTTCGTCATGGCACGAAGGTGGTTACGACGGCGGCTCTGGCGGTGGCGGCAAGTACGGCCACGGCGGCGGCGACGCGTTGCAAACCTCCCAAAGCGGCTTGAGCGGTCAATACGGCCACGGTTACGCCGGCGGTAAGGGAACTTCGGGAACTTGGAACGCCGGCGGTGGCGGCGGTGCCGGTTCTATCGGTGAATCTGGCACTTCCTCGCACTGCGGTAACGGCGGTGATGGTTTTGCGAGCGATATTACCGGCGCCGTGGTCCTTTACGGCGGCGGCGGCGGCGGCGGCTCTCACAACCCGGCGTGCTCCTCCGGCGGCGAAGGCGGCTCCGGCGGCGGCGGCAAGAACGGCATGCCGGGTAAAAAAGACAGCGGCACAGACGGCACCAATGGCTTGGGCGGCGGCGGCGGCGGCGGTTCCACCACCTCTCACCACGGCGGCAACGGCGGCAACGGCGGTTCCGGTACCGTCGTCGTCTCTTGCTGCTCGCCACCCGCGGACAATGTCGCGATTGCGGCTATGGGCTCGAAATACTGGAAAGTCTCTAATGCCGATCCTCTCGGTTGGAGACCAAAGGTGAAGAATTTTGGTCTGTATTCCGACGCCGCATGTACGCAGCTCATCTCAGAAGCGGACTCTGAACTCATCTGTTCTGGTGCGGTGTCGAGCAGACCGTGCTCCAACGCCGGGACGGGTAAGCTTCCTCCGCTTACGCCCGCCGAGCGTTCAATCGTGAACTGCGATAACTCTGCCACTTCGAAAGGTTGTCGTTGGAACCAGGAAAACGTCGGGGAAGAGGCTGTTTCATGGAGACCAAGTGATCCAAGCCCGAGCGAGGATGCAGTATGGATCGGGTCGAAGTTTACCAATCCCGTCGACGTTAAATGTGCCGTGAGTACCGGTCTCGGAAACGTTTTTAACAACGGCGTCGACGGCGAAGGTTTCGGAGGCACTTCCCAAAGTGGAAAGCATCGAATCACGCTCTGGAAATCCGACGACGGCGTTCAGTGGGAAGAAGTGGCGACGAGCGATGGGACTAACGTGGACGATGTCGTGGTTGTTCAGTAAAATCTCCGCTGTATATTTGGCACGCGCGCGCTACTGTAACGACGACGATAATTGGCGTGTTGCTGCTGCGCGTGCAATTTTAATTGGTTTCAACCGCAACTTGGCTCTACGCCGCTTTGGCGAGACAAAAAATACCGACACGCACGCACACACAACTACAACTTTACTATCAATATAATAAACTTTAACGATAACAAAAATACTCATGTAAAAAAGATTTCTGAAGAATGTGTATTGAAGGATGTGCATTGGCATCTTTACCAAACCATGTTTCATGTTTTAATAAGAACGAATACGGGTACCTTAATATTTAATAAATCTATACTTTCGCAACCATCGAGAGAGTATCCCAACTCCCACAAGCAACAG
>Ga0181559_10002588_pt1 | contig 17906 bp, 17 predicted proteins | sample 011ome_21_FD_133752 | JGI IMG/M metagenome (GOLD analysis project Ga0181559, IMG submission 133752) | Coastal salt marsh microbial communities from the Groves Creek Marsh, Skidaway Island, Georgia - 011508AT metaG (megahit assembly) | ecosystem: Environmental > Aquatic > Marine > Intertidal...
GAAATGTTTTCAAAACTTTTGTCGGCAGTTGATGGAATCATCTCTTCTACTTCTTGTACTTGGGCAGGAGGCAATGGTCCACCAAAATGTCCTTTCAGTTTGTATCCGTTGTAGCTCGGTGGATTATGACTTGCAGTGATTACCACTCCTAATGAAGCATTCAATTTTACACATGCCAACGATACCATTGGGGTAGAAACAAAATCTTTGGCTAAGAATACTTTTATTCCATGATTGATAAATACTTTGGTGGCTGTTTCGGCAAATAATTCTCCGGCATACCTACAATCGTGTCCTATTACAATTGTTGGATTTTTAGGAAAATTAGTGGTTACCCATTTTGCTGTTGCTTCAGATACACGCGCTACATTCTCTACGGTATAGTTTTCTGCAATAATAGCACGCCATCCGTCAGTTCCAAATTTTATTTTGTGTTCTATCATAATGTAAAATTAAGGTTGCAAAGATAAGGATTCCTTTGAGAATAAAATATTTGTGCTCTTTTTTAACGTAAAAACAACCTTCGTATAAGGATAAGAAGAGGAATACCGAGTGAGTAATACACCAAAAAAGGAAGAATCTCGGAGCCCATTCCCGACATCAATAACACGCCAATGAGTAACAATTGAAACCCCAATCCATAGAAAGAAAGCAAAGTCATAAACCAATTTGGAAACACCACTTTGGACAAAGATGCCTTTCTGTCTAAAAAATAAATAACTTGATCAAATACTCCGTAACATACTTTGTACAGGTTAAATAAAAGAGTAACGTGCGCTTGTTTTTCTTGCGGAAATGCAATGGGAGTAGAAGTCTCAATAATTCTGCTCGTGGTGTCGCCTCCTGTATTATTTCTTAATATTACGTAGTAATAATTGTACAAAGTTCCTTGCAATTGAACGGCAACAAATGCACCGAGTATCCACATCCAAGAATTCGCATGGAGCAAGCCAATAAGCGTGATGAGCAAAAAATTCAGGATAATATCTGACACCGAATCCAAGAATCTTCCGGTGTAGGAAGGAGACTCTTTTTCCCTAGCTAATTCTCCATCAGCAGCATCCAGAATAGATTTTAGTACTAAAAAAAAAGTAGCAAGGATGTACCATTCTTTGAGTATAAAATAAAAAGAAATGAGACCCGCAACTACAAACCACAAAGTAACATGGATGGCGGTGGTATTAGTTTCTTTGAGCGATTTTGCTATGAGTTTTGCAACAGGTCTGCCATAATCAGATAGGTCGAAAAATTTATTTTCTTCAGGAAGTTTAGACATCAACTTTTTTCAAAGGTTCGCTACAAAACAGCAGCAGCCGTAAAGTTAACTTATTTTTAATAAATGAGTAAGATTGATTTAACTATCCTATTGATTTCTTGGGAAGGAGTTTCTTTGCCAACCATGCCATAGGGAAATAAGCTCCTACTAAGTCGAGGATGGTAAACCAAATGGGGGAAGAGATCATAACAAGCATGATGGTACCTCCCAAAAAAAACACCCCCGAAATGAGATACACCAAATTGTTGGATTTTTTGGTACAAATCAACCCTGTTACAATGGCGCCTGCAAAAGTTCCCAATGCGTGAGAGAGAAAAGGCATGATGAAATGTTTGGTTTCGAAAAGTGGCATATATTTTATGAGACTTTCCGGGTCATTTGGGTCAAAACCATCGGGAAGGGCAATGATGTCGCCACTGATACTTACAAGGGCAGAATTCACACTTCCACCGATGACAATTCCGAGTAAAACAGCCACTATATTTCTTGCAATTGGATTCATGTTAGTTGATTTTTAATTCTTCTTTTGTAATGCCTTTTTTCTTTTCTATGAATTCTAATAATTGATCTAGCCCCAGTATCTGCTGATGAATAACTATTTTATGAACTGTATTCGAAGCAATAATACTTCCTCTCTTTGGTTTGTATTCAATCTGTTCAATAGCCTCCCAATTCATTCGAATTTCTTTTGTAAAGATAGAAATATAGCTTATTTCTTTGTCTGAAATGTTTACCAAATAAGAGGAGTAAAAAAGAATCATCCACAATCCTCCAATTCCAAAGAGACCAACTAATACAACAGAATAGAAAATATCTTCATTGTTATTTATAGGGATTAAGAAAGCAAAAATAACGGTGAAAACCAGCATTGGAATGCCAATGAATAGAAAATACTTGGGCAAACGAAAAGTAAAGTTCCCCAATTCGTCTTCTTCTATTCTTTTTCTTTGAGCCTTTTTGGATACAAATAACACGATAAAGGCGGTTAAGATTCCCACGATTACACTTCCTATCATAACAAAGTTATTTTACTGTTTTCCTTCCAATATAAGAACAAATTCTCCTTTTATAGCAGGTTTAGCCTCTAAATGTGCAATTACTTCGTCCACAGTTCCGCGGTATGTTTCTTCGTGGAGTTTAGTTATTTCTCTGGAAAAAGACGCTTTTCTGTCTCCTCCAAAAAACTCTTTGAATAGTTTGAAGGTTTTGACAACCCGGTAGGGCGACTCGTAAAATACCATTGTTTTTGTTTCCTCTAACAATGCTTCCATGCGCTTGTTTCTGCCTTTTTTTTGTGGCAAAAATCCCTCAAAAACGAATCTATCGCAGGGCAGTCCAGAATTTACCAACGCGGGAATAAGGGCGGTTGCACCGGGCAAAGACTCTATGTCTACACCTTGAGTCAAGCATTCGCGAACCAATAAAAATCCGGGGTCAGAGATACCTGGCGATCCAGCATCCGATATCATGGCAAAGGATTGTCCGGTTGCCAACTGACGAGTCATTTCCTCTACTAATTTGTGTTCATTGTGTTGGTGAAAAGACTTGAGTGGAGTCTTTATTTCAAAGTGCTTCATCAGTTTTCCGCTTACTCGAGTGTCTTCGCACAAGATAAGTGATACTTCTTGGAGCGTTTTTACCGCTCTAAAAGTCATATCGTCCAAATTTCCAATTGGGGTTGGAACCAAAAATAATTTTCCTGCCATAATGTTTTATCTCGTTAGCACAATGTAGTCTTTTAATAGCGTAGCAAGAAACTTTGTTTTGTTTTTAGGGATTTCTTCAATTTGAAGAAGTTCAGCAGACTTTTTTACAAGTTCGAGTGCTACCTTTTTGTTTTCCGAATTCGGATTTTTCTTTATCGTATCCAACGTATTTTTTATCAATAACATATCTTCATCGGAGAGTAATGATACATTCAAATAAGTAGGAGTGTAGTTTGAATTGCTCCCTATTTTTAGAATATCTTGAATGGAATAGCTCGATTCGGGGTTGAGCCGGATAAGTGTTGTATTAGCCGAAATATCGCCCAATCGTTGTCCTTTGTCTGAGGAAGAAATAAAAATAGCTGCCAAGGCTCCCGCACACAACCAGATATCAATTACGCGATAGGTCCAACGGATAAAATAATCATTGAGTGCAGGAGTTTCTCCGGTGAGTTTTATCACTCTATTTCCCAAGGCAGCTTTTCCAATAGTTTGCCCATTGAAATTGATTTCGCTGAATAAATTATAAAAGAAAAATACAGGAAAGAATAGGAGGTAAGTGAAAATTGAAGTCAACGAAGAGTCGTTGTATAACACTCCTGTAAGTAACAAAAGTAAAATGAAGTAATACACTGATAAAATAACTCCATCTAGCAAAAATGCCAAAATTCGTTGAACGAGGCTTGCCATTTCGTATTGAATGGCAACGTTGTTGGCGGTGAGTATTTCAGCTTTTTTCATGGTTGTGTAAAAATAAAGAAATCAATTGAAATTCCTACCGCAGAGAATTCTATATTTGCACGTGGAAAATTTGAACCCTTTTACGCTAACCAATTCGATAAGATGCATTCACCAGCAGGTGGACAATTCAGAGGTTTCTCATTTTGGGATTACCATCAAAGCTGGTTCCAGGGATGAGAATGACCAAGAGCAAGGATTGGCCCACTACATCGAACATTGTATCTTTAAAGGCACGAACAAAAGAAAGCCTTTTCACATCTTAAGTAGGTTAGATGCGGTGGGAGGAGAAATAAATGCTTACACAACCAAAGAAGAGACTTGTATTTACGGATCTTTTTTGAATGTGTATTATGAAAGAGCCATTGAGCTCATTGCCGATATTGTGTTCAATTCCACGTTTCCAACTCACGAGATACAAAAAGAAAAAGACGTCATTATTGATGAAATAAATTCTTACATGGATTCTCCTTCCGAACAAATTTTTGATGATTTTGAAGATCAAATTTTTAATGGTCATCCTATTGGTAGAAATATACTGGGTACAATAGAGAGTGTAAATTCCCTGAAAAAGGCAGACATAGAAAGTTTTATCAAACGAAATTACACACCTGACAATATTGCGATTAGCTCAGTAGGGAATATCAAAACGGCCAAACTTATCAAGTTATGTGAAAAATACTTTGATAGAGAATTCACAAAATCTCAAGTTCAAGAAAGGTTCCCGTTTGTTCAGTATGTTCCCTCTCACAATCAACTGGAGCGCGACACACATCAGGTTCATACCATGATCGGAAACATGGCATACGACATGCACAACGACAAGCGAAGAGCTCTTATTTTATTAAATAATGTATTGGGTGGGCAAGGATTAAACAATCGTCTGAATCTCAATATAAGAGAGAAATTTGGGTTGACTTACAGCATAGAATCTAATTATATTCCCTATTCAGATTCAGGAGTGTTTCAGGTGTATTTTAGTGGCGAAAAGAAAACCAACGCACGTATTGTAAAACTGATTTACAAGGAACTGAAAAAGTTTCGAGAAACAAAACTGGGAATAAATCAATTGCATTTGGCAAAACAGCAACTCAAAGGGCACATTGCTTTGGCTCAAGAAAATAAAGCTGGGCTTATGCTTGCGTTAGGAAAATCCCTGTTGTTGTTTGATAAAGTGGATACGAACCAAGAGATCTTTGACCAAATTGAGTCAATTACGAGTGAAGATGTAATTGAAATAGCCAACGAAATATTTATTGAGGACCAATTTAGTTCCCTCACTTTCATTTAGTCACAACTATTTTTTTCGAAATAAGTTGATGGTCAGTTTGTATCCTTACCACATAGATTCCGCTGTCCCAATTGGTGGTGTTAATTTTAGTAACCTTATTGATTTGCCCATTGTACACTAGTTTACCGTCTTTGGTAAAAATATTCATCTCCGAATTAGGGAAGGAGTGGTTCAGGGAAACGGTAAAATCTTCGGTCGTGGGATTGGGATAAATATTGAGAGAAACAGTGGGGGAAATCTCCCTCACCGAGGTATAGTCATTTTGGAAAGAAATACTATTGAAAAACGGGAGAGGCCAGTTGAGAGAAGAATCCAGTTTAATAAGGTAAATACTGGCTTGACTAGTATCAAAAAACTCTCCAGTGCAAGCAATGATTACTCCCTTGTCGCGAGTAACTTTGGCATCGTAGGCAATGTCTTTTCCTCGACTGATAAATTTTTGAAAATCAGAAATAAACCCGCTAGGAAATGACAGGTTTTGTGTGTATCGATACAAGAATACATTTCCTTCTTCGGACGATTCATAGCTTCTAGTACCTCCCACGAGGAGAGTATCGTTACGGACGATAACAAATTGGTTCCAATCGTTGTTTTGCACTACGGGTGTCGTGGCAGTAAAATCGTAAACAATTTCTTGTTGAAGGAGTGTTCCGTTGCTACTCAGCTTTACGGCCCAACCATCTAAATCTGGATAAGGAATAGTGTTTGTTGCTCCAGAAAACACAATTTCGCCCGAAGTTAATTCTGCAATGGACTTGGCGAAATCTTCTCCTGGGTTTCCAAAGTTTGCTTGCCAAATGATACTTCCACTAGTGTCTGTTTTTACCAAGTAGGCTTGTTTTCCATTCCCAAAAGAAGTGGAGTAACCAGCCATCAGGTAATCGCCACTGGAAAGAACGAGGATGTCTTCGAAAACACTCTCTTGAGATCCACCAAAGGTTTTTTCCCAAAGGATAGTTCCCACTGAATCGAGTTTTACCAAATACGCCTTACTTTTTCCGCTTACTACGCTGCTACCTGCCAAGATAAAACCCCTGTCTGATGTGGGTTGAAGAGAATATCCGAAATCCCAATCTGCTCCACCAATCTGCTTGGTAAAGAGTGTGTCGCCTTGAGCATTGGTTCGGATAAAAAGCATATCGTAACTTCCGTTTGATTGGGTGTAACCCACAAGACCAAAACCGCTATCACTTAATTCAATGATATCCTCGCCACCATCAAGCCCGAGTCCTCCAAATCTTTTTGCCCATAAAAAAGTACCATTAGCATCTGTTTTCATTAAATACACATCTGTGCTGGCACTGTAGTTTACTGTAGAACCAATTACAGTATATCCATTGTCCTTGCATTGGGTAACAGCTCTTGCTTGGTCATTTCGGCCAGTGCTGTAAGCATATTCAAAAGTGTGTTGAGAGAAGAGAGTCCCCACACACATCAACAAAAAAACAGGAAAGGAAATAAGATTCTTCATAGTTCTATTAAAATAAAAAAGTACCAAAAGCCGAGAAACCGTTTCCGTTTCCATTTTGAAAAAACATTCCCGAAAGGTTTGTGGACTGAATCCCTGCTTGTATACTTTTTGTGTGGTAAAAAGCGCCAACCACAAGTCTTAGTCCCGAATAGCCGCCCCAGGTTACATCACCTCTCACCACAAATTTTGAACTTAATTGGTGCTGGATACCGCCATAGAGTTGAGGGAGATAATTCGAAAAGAATTTGTATCTAATTCCGTAGATGGGTTGTGATTGTAATTCAGGATTTGTTTTTTTGTGAAGTTCAATAATTGTAGGAAGAAGTGTCACAAATCCTTGGTCAGTCATTTCTGGAAGAAGGGTATTGGCATTTTCCAAAAACTCTTCTTGTGAGGTAGAAAACACATTGCTAATTTCAACTCCATCAAACTCTTTTGTTTCTTGAGTATGAGAAAACGAGGTATTTCGTTTCCAAAAAGCTACTCCCAGATTGGTCACCTTTAACCGAAACATTTTTTTGTACACAAGCGTTTCAAAATCTATTCCTATTCCAGCTCCACTAAAAGCCATAAAGCCTCTTCTTTTTGGGTCGCTCAATCTTATCTTTCCGTCATATTCCAAAGAAAGGTCTGTCCCATCTGTGAAAGTAAATAAGTCTGCTTGTTTGAAATTGAATCCACTGTATTGATCTCCCACAATAAGAGAAATGCCGAATGAGGCAGATTCGTTTTGATTGATAAGCCCAAAGGTAATTTTTTCGAACCTGTAGGAGGTAAAGTTTGATTTTCCTATTTGTGCTGTTTCATTTTCGAATTGCTTATTGCCATAAAACGCTAGTTTGTACAAGTCTTTTGTGTAGGAAGCACTGAGGTTGGTATAACTTCCAAAACTGATATAATATCTGTAGGCAGGAAGTGAAGGAAATAAGGTGTCTGTGAGTTCCGTAAATTTTACTTCGTAATTCAGTTCAACGCCAAATCGGTTTCTGTTGTTCGTTCTTTTCAGTACTTTGTCTTTCAATTCAGGAGTTATTTGTCCTCCAAATAAGAGTTTATCAATAAACTCATTATTGAGGTCGGTAGATCCATAATTTGCCTCGAATTCTGCTTCAATTTTGTAGGAAGGACTCCATTCTTTTTCGCTTTGAGAGGCAGAATCCAATTGGCCTTGTGACGAAAGGGAAAAGAAAGTAAGTATCAATATGCTTGTAATTGCTCTCATTATCTATAGTTAATCTCAGCATTCATATCTGTTACTAGTTTGAGATCTATGTAGTAATCTCTGTAAATAGTGGTGTGAGGTAGGGAATTGGTATTAAAAATTATTTGCAACATTACCTCAGAGTTCTTGGTGTTCAAAAACTCCATTTTTTTTTCTGGAATGGCAATTTTCACAACTGAATTAACAGGTGAAGTTACTTTGTTTTGGGCGTCCGTATTGGCAGATTGTATCTTTCCAGTAACAACCAAAGAATCATAAAACCCTCCCCATTCATCTAACAGGTACAATTGAACTTCGGCATCGAAAGGAAATCCATTTTCGGCATAAATAGAGACAAGAGCATCTCGAACAGGGTTGGTCTCTTCATCAATTTGTAAGTCGATTTTTTGCTGAAACTTAAGGTTATTCGCCACCAAACGCAACGGTAATTTAATATGAAAATCTGCCTCCACTACTTGATCGAAGTACAAGAAATCGTTACCGCTTGAAATATTTCCCAAAGGATTTAATCTTGTTTCTACCTGGGTCACCATCTCATCGGATAGATTTTCTATCACCAGATCAATGTTTGAATTGCGGGTCGTGTAATCTATTCGCGTTTTCCCTGGAAATATAGAGGTTCCTAAATCTGTTCCTCTATTTAGGTTGACCCAATTTCCTATTGAGCTGTGCGACAACGCAACACTATTACCTGTTTGTGTATTCACGGATAAGAGTTGATTCAGTTTCAGTTGTGCCTCTGCACCTACATAATTTCTCACTTCGGTGAAAATTTCGAGAGAGTCAATGTCCACAGTACCACTTTTAATTTGGTCAAAAATGGTAAAATTATTTCTCGTAGGTCCATCCAAAAATGAGGATTTTCCTATGTAACCTCGCACATATTTGGGTTTGATTGAAATAAGTTTGTTTTCGATGTATACACTATCGAGATTAGAGACAGTGACCGAACTACCTGCTGGATCTACGTTCACAAGCACTTCAGATTCAAAGGTATTGAATTTAGTTCCAGAATTTCCCGTAAGGTCAAAAGAAACGCCATCCAATTTAAAAGAACCAATGGCAGTTGTAGGATTTGAGCGAGTACCAGCCGGAACCGAAATTGTTTTGGTAAACACATTGCCTCTCTTGTCTTTTGTTTTAAAAATTGTGTAGGTGTAAAAGGTTCTCTCTGGAATTTCGCTGGTGATTTTGTAGGCTATTTCTCCCGATTGAATTTCCATGTAGTCAATTTTGGCATCTTTTAGGTTGAATTCATTTTCCGAAGGATCACTGATAAATTGAAATCCGGGTGACAGTGTAACAGGAGTAAGAAATGGAAAACCGTACGAATTGGTAATAGTCGTATCAGGGACTTCGAAAAAGAATTCTTCATCAATAGGAGAAAGGCCAAACGTGTAATCCAACGAGACCGAATTATCTGGGTTGATAGAGAGAATGGAATCTCCTACCAAATCATCAATAGTAAGGCGTGTTTTTACTACGGGGGTTAATAATTCCACATCCCAACGGGTATCCTCTTTTCTCTTACAAGAAAAAAGAAACAGTAAGGCGATAGTAAAAGTGAGTAGGTTGCGAATCATAAGGTCTGTCTAAACAAAATTAATGAATAATGTCGAATAAAACCATGGGTTCTACTAGTGAGTTGTTAATCTTTCCGAGGGTTAATATACAACAAAAAGACGTATAAAATGTTAGTGAGTTGTGAATCAGTTTTTAACATTGTGTAAAATTCTATTTTAGTCAACACACTACCCTTAAAAACTTTCTGTGTGAGCCAAGCCAACAAGGTAGGTCAAAATCTTATATTTGTTAAATATGTCCCAACACTAGCATGAAGAAAAGGAAAAATTTATTTAAAGCTAAAGAAGAGAAATCCTCCAAAGCTACTGCCAAAAAGCAAAAGAAAGAAAGAAAGTCAATCACTTTATCTCCTAAGTCAAAAAGAATTATTGGATTATTTTTAGGTTTATTGTGTGTGTATTTGACGATTGCTTTTGTGTCGTATCTAGCTACGTGGCAAATGGATCAAGACAAAGTAGATGGCGCGAATTTTATGGAGTTTGTTTTCACCTATCAGCCTTTCGAGATAGAAAATTGGTTGGGTAAATTAGGAGCTATCATGTCTCATCGTTTTATCTATAATGGATTTGGTATTTCTTCCTTTGTAATCCCATTTTTTTTATTCATTGTTTCGGTAAAAATACTTACCGGTGTGCAACTTCTTCCTCTTAAGAAAACAGTCAAAGTATCTATCGTTATTTTGGTTTGGGGATCGATATTTTTTGGTTTTTTCTTTTCAACCCACCTGCTGTTCATGGGAGGAAACTTTGGATATCAATTGAATGATTGGTTGGCAGGTTCAATAGGAAGTGTGGGAACATTTTTTCTGTTGGTATTTTCATTCTTCGCTCTTACTGGAGCCATGTTTAATAATTTTTTGACTTCTTTAATCGGTTTTGTAAAATCATTTTTACCCTCAAAAATTGGGAAAGAGACGAAAAAAACTTCTCCCTTGGAGGATAAGTATGAAGTGGAAATGGATGATACCGAAATAGAAGTACCTATCAATTCTCCGAATGAAGAAGACGACCAAGAACTAGAGGAACACTCATTGACTCTTGAAACAGAACTTTCTGTTAGTTTGAATGGACCAGAAAAAGAGAAACAACCAACTATTGTTGATTTATCTACCGTTGTATCAGAGGCAGAAAAAGAAGAGTCTGATGATTTTGAGATTGAAGTAGAAACGGTAAATGAAGAAGTATTGTCGGAGAAGGAAATTAATAGTAAAGTCAAGGAATTTGGCGAATACGATCCAGAATTGGATTTGTCGTCATACAAATTGCCTCCAATTGATTTGCTAGAAACACATGGACAAACGACCGGAATCAACATTAACAAAGAAGAACTAGAGGCTAATAAAAACAGAATTGTTGAGACTTTATCTAACTATAAAATTGATATTGATAAAATAAAGGCAACCGTAGGTCCTACTGTTACCTTGTATGAGGTAGTGCCGGCTCCGGGAGTAAGAATTTCCAAAATCAAGAATTTGGAGGATGATATTGCTTTGAGTTTATCTGCTTTAGGGATTCGAATTATCGCTCCAATTCCAGGAAAGGGAACGATTGGAATTGAGGTGCCAAACTCTAATCCTCAAATTGTATCAATGAAAGCATTGATTAGTTCAGATAAATTTCAGAACTCTAAATTTGAGTTACCAGTTGCTTTAGGAAAAACCATTTCTAACGAAACAATGATTGCAGACCTTACCAAAATGCCTCACCTTTTGATGGCTGGTGCGACTGGTCAAGGAAAGTCTGTTGGGTTAAATGCGATACTCGTTTCTATTCTTTACAAAAAACATCCATCTCAAGTAAAATTTGTACTGGTAGATCCGAAAAAAGTGGAACTTACACTTTTCAATAAAATAGAAAGGCATTTCTTGGCTAAATTGCCCAATGAAGAGGAAGCGATTATTACTGATACAAGTAAAGTAGTTGCTACCTTGAATTCGTTGTGTATTGAAATGGATAATCGATACGATTTATTAAAGGATGCTCAAGTAAGAAATATTAAGGAGTACAACGCGAAGTTTGTTCAAAGAAAACTGAATCCAGAACAAGGCCATCAGTTTTTGCCTTACATTGTGTTGGTAATTGATGAGTTTGCTGATTTGATTATGACAGCAGGAAAAGAAGTAGAAACTCCTATTGCACGAATTGCACAGCTTGCCCGTGCAATTGGAATACATTTGATTGTAGCCACTCAAAGACCTTCCGTAAACGTAATTACCGGGGTGATAAAAGCCAACTTCCCTGGAAGAATTGCATTCCGTGTTACTTCTAAGATTGATTCGAGAACAATTCTAGATACAGGTGGTGCGGATCAACTTATAGGAAGAGGGGATATGATTTACTCTACAGGTAGCGATATTATCAGGCTTCAGTGTGGATTTGTAGATACGCCCGAAGTAGAGAAGATTTGTGACTTTATTGGAGAACAAAGAGGATATCCTAATGCACTGTTATTGCCAGAATATATTGATGAATCAGCTTCTACCACAGGTTCGTTTGACGATGAAGATAGGGACGATAAATTTGAAGAGGCTGCTCGAATCATTGTGATTCATCAGCAGGGATCGGCTTCGTTATTACAAAGAAAACTAAAGCTGGGATACAACCGAGCAGGTAGGATTGTAGACCAATTAGAGTCAGCAGGTATTATTGGTCCTTTCGAAGGAAGTAAAGCCAGAAAAGTTTTGGTGCCAGATGAAATTAGTTTGGAACGGTTATTGGAAGAGCTGTGATAGGCAAGAAACAGAGAAGGTAAAACTAATTCAATGACCGGAAGTTATCCTTTTGTTATGCTGGTTTTTCTACTTCAGATATTATATTAATTTTACCTCACAATAAATGAGGTTACAAAAAAACAGAATGAAAAAAATATTTTTAATTGCGGGCCTAGCATTGTTTTCAATGGCGGCTCACTCACAAGAAACATACCAAGAAAAAGATCCTAAAGCAAAGGGGATTTTGGACAAATTAAGTAAAAAGCACCAATCACTTGATAATATTGTGATAGATTTTACTGCCACCTTTTCGGGAGCGAGAATCAAGAAACAAGTGCTCAAAGGAACTGCCTACAAAGCAGGAAAAAAATATGCGTACTACACTTCCGATTATATCGTGGTAAATAACGGAAGATACAATTGGTTGTTTGTGAAAAGCGAGAATGAAGTAACTATTACGAGTAACGAAGATGCAGAAGAAGAAAACGGATTGATTAGTCCTTCTAAATTGATGTCGATTTGGGAAAAGGGATTTAAGTATCAATTTATTGGAGAAGGAAAAGTAGGAAACAAAACCTTGCAAGAGGTAAGATTATTTCCTGATAATCCAAAAAAATCAAAATATCACACGATTACGTTGATAATTGATAAAGTTCAAAACGAACTGAGCGAAGTAACCATAAAAGGAAGAGATGGAGTGAATATGAATTACGACATCAATAGTTTCAAATCTTCTCAAAGTATTTCATCCTCTAAATTTTCTTTTGATAAATCGAAGTATCCTAATTGTACCGAGAACGATCAAAGATTTTAAGCTTAAATTCAATTTTATTTAAAAAAAGCCTCTCAGTATTCTGAGAGGCCTTTTTTTTCTAATCTTCATCATCGTCAGAAGATATTCTTTCGAGTTTGATTTCTTGGAGTTTGGTAATGGTATACTCCTCGTACTCGTAACCCTCTTCGTCTTTCAATATTTTTGTTGTATACGTTACCTTTGGTTAACGAAATGAAGATTTTTTCTCCTAAATTCTCCTTAACTTCGAACTATGAAATTTAGAACAGAGGTACCCCTTCCAACTTCCCCATTTTCTCTTTCTCATAAGGATAGAATAACCAGTTTTGGCTCTTGTTTTTCGGAAAACATTGGCGAAAAACTTGAAGCATATAAGTTTGATGTGTACACCAATCCTTATGGGATTTTGTTTAATCCTGTTTCGATATCGAAAGCCATACGGGAGAGTCTCGACTGTAAATTGTATACAGCAACTGATTTACACCACCACAATGAGAAACATTTTAGTTTCAATCACCACAGCAAATATTCTGGTATAGAGAAAGTAGAGGTTTTAGAAAAAATAAACTCCAGTATATCACGGTCCAATTCTTATCTCAAAAAATCTAAAGCACTTATTCTGACTTTGGGCACAGCTTGGGTATATCGACTAATAGAAACAAACGAAGTGGTGGCAAATTGTTACAAGCTTCCCGGTTCACTTTTTACCAAAGAGCTTCTTTCTGTCAAAGAAATTGTGGCTGAGGTTTCGGATGCTATTAATAAGTTGAGGGCGGTGAATCCTGATCTCACTGTCATCACAACAATAAGTCCAGTGCGCCATTGGAAAGATGGAGTAGTGGAGAACCAACAGAGCAAAGGGACTTTGCATCTAGCTTTGAAAGGATTAAATGAACAATTTCAGAATTTAATTTACTTTCCTTCTTATGAAATCCTGCTTGATGAATTGAGAGATTATCGATTTTATTCATCAGATATGCTACATCCTTCAGAATTGGCAATTGACTTCATTTGGGAGAAATTTGCCGATGCGTTTTTTGACGAAGAAACAAAAGCATTGAACAAGCGAATTTCTCAAATAGAAAAAGAGAAAAGTCACAAACCATTCAATTCAGCAAGCGATGAGTTTATTACTTTTAGAAAGCAATTGGACAACAAAGAAAAAGAATTGTATTTGGAGTTTCCTTTTCTGAAAAAATAGTAGAACATCCTTCAACTGTGATTCCTCCCTTTGCAGAATTAGCAAAACATTTTTAAGTTCACTTCAAATATTTCTCCAGCAAACTAGAAACACTTTCATTCTGTGCAGTTTCCTTTATTGCATCATAGTCAGAATTACTCAATTCTTCTTTTACTTTAGCCTCCACGGCCAGCAGTGGTTTCTCATCAGGTGGTTCTGGAAACAAATTTTGCTCTTTGAATAATCTTCTTGTTACGAGAGCCACTTCATGAGCTCCAGAATAATTGGCTTTTTGTTCCAATAAATAGCACAAAGCAATCAATCCATAAGCATCTTCAGAAGTGGAGTCCAGTTCTCTGCGCAACTCATAATACTTGGATATCAAACGTGCTGCTTCTTCAAAATCTCCTTTGCCTGTAGACACGAACGATTTATTAAAATGATCAATCATAAACATTCCCTTTGAGCCTGTTTCAGAACTGAGCTCCATACTTTCGATATAGAATTTTTCTGCTCTTTCTAAGTTTCCTACCAATCTCCACATTTCTGCATTTTGGTGGGCTCGGTACATCATCCATTTTTTGTTTCCAGATGTTTGGGCAAGTGACTTCAATCCTTCGCTCAATTCTGCCAATCTGTTCGTGTCCATGTTTCTTTGGGCATTTCTGCATAGCGAAGTAAGTGCTCTACCTATGAGCGTATCGTTCTTGGTTTCTTTCCCAATAGCCAAAACTCTTTCTGCCAACACCACCGATTCGTGGTCTTTCCCTTCCTTAAAGAGTTGATAGGCTTCGGCAAGCATTTCTTTTGGAGCGAGTTCGATGGTTTTCTCCTCTTTTTGTATTACATCAGGTTTTTCTTGGTATGATCCGCAACTTATTTGTAAGGTTGCCAGCAGTAAAAATGGAATTGATTTTTTCATAGCTTTTATTCATTTGCTAGTGTTCCTCTGTAAATAGAAACATCTCATTGATTCGTTTGAAACGAAGGTATACAAAAATTTAAATTTCCATCGGTTTGTTTTTTGAAATAAACGCATTGCCAAGGCTGAGATAATTTGTGTACTTCTCAAAAATGAGCTATTGTTACAATATCTGTAATATACTCTCTACCTCCCCACAGTTATTGGAAGGAACGGTCTCGGGTATCAGTAATTACCTTGTTTAAGCAACTAAATTAGCAAATACAAACCGAATATAAAATCCGTGAAGATTTTCGTAAATGGACTGACAATAGCAATTAATTTTACACGGTGTTGTGTGCAGTTTTTTGTTTATTTTAAAATTAATTAACCTCGAAATCATTAACAAATATGGAGATGCTCAAACCACCTACATAACCTTTTGGATAATATCCTTTGCAGCTTATTTTAGTAGGGTAATGATAGGTCTCATCGTATTTCACATCGATTATAGCTCCTTCCATTGCATTATCAGAAGAGTTAATCTGCTCATTAGCATCTTTTACTACTCTGCCTATAAAATCAAATAAATCAGTAATATTATCAAAGTATATTAATTCACCAATTCTAACATTTTTTGCGCTTGATTTAATAGTGATGTTCTCTAATTCGTTATTTCTAACTATTGTACTTAATTCTGGTTGTCCTCCTACAGATGTTGAGAAGTATAGTTGAGCAAATGTATAATTCAAAATTTTATTCCCTTGCCATAAATTGCGGTTTTCATTGTATGCTTCTTTGTCAAAGGTCATTCCAAGTAAGTCATCTTTTTCCTCACAAGAAATTAATGATATCAGTATTTTTTCCTCACAAGAAACTAATGATATCAGTATTAAAAATAATAATATTCTTTTCATAATGTTTTTATTTAATATTAGATTATTCATTTCTCAAATTGCACATAACGGTCTAGGCTATGAGTAGTTGCGTGGGTTAGCACGTAACTTTGCAAGTACACACCAAGTTGGAAATTCCGCAGGAATTTCCAAAGTAGGCGAGAACAAGCAATTACTTATAGCCATTGTTGTGCTTAGTTATTTTCTATTAGGTTGGCTACTCCAGAAACAGTTCCTAGTACGTTAGCATATTCAATTAACTGCTCTCGAATTACGTTCAGAACTCCTCTTAATTCTTCATTGTATTCCCATTCTAATTCGTGCTGTTTAGTAGTTTTATTGGCAGGTTTTAATTGTTCCCAGTCCAATAGAATTGGATGCCACTTTGCTAATGCTGGACGTAAAACTCTATTTAAAATATTAACTGCTAAATGCCCAAGTGTTGTATCATTTGGATTGGATGGTGTCGCAATATGTGGTCCGCATCTTTTTAGTAATTCTCGTGTTGTAGCAAATAAAGAATTTAATGATGTTAATGCCTCTCTTAACAGACCGTCATTTTCTTTCAGTTTGGCTGTGGCTATTCTAGTTGCTAATTCTACGTACATTTCCCAAGCTGCATTTTTTTGTAGTTCGTCTATTTCCCAAGTTGTTTCTAATTCTAGAAAACCAAGGTTTATTTTAAATTTTGTTTCTGATAATTTTGCGATTGCCATAGTTGTATCTTTTTAAGAATTACTTCTTTTCATTGTTCTGCTTAAATCGTATTGACAATTTACTTTATCTTCAAAAGTTGCGTGAATTAAAAACCTAAGTTTTTCAATGTTAAGTTCATTCCAATTAACTACTGATATTTTAGCCTCTGTTTTTAATAGATTATCAATTATTCTGGCTGGTAAATAAGGATATCTCCTTTCGTATTCAGCTCTTGTGCTAATTGATGTCCAAGAATCATTTTCAGGATGAACCTTTTCTTTTTCGCCTGAATGAGTGGCAGTATAATATGTACAGTTAGTACTAGGTAAATTTATAACAAGAATGCCTGATTTTTTATTTAAAGAGCCATTTATCATACTAGATTTTAACTCCCAATCTATGTGTTTTCTATTCTTTGTTTCAGTTCCAACAAGTAAAATAGTAACTGTAGTGTCTTTTAAATAATAATCTCTAATTATCTGCCTTATAGTTTGATTGTCTAATCTTTCGTCAATGTCTCCTGTATCTACAGAACCATTTATAAAAATATTATGTAACTCATTTAATCTTAATAATTCATTTTTGTACCATTGGTCATTTGCGTGATGATAACTTATAAATACTTTATGTTTTGTTACATTTATCATAATTCCCAATTTAGTACATTATCTAAAGGATGATTTTCTTTTGAATGCGAAAATAATCGAGTTTCTCTAATCATTGATTTTTCTAGTTTATTTGATACTTGAGAAATATAGCGATTTAGTGATTTTGTTCCTCTTAAAATATTTCCAACCTGCATAAATGTGGGTAAATCTTTTTTAGATAAATCTTTAAGTGTCAAAATTGATAGTTTAAGTTTGTCATTAGTTCCATCAACTAATGAAGAATGACCATATCCTACTTCAAATGGAACCCATTGAGATTTATAAGTTTTTTCTGAAACAATAACTAGCATATGACTACTTTCAGCAATTCCTTTTTTGATACTTTCAGTTATTTTGTTGGCATCACTAGTGTCAACAGCTTGTTGAAGAATGGTATCTTCTTCATCTAGATAGTAATCAATTTTAGCCTCAGATAAATATTTAGCTATTTTACGACAAGCAGGTTTGTCTTCTTTTTTATGACTCAAAAATACACAAGGACTTTTTTTTATTTCTTCCTTTTCCAAAATCCAAGAAAGTTTGTCAAGAATTTCAGCTTTATTATATCCCTTTGTCATTCAGTACTGAGTTTTTTTTTAATTAAGCACAACTTGTTGTAATCCGTAAGTTACCCCATTAATGCCGTTAACATACTATTTGTCAATAATTTTTATGTAAGAGGTAGGTTTTGTTGCTCGAAATGCAAGGTGCTGATTATCGCACCAAATTGGAGGTAAACGTTACGTCCGAGAATTTGTTAGAATGAATAGCCTAATTATCCTATTCCTTGCCTTA
>Ga0181559_10002592_pt1 | contig 17900 bp, 15 predicted proteins | sample 011ome_21_FD_133752 | JGI IMG/M metagenome (GOLD analysis project Ga0181559, IMG submission 133752) | Coastal salt marsh microbial communities from the Groves Creek Marsh, Skidaway Island, Georgia - 011508AT metaG (megahit assembly) | ecosystem: Environmental > Aquatic > Marine > Intertidal...
GGCATGGTGGTGACTTATGTCACTTTTGAAGTCAAAGATGTAATCAAGGGCAGTTTCTCAGAGCAATTTCTGGAGCTAAAATTCACGGGCGGTACCCTGAATGGCCAGGTAATGGAAGTGAGCGGCCTGCGAATGCCGGCACTTGATGAAGAAGGTATTTACTTCGTGGAATCCATCAGCCGCGATCTCATTAATCCACTGATTGGCTGGTCGCAGGGACACTACATCATCAATGCCGACGAAAGCGAGCGCCGCATTAGTACTATCGACCGCATGCCGGTTACTGAAGTTTTGCCCACGGGAACTATCCCGCGCGCCATCAAGCGCCCACTGACGATTATAGATGGCGATTCTGATCCAGCCACAGGCATAGTGACAGAAGCCAGTCACCTGCTGATTGATCGAGCCATGACAGTGGAAGACTTCAAGGCCCGAATCCGCACGCTTGTCGAGAACTAAATATTGTTCCGAGCCAATACTCTGATCCTTGTGCTGGCGTTCTTCAGCCAGGGCCTGCTGGCGTTCGAGGCATCCGACAACGCCTGGCCCGATGCCTCCGCTACTTTCTTTGTAGGTATCCCTGGTATTGCACCTAGCGGTGAAACCTGGGACGCGGCATTCAAGCGCGCCATGGCTGCATGGACCACAGCCACCAACTTTAATTTCTTTGCGGAGGACCAGGGCGGGGATCCCTGCGCTGGCCAAAACACCGGCGCACTTGGCAATGGCATCGGTGGCGTGGGCTTTGCCGATAACCGGTGCGGTACCGAGTTTGGTAGCAATGTCCTTGCCATTACTCTCACCACCTTAAGCTGCACAAATCCGGGCTGTACTGGCAAGAAGGATATTGTCGAGGCCGATATCGTGTTCAATGCTAACGAGAATTGGGATATCTATAGCGGCCCGCTGCTGCCACAAACCAGCGAGTTTGAACGAGTCGCTCTGCATGAGTTGGGCCACGCACTGGGTCTGGATCACGAATCATCTGCAAGTGCCATCATGCAGCCTTTTGCGAGCAATATTGCCACCTTACAGCCAGACGACATTAGCGGCGCCAACTTCATTTATGGCGGCACAATCTCTACTCCATCGATCTATGACATACCCATCAAACTCCCAAGCAAGACAAGTTTTTCCGGACCCGACGACGTGATCAATTTCGCTGGCACCCTGGCCACGTCTGATGCAAGCCTGGAAAACAAATTCATCGATGTTTATCAACTTACCTTCGAGAACGATTCTGAAATCTCAGTTTCGCTCAGCTCCTTGCAGTTTGACCCCTTCTTGATCCTGGCCCGCGTAACCTCAACCCAGCAGCTGGTACCTGGCTCCACTGCAAGCGATAAGAATCTAGCAGGAAGCTCCAGCGCAAACCTGCAGCAGCCTATTGCAGCCGGCTCATATTGGGTAGGAGTAACCTCAGTGGCCGCAGCGGATACCGGATCCTACAATCTCACTGTCGATGCCAAAATTGCCAGCGAAGGTTCATCCTTCGAAACATTTACATCGATCTATGGAATCGATGTAGAAATTAACCCTAACCCTTTAATCAAGGGTGCACTGAGATCCAATGACCAGAAATTCGATAACAAGTTCATCGATATCTACCAGTTCGAAGTCACAGAGACCGTCACGCTGCGAATCGAACTGACGTCAAGCCGGGTTGACACGGTACTATTAGTGGTCGATGTTTTATCCGACCAGCAGTTAGGGTCTGTATTTCTGCGTAACGATGATTCCAAGTTCTCGACCGATTCCAGAATCGAGGCCACGCTGTCTCCCGGCACCTATTGGATGGGTGCCACCAGTTTTTCCCCCAATGATTTCGGTGATTACCAAATCCAAACAAGCGTTGTTCTCCCCTAGCCATGGCGGCGTGAGCTGGGGAATCAGCATGAGCGCCTTGTTTTCGCAGCGACTATTGTCGATAAGCGTTATCAATTCCCTTGTCAAATACCAACTGCTCGAGCGATAAAACTGCGGCGCCAGCTCACCCAAAGCCTGCAGGCGCCTGCGCTTCTCCTCGAATCTATTTGGAATACGAGCCCTGCCTCACTTTAGCATTGCCCGGCAAACCCGAGGCAAAAAAAATCGGCCCGCGTTTCCGCTAAGCCGAATTTTTTGACTTGCTCCGACCTGTTTAAAAATCTATTAGCGCGAGATCAGTCTGGCATACGCGCAGCGCGTATTTCGATTTCCACCAGCCAACCCTCGACAACCAAATCTTTGATTTCTACGAATGAACGCACTGGCTTCATGGGATTGTCCGCCGTGCCAAAGAACTCGGCATAACCTTCATTAAAGCCTGCGAAATCCAGCCCGTCGTCACCAGCAACGGCAAAGGCACGAACCTGAACAATATCTGACATCGACCAACCCTGCTCTTCCAGAGTCTGCTTGAAACGGCTAAACGTGTTTACCGTCTGCTGCTTCATGTCACCCCAGCTGCCGTCAGCCATTGGCCGAGCGCCTGACCCTGACAGGTACATGGTTTCAGCACCAGGAGGGATTGTGATTGAAGTGTAGAAGTAGTTACCCTCGTTATTTCGAGTAATCTCCTGCGCGCCTGCAACCGCAGCGGCGCCCAAAAGGCCTGCTGCTAGCAGTGCAATTAATTTATTCTTTCCCATGTTTCCTCTCTCGGTTTTAGTGTAATTTTTTGTCCAGTGTTAGTTTTCCTGCAATCCCTGTGCGGCAATATTGGGCAAGGTATCTTCAACTTCATCGCCCAAGAACCTGTTGGTCAATAGGCCGGTAGTGATAGCGCCGTTAACGTTGAGCGCTGTGCGCCCCATATCAATCAATGGCTCAATGGAAATCAGCAGCGCAGCAACTGTCACCGGAAACCCCATGGCTGGCAATACCACCAGGGCTGCATTGGTTGCGCCGCCACCAACGCCGGCGATACCGAAAGAGCCAATGGCCACTACCACCAACAAACTGGCAATAAAGCCAATATCCAGATCGACACCAACTGTGGGCGCAACCATCACCGCAAGCATCGCTGGATACAGACCCGCACAACCATTTTGGCCGATAGTGGCACCAAAAGATGCGGAAATATTGGCAATGGGCGGAGGCACCTTCAGTTCTTCAATCTGGGCGCGAATGGTCAATGGAATCGTTGCCGCCGAGCTACGGGTTGCAAACGCGAAGGTCAGCACCGGCCAGACCTTTTGAAAATATTCCCGGACATTGGCGCCGGTGAAGGCAATCAATAAGCCATGCACAAGGAACATCAGCCCGATAGCGATATATGAAGCAATCACAAAACTAATCAACGTAATAATTGCGCCACCGTCTGTGGTCGCGATTACACGTGTCATTAGCGCCATCACACCGTAAGGGGTCAAGCTGATAACCAGCTTTACCAGTCGCATGATGACAGCCTGGGTTGTGTCGACGAAGGACTTGATGCGCGATCCATGCTCCTTATCTTCTTCGCTCACGAGTAGCGCCGCGACCCCAATAAGCATTCCGAAGATCGCCACTGCGATAATAGAAGTTGGTCGCGCCTCAGACATATCAGCGAAGATATTCCTGGGCACCATGCCGGTAAGCAGCTGCGAGATGCTGCGATCCGTAGCGAGGCGAGATTCCAGCACCTCTGCCCGCGCCAACTCTCTGGCACCGCTGGCAAGCTCTCCGGCATTGAGACCGAACAGAGTAGCCATCACAATACCTATTGAGGCTGCGATCATCGTAGTGAGCACAAGGATGCCTACCACTGTGCCGCCAATTTTACCCAGCGACTTGATTTCCTCGACTCGCAACACCGAAGCCATCATGGTGATTAGCACCAATGGAATGATGATCATACGCAGCAAATTCACATAGGAATTTCCGACAACATTGGTCCATTCCAGGGTTTCGCTGGTGGCCACAGCGGTTAAGCCAAACACCAGTTGCAGATAGAAACCAAAGATACTGCCCAGCACCAGACCTACAAGGACACGACGGGACAGACCCATCTCCATCTTGGAGAGTTGAAAAAGGAAGCCTAATAAAGCAGCAAATAGTACGAGGTTAAAAATGCCGTACATTGACATGGTTGTTTCTCCTCGGCGCGAGCCGGTGGTCGCCTGACTTAGCTAATCTTATTGTTATCGCGGTTCGATTCTTGTGCGCTGGCACAGCTACTTGAGTTGTTCACCAGGTTCAATGCGCTGGTCAAGTTTGGTTGCGTGGTTCACGTGCCTGAATCGTCAGCCCCTGGTGACATACAGACCCCTGGGTGGACTTACCGCTGTAGCAGTATATCCATCGCACCCTGTAAGACCAAGTTTGCAGAAAAATTGTCTAATACACAGGGAGTTAGCGTTCTTCCAGGGTGTTTATGTAGGATACGACGTTGAGAATGGCGGTTTCATTGCCCAAGCCACCTACCATGGCAGCCATCTGCTGACCGTAGGCATCGCCAGTATGTTTGCCTCGATAACCGGCCACAAAGTTCTTCAGTTGGGTGACCAGATACCAGTCATTCTGGCCCGCCAGGGCCGGTGCTCCCATGGCCACGTTGCCCTGAGCCTGATCCCCATGGCAGGTCGCACAGACGCCATAGAGCGAGCGCCCCGCCGCTGCATCTCCGGTAATAGTGACTTCAGCAGGCACATAGGGCCAGCCGCCGACCCACTCAACAATATCAGCCATGCTCTCATCGCTGAGATTCGCCATGGGCTGCATGGCAATACCTTCGCGGTCCATGGGATGCGTGCCTCGAATACCGGCGCGGAAGTTCTCCAGCTGCCGTCTCAGGTACCAGCCTTCCATGCCAGCCAGGCGCGGCGCCTGTATACCTTCATTTCCCTTACCTTCTGTGCCATGACAGGTGGTGCAATACCTGTCGTTAAAAGGCTCCCGCTCTGCGCTGGTGGCGCTGTTTTGCAGCAGGACCGCTGCCAAGGTGGTTAAGAGGACCAGGGTGTTTTGCATGATTCTGCGATTCATAACTTACTGCTATTCCATAAGGGTTTTGGGGTGCCTACAGTCTCTGAACTCAATTTTAAGCTCATTGCTGAGTGCCTCAGGCTAATTCGGCCCGAACATGGGCATCCATACTATTCAGCGCCCATTGCGCAGAAAGAATTGCACTTTCCTGCCAAGCAGAATGCATGCTGATCTGGTCTCCAATAAAGTAATGGCGATTATTAACCGGGGCCTGCAAGATGTGATACAGATGCTCTTCTTCGTGCGTCCAGCCTTCGAAACGATTACGCGACCAGCGCGCCGAACAGCCCAGCATATGGTTCATACGATGCCATGCGATCGTAATCGGTTTCTCAACCAGGTCGCGGAAATTGGGATGCAATTTTTCGTGATCGACCAGGTGTGATTCGATCCGCTCTTCCTGCGTCATTATGGTGTGATACATGCCGCCACCATAGTCATAAGCGCCAAGCACGACGCCCTTGGCTTTATGAATACCGTTTACTGGGTACCAGAGCTGGCGACTTCTCGTGTTTGACCAGGAGATCCCTCCGTAGATATCCAAATCCTCCCAGAACCTGTGCTTCGCCTGAAATGCAGCTTTGTATGCCTCGCCGCGACGTACGTACTTCATAGCCTTGACGTAGTCGTCCGGGAAGTTGTGATCGATACCAACCATGAGATGGGTTGGTATGCAATTGAAGCAGTAGTCAGCTTCCAGAGTGCGGCCCACACCGTCCTGATCATAGGAAACATTCACACCATTGTCGGTGACCTGCACTGAAGTCACCATTGCACGGTACTTCACTCTATCGCCGACGTGATTCAGGAATCCATGAATAATCTTGTCCATGCCGCCGGTTGGCTGCATCAAAATGGGCCCCGTGTCACCTTCATTTGCACCTATGAGTTGACGTCCAAGGCGCGTTTGCAGCAAATCACGGAAGGCAACCATATCGTTTTGCACGCCATGCTCCAGGAATCCACCAGCAGCATAGCCAGATCGGAAACTGCCTTTGAATACATCGTCTTCATTCAGATCACCAAAGGAGCGAATCATGCTCAGCAGTGTCTCTGCTTCAGACTCCGAGAAAGGCGCATCCATTTCAGCGCTGCTCATGCCCTTGGCCATGAGTTCAGCCATGAAACCCCGCATGCTGGTGGTGTAATCGATGTTGCGGATGGGCTTGCCACCTAACATCTTGTCGTCCTGCACCAGGGCAGTCTTGTTTTCGTTGATGAATACTTCCAGATCAACGTCGAGTTCTTTACAGTAAGCTAATAAATTCCTATGAGTGCTTGGGATGCGCGCCGCGCCAGCGTTGAAATACATATGTGGCTCGTCGTCCCATTCGCAGTATTGGCGATTACCGATTTCATCGATGAGATCACCATGGCGTACGGTGAAGATGCGTCCACCACAGCGGTGAGAGGCTTCCAGAATTGTGCAGTCATAACCCTGCTTGGAGAGTTCATAAGCGGCGGTGAGACCGGAGATACCCCCACCCAGAATAGCGACCTTGCGCTGGTTGTTACCCAGGTTGAGCAAATCCAATGAGGCGGCGGCGGCTGATCCCGGCAACAAGTTTAGAGCGGTGCCCACTTTCAACGCCGCTGCAGTGCCGCCGGTAGCGGCGAGCAAGTTTAAAAATTCACGTCTACTGACGAATCCGGCCATCAGCCTTCTCCTGTTCAATCCCGGGTTCGCGCCGCAATATATCGGGCGTTACAATTACATTTTCCGACTGCAAATATTAGCATTTTTCCCGCTCCAAAATGGTGACAATTTATCGCGGAATCAGGTAATCCGGTGCCTCTGGGCCGGTTAGCCGAGCGATAACTGACACCGATTATGAAATTCCATCCCGCATCAACGCTTGTTTAACTAATTATGGAGTATCTAAGTGAGTCTAGCCGATTATTTCCCTTCACAAATTCGTGGTCTCCCCGCTTTTGATGGGCAGTTTGACGCCTTCAAACTGAGTGCAGAGTCTTGTGATGTGTTATTTGGCATCTACCCCGCCGGCACTGTTATCGCTCCCCACAGCCACGACACCGATAACGTGGGCGTCATTACCAAGGGCAGTTTGTTACTGACGATGAACGGCGAGACCCAGCATATTGCGGCGGGGGAATGGTACTTTGTGCCAGCGGGTACCGAACATGCAGCGAAGTTTCCAGAAGATACGGCGGATATCGAGCTCTGGTTCTCAATTTAGGGAAGCGTCAGGGCGCGATACTGGAGCGCGCCTGAGTACCCCAGTTGCCATTAACTTCGGGACTATGCGCAACCTCTACTCAGATAGATAGGTGGCCCGTCTTTACCCAGATCACCGTATCCTGCTCAACAAAAGGAGTGTGTTGGCTCATATGCGGACTGCGCAGCCAGGTGCCCGCCGGATAACGCCCATGTTCGTCTCTGAATTCACCACTCAATACGAAAATCTCTTCACCACCAACATGGGTATGCCTGTGGAATTGTTCTCCCGCCGGGAAATGCACCAGAGCCACTGATTCAGTGCCAAACTCATGCAGCGGCGTCACCTTCAAATTGCCCTGGCCCGGCAACCACTGCGCGCTGCTAGTGTTGATCTGTACATGGGCCATATCATCGGCCTGAAACTGGTGAAGCTTCACCAGGATGACACAGCCTTCTTCGCTGAATGGCGCATGGACGAATCCAGGCGGGTTGCGGAAATAGGTCCCAGCGCCAAAGTCACCGCTGTGATCAGAAAAAGTCCCCTCCAACACCAGAATTTCTTCGCCCAGTGGATGGCCATGCTCAGAGAAACTCGCGCCGGGGTCATAACGCACGACGCTGGTGGCGTGGCCACGTTCGGCATCCTCTCTGGCTAAAGGTTTGCGCCAGACACCTGCTTTGGGGCTGGCAATCCATTCGGCATAATTACTATTAACAACGGCGCGTTGCGTAAAATCCATATTGAGCATAGTGAGTACTCCTTTAACTGCAGAAACGCTCCAGTTAGAGCGACACAGTGTATTTTACATGAGCATAGCGTTATCCGACGAAATTGCCATGGCCGCTGCCCAGCGATTGCAGCGTGCGGCGGCGTGAACCCTGCCGGCAATCTGGGATTATTTCACCCATGTACTCAGCTCTAACGACGCGCCTGCCGACTAGGTAAACTAACCGGGGCAGTTTCTGGATTGACTGGAACTGTTTCTTAGCCTGAAACTAAAGAAGTGAGACCCAGTACCGAACAAGCACTGTCTAAGTCATTATGATGCGCCCCTCTCAAACCATGCCTGAAATTAGCCCAATGCGTGATCGACTTCTGCTTATTGCTGCAATTGCTGCCCCCCTCATTCTGGCGTTTATGGCCGTGCCGGCAGATGCTGCTGAAAATGGGTGGCTGCGCGGGAGCTGTGAAAGCGGCAGCGGTATTTATCGATGGAGCGATGGCAACCGCTACGAAGGGGGCTGCCGCAACAACTCCTTTGAAGGCCGCGGTACCCTATATCTTAACAACGGGGATCGCTACGAGGGCAGCTTCAGCAGAGATGCCAAGAATGGTTCTGGCACCTATCACTTTGCCAATGGCGATCGCTTTGAGGGTCAGTTTCGAAATGGCAAGCGCAACGGTCGTGGCACCCTTTATCGCGCCAATGGCGAACGTTATATTGGCAACTATCAGGAAGACCGAAAAGCGGGCCTGGGAAGTTACTACTTCCTGAACGGCGACCGTTACGAGGGTAACTGGACGGCAGACCTGTTCGCAGGTCAAGGCAGCTATTACTACAATAACGGCGATGAATACGCTGGCCAATGGGAAGCCGGAGAGAAGCATGGCCGGGGCGAATTTAAATGGACCAACGGCAACCGCTATGAAGGCCAGTTTCGTAACGGCATACAGCATGGCCAGGGCACAAAGTACTAGGCGAATGGCGATCGCTATGAGGGGCAGTGGCGCGATGATGCCATGAACGGCCAGGGCACATTTTTTTATGCCAATGGCAACCGCTTCGAAGGCGCTTTTCGACAAAACCAGATACACGGTCAAGGTACCTACTACTTCTACAACGGTGATCGCTACGTTGGCCCCTGGCTCCGAGGTGAGCGCGATGGCCCCGGTATCTACTACGACGCCAAGGGCAATTCGAAGCAAATGGAATTCCGTGGTGGCCGGCGCGTAACTTAGGTCATTTAGTTAGCTGCGCAGCTTGTAACCGGTCTTAAACATCCAGACCACAATACTGAAACAAATGAGCAGGAATATCAGGACACTGCCGAGGCTTACCCACACATTTACCTCCGCGATCTCATAAAAGCTCCAGCGTAAGCCGCTCACCAGATAGAGAACGGGATTCATCAACGAGACCGTTTGCCAAAATGGTGGCAGCATCTCGGTTGAATAGAAACTCCCTCCAAGAAAAACCAGCGGCGTAATAACCAGCATCGGCACCACTGACAGCTTCTCGAAGTTGTCGGCCCAAATGCCCAGAATAAAACCCAGCAAACTGAAGGACAGAGCGGTTAGCACGATGAATGCCAGCATGATGATAGGGTGGGCGATTTGCAGATCGATGAACAGTGCTGCGGTCGCCAGGATGATAAAACCCAGCATAATCGACTTGGTGGCGGCGGCACCGACATAACCCAGCACCACTTCGAAGGTGGAAACCGGTGCCGACAGCAGCTCATACACTGTGCCAACAAACTTTGGAAAGTAAATGCCGAACGACGCATTGGAAATGCTGTTGGTCAGCAGGTTGAGCATGATCAGACCGGGCACGATGAAAGCCCCGTAGCTAACGCCCCCAACTTCCTGAATGCGGGAACCGATGGCAGCACCAAAGACGATAAAATAAAGCGAGGTGGTGATAACGGGTGCGACGATACTTTGAATCAGAGTGCGCCGGGTCCGCGACATTTCAAAGCGATAGATTGCCATTACGCCATGCAGGTTCATCATCTACTCCGCTGCTGCGCCATTGACGGCCGCCGAATTTCTTTCGCTTGATTCATCAACCAGGTTCACGAAGATCTCTTCCAGGCTGCTCTGGGTTGTATTGAGATCTCGAAACTGAATATCCGCTGCCTTCAGATCATCCAGCAGAGCTGTAATTCCAGTGCGCTCGCTCTGGGTGTCAAAGGTGTAAGTAAGCTTCATACCATCATCAGAGATGGCGAGGTCATGGCGGTTGATCGCGGCTGGCAATGCGGAAAGCGATTCACTTAGATCCAGAATTAGCTGCTTCTTTCCGAGCTTCTGCATTAAAGCTGTCTTCGACTCAATCAGTATGATCTCGCCATTATTGATAACACCTACCCGGTCGGCGATCTCCTCGGCCTCTTCTATATAGTGTGTGGTCAGGATGATAGTGACGCCGGATTCCCTGAGTTCATTGACGATCTTCCACATGTCTTTGCGCAGCGAGACATCTACGCCTGCAGTGGGTTCATCAAGAAACAGTACCCTCGGCTCATGGGCCAGCGCCTTGGCAATCAGAAGCCTGCGCTTCATCCCGCCGGACAAGGTGATGATCTTGTTATCCTTCTTGTCCCACAGCGACAGGTCCTTCAATACTTTCTCAAGATGGCTGTGGTTGGGCGCGCGCCCGAACAATCCGCGACTAAAGGCAACAGTGTTATAAACCGACTCGAAAGAATCCGTAGTGAGCTCCTGGGGTACCAGTCCGATAAGCGCGCGGGTCTTGCGATAATCGCGGGCAATATCAAAGCCCGCCACCGTGACCTGGCCGGAGCTTGGCCGAACGATTCCGCAGATCGCTGAAATCAGCGTGGTCTTGCCGGCACCATTAGGGCCCAGCAAAGCGATGATCTCGCCCTTTTGAATTTCGAGTGAGATGTCTTTGAGGGCCTCAAAACCACCGGCGTAGGTTTTGCTGAGATTTGAAACCCTGAGAATTGGTTCGTCGACTGCATTCATTGGCGCAGCATTATGGAGCCATGCCCGGTCGATTACAACGCGCTCGCTGGCGCATTAGGCACCCAGCCCTGCCGTAATTGTTTATACTGTTTAGCTATCCGAGATTTGAACCTGTTGCAGGAGTACTCCCTTGCCCAAGCTATCCGCGCATTACTTTCAACTGCTGGTCGTTCTGGCCAGTTTTCTGATAGCCATCCAACTCACTTTCGCTGCCGAGTCGATTGAGCCCAACATCTCGCCTGGAGAACAGGAATTACTGGAGTGGCTAGAGGGTGAGGAGAGCGACATGGTTGCCATGCTCGAGCGCATTACGAACATCAATACCGGCAGCCTGAACAAGGCGGGCATGGCAGAGCTTGCCGAAATCTTCAGCACTGAATTGCGGGGACTGGGATTTAACGTCGACTCGCTGCCAGGCGGCCTGATTGAGATGCCAAGCTGCCCCGGCTCTAACTATGATATTGACCTGGCCGACCATGTATTGGCCAGTAAATCAGGCAACGGAAGTCGGCTACTGTTAATGGGACACCTGGATACTGTGTTCCGATTTGATAGCCCGTTTCAGTCCTATCGACAGGATGGAGACAGAGTGTTTGGCCCTGGTGTTGCTGACATGAAAGGCGGTCTTGTCGTCATGCTTTATGCGCTGAAAGCGCTTCACGCTCAGGGTCTACTGCAAGACATGGATGTCAGTGTTCTGCTCAACAGCGATGAAGAAATGGGATCTCTTTCCTCAAGACAGTACGTAGAAGAGCAGGCCAGGGAGCATGACTTTGGTCTGGTCTATGAGTCATCCGGCATGAACAGCCTGGTGAGACAGCGCAAGGGACTAGGTCAGGCCCGCTTCGTTGTCAATGGCAGAGCCTCCCACGCCGGCGGTGCCCATGAACAAGGACGATCCGCCATCAAAGAGCTGGCTTATAAAATAGTCGAGATAGAAAATCTGACTGACTATGAAACCGGCGTTACGGTAAACGTCGGAATTGTTTCCGGGGGCGAATCACGCAATACGGTTGCGCCCTGCGCCGAAGCTTTGATCGATCTGCGCTATCCCACTCCAGAACAGGGTGTTGAGACCGCAGCTCAGTTTGAAGAAATTTTTAGCCAGGTCTACAGCTATCCCGTTGATAGTGGCGAGATCAGCACCAATAGTTGGGTAAGTCTGCATCGCCCACCAAAAATTCCCACCGAAGAATCGGATTACCTGCTTGAGAAGACCCGCGCAATCGGCAGGTTATTGGGTCAGGAGTTGGGGGTGACTGACTCCGGTGGCGGCACCGATGGGTCTCTCAGCCAGGCTGTCGGCCTGCCTACTCTGGATTCCCTGGGCATTGCCGGTACCGGTGCCCACACCATCAGGGAAGAGGCGCGCCTCAGTTCGCTGTTGGAAAGAGCACAACTCAACGCCGTTTTAATCGCTAGACTGGCTGCGGAATAAGTGGTTTCATCGGAAGCTGCTGTCCACAATGGGCAGCGGCCCGGCAATAAGTAGCGCCAATAAACAAAGCACAATAAGAACAACAAAGGAGAGCAGCTTGTCCAAGACAACTGCCAGCAACAGCCAGGATGCCAATGGCGCTTCGGTTGAGCGCACAGCTATTCTCAAGGCCTATGAAAAACCCGCGTACCGTTACCTGGTTCTGGGCATCCTTACCACGGTTTACATTTCAAACTTTGTCGATAGGCAGGTCATCAATGTGCTTGCCGAGCCGATCATCGCCGACCTCGAAATTTCAGACGGCCAATTTGGCATGCTGTCTGGGCTGGCATTCGCCTGTATATATACAACCCTCGGAATCCCGATCGCGCGCTGGGCTGATATCAGCAACCGCCGCAATATCGTCGCGATTTCCGTCGCGATCTGGAGCGTAATGACCGCGCTCTGTGGCGCCGCGCAGAGCTTCGCGCAGTTGTTCCTGGCTCGTTTCGGAGTCGGGGTTGGAGAAGCTGGAGGTTCACCACCTTCCCACTCCATTGTGTCTGATATCTTTCCCGCTGAGCAGCGGGCGACAGCGCTCTCCATCTATTCGCTGGGCGTCTACGGTGGCATCCTGGTTGGCACCGTGGGTGGCGCCTACCTGGTGCAGTATTTCGACTGGCGTACCGCCTTCATAGTGGTGGGCATGCCCGGCCTGCTGTTGGCCCTGGTGGTTCGATTCGTGGTCAAGGAACCACCCCGCGGTATGGCGGAAGCACGCAAGGACGTCGCGCCACCAGGCTTCTTCCGCGTCATGCGTATTTTGTGGGAACGAAAGTCATTTCGGCATCTGTCCTTCGCCTGTGCCCTGCATGCATTTGTGACTTACGGTATGGGAAACTTTATGCCCCTGTTTCTTGGGCGTGTGCACGGGATGCCGATCCTGGATATTGGCTGGTACTACGGCATGATTGCTGGGGTTGGCGGGCTGGCAGGAACGTTCTTCGGCGGCTGGGCCTCGGATCGGATGAAAAAGAAAACCGGTGACACCACCTGGTACGTCTGGATTCCCTTTATCTCTACCGTCATCGCCATCCCGCTGGCACTGAATACCTTTTTGATCATGCCGGATGGTTATTTGGCGGTTTACTCCTATCTGTTACCGGTCTTTGCCGGCGGCTGGTATCTGGCACCCTGTATCGCTGCCACCCACTTCCTCGTGGGTATTCGCATGCGCGCCATGGGCTCGGCGGTGCTGCTGTTCATGCTTAATTTAATTGGCCTCGGACTGGGGCCCATGTTGACCGGATTCATGAGTGACTGGTTAACGCCACAGTTCGGAACCGACGCCCTGCGTTACGCCATGTCCATTACATTGATGGTTAACTGCTGGTGTGCCTTTCACTACTTCATGGCAGCGAAAACCATTCGCGAAGACATCAAGCGCGCACCTGATTAGAGCGCTGCCAGCGCCTGCTCTATTTTATTGACGCCAATGACTTCCAAGCCTTCCACTCGAGTCTTTGGCACATTGGCTTTTGGCACAATCGCGCGTTTGAAGCCATGCTTGGCGGCTTCCTGCAAGCGCTCCTGACCTCCTTGCACCGGCCTGATCTCTCCGGCCAGGCCTACCTCGCCAAATACCACGGTATCCCTGTCAATCGGTTTGTCCTTGAAGCTGGATACGATGGCGAGCAACAGCGCAAGGTCAGCACTGGTCTCACTGACCTTGACACCACCCACTACGTTAACGAAAACATCCTGATCCGCCATGTAAAGCCCGCCGTGCCGATGCAGCACGGCCAGCAGCATGGCAAGCCGATTTTGTTCCAGCCCAACCGCTACTCGGCGTGGATTACCGAGCGGACTGGTATCAACCAAGGCCTGAATCTCTACCAAAAGGGGTCGGGTACCTTCCCATAACACCATTACCAGAGAGCCTGCGCTATCCTCCTCTGTACGTGCCAGGAAAATCGCTGAAGGGTTTTTAACTTCCTTCATACCCTGCTCGGTCATGGCAAACACGCCGAGCTCGTTCACGGCACCGAATCGATTTTTCTGGCTACGCAGGATGCGGTACTTGCTGTCGGTACCACCCTCCAACATCACGAAGCAATCGATCATGTGCTCCAGTACCTTGGGGCCGGCCAGATTGCCTTCTTTGGTGACGTGACCCACCAGAAAGAGAACCGTATTGGTTTGCTTGGCATACTGAATCAGATAAGCCGCGCATTCGCGCACCTGGCTGACGCTACCCGGGGCGGAAGGCACATCGCTGCTGTGCATAACCTGGATAGAGTCCACCACCAGCAGACTTGGCTTGTGCTCCTGCGCTGCCTGGCAAATTTGTTCCACATTGGTTTCTGCCAGCAGTTTCAATTTCTGCTGAGGCAGATTCAATCGCTGGGCTCGCATGCCCACCTGCTGCAGAGATTCTTCGCCGGTGACATAAAGCGCGGATTTATCAATGTCCGCCAGCATGCACATAATCTGCAGTAGTAAGGTACTCTTGCCCGCACCCGGATTGCCGCCCACCAGAATTACTGACCCTGGCACCAATCCACCACCTAAAACCCTGTCTAACTCTCCAATACTTGACGAAAATCGAGGCAGTGACTCCAGATCAATATCTGCAAGAGATTGCACATCGGATTGCTGACCGGCATAGCCTTTGGATCGAAAATCAGCTTTCGCTGCCGGAGAATTGTTGTTGCCGAGATTGACCTGGGAAAGCGTATTCCAGGCCCTGCAGGATGAACATTGTCCCTGCCATTGCCCGTGCTCGGTGCCACAATCGGTGCAAACAAATGCGATCTTGGTTTTAGCCATGTGAGTAAGGTGCTTTAGGCGTCAGGTGTTATGGGTGTAGGTGTTATAAGTGCTAAGTATATGAAGCCGTGATCTTCATTCGAACTTAAATCACCAGCTGTTTGATTTTCCACAACGCGAATAGGATGCGGTTTATTACGTCTCGCTCATTCGGCTTCGTTCATTCAGAGTAAGAAACTTCGACACGTGGCGTCACTTTACAAAACAACTCATAAGAAATCGTCCCGGCCGAACGCGCAACCTCATCGGCGCAGAGACCCTCTCCCCAAAGAGTGACCTCATCATCTATCTGGGCATCATCAATGCCGGTCAGATCAATGGTGATCATATCCATGGATACGCGCCCAATCATACGCGTTCTGACGCTACCACTGGCGGTTTGCACCAGCACTGGCGTGCCATTGATTGCGCTGCGAGGATAACCGTCACCATAGCCAATAGAGACCGTACCCATGCGCGTATCGCGGTCGCAGACATATGTCGCGCCATAGCCGATGCTCTCGCCTGCTTTCAGATCACGAATCGTAATCAGTCTGGAGCGCAGCGTCATCACGGGCTGCAGACCCAGCTCCTTGCCGGTCTTTCCCGCCATTGGCGAACTGCCGTAAAGCATCACTCCGGGGCGCACATAGTCCAAATGGGTGTCCGGCCACTGCAGGATTCCGGCGGAAGCTGCCATACTGCATTCCACATCCTGCTTGCTCGCAGTCACCAACTCACCGCGCAACTCCGTCAGATACTGAAGTTGCTGCTGCGTAAAACTTGCAAATTCCTTACTATACGGATCATCTGCGCAGGCCAGATGGGACATCAGGACCAGTTCAGTATTCGGGCACTTCTGCAGACGTAAATAGAACTCGGAGGCTTGGCGCTTGCCAAGTCCAAGCCGATTCATACCGGTGTTGTACTTGATCCAGAACCTGCGCGCGTCGACGAGGACCTCTTCCGCGAGCACTTTTTCCAGTGCGCCTAACTGGTAATCCGCATGGACCACGGCTTCGATTCGCCGAGCAAGGCACTCACGCAGCTCTTCCTCGTTCATGAAACCATTGAGTAACAGAATAGGAAGTTCCGCCTCAATCTGTCTCAGCCTTATGGCCTCATCAACCGTGGCTACTGCCAGACCACTGATATTGGTGTTGGAGGCTTTCAATGCCGCCGCTGCCTCGGCCATACCGTGACCGTACGCGTTGGACTTAATGACGGGGTAAATTTTTGAGCCGGGACTGTAGGCTCGGACTTGAGCCAGATTTTTTTTCAGGGCACTCAGATCGATAGTCGCCCAGGCACGCCTGCTTATTGATGTCATCGAACTGGTTCCTGGCACACTACAAACAACTCACCGGCGCGACTACATGCCGTGGGTGTAACTATCGTCATACCGCGGCTGGGTAAAATTCTCAAAGCGGGTGAATTGACCCAGGAAGCTGAGGCGCACAGTACCAATTGGACCGTTTCGCTGCTTGCCGATGATCACCTCGGCGACGCCTTTGTCTGGCGTGTCCTCGTTGTATACCTCATCACGATAGATGAAAGCGATGACATCAGCATCCTGCTCGATTGCACCAGACTCGCGTAAATCTGACATCACTGGTCGTTTATTGGGTCGTTGTTCCAAACCGCGATTTAACTGTGACAGGGCAATGACCGGGCATTCAAATTCCCTTGCCAATAATTTGAGGGAGCGTGAGATCTCGGAGATCTCGTTGACGCGTCCCTCTGTCGAGCCTTTGATCTGCATAAGCTGAAGATAATCCACTACGATCATGCCCAGTGCACCATGCTCACGTTTAATGCGGCGTGCCCTTGAGCGCATTTCCATGGGACTTACCCCGGCACTGTCATCGATATATAAGGGCCGGTCTTTGAGTTTCTTCACCGCATTATTAAAACCCGGCCAGTCATCATCGTTAAGCTGCCCGGTTCTGAGCTTGCCCTGGTCAAGGCGACCAATTGAAGACAGCATTCTGAAGATCAGGCTCTCTGCTGGCATTTCAAGACTGAACACCAGCACCGGCTGGTCCTGGTCGAGAATGGCGTTTTCCACCAGGTTCATGGCGAATGCCGTTTTACCCATGGATGGGCGGCCCGCCACGATTACCAGGTCAGACTTCTGCCAGCCGGAAGTCATATGATCAAGATCCGTGTAGCCGCTTGGCAGTCCAGTAAGATCCCCTTCAGTGCCCGCCAATTCATCAATTCGCTCGACGGCCTTTGCCAGAATGGGGTTTACAAACACCGGGCCGGAATCCTGGGGACGCTCGTCTGAAATATTGAAGACCTTTTGCTCGGCTTCATCGACGATTTCTTCGGCCTTCTTACCCCCAGTGTTATGGCCGCTATCCGCTATGTTATTCGCTACGCTGATCAGTCGGCGTAGAATGGCGCGTTCACGAATAATTTCGGCGTAAGCATGAATATTTGCTGTACCGCGCGCATTGCCTGACAACTCACTGAGGTAATCGAGGCCACCGGCATTATTCAATTCATGCAGGCTATTGAGCGACTCCGCCAGGGTAACCACATCGATCGGGCTATTCGCCTCAGACTGGGTCATCATCACCTGGTAAATCAATTGATGCTCAGCGCGATAAAAATCCTCTGCCATAAGCACATCAGCAATATTGTCCCACTCGGTATTGTCCACCATCAGTCCACCCAGTACGGCCTGTTCGGCTTCTACCGAGTGTGGCGGGACCTTGAGTGTGGTCAGGTTATTCTGCTGAGAAGCCGGATTCGCCGGGCTGCGGGGTTCAAAGGATTCAGACATCTATTGGCGTTCTAGTTTGGTGTTTTCTGGGATTCAAATTGGACCA
>Ga0181559_10002607_pt1 | contig 17836 bp, 8 predicted proteins | sample 011ome_21_FD_133752 | JGI IMG/M metagenome (GOLD analysis project Ga0181559, IMG submission 133752) | Coastal salt marsh microbial communities from the Groves Creek Marsh, Skidaway Island, Georgia - 011508AT metaG (megahit assembly) | ecosystem: Environmental > Aquatic > Marine > Intertidal zone...
GAACAACACGCCGCCCGCGTGCGACGGCACGGGCGTGGATGGCGGGAGCGACATGCGGAACGCCTCGCGGAAGAACCGATCGCGCGAATCTAACGGCCGGTACTTCCCGAACTCCTCGAGGAGAACGGGCTTGTCGAACGTGTCGCGAGACTCCTCGAGGTGCCCGGCGATCCACGTCTTCATGAACTCGAACTTGCAGTCGTCGTCGCAGTACAGCCACAGGTCCGGCCACACGTGCACGGACGCGAAGTCGAGGTTCGGGTTTAGAAAGTTTCTCACGAAGTCGCACCCCATGCGCTCCGCGCCGTCGATGGGGTTTTCCCCGACGCGGTGCGGCGACGTCTTCCCCCAGAAGCCCTCGATGCCGACCGTGAGCATGTGGTTCGCGTCAACGCTCTTCGCGTGCGCGGACATCTCGTCGATCCAGTTCTGGAGGATATCCCCGGACGCGTCGCCGAGGACTCGGGGCTCGTTGATGAGCTCCCACGCGAATATCGCAGGGTCGTCTCTGTACGCCACCCCGGTGATCGTGTTCACGCGCGAGAGGACGTGCGTCGCGAACCGCTTGAACCACGCGCGGCAGAGTTGGGACGTGAAGAAGTCTTCTTGGCGGTCGAGGGAGTGGCCGTCCGCGCGACGCTCACCCGCGGCGTGCGCCCAGTTCACGTACGCGATCGCGCCGCCTGAGCGGTGAGAGGGAGGGAAGCGCGGGTCGGGTCGGCGGGTCTCCGCGCGGGCGCGAACGAACGAAGAGAAAAAAACACAGCTGTGCGTCGCGCCGCCGCCGCGTCGCGCCGCGTCGCACCGTAGTCTTCCCAGTAGTTCGTGAGGCACAGCAGAAGCCGGATGTCCCTTCGCGCGGACTCGACGATGAGGCCGTCGAGCGCGACGAGGAAGCGCTCGTTGTACTGCCCCGGCGCGGGCTGCAGCGCGCGGTCGCGCTGCCACCACTCGTCCTGAAAGCTCCAGACGCGCAGGACGTTGAGCTCGAGGCTCTGCGCTTCGTCCAGCACCTCCTTGACCCAGTCGTGCTCGTACGACCCCGCGTCCGCGCCGGAGGAGTACGCGAGGTAGTAGCAGTTCGCGCCCGCGACGTGGAAGGTGGCGCCGTCGAGGACGAACCTCCCGCCCTCGCGCGCGACGAACGAAGACGTCGCGGAAGTCGCGAAAGAAACCTGCGCGGCGGAGGCGAAGAGGAGGAGCGTCGCGAGCGCGGAGAGCACGCGCGGGAGAGGCGCACGAGGGGACGGGCGGCGCGCCGTGGGAGTCATCGCGAACGCGCGAGCGCGAGTATCGCGAGTATCGCGCGCGCGGGGGGGGTCGGCGGCGCCGCGCGTGCGCGCGCGTGCTCGTCGTTCTGAAGTTCGCCAGCGCAGCAGCGCGGTGCGGTGAGAAAAGTTCGCTTTCAGCGAGCCGCCGACTTTTTCTCGGACGGCGGCGGCGCGCCGACGGGCAGTACACACACAGTTCGAACGGCGCTGCGGACGCGCACGATGCCGCCGCCGGACCAAAGGAAGACGTACGCGCCTGCGTCGAGCCTGGAGGTGTTCCACACCGGCGGCCCGATCGCGCTGTCGCGCGATGGGAAGCTCGTCGCCGCCGCGTGCCAGGAAGCGATTAACGTCGTCGAGGTCTCGACGGGGAAGACGCTGCACAACCTCCCCGGGGACACGGAGCCGATCACCGCGCTCGCGTGGAGCAGGGACGGAAAGAAGATCTTCTCCGCGTCGCGCTCGATGCGATGCTCGGTGTGGGACGCGACGACGGGCGAGAGCGTTCGGACGTTCAAGGCGCACAACACGCCGATCCTTCACATGACCGTCGATCCCTCCGGAACGCTCCTCGCGACGTGCTCCGCGGATCGCACCGCGCGCGTGTGGGACGTCGCGAAAGGCTTCTGCACGCACGCGTTCAGAGGGCACGCGGCGATGGTGACGACCGCGCTGTTCCACCCGGACGCGAAGCGTCTCGTCCTCTACACTGGCGCGCACGACGGCGAAGTCCGCGCGTGGGATCTTCGGACGCGCGAGTGCGTCGGAAGCATGCGCGAGCACACGTCCTCCGTCACCTCCCTCGCCGTCCCGACCGCGTCGAAGAACGGCTCGGAGAAGCTCCTCTCCGCGGCGAGAGACCGCGTCGTGCACGAGTGGTGCTCGAAGACGTACAAACGCCTGTCGACGACGCCTACGCACGAGGCGTGCGAGGGCATGGCGGCGCTGGACCCGCGGAGGGCGAGAGGGATGATCGGCGCCGCCGCCGCCGACGCGAAACCCGACGCCGCGTACTTCGTCACCGCGGGCGATAAAGGCATCGTGAGGATATGGCGCGTCGGCAGCGCGAAGCCGATCGCGCGCGGAAACAGTTTGAAGGAAGAGAGCGGGCTGATGACGGGCGGCGCGCACGACGGCGACGCGGAAGGCGACGAAGCCGCCGCGGGGTCGTTCACGTCGCTGCAGCTCAACGCAAACGGAGACGGCGTGCTCGCCGTGACGGGCGACCACAGGCTGTTGTTCTACGGGCCGGACGACGCGCTGGACGACGCGGGCGGCGGCGCGGGGTCTATCGTCGTGAGGAGGGAGCTGATAGGGAACACGGACGAGATCATCGCTGCGGCGTTCCTTCCGGGGAGCGGCGATGAGGATGAGGAGGAGGAGGAGGAGGAGGCGGATGTCGGCCAAGACGGCGACGAGAAGAGACGAAAACGCGCCGCGAAGACGAAGAAGAGACCGAGAGCGCTCGCGGTGGCGACGAACAGCGCTCTCCTTCGCGTATTCGACCCGTCAACGATGGCGTGTACGGCCGCGCTTCCCGGGCACGCGGGCGCGATTCTGTCCCTCGACGCGAGCGTCGGCCCGAACGGCGAATGCCTCGTGATCACCGGCTCGAGAGATCACACCGTCAGGTGCGTTCTATACACTGGTCCCCATACGACCGCGTCGGCGTGGTGAACGCCGATCCTTAAGGACTTCTGCCGTCGTCTCTCGCCGCCCACACCTCGCTTTCAATCCCCGACCTCGACGCCTTTCAACTCTAGCTGACGCCTATGAACTCCACCCCGACATCGCTTTGTATGGAATGGCCCTCAGACTTTGGGACGTGACGACGGCGGCGGCGGCGGTGGCGTCCGGCGACGCGACGGGGCACGGCGCGGCGTCGACGTCCGGCGCGCGATGCATCGCGATCGGAGAAGGCCACGTCGGCGCGGTCGCCGCCGTCGCGTTCGGGCACAAGAACGGCACGCCGATCGCGATGAGCGGCGGCGCGGATAAAGTCGCGCGCGTGTGGGACGTCCGCGGCGCGTTGCACTCGCATCGCGCCGCCGCCGCCGCCGCCGGCGGCGATGACGACGACGACGACGATCTCGAGGAGTCGCCCCTCCGACCCGTTCCGTTCCTCGCGAAGTCCGCGGCGATCGCGCACGACAAGGCGGTGAACTGCTGCGCGATCGCGCCCAACTTGACCCTCGGCGCGACGTGTTCGGGCGACAGGACCGCGCGGCTGTGGCGCCTGCCGGACCTGATCCCGTGCGGCGTCCTGCGAGGGCACAAACGCGGCGTGTGGGCGGTGGCGTTCTCGCCCGCGGACCGCGTCGTCGCGACCGCGGGAGGGGACAAGACGATCAAGATATGGTCGTGCGACCCGAACACGTACAAGAGCGGCAGCGGCGCGTGTTTGCGCACGCTCGAAGGGCACACCGCGGCGGCGTTGGCGTTGAAGTTCGTCTCCGGCGGGACGCAAATCGTCTCCACCGGCGGCGACGGGTTGCTCCTCCTCTGGGGCGTGCGAACCGGCGCGGCGATCGCGACGTTGGACGCGCACGAGGATAAAGCGTGGGCGCTCGCGGTCGACGACGACGGCGACGTCCTCGCGACCGGCGGCGCGGACGCGAAGCTGACGCTGTGGAACGACGCCACCGCGGAGGCGGCGGCGGAGGAGGCGGCGGCGAACGCGTCGAGGGCGGGCGCGACGCAGGAGCTGTCCAACGCGGCGGCGTCCGGGCAGCACGACAAGGCTGCGCGCTTAGCGCTCAAGCTGAACCACCCGCACGCGCTTCTCGTCGCGGTGAAGGCGATGATCGCGAACGGTGCGATCGGGTGCGCGCAGTTGGAATCGCTCGCGGCGACGGTGAAGGGCGTCGCGTTGCTTCGGTTCGTGTGCGCGATCAAGGCGTGGAATTCCAACGCGCGGTTTTGCGACCCCGCGCAGCGGTGCCTCGCGGCGCTGCTGCGGCATCGCTCGCTGCGCGAGCTGTCGGGCGTGAAGGGCGTCAAGGACCACGTCGCGTCGCTGAAGGCGTACACGACGCGACACTTCGCGCGCGCGGGGAGGCTCGTTCGAGGGACGTACCTTTTGGACGTCGCGCTCGCGGGCATGGGCGTGTTGCTCGACGACGAGGAGAAGTCGGCGCCGGCGCCGAGCGCGCCGCCGAGGCGTTTGCTCGCGGAGATGGCGAGGAACTGGGACAGCGGAAGGGACGACAGCGTCCCGATGGTCGGCGCGCTGGGCGCGCCCGCGAAGCAGGCGGCGGCGCTTCCGGCGTTGAGGACGAGGGGCGGGGACGACGAGGACGACTTCGACCTCGGGCACTTCAGCGAAGACGACGACGACGACGGCGGCGGCGGCGGCGGCGGCGCGGTCCCCGACAGATTCGCCGCGGGCGGCGGCGATGGCGACGACGACGACGACGACGACCTGTCCGCAGAGGAAGACGGCGACGGCGACGTCGAATCCGACTCAGACGACGCCCCCGATGAGGTCGCGACGGTGAAACGAGGGAAGGGGGGCGCGAAGGAGAAGCCGCCGCCGGCGAAGAGCGCGGATACCGCCGCGGCGCTCGGACTGTCCGCGATATCTCCCAGGAAGACGCGCGGGCAGAGGCGCGCGGAGAGCGAATCGGACTCGGAGGCCGCGGCGGCGCCGGAGGCGGCGCCCGCGAAGCCGAAGAAGCGCGCGGCGACGAAACGGAAAGCGGCGCTGGCGCCGGTGGAGGAGGAGCCGGCGACGCAACCAAAACGAGCGACGCGCGCGCGCTCGAAGAAGTAAGGTCAAGCTAATCGTCTCGGAACGGAAGCGGAACGGACGGCGGTCTCTTTAGAAGATACGTATCAATCATAGAAGACGCGCGTGTATAATACACAACCACTACAATGCTATCGCGCGTCTTCGTCGCCCGCGTCGCGTCGCATCATCGAAACGCGCGGTTGTGGATCCCTAACGGCTTCGCCTTGGACTTGGCCCCGGCGCCGCCGCCGAAGGCGACGTTCTCCGCCCCTCCCCTCGGCATCGCCTTCACCGCGTTGGAGTAGTAATCCCTCGTCTGGTCCAACGCGTCCCCGGCCGCGCGCGCGCTCGCGGCCGCGTTGTGCGCCGCGAGCTTCCCCGCGTCGTGGATCTCCTGCGCGGTCTGCCCCGCGACCGCGGCGGCGCTCACGCGCGCGTCCGACAGCCGCTCCTCCACCGCCGACAGCGCCTTGCGAATGTGTTGAACGTCGAACGCGACGCCCTTCGCGTCCAGCGGCGCCGCCATCCCCGGACCGTCCTTTGCGCGGAACTCGACGCCTCCGTGCGCGCCGCCGGGCGCGGGCGCGGGGTCCGGCGCGCGCTTCTCGAGCTGCTCCATGAGCATGTCCAGCCTCTCGTCGTCGTCGAGCCGTTGCGTCAGACGCGTCTGGTGCAATTTTCGATCCACCGCGGCGAGCAGCCGACGCAGCGTCGTGACGTCCGCGGTGAACCCCTCGAGATCCATCGCGCGCCGCGTCTCGATCTCCCGGTGCTTCTTCTTGTAGTTGGCGTTCTGCGACTCGAGCTCGGATATGCGCCGCTCGTACTGCGTCGCCGTCGCGGATCTGCGTTGGAGCTGGTCGCGCAGGTTGGCGATGTAGGACTCCACCTCCGCCTCGGCGCGTTTTTTCGCGTCTTTCCTCGCGTGCCTCACCTTCCCGTCCAACGACTCGCGCTCGCCCGAGAGAGACTCCAACTCCGCGTTCAACAGCTGCTGCTGCTCGTGGAGGATGTACGGCGTCGTGCGAAGGAGGATGTAATCCTTCGTGCTCTGCTGCAGGAGCTCCTCCGTGCGTTTCAGGCGGTCCTCGAGCTCGACGACTTTTTTATCCGCCGCCTCGCGAATGAGCGCCTCGTCCGCGTCTCGGATGCGTCTGTCCTCGAGCAGCGTCGCGATGCGCTCGTTCGCGAACTTGCGCTGCTCCACGATCATCGTCTCGAGCTGCTGAATCTTCAGTCTGGAGGACTCGCCGTCCTCGTCGCCCGGCATGTACACCGTCTTTCCTCCGCCCTTGTTCTTCTTGGACGGGAGCACGAACTTCTTCTTCAGGTCGCGCATCCTGAACTCGCTGTCTTTGCTACCTTCCCTGACGCCCTTGAGCGGGCCGGACATCGCCTGCGGCGGCACCGGCGGCGGGTCGCGCGACAGCGTGATGTCCGACTTGGTCGGGTCCATCGCCTTGAGGAGGTTCTCGATGCGCTTCCTGTCTTCCACCTCTTTCAGCTTCAGGTCGTCGTTCTCCGCTTGCATCGTCATGAGGCGGTCGCGCTCCTCGAAAAGGTACGCGTGCGCGTCGGACAGCGCCTTCTGGAGCTCGCTGACTTCCATCGTGCGCTTCTTCAGCTCCCACTCGCTCTGGTGAAGCTCCGCGCGTCGGACGCCGACGGCGTCGATGCGAGCGATGAGCTCCTCGCGCTCCTTCTCGAACTGCGCGACTTTTTCGCGGTAGTACGTCACGAGCTCGGGCGACGGCTTGAGCTCGTCCGCGTCCTTGGACTCGACGCCGCCGTCGCGCACCATCGGCATCGCCACTTTCGACATGACGCGCGCCGAAGGAGTGACCGCGCGCGGGTTGGGGGGGGCGCGGCGGGCGGGCGAATGACGCGCGAGACGAGATCCGCGCGGGGGGCGACGACGAGAAAAGCGAAGAAGAAGAAAACGTCCCAACGGTCAACGGATAAAAAGTTTCTCCAGCCAGTCTACTCCGCGGCGGGCGCCTCCCCGCCCTCCTCGCCGCCCTCCGCGGCCGCCGCCGCCTCCGCCTCCGCCGCCGCGGCCGCGGCAGCCTCCGCGGCGGCAGCCTCCGCAGCCTCCGCCGCCGCGATCGCTCTCGCCTCCTCCGCAGCCTCCAGATCCGCCAGCGACTGCTTCGCGACGGCGACCTCATGCGCTGCGTCCTGCGCGAGCATGAAATTTCGCACCCACGTGAAGAGCAAGCTGCCGGCTTTGCTCTCGCGCATCACCTCCTTTAGCTTCAAGCCTTTCATGCACGCCGTCGCGCCCGCGTAAGCCTTCTCCTTCCTCGGCGCGGTCGGGTCTAAGCGCCGGAGCTCGTCGAGGAAGTCCTCGCCGAGGAGTTTACGCGTCAGCGCCCACGACTCAAACTCGAATTTTTTGTGCCCGCACGTGTACAGGCACGCCTTGACGACCATGTACGCTAGCGGCGGCGCGCGCGGGTAGCTCCGAATCTCCGCGAGCGTCTCGTCGTCGATCTCCGCGAGGAGCTCCTTGACGCAGCGGAAGAGCTTCTTCTTCTGCTTCAGGACCTTCTTCGCCGCCTTGATCGCGGCGATCGCCGCCTTCATCGCCGCCCTCGCCGCCGCCGCCGGGTCGGCGCCGGCATCTTCGCCCGCGTCTTCGCCCTCCGCGGGGGGCTCCGCGGGGGGCTCCGCGGGCGCCTCAGCTGCGCCCTCGCCCTCCTCCTCCGCGCCCTCGCCCTCGTCCTCGGAATCGTCGCTATCGTCCTCCTCCGCGGCGGCCGCGAGCTTCGCCTTGAGCGCCGCCTGCGCCGCCGCCGCCTCCGCGACCTTCTCCGCTCGCGCCTCCGCGGCGTCTCTCAGCGCCTCCGCCGCGGCGTCTGCGATCTCGCGAATCAAATCTTTGTCCTCCTCGGAGACGGGCAGGCCGCTCCCGCCGCTCGGCGTCTTCAGCGTGTCCGCGCACAGCATCCCGGCGATCTCCCCGGTCGCGAGCGTGATCGGCGTCGCGAAGTACGCGCCCACGCGCGGGATGCCGTTCAGGAACGTCACCGGCTTGGTCGGGTCGAGCGACGGGTGCATCACGTTTTTCACGTCGATCCACGGCGCGCGGTGGCCGTCTTCGTCGGCGTCGACGAGGGAGAAAGATAACGGCGCGGGCGCGGGCGTTTCGCCGTCCGCGGGCGGGACCGGCTCGCCGTTCTCGTACACCTCGCCTTTCGGGCGCTCGAGCGTCTTGCCGAGCATCCAGTCGTGCGCGCCGCGCTTCCCCGTGCCCGCGACGGCGACGTACCGGTAAAACATCTTCGAGTAGTCGAACTCGCCGTCCTTCATCGACGCGCCGCCGTAGTCCTCCGCGGCGCCCTCCGCGGCGCCCTCCGCGGGCGCGTCTCCCGACGCCTCCCCCTCCTCCTCCTCTTCTAAGTCCGAGTCGGGTCCTTCTTCCTCCTCTTCCTCTTCCTCCTCCTCCTCTTCGCCCTCCTCGCCCTCCGCCTTCTTCTTCTTCGGAAGTTTCACCACCTCCTCCTTCACGGGCTCTTCCAGGTCCGCGAGGTACACCACGAGCGAGTTCGCGGGCGCGGTCGCTAATCGCGCGGCGTAGTTCGCCGTGTGCTTGTACAGGATGTCCGGGTCGCCCTTCAGCGTCTTGATGTGCTCGATCGCCTTGTCCGTGCGGATGCGGCGGTTCGCGATCGCGGTCGCTCGCTCGTTGCGCGCCTGGCGGTGCGGGCGGGGGGGGGGGGGGGGGCGTCAGAAGCCGCGGGGTCGGGAGGCAAGGGGAAACCCGCACTGCAGCGCGCGACGGAAAAGAATCGGCGAGGCGCGCGCGAGCGCGCGGGGACGCGGGGCGTCGGACAGCGCGCGCGATCGCGCGCCGCGACGCGCCGCCGCGATGGAGAGAAAACCGCGCGCACCTCTTCCTCGGCCTCGCGCGCCGTCCGCTCGAGATCCTTCGCGCTGTTGTGCTTCTTTAGGATCGAATCGTTCTCGACGTAGCGCGCGAGCCATCCCGCGACGTAGTCCACGGGATCTTTCGGGCGCGCGACCGCGCACTCGGAGCACGCGCGGACGAGGACGTCCGCGACCGTGTCCTTCAAGTACTTCGAGTCGATGTTGTCCGTCGGCATGATGCCTTTCGCGGGCGAGCGGCGCTCGGCGACGAGGTGTGTCCGAGAAAGGCCGGACTTTCGCCCCTTCCCCTCGGCTATCGGCCGCGGCCGTCGGTCAGTTGGGAGAAGTGCGGGTCAGGTTGACCGGCTGGCTCGATCAGGGACGTGGTTTGAAACTCATACAGTACAACGTACTCCCAGGAACGAAAGGGCACTGCTGCTGGTGACTGGTTTCGAAGGATAGGAGTCGTCCCACGACGTCGTACGGTAACGTGCGAACCGCTCGCGCGCGTCGCAGAGGGTGCCGCGCGGCTGGTCCGCCACACGCGCCGCTTATCGTTCCCGCGCGCGATACGCCACGGTAAGAATCGCGCGCTGAGTGAGCGTTTTCGCCCCCGCGTCCGCTCGCGCGTCGCGATAGATCGCGCGTCCGCGGACGGCGTCGATCAATTCGCAAGAGACCGTTTGGTTTCTTTCGCGATCTCTCCGCCGACGCTCGCGCTCATCACGCGCCTCCCGCTCCTCGCGTCCTTCCTCTCGTCGCAGGCGTAAATCTCGCGCGGCGTCATGATGCCGTCCGCCGCGCCCGCGCCCGCCGCGTGCGCGATGCGCGCGGTCGCCGCGCGACCTCGCGCACGCGTCGCCGCGGTGCGCGCCGTGGTGGGCGTTCCCGCGCTCCCCGCGCCGCGTCGCCGGCGCGCGAGCTCCACCTCGCGCGTCGTCGCCGTCGTCGTCGCGTCGTCGGTCGCGTCCGCCGCGCCCACCGCGACGACGCGCCTCGTCCGCCTCCGCGCGAGGAGGTCGACGATCCGCGTCTCCGCGAGCGTCGCCGCCGCGGAGACGTCGGACGCGTCCGGCGGAGAGCAGACGCCCTCGAGCGACGAGGGCGAATCGAATACGAATCCGATCCCGTCGCTCCTCGTCGTCGCCGCCGCGATCGCCGCCGCCGCGGCGTTCGCGTACGCGGACCTCACGCCAATCTTCGGCGCGGTCACCGCGGAGAGCCTCGCGCCGACGCAGGACGTCCTCAGAGGCGTCTTCGCGTGGAGCAGAGCGGGCATGAGCAACGTCGGCGACGCCGTCGCGGAGGGCGCCGCCGACGCCGCCGACGCCGCGGGCGCGGGGTTGCGATCGCTGGCGTCGGCGCTGAAAGGCGCGCAGGGCGTCGCGGCGGAGACCGCCGCGCGAGCGACCGGGCCGTCCACGCCGCTCGCGACGTTCGTCGAGTCCACGAAGGAGGGGTTCGCGTTCGTGAAGAACGCCGCGGACCAGGGCCAGTGGGGCGTCGTGCTGACGGGGAAACCGTTCAAGGGGCTCGCCGCGGTGACGCTCACGATCGTTCGCATCGCGTCGTCGTGGTTCCTCTCCGGCGTGGAGTACGCGTGCGCGATGCTGTACAGCACCCCCGCGTACGTCGCGGTGATCATCGCGCTCGCGCTGAACGCGCTGAACAACGCGGCGAAGGCGTCGGCGGCGGCCGCCGCCGCCGCCGCCGCCGCCGCCGCCGCGGAGGCGGAGAGAATCGCGGCGGAGAAGGCGATCGCGAAGGCGAAGAAGGAAGAGGAAGAGAAGGAAGCCGCCGCGCTCGCGGACACGGAGGGGCAGGTCGAGAGCGCGATGAACGAGGAGGACCAGCGGCGCGCGCTCGCGCGCGTGATGGACGCGAAGACCGAGATGGCGGCGAGAGGACAGGAGACGTATAACGACGCGTTTAAGCAGGCGTACACGCCGCCGCCGCCGCCGACGTACGTCCCGGAGTACGTCCCGCCGCCGAGGGTCGAGACGAGCGGGTACCAGGGCGTGGACCAGAGCGAGGTCGAGAGGATCTACGCGGAGCTCACGTCGAAGTACGCGCTGGACGCCCCGACCGCGTCGTCGTCGACGTCGGGGTACGACGCGTCGTCGTCGTCGTTTCCGGGGCTGTCGTCCTCGGCGACGACGCCGGCGTCGACGTCGCCGTTCCCGTCGTCCGCGGACTACGGCCTCGGCGGGACGTCGTACGAGTCCCCGTACCCTTCGTCGTTGCCGTCGTCGGAGACGCCCGCCAGCGCCTTCGACGCGGATGAGTTTCTGAACGCGTTCAGCGCGACGGGCGAGACGGCGGCGAGTTACGCGCCGCCCGCGCGCGTGCCGAAGCCGCGGTCGTCGTCTGCGCCGTCGTACACGGACAAGGGCGTGGAGATCCCGAGTTTCTCGACCCCGCGCGCGGAGCGCGCGCCGTCGAGGCGGGAGGTGGAAAGAGAGAAGAAGAAGCAGCAACAGGAAAAGGAGGCGGCGGCGGCGAAGGCGAAGGCGGAGAAGAAGAAGACGTCCCCGGCCGGGGCGTCGTCGCCGTCGCGCGGCGCCAGCAGCGCGGATCTCGTGTCGTCGATGCAGTCGGGAGGAAGCGCTTCCCCGGGGAAGAAGAAGCGGATGTCGCGACAGGAGTTCGAGGAGAGCGTGAAGAGCGGCGACGCGGCGAACCTCGCGGGCAAGGCTCTCGGGTCCGCGCTGAAGGGCGGCATCGGCGCGCTCGGCGACCTCGTGTCGAAGGCGTCGGAGACCGCCGCCAAAAGCGCCGCGTCGAAGCCGCCGCCGGCGGCGAAACTGCCGCCGGTGGATAAGATCGAGGGGACCGGGACCGTCGACGCGGGGTCGTCGGACGACGCCGTGAGCGAGGGGACGGTGATCAAGAAGGCGCCGAAGAAGGACTGATTCGATTCGATCGCCCTCCGAGGGACCTTAGACGCAGTGCGTAAAAATCCAACCGACAGAAAAAACCTCGCACTCATCAGCGCAGCTCGTCGTTCGAGTTCGTCCGCGCGTGATCTTCCCGCGTTCTGCTCGCTCCGGGTCGACAAGAATGACGACGTCGTCGCGTCGCGCGCACCGTGTCCATAACGATGGCCGCGCTCGGGCGCGCCGCGCACGGTCTCGCACGCGTCGTCAACGCGACGCGTCGCGGCGTTCACGACCTCCCGCGCGGGTGCGCGCTCGCGATCGCGCCGCGCGTCGCGCGCCGTCCGTCCCTTCTCGCCTTTTCCCCCTTCTTGATGCGACGTGTCCGTTCTGTGCTTCCCTCTCTCGTCGTCTCTTCGCCGCTGACCACGCCCGCGCGCCCTACCCTCGCAGAGGCCGCGCTTCGATGACGACGGTCTCGTCCGTCTCGCAGCAGCGATACAACGGCGCCGACGTCGACGGCGCGCACCGGTGGTTCGTCGATCCCGCCGCCTCCGCGGACGCGACGCGCGACGCGCGGCGCCGCGAGGACCTGCGCGAGCGGCTCGATCTGCCCGTGGCGAAGCTGTTGTCGTCCTTGGAGATCCGCCCCGAGGAGGCGTGGAAGCCGCCGCCGTCGCCCGCCGCGATCGCGGACGCGATGCGAATGAAACTCGCCAAGGCGCGCATGCGGGCGGCGATGCGCGCGTGGCCGGGCGGCGAGCGCCGGAGCGCGGAAGGGATCTTGCGCGACATGGAAAAGGCGTGGGCGACGGACCGGCCGAACGCGCACCGCGTCCCGATCGTCGACGGAAACGATCACGCGACGCCGGCGACGGAGCCGCCCGCGACGGTCATCGAGATTGCGTCCCCGACCGAATTTAATGACGCCTCCGTCGCCGTCGAGGACGACACGCTGCCGGCGGACGAGCGCGAGCGCGTCGTCGTGTGGGCGCACACGAAGCGGACGTACCAGCCGTCGAATCTCATTCGCAAACGCCGGCACGGGTTCCGAGCGCGGCTGACGTCGATCGGCGGGCGCAGGGTGCTGCGACGCCGACGCGCGAAGGGGAGACGGTCGCTCAGCGCGTGAGCGGCGCCGCGACGACGCGGAGGAGGAGGACAGTGTATCAGTATTGTGATTGTAAGAACACCCGACGAGCGATCGTCTCGAAGAACAAAACACTTCCCTTCGCTTCGTCCAACTGATCGACTACGGTTCTCTCCGAGAAATCGCGATCGTTCCGACGTTCGTCGTGCACAGCTTCGCGCGCGGCGGCGGCGGCTGCGGCGCGATGAAGAAGGACAAGAAGCGACCGATCGGCGGCGACGGAAGGGGCGACGGAGGCGCGCGCGAGCGACCCGGCGGAGGCGACGACGCGCGCGCCGCGAAGCGATGGCGCGGAGGGAACGAGAAAAAGCGCACGAAGCACGCCGCCGCCGGGACGAGCGACGGGCGCGGCGTCAAGCCGACGACGAAGAACGCGCTGCGGACCGCGCAGCTCGACAAAGCGCAGCTGCTTCTGTTTCGAAAGTTCGACTACGGCGCGCTGCTGTGGCGGAAGTACTACCGCGCGCAGGGCATCTTCCGCGACGACGACGAGCTCGACGACACCGCGGCGGCGTTCGCGACGCCGCTGCCCGTGACGTTCCGCCTCCACGCGACGGACGCGCGCGCGAACCATCTGAAGAAACGCCTGAAGGAGCTGCAAAAGGTCGCGCTCGTGAAGCCACTGCCGTGGATGCCGAATCACGAGGGATGGCAGGTGGTCTCGACGCGCGCCGCGGGCGACGACGAAGACAGTCATCATCACCATCATCGTCGGCGTCGGAGAGAGAAACTCCCCGCCGCCGTCGCGGAGGTCGTCGACCGCGGCGCGACCGCCGGGTTACTCGCGAGACAAGAGGCGGTTTCGATGATCCCCGTGCTCGTGCTGAGACCGCACCTGCGCGCGGGGGACAAAGTCCTGGACGTATGCGCGGCGCCGGGGAACAAGACGACGCAGCTCTTGGAGATCGTGTCGCCGCCAGACTCCGCGCGGTCGTCGCCGCGCGGGCCCGGCGTCGTCGTCGCGAACGACGCGCACCCGAATCGAATCAAGACGCTCAGGGAAGCGATCGAGCGCCATAAGCGATCGGATCTCGAGATGCAGTCGCTCGTGATCACGTGCGCGATGGGGCAGGATCTCCCGGCGCCGACGTTCGAGGACCGCGCGAGGTCGAGCCGCGGCGGCGGCGGCGGCGGCGGCGGCGCGTCGACTTCCGCGTCGACGTCGACGTCGCGACGGCGGCGCGGATACGACGCCGTGCTCGCGGACGTCCCTTGCAGCGGCGACGGCACGCTCCGCAAAGACCCGGACGTCCTTCGACGCTGGCACCCCGGCTTAGGGAACGCGCTGCATCAGACGCAGCTCGCGATCGCGTCCAGAGCGGCGGCGTTGACGCGACCGGGAGGGTATTTTCTATACAGCACCTGCGCGTTGAACCCGGTGGAGGACGAGGCCGTCGTCGCGTCCGTGCTTCTCGGGCCGGGCGGGGAGCGGTTCGAGATCGTGGACGGGTTCATGGACGACGCGGGGTTGCAAAAGATGCGGCGAAGGGAAGGGGTGAGGACGTGGGGGGTGTGCGAACACGCGTTCGCGGGCGGCGACGGCGCGCGAGGCGACGGGCTCGGAAGGTTCGACTCCGACTCGGACGGCGCCGGTTCGGATTCTGATTCCGACGATGCCGACGACGTCGCGCTGAGATGGTACGACACGTACGAGGACGCGGAGAAGGCGGGGATGCCCGCGCGCGCGCCGAGCATGTGGCCGCCGAGCGACGCGGCGCTCGGAGGCCGAGACTTGCACTTGGAGCGGTGCGCGCGTTTTTTGCCGCAGGACGGAGACACCGGCGGCTTCTTCGTCGCTCTGCTCAAGCGCGCCGCCGCCGACGACGCCGACGACGCCGACGTGACGGACGCGCGCCTCACGCGGACGCAGAGGCACGCGGCCGCCGCGGCGGCGCGCGCGAGCGGGGACGTCGCCGACCCCGTGCGGCTGCTTCCTTTCGGCGAGGCGGACGCCATCGCGTCTCGACTCGGGTTGCGAGCGCGCGACGCCGCGCGTCTGTGGATGGGCGAGCGCGGGACGGTCACGCTGACGCCATCCGCGTCGCCGGACATCGCGGATCTCGGACCGGTCTCCTGCGCGGCCGCGGGCGTGATCGCGCTCGCGCCGAGAGTCCTCGCGCACGGCGAGGACGAGGACGACTTTTTCCCGTACGACTTTACCACCGCGGGCGCCGCCGCGTTGGGCGCGATCGCGCGGAAACGACGGTGCCAGGTCGTGCCGTCGGACCTCCAGGTCATGCTGACGGCGAGGGCGGAGGGCGTCGACGTCGCGAGCGGCGGCGAGGACGCGAAAAACGAGATCGTGTGCCTGACCGTGGACGAGATGAGCGACGCGACGCGGCGGCGGTGGGAAAAGTCAGGCGCGAGCGGGCGACGCGTCGTCGGCGCCGCGGCGCTCGTGTTGCTCCGACGCGAGCGCGGCGCTGAGGAGGGCGCGCCGCCGGCGGTCGTGTTCTCCGTCGCGGGGCGGTGCGTGGACGAGGGGTTGACGCTGTCGCCCGAGGTGACCGTGGACGAGGCGAACGCGCTGCTCGAGAGGCTCTCCGAGCTCGCGGGGCGAAAATGAAGGCTGACTTTTAAAATTATACCGCGGTTGGACGCGCTCGCGCTTCGGATGGTATTAGAATCGATGCTTCTTCTTCGCGCCGCCGCCGCCGCCTCCGCCGCCCTCCTTCTCGCTAGAGTTCTTCTTCGATTTCTTCTTCTTCTTCTTCTTGCGCGCATCGTCGTCGTCGTCGTCGTCGTCGTCGTCGTCCGAGAAGATGAGGTCCTCCACGACGTCGTCGTCGCCGCTCTCCTTCCTCGGCGGCAGTTTCGGCCGGACGTGCAGCCCGCCGCCGGTTCCGCCCGCGGCGCCCGCTCTCGACGCGAGCGCCGCGAGCACGTCCTCGTCGTCCATCCCCTTGAACTCTTCCTCGTCGTCGTCGTCCTCGTCGCCGTCGCCGCCGTCGCCGTCGTCGTCGAAGTCTTCTTCCTCGCCTCCGCGGTCGCCGCCGCCGCCGTCGTCGTCGTCGTCGTCGCTGTCCGACGTCCCGTCGCTGCCGCGGCCCATCGGCTTCGCCCCGCCCAACCGCACGTCCATCACGCGGTTCGCCTCCGCGCGCTGGCGTTCCTTCTCCTTCATCTGCGCCGCGAGTTTCTCCATCGGCGCTCTCTTGTTCTCCCGGTCCGCGGAGAGAAACGTGCGCACGCGCTCGGCGTCCTTCGGCGCGAAATCCGCGTTGTCGCGCTTCCGCGAGATCCAGTCGCTGTTCCGCTCCGCGGCGTCCACGACCGACCGCGCCATCTTCCGGAACCTCTGCACCTGCGTCTGCTTACAGAATCGCTTCAGATCGCGCGAGGGGACGTGCGCGAGCTCGGGAAAACCGGGGGAGTACGCCCACTGGTTCAGGTGATCGCACAACGCCGCGAGGCTTCCCTCGACGATGAGCTCCTGCACCGCGGGCGACCGAAGCTCCTGCTTCGCGACCCTGAGCACGAGACCGAAGTCCGGCGGTCGTGCCTTCGTGCTCACCGGCGCCTTGTTCAGCTCGCTGAACCCGAGGAGCTCGAGGAGTAAAGGCGCGACGGGGACGAAGTGTCCGGTGCTGCGCGATAACCCGTTCAACGCGCGAATGAGCCGCAGTCGAAGCGGCGCGTACCGAGCGCTCGGCAACAGCCTCGCCGCGCCGAGCGCCACCTGCGCGACCGGGTACACGAGCGGCCGCAGCGCCGCGTTCTCGTCCGCCGCGTGCGACTGCAACACCTTGACCCAGCACTCTAAGCAGTTCACGTACTGCCAGCAGTACACCGAGCGAAACGCCTCCTTCGTCGTGTTCGTCAGCGCGCCTCTGAGTAAACTCGCGAGCTGCCGCACGTACGTGAACGCGAGCGCGTACGACTGGTTCTGGTCCAGGCCGTATATCTCGCTCACGCACGTCGTCATGAACTGCACGTGCTCGATGCTCTCCTGATTGACGAACTTTGCGTTCGCGGCGAACTGTCGATACACGCCCTTGGCCGCCTTCTCGAGCGTCGGCGGCGGCAACACCGCGGCCATGTTCCGTATGAGCAAGATGGACTGCACCCTGAGCGCGGGCTCGCCGCTGCCGAACAGCGCGAGCGTCGCCTTCAGCGTCTTGCGCGTCAAGCGCTCGAACGTCGCGAAGAACGGCACCGCGACGTTCAGACGCGAGAGCAGGAACCGCGACATGTCCGCGTCCGTGAGTTGCCCGAGCAAGTGCAGCGTGTTCCCCAAAAAGCTCTTCACGAGCGGCTCCACCTTTCGCCAGCGCGTCTGCTGATGCGGCTTGAACTGTCGCGCCTCGTCCGGGTGATCCGCGCGCGTCTTCCCGAGCAGCCCGTAGAAGATGGCGTCCGCCTCTTCCAGCGTGAACGTCACGAGCGAGTGAAACGCCGCCGACGACGCGAGCTTCACGCCGAGCTCCTCGTCCGCGTCCTCGTCGCCGTAGTGCGCCGCGGCTCGGTACGCGCGCAGGAGGTTTCGCGCCGCCCCGAGGGACGCGCCGTCCATCGCGCGGTCGCACAGTTTCGCAACCGTCGCGGACGTGAGCGACCGGCGGCGCGCGACGTCGCCCTTTGCATTTCCCTTTCGGTTCTTCGTCCCGCCGACGCTTCTGGTTTCGTTCTCCTCGTCGTCCTCGTCCTCGGACGCGTCGTCCTCTTCCGCGTCCTCCTCCTCGTCCTCGTCCTCGTCGTCGGAATCGGACTCCGGGTCGGACTCGTCGAAGTCCAGAAGCTGCTCGTCCTCTTCCTGGAGAAACTTGTAAAACTCCGGGTCCTTCTCCTTGAGCGTCTCGAGATCCTTCTTGTGCTGCGCGATGTCGCGCTTCAGCGCAACGTTGCTCTTCTTCACGCCCGCGAGCGGGGCGTTCGCGTCGTCGTCGGCGTCGGCTTCGTCCTCCTCCTCTTCGTCCTCCTCCTCGTCCTCGTCGTCGTC
>Ga0181559_10002610_pt1 | contig 17830 bp, 13 predicted proteins | sample 011ome_21_FD_133752 | JGI IMG/M metagenome (GOLD analysis project Ga0181559, IMG submission 133752) | Coastal salt marsh microbial communities from the Groves Creek Marsh, Skidaway Island, Georgia - 011508AT metaG (megahit assembly) | ecosystem: Environmental > Aquatic > Marine > Intertidal...
AAATCATATTTTATTTCAGTCTTGACATCTTATTTTATGGAATTATGATTACAAGCACATCAACAATTAGTTTCTATACCTTTTATTTACTAATGGGACTCTCTGTTTTGTTGACAGCATTCAACATTTCGCACGATGCTGCTCACGGAGTTGCTGTAAAAAGTAAGTTTTGGAACAAATTACTTTTCTCTATAAGTTTTAACCTTCAAGGAAACAACGCTTATGTTTGGGGGAAGAATCACAACGAATCTCATCATTTATACACCAATATTGAAGGTAGCGATATTGACGTATTAAACAATCCACTATTCAGAATGACGGACAATCAACCATTAAAATGGTTTCATAAATACCAATTTATTTATGCTCCCTTTCTGTATCTGCTTTATTCAATAAATTGGTTTTTCTTTCGTGAGACATTAATGCTTTTCAATATTTCAAACAGAACTATTAAAATTAAAATTCCTAAAAATGAGGTTATAAAATTAGTTATATACAAGATTCTATACATCAGCTATATGATTATTCTCCCAATTTACTTGTTGCCTTTTGGGTGGCAAACTGTTTTGTTGGCGTTCCTATTAAATCACTTTATGGTTTCTATACTATTTGTTGGTGTGCTAGGAGTTTCTCACTTATCTGATTTTGTGGAGCATCCAGTGCCTGACCAAAACAACAAATTGGATATGAGTTGGCCAAAATTACAAATGTGTACTTCTATTGATTATAACGCTGACAGTAAATTTTTCAATTGGACATTGGGTGGCTTCAATGCTCATGCCTTACATCATTTGTTGCCTAACATTTGCCACGTTCACTATTTAGAAATTCTACCAATATTCAGAGAATTGGCACAAAAATACGGTTTGAACTATATGGAAATGCCCTATAGAAAATCATTAGCATCTCATTTCAGATTTTTAAAAGGAATGGGCTCACATCAAACTTTTAAACCAATACCCTTTGCGAGATAAACACATTCATATCGCCCAAGACAGTGAATTGCTGAAGACAATTTACAGACAAGTAGATAAACAGCTTATCATCGACAAAAAGGTGTTTTTGTTGAAGATTTGGGCTAAGTTCATTTTCTACTTTTCATTTTCAGTTTTTGCTTACTCATTATTGTATTTGGTTAATAACTCGATTTATTTTATCCTAAGCTTTGTGTTATATGGCTTTGTGTCGTTACTATTTGCTTTCAACTTTTCGCACGACTTTTCTCATAACACAATTTTTAAAAATAAAGAACTAAATAACCTTTGTTTTATTTTCATATACACTATTGTTGGTGCACACGCTGAAGCTTGGAAACAAAGACATATCAACTCCCATCATTATGCACCAAATGTAGAAGACTACGATTCTGATTTGAAAATAACAAAACTGATACGAGTAATTCCAAATAGTGAACATTTTTGGTATCATAGGTATCAACACTATTATGCTCCGCTAGCCTATACCACTTATTCGCTTTTTTGGATTTTTATTAAGGACTTTGTAATTCTATTTTCAAAAGACGAATACATAGAAAAGAAAGGATTAAAATATCATCTTTCATTTTGGATGCAAAAGACGGTTTATCTGACTTTCATACTTGCTTTACCATTATTTTTCTCTGGACAAGTTTGGTATATTGTGTTACTTGGGTTTTTGCTAATGCATTTAACGCAGTCTTTGTTTTTACTTTTTACTTTCTTTATGACTCATCACGTTGAAGAAACTCAATATCCAACGACAGATGATAACGGTTTTATCAATACATCTTGGCTAATGAACCAAATTAAAAGTTCAAATGATATGCACCCATTTAGCGAAACAGCAAATTTTATACTTGGCGGTTTCAATAATCACATTGCACATCATTTGTTTCCACATTTTCATCATATTCACTACCCAAAACTCAACAAAATATTGTACGACATTTTAAATAAAAATGACATAAAACCAAATCAGACAACTTATTGGGGTGGACTTGTATCACACCTAAAATTATTAAGACGAATGAGCTATGCCGACAAGAAAATTGTTGAATCACCTTTTTTCAAATAAAATTGAAGGGACTTTGGCCTCTTTATCAATACTAGCCCTTTTGATGATTATTTTTTCTTCTATTGCAATTCTACAAGTTGAAACAGACCCCGCTAGTAATATTAAGTCTGCAGAGGATGCAATTTGGTGGACTTATTCAACTATCACAACTGTTGGCTATGGAGATAAATATCCAATAACTACGGAAGGTAGAATTTTAGCAATGATTCTAATGACTTTTGGTGTTGGACTCTTTGGAACATTTACAGCTTTTGTGGCTTCTCATTTTGTTTCTATCGAGCAAAAATGATTTGTTTTCTCAATTCTTGAAAAAAAAGAACTCTAAAATAAAAACTATTTTCAAATTGATGATAAAGAATGAAATAACCCCTTTTTTGTGCAAATTCTGTGCAAACAAAAAAGGAGCTACGATTTTTCACTTCGTAACTCCTTGATAATCAAGTCGGGGTGACAGGATTTGAACCTGCGACCACACGCCCCCCAGACGTGTACGCTACCGGACTGCGCCACACCCCGATACAGGAAGGCAAATTTAGAACTTTCTTGAATTTTTTCCATTCTCTCCTCAAGAATCCTAAATTTTACATCGGTTAAGAATTCAATTTTAGAGAAAAAATAAAGGCAAGAGAGTAAATCAAAATTTTCTAACTCGAGTTTTCCAACTTTTCACCCTCTTAAAAAAATCAAAATTGCCTTTAAAATTGAACTTGGCAAGAAGGGTATAAATCGTATCTTTGCAAATTATTTACAAAATCTAACACTGAATCCGACTAGTTTATGGAACAAGCGCTGATTTATTTAGTCCCTGCGCTGGGACTGGTAGGCCTACTCATCATGGCAGTGAAATCTGCCTGGGTGACCAAGCAGCCCACAGGAGATAAAAACATGGTAGAACTTTCCGGCTACATCGCCGATGGTGCCATGGCATTTTTGAAAGCAGAATGGAAAGTGCTTTCCTACTTCGCAGTAATCGCAGGTATCGTATTGGCCTGGTCTGGTACATTAGTACCTACCTCAAGCCCAATTATCGCCGTATCTTTCTTGATTGGTGCATTTTTCTCTGCGCTTGCAGGATACATCGGCATGAAAATCGCCACCAAAGCCAATGTGCGTACCACGCAGGCCGCTCGTACCAGCCTAAAGCATGCCCTAAAGGTATCCTTTACCGGTGGTTCTGTCATGGGTCTGGGTGTAGCAGGTCTAGCAGTTTTGGGCTTAGGCTCACTTTTCATCGTATTTTACCAACTTTATGTTGTTTCTACAGGTGCAGGTGTGAATGGCATTGAAATGGAGAAAGCACTAGAAGTTCTAGCGGGCTTCTCTCTTGGTGCTGAGTCCATCGCACTTTTCGCTCGTGTGGGTGGTGGTATCTATACCAAAGCTGCCGACGTAGGAGCTGACCTAGTAGGTAAGGTAGAAGCAGGTATCCCTGAGGATGACGTGCGTAACCCAGCCACGATTGCGGATAACGTAGGAGATAACGTAGGTGACGTAGCCGGTATGGGCGCGGATCTCTTCGGTTCCTATGTAGCTACCATCCTTGCTACCATGGTTTTGGGTCGTGAAATCGTCTCGATAGACAACTTTGGCGGTATCGCCCCAATTCTATTGCCAATGGTATTGGCAGGTTTGGGTATCATTTTCTCCATTATGGGAATGGCCTTTGTGACCATCAAGGACGACAATGGCGATGTACAAAAAGCCTTGAATATGGGCAACTGGTCTTCCATCGTGTTTACCGGTATCGCTTCATTCTTCATCGTAAAACACATGCTTCCTGAGACACTTTCCATCCGTGGATATGCCTTTACCAACATGGATGTTTTCTATGCCATCATTCTTGGCTTGGTAGTAGGTACCTTGATGTCTATTATCACTGAATATTACACTGCCATGGGCAAGCGCCCAGTAATGTCTATCATCAAGCAGTCTGCTACTGGACATGCCACCAATATTATCGGTGGTCTTTCTGTAGGAATGGAATCAACTGTTCTCCCTATCCTTGTTTTGGCAGGTGGTATCTATGGAGCCTATGAATTTGCCGGTTTGTATGGAGTAGCCATCGCTGCTGCAGGTATGATGGCTACGACTGCCATGCAGTTGGCAATCGATGCCTTTGGACCGATTGCGGACAATGCCGGTGGTATTGCTGAAATGAGCCAACTTCCTGAGGAAGTACGTGGACGTACCGATATCTTGGATGCGGTAGGAAATACTACAGCGGCTACAGGAAAGGGTTTTGCGATTGCTTCTGCAGCCTTAACTTCTTTAGCCTTGTTTGCTGCCTTTGTGGGTATTGCAGGGATTGATGCAATTGACATTTACAAAGCCGACGTATTGGCTGGTTTGTTTGTGGGGGGCATGATTCCTTTCATTTTCTCTTCCCTAGCCATTGCTGCGGTAGGTAGAGCAGCTATGGACATGGTCAATGAGGTAAGAAGACAGTTTCGTGAGATTCCTGGCATCATGGAGTACAAGGCCAAGCCAGAGTACGAAAAGTGCGTGGAGATCTCGACCAAAGCTTCTATTCGTGAGATGATTGCTCCTGGAGCCATTGCCTTGATTTCTCCAATTTTGGTAGGCTTTGCCTTCGGTCCAGAAGTATTGGGAGGGATGCTAGCAGGAGTTACTGTCTCTGGTGTATTGATGGGGATGTTCCAGTCCAATGCCGGTGGTGCATGGGATAATGCCAAGAAATCCTTTGAAAAAGGAGTGGAAATCAACGGAGAGATTTTCTACAAGAAGTCTGAGCCACACAAGGCATCTGTAACAGGTGACACAGTAGGAGATCCGTTCAAAGATACCTCTGGTCCATCGATGAACATTTTGATCAAATTGATGTCTATCGTTGCATTAGTCATTGCACCACACATTTCTGAGAAAACACATGGCGCTACAGAAGCAGATGTGATGAACAAAGAGGTAAAGGTGGAAATTAAGCAAATTGACGGCAAAGAAGTGAAAACTGAGACGGTCACTATCACCAAAGGGAGTGAAGTGGTGTCAGAAACAGTCTCTACAACAGAAAAATAAATCATCCAACATTTTTAAAAGACTCTCCCGATAAGGAGAGTCTTTTTTTTTAATCCCCCTTCCCTGCGTAACTTCACCCCATGCGTTGGTCGATTGATTTTTCCATTCCTGCTTCCCCTTTTCCCATCAGCCATACCTCCAAGGTGGTGAGCTTAGGCTCTTGCTTTGCAAAAACTATTGGCAAAAAGATGCAGGCAGCAAAATTTGAGGTACTTATCAATCCCTTCGGAACGCTTTTTCATCCGCTCAACTTGTCCGATCTCCTCAATAAATCCTTAATTCAAGCACAAATGAATCCGGATGGAGTAGTGGAGCGTGAAGGTGTTTTTGTGCATTATGAAGCCCATTCTGATGTGAAGGGGAATACTCGAACTGAATTGGAAGCCAATTACATCCACCAAATGCTCCACTTGCATCAATCTCTTAAGGAGGCTACCCATTTGGTGCTTACCCTGGGGACCGCTTGGATCTATCAGCACAAGGAGTTGGGACGAGTGGCCAACTGTCACAAACAACCTGCAGCACTCTTTGAAAAAAAGCTTTCCAGTATGGAAGAATTGGAGAATGGACTTGGATCGGTATTGAACGAACTGCTTCTTAGGTATCCCAAACTTCAAATTGTTCTGACTCTCAGTCCTGTACGCCATACCAAAGAGGGGATTGCTGAAAATCAGTTGAGCAAAAGCCTACTACGCGTTCTTTGTGCACGACTCGAGCAAAACCAGGAGGCAGTGCACTACTTCCCTGCCTACGAGATTCTGGTAGACGAACTCCGAGATTACCGATTCTACAAATCGGATTTGGTTCATCCCTCTGAGGAAGCGGAAAACTATATCTGGGAAAAATGGCAACAATTTAGTTTTACACCAGAAACTCAACAAAAGGTAGCTGAAATCCAAAAAATACAGCTCGAACTAGCCCACCGTTCCCTCAATCCAAATTCCGAACCTCATCAGAAGTTTCTTCAAAACTTACTAGGTAAACTAGAACAATTGCATGGGGAATTCGATTTTTCAGAGGAAATCCAAGACGTGAAATCCAGACTGAAACACTAAGAGCGCTACACAAATTAGAAATTTCCCATGTCTGCCAATCGACTCCTCCATTCCCAAAGTCCCTACTTACTACAGCATGCCCACAATCCCGTAGATTGGTTTCCTTGGGGTCCAGAAGCCTTGCACCGCGCCACTGCAGAAAACAAGCCTATCCTAGTATCTATCGGCTACTCTGCCTGCCACTGGTGTCATGTAATGGAGCGAGAAAGTTTTGAAGATTCCGCCACTGCTTCCTTGATGAACGAACACTTTGTCTGCATCAAAATCGATCGGGAGGAGCGCCCCGACCTAGACAATATTTACATGGATGCCGTGCAGGCGATGGGACTTCAGGGAGGTTGGCCCCTCCATGTATTTTTGATGCCCAACCAGAAGCCCTTCTATGGAGGCACTTATTTCCCCAACCACAAGTGGAAGCAGCTTCTAGGTAGCATTGCCGATGCTTACGCTGCCCATGCGGATCAGTTGGCAGAAAGTGCAGAGGGATTTGGGCGGAGCCTCAATCGCAAGGAAACGGACAAGTATGGCATTCAAGCCGAAGAAGGGGACCTAGATCCCGATGAATTGGTGGCCATTATCACCCAACTATCTGCCCAGTTTGACCCGGAATGGGGAGGGATGAACCGGGTTCCTAAGTTTCCAATGCCAGCCATCTGGCACTTTGTGTTGGATTATGCGCTACTCGCTGCACGAGTAGACCTGCAAAAAGCCGTATTTTTCACTCTCCAAAAAATGGGGATGGGAGGGATCTACGATCACCTTCGCGGAGGATTTGCCCGCTACTCTGTCGATGGAGAATGGTTTGCCCCACACTTTGAAAAGATGGGTTACGATAACGGGCAGCTTCTCGAACTTTATGCCAAAGCATTTCAGGTCAGTCAGGATTCCTTTTACTTAGAAAAAGTGCGAGAAACCAAAAACTGGATCCTAGCCGAGATGTTGCAAGAGGAAGGGGGTTTTTATGCTGCTCAGGATGCGGATAGTGAAGGAGTGGAAGGGAAGTTTTATACCTGGACTGCTGCCGAGCTGAAGGCACTTCTCGGGGAGGAATTTGGATGGTTTAGTAGGTTGTATTCCATCACGCCTGATGGCAACTGGGAGGAAGGAGTCAATATCCTTTTCCAAGTGAAGTCCTACGAGCAAGTGGGTAAGGAGCAGGGCATTCCTCTGGAAGATTTTCTGCAAAAGGTCGAATTGGTGAAAAAACAGGTGCTTCAGCACCGCAACCTGCGGATTTTTCCCGGCAAGGACGATAAGGTGATTGCTGGCTGGAATGGATTGCTAGATGCCGGTTTGATCCAAGCCTATTACGCCTCAGGAGAAGAGGAGTACTTGGAGATTGCCCTGCGCAACCTAGATTTTGTACAAGTCAAACTTTTTCGATCAGGAACCTTATACCGCAGCTACAAAAATGGACAGGCCTATACTCCTGCTTTTTTGGAGGACTATGCCGCTTTGATTAAGGCTTCTTTAATGGCCTTTTCCGCTAGTGGATTATCTAGACATCTCAACTTTGCGCAAACGCTAGCAGAGGTGGTTCTGGCACGGTTTTACGATGCGGAAGATGGGTATTTTTATTTCAGTGACCCGACTGCAGAAAAATTGATTGCAAACAAAAAAGAACTCTTTGACAACGTCATTCCTGCATCCAATTCCATCCTGGCACGCAGTTTTCATCAACTAGCCCTATTGACTTACAAGGAGAATTATGGGAAAATTGCGGCACGAATGCTAGGGGGGATGAAGGAATTGGTATGCAAAGAACCTGGCTTTTTGTGCAATTGGGCCAATTTTTACTTGGAAAGCCTTGTACCCACGGCAGAGATAGCAATCGTGGGTACCGGAGCCAAGGAAAAAGCTTTGGCACTTCGGGCAAATTACCTTCCCAATGCGGTGATTGCCTGGTCGGAATCTCCGACAGCTAGCGTCCCTATTCTAGCAGGTAAACTGGGGGATGCCGAAGGAAATGCCTTAATTTACGTATGTGTAAATCGCAGTTGCCTCAGACCGGTCGCTACTGCCGAGGAAGCACAGGCCTTGGTACCTCAGTTGAACTAATTTGGTGAACACGTTATTTCCCGAACATGATTTTTCAGATGCTGTAGACGAATCTCAATTTGTCGACATCATCTTGCCGGTACCCATCCCTCGAATGTTTACCTACAAGGTACCCAAGGTACTTCAGCCCCTGCTGCAGATAGGTTGTCGCGTCTTGGTTCAGTTTGGCAAGAAAAAAGTGCTCACCGGCATCATCGGTCGTGTACATCAAAGTCCTCCCCAAGCCTACGAGGCCAAGCCCGTCTTGGACCTGCTAGAGGAGCAACCTTCTGTCAATCCCTTACAAATCCGGTTTTGGGTTTGGATGGCTTCCTACTATTGCTGCCACATTGGTGAAGTGATGGGAGCGGCACTTCCTTCGGGATTGCGGTTATCTTCTGAAAGCAAAATTCAACTTCATCCTGAATTTGATCTAGAGAATTCTTCCTACCCTTTGGATGTGCGTGAGGAGAAAATATTGGAAGCATTAGGAACCAAAGAAGAACTGAGTTACGAGGACTGCGAACAGCTCCTTGGGGTGAAGGCGATTCATCCTATCCTCAAGAGTTTGGTGGCTAAGGAGGCTATTTTGATTTTTGAAAAAGTTCAAGAAAAATATAGTCCCAAATTAGAAACAAGGCTAAGGCTGCATGCAGATTACTTGACTGGTACTGCATTGGAGGCCCTTTTTGGAGAATTGCAATCCAAGCCCAAGCAGGAGGCGATTTTGCTCAAATTTTTGCGCGACTTGCCCGTGCATCAGCGCCCCGAATTGAACGTGAAAGGGCTTGCAAAGGCCAGTTTATTGGAAGAAGGAGATTCCGAAAGTTCCTTGAAGACGTTGATCAAAAACGGAGTTTTGGAATCCTATACCCAGTTCGTGGACCGGATCCCAGAGGAAGCTGCTGAGCGAGAAGCATCGGCCCTATCAGAAGCCCAGCAGGAGGCCATGGATCAAATCAAGGGACACTTTGAAAGCAAGCAGACCGTTTTGCTTCAAGGCATCACCGGTGCGGGCAAAACAGAGATTTATATCAAATTAATTCAAGAGGCGCTAGGCAGTGGATCCCAAGTGCTGCTATTACTTCCAGAGATCGCGCTTACCACGCAATTGGTAGGGAGATTGAAACAGGTCTTCGGTTCCAGCATGGGCGTCTACCACTCGAAGTATTCAGATAATGAGCGCGTGGAGGTTTGGAACGGGGTGTTAAATGGACGTTTTTCCTTTGTAGTAGGGGTGCGCTCCTCCCTGTTTTTGCCTTTTGATAGTTTAGGATTGGTGATTGTGGATGAGGAGCACGAACCCAGTTACAAGCAGTTTGATCCTGCTCCTCGCTACCATGCGCGCGATGCTGCAATTATGCTGGCCCATGTGCACCAATCGCGCACGCTGTTGGGATCGGCCACGCCTTCTTTTGAGTCTTATTTCAATGCCAGCCAGGGCAAGTACGGATTGGTGCATCTCTCGGAGCGCTTTGGGAAAGCCACCTTGCCAGAATACCACCTGGCAGATTTAGGTGCCGACCGGAAGAAAAATTTACTTAAACTGGATACTACCAGGCTGCTCCGTGAGCAGATTCAGCGGGCGTTAGAAAATCAAGAGCAGGTGCTTATCTTTCAAAACCGCCGAGGCTATGCTCCATTCATGCAGTGTGAGGATTGTGGATGGACCGGGCAGTGTGTGCAATGCGATGTGAGTTTGACCTACCACCAATTTGCAGCCGAACTTCGCTGCCATTACTGTGGGTACAAGGAAAAAATTCCTTCCAGCTGTCCGGCTTGCGGCAGTACGCAGCTCAGCACCCAGGGCATGGGTACCGAGCAAATTGAAGAATCCTTGGCCTTACTTTTTCCCGAAGCGCGTATGGGGAGGATGGATTTGGACACCACCCGATCCAAGTATGGCTATCAACGCGTTTTGGATGAATTTGCTGCAGGCCAAATCGACATCCTCGTAGGTACTCAAATGATTACCAAGGGATTGGATTTTGGACGAGTGACGGTTGTGGGTATTTGGGATGGGGACCGAATTCTGAATTTCCCGGATTTTAGATCGGGAGAAAGAGCTTTTCAGCAGATTACCCAAGTAGCAGGGCGGGCAGGTCGAAGATCGGCTCAAGGACATGTGGTCATCCAAACCCGTAATCCAGACACCGAACTCTACAAAAACGTAATTCAAGGGGATTATGCAGATTTTTACGAGCAAGAGTTGAAAGATCGCAAGGCTTTTTACTACCCGCCCTTTGTCAAGCTAATCAAGATCACTACACGACATGCGGTCTTTGGGACGGCAGAAAAGGCGGCCCATGCACTGCACCGGGAAATAGCCAATCTCCCCCTCAAAAAAATAGTCTTAGGCCCAGAAAAGGGGAGCATTGCCCGAATCAAAAACTTGTACCAGTTGGAATCTTTGATCAAGTTGGATCGCAAAGGGAACACCCAATCTATATTTAAGGAGCGCTTGTCCAAAATTTTGGAAGATCTGCAAGCACTCCCAGAGTTTCGATCGGTCCGCTGGATTGTGGATGTAGATCCAAATTAATTTTTTAAATGAGTGTGGCATTCTAAAATGCTCTTCCTTAACACATGGGAAGGAATTTTTTCCACGTTAATTTATTAGCCCATTAACCTTTGGCTACCAAATTAAATCTGAATGATTTAGAATTTTTTGGTGGGTAGTATGGATGATTTTTAATAAAAAATGCTACCCAAAAAGGTTTGGGTAGCATTAATTTTAGAAAAATAAGGGTACTAATTTGTTACATCTTCAAATTTTCCATTTCCAATTGAGGGGCAAAAGGCTGCTGGTAATACCGTTTGCCAGTAGCCTTGTAAAGGGAATTGGCTAAGGCGGCAAATACAGGAGGGAAGAAAGGTTCTCCCAATCCGGTCGGATCTTCCTTGCTATCTACAAAGTGTACTTCGATAGACTTTGGTGTTTCCTTTTGTCGAATCATCCGGTAGGTATCAAAATTGGTCTTCGTTGGCATTCCGTTTTCAAAGGCCAATTCACCGAAAAAGGCATTGCCAATTCCATCCACAATAGCCCCTTCTCCCATGTTGATGGCGGCGTCTGGATTGACCACAATTCCGCAATCCACTGCTGCATAGACTTTTTCAACTACTGGCTTGGAATCTACAATCTTGGTATCCACCACTTCGGCCACATAGGAATTGTGGCAAAAATAGGCTGAGACGCCACGATGAACGCCTGCAGCTGGATTTTTCCAGTTGGACTTGTCTCGGACTAATTCCAATACCCCAGCATAGCGCTTGGCATCGTAATCGTTGTTTTTACCTACAGGGTTTGTTTCTGCCTGCTTGAGCAATTCCAAACGGAAGTCAATGGGATCTTTACCCATTAATTCTGAAAGCTCATCCAAAAAGCTCTGTTCGGCTGCAGCGATAAAGTTAGATCGAGGAGCACGAAAGGCCCCAATAGTGATATTCGAAGGGAGGTCCCAACTTTCTGCCAAATAATTAGCAATAGCTCCCGCTGGGAAGCGGTTCGCATGTAGTGGGGATTCAGGAATTCCCCCAGCTTTGACATGCAGGGCTAATAAGTTGTTGTTTTCATCCAAGGCTGCTCGGTATGTGGCAGAGTAGGTAGGGCGATATACTCCAGAAGTAAGGTCATCTTCTCGAGTATAGACCATTTTAACAGGCGCTTGAATTTTTTGTGAAATCAATGCTGCTTCTGTCATGTGGTGGCTATAGGCTCTTCGGCCAAATCCTCCACCCATCCTTGCTAGGTTAATCTGTATGTTTTCTTTTGGAATACCTAAGGCTTGAACCAAGGTTCCCATTATTGATTCTGGAGCTTGTGTGGGTCCATATATCACCGCTTTATCTCCTTTTACATCAGCAAAGCAGTTCATTGGTTCCATCGTATTGTGTGCCAAAAAAGGAGCAGTGTAAGTTTTTTCAATCACTTTTGCTGCTTTCTTAAACATTCCTTCAGGATCACCATCTCTTCTAACTACGTTTCCAGGTTTGGTAATAAATTCCTTCATTCGGTCTTTATGACTATTGGAATTCTCCAATCCCGATGGAACTTTGATTTTAGAATTTGGACGTCCCCCAAATCCACCAATTTCAAAACTTGATTCAGGTGCGGGTTCCCATTCCACCACCAAATTATTTTTGGCTTGCATCACTTCCCAAGTAGAGTCCCCTACAAGGGCAATAATTTCTGGAAAAGTGGCTGTATCAAAGAAGTTTCTTCCATAATCTTCTTTGAATAAGTTAATGGAAAAGACATCTAAGATTCCAGGCATTCCACTTACCGAGCTTTTGTCAAAAGATTTTAACTTCAATCCAAAAGCAGGTGGATGGATGATCGCAGCATACTTCATTCCTTCAACCTTATGATCAATGCCGAAGAGGGGCTTGCCAGTAACGATCTTTTTAGCATCCACATTCTTTTTGGAGCTACCCACTATGTTGAAATCTTTTATTTCTTTAAAAGTTATTTCTTCAGGCACTTCTAGTGTAGCTGCCAATGAAGCCAATTCCCCATAATGAGCCTTTTTTCCACTTAATTTGTGCTCTAAAATGCCAAGTGATGTAGTGATTTCACCTGCAGGAACTTTCCATGTTTGGGCTGCTGCTGCAATCAACATTGCTCTGGCAGTGGCACCAGCTGTGCGCAAAGGTTTCCATCCTTGTCTTATACCTTGACTTCCTCCAGTAAACTGACGATTGTAGCGCTCTGGATAAAAATCTGCTTGTTCAACAATCACTTTTTCCCAATCCATATCCAGCTCCTCTGCCAAGATCATCGGCATCGAAGTTTTGATATTCGAACCAAATTCAGGATTAGATGAGAAGAGCGTTACTACTCCATTTTCTCCGATTTTGATATAGCTATTGAGCTCAAACCATTCCTTGGGCATTGCCAAAAGCTCCTCTGAACCAGTAGGTTTGCACCCTGCTAGCCAGCTAAAGCTCAGTACCATGCCTCCGCCAGCTAAGGCCGAAACTTTCAAAAAAGACCTGCGATTTAAATTTTTATTTAAAGTTGCCATAGGGTTGTTTGATTAAAGGTTTTGGGAAGCAGTTTTTACAGCAGCCCTGATTCGCAGGTAAGTTCCACAGCGGCAGATATTTCCATTCATCGCGTTTTCGATGTCCGCATCAGAAGGATTTGGATTTTGCTGAAGTAAAGCTGCTGCAGTCATGATTTGACCGGCCTGGCAATAGCCACATTGGGGTACATCGTGCTCTACCCAGGCTTTTTGAACTGGGTGGTCTCCTTCCTCAGAAAGCCCTTCAATTGTAGTAATTGAGGCTTCTTCTACTGCTGAAATAGGCAGCTGACAGGAGCGAACTGCATTACCATTGAGGTGAATGGTGCAGGCACCACATTGAGCAATACCGCAACCAAATTTGGTACCTACTAACTGAAGATGGTCACGGAGCACCCAAAGTAGCGGGGTGTTTGGGTCTACCTCTACTTGCTGAGAAGTGCCGTTAATTTGAAGAGTATAGTTTGCCATAATTAAATTGAAATCAAGAATTTTATAAGGTAGGTGTTTTTGTAGACTTAGCTTAATTTTCCAATTATTTTTTATTAATGTACTGATTTATAATTTTTTATAAAACCAAGTAATACATTTTTTTAAGATTGCTGCAATTGAAAGATTTTGATTATTGATCTTGAAAAGCAGAATCCGCTAGTCTAACACCATGGAATGAGAAGGATTCAATTTCTTTTCTTATTTCTGATAATTCAAAGGGGGTAAACTTGACTTGTAGGGCCCCTAAATTTTCCTTTAAATGTTGGGGACTTGTAGTTCCTGGTATGGGAACAATGAACGGTTTTTGCGCTAGTAGCCAAGCTAAAGCAAACTGCACCATGGTAATTTCTTTTTTCTCAGACCATTTTCGTACCGTTTGAAGGAAAGGCATGTTTTTTAAGAATCCTACCTCGGAAAAGAAAGGCAATTGGGAACGGCGATCGAGCGGATCAAAACGACTGTATTCATTGAACCTACCTGCTAAGAAGGCACGATGAGTGGGCCCCCATGGAACAAATCCTATCCCTAATTCTTCACAGGTGGAGAGAATTTGATTTTCAACTACGCGCTCAGCAAGGTTATATTCTGACTGTAAGGCTGCAACAGGAAGTTCTGCATGTGCCTTACGTAAGGTAGCGGGAGATACTTCTGATAAACCCCAATGCAAAACTTTTCCTGCTTCCATTAACTTTTTTACTGCCCCAGCTACTTCTTCAATTGGGACATTAGGATCCATTCGGTGCAAATAGTAAAGGTCAATGGCTTCTACCTTAAGTCGCTTGAGTGATCCTTCAACTACTTTTGCAATGGATTCAGGACGGCTATTTCTGCCTTTTCGCTGATTATTTTCAATTTCAAATCCAAATTTGGATGCAAGGGTTAATTGATTTCGAAAAGGCTTTAACGCCTCTCCTACTAGGGCCTCGCTGGCATAAGGACCATACACTTCTGCAGTATCAAAAAAGGTGATTCCCCTCTCCACTGCTTTGTGCAAATGTGAAATCATTTCTACTTTGGAGGGAGTTGGATTGTAGGTGCCAGACACTAGATTCATACAGCCTAGCCCAAGCCCCGAAACCTCTAGCGGTCCCAATTTGCGGGTAGGGAGTTCGGTTGGTTTCCTATCAAATTTGTCACTCAAAGATGAATTAAATGGTTGAGAAAGCAGCTGAGGTGCTGTTACTAAACTTGCTCCTGCAAGTGCTGCTTGTTTGAAAAAAAATCTTCTATTTACTTCCTTTTTAGGCTTCATTGAGAAAAATATTTTTTTAATGATTTGAGAGAATGGCTTGTTGTACGATATAATTAATCGTGTTGTAATTGATGGGTATCTCTGACGCTGCTGAAAGTAAGAGCAAGTAGCTTCCAAACACTCTTTTCTTCTTGGTATACTTCAGTCACCGTAAATTCGGTAGATACTTCGTTGCCTCCAACCACGGCATGTAGCGTAATACGGTTCCATACGATTGCAGTATTTCCCATTAGCTCAATGGCGGTATCCTTGATGTCGGCCTTTTTGTACCAAATACTTCCTGATTGGATAATATCAAGTTCTCGAGAGGTATTCCATGTTCCACTCATGTGCACAAACTTAGCTTGAGGATGAAAAAGGGGAGTCAGTTTGGCGATGTCTTTGTCGGCCATCCATTGCCATTTGGCAAGGGAAAGAGCTTTGATTTCGTCTATAGGGTTTGATTCTTGGCTAAAACTGAACTGGATTGAACCAAAAACAAGCAAACTGAGCAGGAGTATCTTCTTCATAAAAGGAGGGATTCGGTTGAAATTTTAGTCCAATATTCTTCTATTTCCTATAATTCTACCAATCGAAATCAAACCAATAGTTGAATAAATCAAATAGGGGTTAATAATTTGATTTTATAAAATTTTGTCCATTTTCTAACTTAGATCCTAGGAATAAGGAGAATAAAATTTGTTTGAAAAATATAAACTTTCATTTGATGAATGGTAAATATTTTTTAGTACAAAGTCGCAACTTTGTATCCTAAAATAGAATTTTTGGTACATTTTATAGAAAACTGCATGGCTGATTTATCCATGATTAAACTAATTCAAAAATCCCTAAGTCGATTTTTCACATTGATTTTCGTAAGTTTTTTTGTTTGTACTCCCTTGTTTGCACAAGAACAAACTCCTGCTAGCCCTACAGGACAGTTTGGTGGAGTGATCACCGCTACCAATAATGGAGTATCGATCATCCCTTCCTTTACCTTGGGTAGACCGGCCATGTTGTTTGATTTGAGCTTGTCTGGCGAGCGCTTCTCCTTTGATCCCATGCTTCGCTTTGGGATGGATGGCAAGCCCTGGTCCTTCGTCTTTTGGGGTCGCTACAAAGCGATTAAGGACAAGCGCTTTACGCTTTCTCTGGGAGCGCATCCTGCCTTTATTTTTGCCGAGCGGCTAGTCAAAATCAATGGGCAAGAAAAAACCATGTTGGTGAGCCAGCGATTTTTAGCCATGGAGGTGGCGCCTATGTATAAGTTCTCCAAAAAACTGAGCATGGGTCTCTACTACCTGCGTGGACATGGTTTTAATCCCATTCCTCCGGATAACTCCAATTTTATTGCTTTAAACACAGTTATTTCAGGGGTTCCTATGGGTGGAGGATTTAATATGCGGATCAACCCTCAGCTTTTTTACCTCAAGGTGGATGAAGATTCCGGTACCTATGCTACTTCCAATTTCACGGTTACCAAACCTGGATTTCCCATCGGATTTCAAGGATTGTTTAACCAAAAAATCAAATCTACCATTCCAGGGGATAATTTTATTTGGAACGTAGGTTTGCTTTACCTTTTCTCTACCCCTTACCACAAAGCCAAGTAATAGCTATGGAAAAGATTGAATCTCTGGAAGAATTTTACCAAAGGAAGTTCAATTGGATTCCCGAAAACCTAAAAAACGATTTAGGGCATTTCAACTTGTTTAGTGTAAAGCCCTATTTGGAAGGGAAACTCAAAGCTATTCCGTACCGAAGAAGGGATTTCTACAAAATCATGCTTTTCAAGGGGAGCAGTACCGTGCATTTTGCAGATCGGGTCTACGAAGTCAAAAAACAGGCCCTTTCTTTTTCAAATCCCTTGGTTCCTTACAAATGGGATCATATGGAGGAAGAAAGCTCAGGGATATATTGCATCTTCAATGCCCATTTTTTCTCCAATTTTGGGCACATCCAACAGTATGAAGTATTTCAGTCCTCAGGTACCCATGTCTTTGAACTGGAGGATGAAGAGGCCGAACATGTTGCGCAGCTTTTTGAACGAATGGAAATTGAGTTTAATTCCGAATACAAATACAAATACGATTCCCTGCGCAACCTAGTCTTTGAGTTAATTCATTTTGGAATGAAATTGGAGCCAGCAGGAATACAGCAAATGCAGCATGGAACTGCCTCCTTACGGATTGCTTCAATCTTTTTGGAGTTGTTGGAACGGCAATTCCCTATTGACGAAAGTCATTCTGCTATTCAAATTCGAAGTGCTTCAGACTTTGCAAGTCAATTGAATATTCATGTCAATCATCTGAATCGGGCGCTGAAAGAAATGACAGGAAAAACTACTACCCAATTGATTGGGGAACGCATCCTGCAAGAAGCAAAAGTACTGCTGACCCACAGTACCTGGAATATATCGGAAATTGGGTACGCACTTGGGTTTTCAGAAGTCACTCATTTTACGAATTTCTTCAAAAAACAAGCGGGTCTCAGCCCAAGTGTTTACCGGAAGGGATGATGGGAAAAAGTGAAATCATTATAAATTGTACCAAGTATACAACCAGATTTTTCACTTCTTCCTTCTTAAATCGGTATTCCCCATTTACCATTACTCAATTCCCATATTTCGTCCCTCGTATTTGAAACCGTACTTTAATACCTTGTACTTCTGCAATTAATCCATAATTTTTCCTAACATCGTACCATGCTTCACGATAGTTTTGGCCGTATTCACGATTACCTGCGTATTTCGCTGACTGATCATTGCAATTTCAGGTGTACTTACTGCATGCCGGTGGAGGAAATGCAATGGATGCCGCATTCAAAGTTGATGAGCGCCCAAGAGATCGTAAAACTTGCCCAAATTTTTGTAGGGTTAGGGGTAAAAAAAATTCGACTCACCG